>Ga0181557_1001108_pt1 | contig 31651 bp, 15 predicted proteins | sample 011ome_23_FD_148632 | JGI IMG/M metagenome (GOLD analysis project Ga0181557, IMG submission 148632) | Coastal salt marsh microbial communities from the Groves Creek Marsh, Skidaway Island, Georgia - 011506CT metaG (spades assembly) | ecosystem: Environmental > Aquatic > Marine > Intertidal zone...
AAAGCGCTCTCTTCTGCAAAAAGAAGAAAAAAAGAAGGGCAAAAAGATCTCTCTCTTTCTCTCTCGAAACGCACTGCTTCTTGCGCTTTGTGCGCTTCTCTGTCTTTCTCCGTCGACTGTGCAAGCACCCTCTCGAAGAAACGGGGAAGCGCGAAATGACGAAAAGGAACGAAAGAAAGAAAGAAAAAGAGAGAGAAAAAAAGGACACAAATCTTAAACCCTAAAAAATTGTTTAAAACCCTAAATTATTTTTTTCTTTCTTTCTTTCTTTCTTTCTTTCTTTCTTTCTGAATTGCATTATTGGATTCTCAGTCGATTCTCTCGACTTTTTGTCCTCTTCTTTGTACTCTGTTTGAACACATCGTTTGGCTTCGTTTACATAAGAGAGAGGAAGAGAATACCACAAACACGCGACTATTTTTTCGAGGAGAAGAGATCTTTTTATAATAAGTTCTTTCTTTATTCTTACTACTTTCTGAATTGAATTGGATTCATAATTCTCTCGACTTTTTGTTGTTGTCCCGATATTGAACAGCACGCAGAGCGAGAAAGAGAGAGCGCAAAAAAGGAGCATGACAAAACGAGAAGGATCAGCAGCCGTGGGAGGGTCAGGATCAGGACTGGAAAACGCGATCGCGTTCCTCGAGCACCCGTCGATTAAAAATTCCAAATCGTACACCGAGGAGGAAAAGAAACAATTTTTAAGGAACAAAAACGTGAGCGAAGCGGAGATTGAAGAAGCGTTTCGGAGAACAGCGTCATCGAACGATGACGATGGTTCGATGAAACCTATCGTTTTACCTAATAATAATCCTCCAGTTTTACCGTACGGAATGATTCAGAAGCAGAATTCTTCTTCTTCTTCTTTGCGGTGGACGCAAGTGGTGGCGTACGCCGCAGCGTTGGCGGTGCTCGGATGGCGGGTGTACCCGAGAGTGATGAAAAGCTCTTTGTTTACGACGACGGAGAGTAATAAGAAGAAAGAGGAAGAAGAGGAAAAGAAGAAACAAACGCAAATGCTGGACGCGATTTCAAAGTCACTCTCGGAGAATCTCGCGGACTTGGAGAAGAAATTACGTGAGCGGCAAGAGACGACGGAGAGCGCGGTGTTGCAGTCGGTGAAAAACGTGGAGGAAAAAATGAGAGAGGAGTTGCAAAAGGCGAAGATGACGCAACGGGAAGACGTGATGGAGGAGAGGGAACGAGCGGAGGAAAAAATGAGAGAAACGAAGAAGAAAATGATGGAGACTGTGGAGGAGGAGAGGAAGGAGGCGAAGAAGGAGATGGACGCGTTGAGGAGGAGCGTTTTGAGGGAGATGGAGTTGGCGCGAGAGGATTTTGCGAAGACGACGAAGAGAGAGGAAGAGGAGGCGTCGTCGCCAAGTCGGAGGTTAGGCGAGAAAGGGTACGTCGCCGAACGCGTGGAGGCGGTAGAGAGTACTAATAATTATCATCGTTTTAGCAGTGATAAAAATAACGAAGATTTGGATTTAGATGATTATTTTCAGGCGAAGAAGCGACACCAAATGGAATTACTCGGCGGCGGCGACGACGACGACGACATCAACTCGATGAAGTCGCAACAACAACAACAACAACAACAACAACAACAACAACGGGCAGCAAACGTTCGTAAAAACATGGGGAGTAACCATAATCAGCAGCAAAGAGTTTTAGAAGAACCGCCGAGACCGAAAAACTTTTTAGAAGTCATCGAACTCGTGGAGAAAGGCGAACCGGTGCCGGGGATTAAAGACATCGACGATCGTCCGCCGAATCCGGACGTAGCTTTACCGCCAGTCAGCGAAGATTTCGAGGAGAGAACGAAGAAACCGTGGTCGATGAAACCATCGGACGACGAGAGCTTTGAAGGGCACAGACCGTGGGATAAATACGGCAACGGCGCCGCGGCGAGCGGCGAGTATTCGTTCGACGGAGGAGGAGGAGGAGGAGGAGGAGGGTGGACGCCGCCCTCTGTGCCGCAAATGTCCGATTCTGCCAGACAAGCGTACGGGCTATAGCATAAAAGATATAGTAGCGCATAGATCGATATAATAGAACAAACAGGTACAGTATGCAGGAAAAAAACTATTAATAAAAACTACCAGAAAGAGCACCATCCGATGTAAGAAGTGCACAAGTTCTCGTGATTCATCGCTTTTTCAATCAACCGTCGCACTTGATGTTCGACTGAATCTCCAGCGTCCACCGCTGAACCAGCTTCGATTAAACCGTCTTTCCCGGTTAATTTATCGTTCATTCGTTGCATGACACTCACCGCTCGATCGTTCAAAACCATATTATCCTCGTTGTCGTTTATGCCGTCCAACGCGTCGATGAGTTCGTCGCGCTTTAAAATTTCCGGTTCGAACGAGGACATGCTACTGCCGTAATTCCCCGCGGCCGCGGCGACGGCGGCAACCGCAGCAGCAGCGCTGCTTTGTGCGTGTTGATTTTGGTGTTGTATATCGCCACTGGCACCGAGCTGTTGATGCATAACGCGCTGCGCGTAGGAAGTTGAGTGGTGATTGAGATGCTGTTGGTGGTTACCGCCGACAGATCTGTCTTGATCGTTGGCGTCGCCGTGTTCGGATTCATCGACCGAAACGTTTGTCGGATCGCCAACACCGCCGAGGATGTTCATGTCCGTACCAATCATAGCGGACATTCCACCACCACCGCCAAACTCGCGCATGTTTTCGTATTGCGCGTGTAACGCCGTCGCGCCCATCACGGAGGAGGAAACCGGAACTTGCCCGCTCGGCGTGTCCATAAACATCGGCGCGGCGCCTGGTTTTTGCCCAGTTCTCGGTAAATCGTCGGAGCCAGAATCCAATCGAGAGGAAGAGTTGTGCCCAAAATCGGCGGTATTTGTTCGACTGTCGACACCAACCGCTTTACTCTTCTCGTCCAAATCGGCGTGGAAGGATTCGTTTTCAGGAATGGTTGGCGTTTTTGGCGGCGGCGTTCGCGAAGGCGCCCTAGAGGATTGACCGGAAGGCACATCAGACCCACCTGGGGTTGCTGAGCCAGAACCACTGGAACCGTCTCCCGCGACGAGAGTATCGTTATTAATGTTATTATTTGATGATGGTTCCTCGGCATCGCGAGAAATGGTATGCCTCGCCAATGGACTCGATTTCGCGCTACTCGTTCCAGCCGCCGGCGTGACGCTTCCGCTGTTGTTCGCCGTAGAATTCGCGTTGGACGAAGGCTCCGCGGAGGATCCATTTTGCTCAGTCGCTTGATTCGCCAAAAGTCTCCAATTAATCAATGGGTCGTGAACAAACGCCTCTAACATAGCCAACACGGAATCTTTATTGCTTCGTAACACCGTAATCACTCTTTGACAAGTACCGATGAAGTTCCCTTCAATCCCGGAGACTTCCATCGCTTTCACCAACATTCGAGTTAAACGAAACGGCACGCGTTCTGGGAACTTTTCTCGGTGCATAGACGCTTCAAAACAATCGCCAAAATCGATATGCAAAACTTTTCCGGAGTATCTATCAATCATAAGGTTACTCGGGTGTCGATCACCGAGACCGAGTAAGTAGCCAACCATGGACATGACGGCCAAGGATCTCGTATACGTCGTTCGACGATCGAGCCATTGCTCGGAGCTGTGCGATTTGAGCCATAAAACTTGCGCTAAATCATTCCCAGGCGTGTTATCTAACGCGTGTCGGAAGACTTCAACTTTATTCACCAACGGCAAATTGTCGTAATCCGGGGCCATGGCGAGCATTAAACGATGTTCCAAGTTCAAAGGAATTTTGCGCGCCTCGCGGTGTTCTCGGATGAGAACGTGCATGGTGTCGCAATTCGGAACCCAGCCAATGAGGCCAGAGTTTGGAGATAACGGGACGACGGCGTATCGAGCAATCGCTAAATCTCTCCTCGATGTCGAAGGCGTGCTATTCAACAATTGATTAACTAAACCGAACAACTGCATGACGCGTTCGTCTTGGCGTAAATCTTCGTGACCTTTTAACAAGTAACCGTAATCTTTCCCATCGGAGCCGTGGATTTGTAAACGTCGCGGGCGTTGTTTGGAAGTGATGACATGCATGGTGGGCGCGAACCACGCGATTGTTACCAGTTCGCCACCAGGAATATAATTCCCGGGTAAAGACAACTCTAAATCTCTCGCCGACAACAACCGGTGCGAGACGTATCTCAACTCTAAAGTTGTCAACGTCGGCAGTTGCTTGTTGATTCGTTTGAACACGTGATAATATAAATCCCAAGCTTGATTCAAATCCTCCTCGCGGCCGGACTCTTTGAACTTCTCGCAGTATTCACGAGCCTCTCGTAATTCTCTTCCGTAAGCTTGCGCGAATGACATCTCTTGCAACGTCTCCGCGCCGGTGCGTTCCAAAATGTGATGCAGAGGCGCCAAAACTGCAAACATGCCATCCACGTTTTGTTCGCCAAAGTATAAACGAGACGCCTCTTCCAATGCTTCGTGCCACGCTTCGTGCCAAACAATCGCGACGCGAATGAGCTCTAAACTTACTACTTCCGCTTGCTCGACTAAAAGCGCGGAATGATTCCGCAAGTTGTCTAGAACCGCCGTGGCGGAGACGCGTCGAGTGGTCGATTGCGACTTACACGCGACAAGTAATGGATACAACAACGCCTGGGGATGCTGACGGCCAACGCGAACCAATAATCGATGAATTAATCGTCGAACAGGTGGTGAATTCGAGTGAATTCGAGCAACAATTTGGGGAATTACTGCGAGCCACGTGTTGATGGAAACGTGACCGAAACCTTCAACCAACGCGGCTTCGACTTCCGGCAAATGGCCGTAGTTAAACCATAAGGTTAACAGGCGTAAAATATCTTGCAGAGCACCACCCATATCACGCGGCGTGGAGCCACCCAATGCGATCGATCGAAAGAAACCTGATATAGCTGGCGCGACGTGCCTCGTTGCGGCGGCTTTGAGCGCGTCTCTTTCTTCGTTGACATTTAATCGCTGCGTGGCTAAACGCTGGTAGTGTTCCATCGCGGTGGCGTTGAACAAAGCCCAGTTGTGCCAGGCTTTCGCCCAGTGTCTTGAATGTTTTGTAGCCGTACCAAAGGAAGTCAAGACGTCGGAAATTGTATCGTCGTCTAACGTTTCCTCGGCGAGTTCCCATCGCCACTGCCCGAGTTTCAAAAAAGCCTTCGAGACTAACTTTGCGTCGTCTTTAGCTAATCGACTACCTTCCATCTCGCGCTGATACGACGCCGAAAATAACTCGCTCGCGAGCGATTGTAAACGCTGAAATGCCTCTTCTCTCGAGTTAACGCCCCATAAGTGTTTGCAGTACGCAAACATGACCAAAGGTCGACCGGATCCAGCGCCGAAGCCTTCTTGACCGGCGGAGAACTCGCTCGGGTCGTATTCTAAAAGTCTAACCAAAGTTCTCTTCGCTTGCGATTGACGACCGGCTTTACGATTCATGGATGCGAACTTTAACCACGTGTTTGTTTCTTTGCTCATCGGGAGCACTAGCGCTCGAACGGCTAAGAGCGATTGCCAAACTTCCACGTCTCTCGAAACGCCGTAGATGCGATCGCGCCACATTTGACGAACGACATCTTGTCTGTGTTTCGCGCGTGGGTCGTGTTGCGCCATCGCTTGTAACTGAGCGTATTCGACAACTTCCTCGAGCTCGGCGAGCTGCTGCGCGCGAACAACACCGCCGTATGAGCGATCATACGATTCGGAAACCAACGACACGAGCTCTTGACCGAGCGCCTCTCGAGACGCGTCGATGTGTCTTAAAGCCGCCATCGGGTCTCCGCGACGAACGGCGAGAACGGCGCGGTAGAAATCCCCGTCCCCGGGCGTGATCAACGCGTTGACTTCGGAATACGGCGTTGAATTATCCGGCTTGCTCTTCTTACCGTTCATCTCGTCCAAGGTATTACCCGATCCTTTCTTATCGCCGCCGGAGCCGTTCGCACTAGACCCGTTCTTTCCGGTCGTGGGATCTCGTTTCGAGCTCGAGTAATGCACGGTGTACTTTTCCATCGATTTCCAATCGCCTAAATGCCACGCCGCTCGAGCCGCTAACGGTGCAACTTTATCCCTTAAAACCGAGTGTTTTGCCGATACGAGCTTTTTTATCTTTCTCTCGGAGATGGCGTCCCCTCCGTTTTCCCCTACTTGGATACCAATCTTGCTCGCGTGGGAATGCGGTGCACCGCCTTCGTTTGTCGGCCACTCTCTCTTAGCTAACGCGATGAGTCGTTCCCACTCACCTAAAGCGGCTAAACATCGCATTTGCCCTAAACTCGCCTCCTCGCGCGCGATGCGATCGGCTTTGGACATGAGTTGTCGATTGTAATGGTACGAAAAAGACGGCGATGGCGGTCTTTGCGCTGCTCCCGAGTACTGCTGATGATGGTTTCTGGAGGAAACTTCTCTTTGATATAGAATTTCTGCCTCTCTCGCCGCTCGCGCGTCCAATTCATCCGCTTTCTTCTTATGCGCCTCCAACGCGAATTCCCATTGCCCTAATTTTTCGTACCACGACTCTTTCACGTTCACTTCCAATTTTTTATTCCTCAGATGCGTTAACACCCCAAGAGCGGCTTCTGGCAATTGCAACTGATTGTTGATCGCAATAATCGCCTCGACGCATTCGTTTGGCATGGATGTAAACTCCAACTCCTTGTAATGCAAAGCTTTAGCGTACGCGCGACACCGCTCGGCGATGGCCCCCAACGTTCGCACGTCTACCGGGATCGGTTTCTCGTCACGTTCCATAAACTCGGACAAGTTGAGCAAAGTCGCTACAATTTCCGGAGGTATCGTCGGTGACGTGAACGCAGATTCCATCGAACGCACGAGTTGCTCTCTGTGCACCACGGACAACTCAGCCCAACAACTCACGAAGGATTCGCAAAACAAATCCCTAGCGACGTTAGGTTGAACGTTCGCCAGGTCCGCACACGCTCTCAGCGACGGAGACGGGGAAGATTTTAACAATTCAACCGATAACTGACGCATCCACTCGAGCCAATCTTCTTTTGTGGATCTTTGCGACGATTCCCACGCTTTGCGCAACGCGAATTCGTTGACGACGAGCTTTTGTGGTTGCACCGGAGGCGGAGGTCTATTCGATCGAGGATCAAACGCGTTCGACTCTTCGTATTCTTCTTGGCTGAGCACACCCTCGCTACCAAAGATACTCGCATTTGAGGTGATCGAAAGCGCCCCGAACGCCGCAGGAAACTTCCCGCCCGATTCGATGCGTTCGCGCATCGCTTCGAAACGTTTGTCTTTCAGGCCCACTCTGCGAGCGACGCGAGTAATCGAGGGAAGGAACAGCCGGTATTCATTTCCTAACGGCTTTTCCAGAGCAATTAACGCATCCACGGCATACTTTCGAAGAATAGCGTCGTCGCTTTCCAAAATGCGCGCTAGCGGAGCAATAATTGCACTCGCGTGTTGGGACGACGCGCACTGCATGCGAGGTAAAAGTCTGGATAACGAAGCCAAGACCGCTCGGCGCACTTGAAACGGTACCGGAGCTACGCCTGGTTTGAACAACCTAACAATCGACGGTAATGCTAAGTGTAAGTGTTCATCCACACCACTCCCGAACGTTTCCAACGCTCTCAAGACGTACGGCACTGCCGCGTACCTCCCAGATCGCTCCGCGTCCGCCAACACCGCGACAATCCTCGGCAACAACTCCGGCAAATACGACCGAAACTCATCTCTCAACGCTCTGGACAGCTCTTCGCACAGCAACAACGTCGATTTTAAAAGCGCGTTATTGCCCCAGAACGTGTGAATGATTTCTAAAATTTCCGGTAAAAATCTCCTCACGTGCGCTTTAATCACGCTTACTAAAATCGCCAACTCTGAGAGCATAAACTCTCGCAAAGCGTCGTCGCACGTGCGCATGACGTCGAATAAAACCGGAAGGACGGTCGGTAGGTATGAAACACAGTTCAACCCTAATGAATTGTGAAAAATGAACATGACCGATCGAACAACCATGTGTCGATGACTAGACATGGATTTATCTCTCAATACTCTTAACAACGCGTTCAAGGCAACCGTCGGGTAGAAATCGTCGCTCGCCGTGGTTAAGTTCATCAGCGGTAAGAGGTCGTGCGAATTTTCGTCGTCGTCATCGTCGTCGTCGCGGTAATTGTCATCGCCAGCTGTTTTTAAATTTATTTTATTCACATTCTTACCAAAACCTCCCATGATGTACGCATTCGCTTCAACCGCGACTGCTTTAGGGTTGTTTGTCACCGCTTTGGCCACCGCGGATTGTTTCACCCCTCGAACGCCAGCCGCGGAGAGTAAACCTTGACCGTATAGTTTGATTTCGTTTTCTTTGTGCGCGTGTGGGTCTAAAGCGCCGAGAATACCCAATGTTCGCAACACGTTTTCTCGTTTTGTGCCTTTCTCCGTCGCTACCATGCGTAAAAGTAACGGAAGCAACTGCGGGTGATCGGCGTACGGAGCGACGACGTACCCGGAGTGCTTTACCAGTTTACCTAAAGTGATCACGGCAATATCACGCGTAGCGTTTGACTTCAAAGCTTGCATGAGCAAAACGAGGAGCTCAGGCACGTGCAACCTAGTTGCCGGTCCACCAACTTCCATGAGTTCGCCGATGGTGGCAATCGCGGCGGCTTTCTCTCGACCGCTCACCGCCGTGCGCACAAAGACCGACGCCGATGATTTTGCCATCGCATCCGAAGTAGACATTTTACCGATTTTCGTGTGATCGTGCGCACTCATCGGGTCTTCGTTCAGATGTTTCATGGACGTATCATCGTCGTCTAAATTTGGCCTTTCGTTTGTAATGTTACCGACGTCTCTCTGCTTCTTTTCCTTCTTGTTCTTGCGATTGGAGGCGTCGTCGTCGTTGAAATCGTAATACTTATCGCTCGAGTCGTTCGCGTTTTCGTCTTTACCGTTGTTATTATTCGAGTCGTTGCCGTTGCCACCTTTCTTGCCCTTTTCTTTCTTTCCGCTTTTGGCATCTTTACCGTCCTTCTTTTTATCGTCAACAACCCCAGCGCCGCTACTTTTCGAATCTTCCGCTTTCGCTCTCAACATCCTCGTCAATGTTTTCAAAATCACCGGGCAAATGTGCGGCGTGAATAATCGAGGACATGCACGAATGAGAGTCGCGATTAACTTTGCCGATTCTTCTCTGACTGAAGATTCTGTTGACCTTTCGAGTTCTGCCAAGAGCTGCAACAAGTACGCTCTCAACGCCGGCAAACAATACCCGGGGTTTCTCGGTGAAAGCCGCGTGCCTATCAACTCAATCGCCAGCGCTCTCACTACCACATTTTCGTCGTTCAAAGCCACGAATAATGCTCTCAAGGACCGCGCTTGCGACAAATACGAATCAATCGCGCGACAGCCAATCACAAATGCCCTCAAAACTGACGCTCGAAAGTTAGCGTCTAAATCCGCCACCGACAGTTGCAACAACCGTTCCATGATGACATCCCTCGTCGCTTGCGGTTTAGCGTCGGACTGACCGTTAAGTAGCATCAACGCGTTTCGATTCGAAGCGCTGTATTGATTTTGTCGATGATACGAAGAGGGAGAAGGCTTTTGCGAAATTTGCTTCAGCTCCAACAAGTGGCAGCACGTCAACGCCGCTTCCAATCGCACGTCCACGGAAGGGTTATCTAAATGTTGGACGACGTTACGTCGCGCAAATTTTAGCAACAATCGAGACTCGAACGGGAACGAGCGCATGGTGCGTAATGCGAGCTCGAGTGTTCGTCGCGAAACTCTTCGTTGACCATTGGTCGCATCAGACGATGGATGTTCAAACATCGCGCCTTCAAAACCGAGGAGGTTATGATGATGCCCAAATTCGCCGCTACCCGCGTTCGTCGTCCTAGTCGCCATGGACACGGCATCGAATAAGCGACTTTGGATTTGTGAAGTCAAGTCTGGTAACGCGTCCGTGATTGTTTCCAACGAAGAGACTAAGGATTTGGACAGACCAACAGCAAACATTGTCGGCAAGACGTTCAATACGTGCGGTTTCCAAGATTCCTGAAGCGCGGCAGCCATTTCGCCGCAACATCTCAGAGCCTCGCGGACGCCCGAACGAAGCACCTTCTCGTTCGCTAATTTTAGCTCTTGCTTTCTTCGAATTTCTTCCTCGTCGTCTTCGTCTTTTTCCGTATCTTTAGCCGACTCGTGCCGTTTCGTCCTCTTTGCGATTTTGTTGCGACCATTCCCCCCGTTTTCGTCGTCGAAATCGCCGTCCAGCTCTTCGCCGTTATTATTACTCCTATTCTTCCTCTTTTCGCGGTTTTCTTTCTTAATGCTCTTTCGTCGTTTTCTTGACGCCAAACGCTCTTCGTAATTTAAAGAACCTTCACCGAAAACATCGTACATGACGGCAGAGATTTCCGGAAGGTAACGCAATAACGCGCTTCCCAGAGGTTTCTCAAACATGCGATTTTCTTGGACCGAATAGTCGTTCACGCGAACGCTCCTTCCATCGGCCGAGGTAATCTGCGAAACTGTATTCGGCGATCGCGATCGGTAGTTGCCGTATGCTCCTGGCGTTTGAACTCCGTTATTATTGTTCATGAACCCATCGGGAGTACTGACGGAACCGGGCGTAAGCCATCCCGGGCCGTTACTATTGACTTCTCCTGATCCACCAATTAAAGCGTTGTTGTTGTTGTCGTTGTTTGGAGTCGCCAGAACGGGCGATTGCATGAGCGGACCGAGCAAGTTTTGATTGTTCATTTGATGTTGTTGGTTGCTGTAATTTGAGCCGTTCGCCGGCGTCCCAGATCGAGATCTATCTAGAGGCGACGCGCCTCCGCTGCCGCCGCCGTATCCTCTGTTGTGAGCATTCGGAGTGGTCGTGCTGTTGCTATTTACTATCAACTGCGGCGTGCCTCGATGACTGGAAATACCACCACCGCTAAGCACGTGTTGTCCTTGCGTGGGGTAGTAGCTCGAGCTCGTCATGTTATTATCTTCTCTCGCCCTTCGCACGCGCATGAGTTCGTCCGCGCGCATCGCCGGTTCCAACGCTTTCGCTAAATCACCGAGTGCTAGGAAACCCGCATCTCTTTCGCCTTGCGCTCGAATAGAAGTAAGCAAAACCCCACACGCTAGCGGTAAATACGAATCTGCAAACCTTCTCGGTGAAAACGCGGCTAACTTTGGAATCAAATCAATCACCGACCTTCTCACGATGAGACGTCTGGATCGATAAAACTTCAAAACCGTTTCCGCAACCTCTTTATATCTAGAAAGCATAAACTCGCCCGTGTGACGCAACAGTTCGCCGAGCGCGAGTAAAGAACCGTGGATTTTTTCTGGACGATCGTTGTACTGCGCGTTCGTGTGCACTTTTTTTGCCGACGGCGAGTGCTTGTCCGAGGGCGTCTTTCTACTGCTACTGCTATGAGGCGTCTTGGCAGAGCCACCGCCGCCGCCAGATTTCGACGGCGTCGTCGTCGAATTCCCCGGAGTCAACGGAGCTTCTAAACCTTTTCTCGCTTCTTCATACAGTTTATAATACCATTGGACGCGATATCTCGTCTCTCTTTGCTCGATAACCATCAAACACGCTCGTAACGCCAACACGCCGGCCAATCGAACGTCTAAACTCGGATCGTGCAACGCCGGCCACACGGCTTTGATGAAATGCGGCACGTGCACGTTAAACACCGTCGGCGCATTTGCGGCTAACTCTCTCAAAGTCAACGCGGCGGCAAACCGTTTTCGCTCTTCCCGTACGGGATTTTTCAACCATTTAAACGCTCTGTTCACCTCCTCCTCCACGATATCCGCGGTCACCGCGCCTCCGGTCGCCACCAACCTCCCCAACGCCTGACTCGCCGCACTCGCTAAAACCGGTTCCGGTCCTTGTCGCATCGTTGTCACCGCTGTCCTCAAATACCGAGCAAACCTGGTAACTTTCTCGACCTCCTCGCCAAACTCGACCGAACACAACTGGTCCACGCACGCCACCGCGGCTAACCGTTCTCTCAAAATAACGCTTCCGGCTAACTTTTCAATCCTCTCGTGCGCATCGTTGGTAAACTGCGCGAATGCACTCGTCGACGCTTCCCGTGCCTGGCCTTCGACGTATTCTCTCAACGCGTTCCCTCGTTTCTCTCGAAACAAGAGTAAACTTTTCTTCTTCTTACTCCTCGCTCCGTACAGGAAGAAATCTTCCTCGTCGTCGTTATCATCATCGTTCTCGTCCTCGCTATTTTCTCCGTCGCTCTTCTCATCACCGTCGGCGTCCGAATACTCTTCCTCCGAGGAGCTGCTCTCATCTTCGCTGCTCGAGTCAGAATTCTCGGAATCATCTTCGTCGTTATTCGCGACTCCGTAAAACCTGCCGGCGTTATCGCTCGTCGCGTTTGTTTTCTTCGCCGCCACGGAAACGGTACTTTTCTTCAACGACTTATTCTCGCGCGTGCTCGCGGCGTCAAAACCGACGCCGAACAATTCCCCGGTCAATTCTCGGCTGTTTTGCGAGAACAAAAACAACGACGAACTCCTTCTCTTAGCGTTCTTCGTGTTGTTGTTGTATCTCGAAGAACTCTGCTCGTTGCTGCTGTGATGCGCGTTGGTATTGTTTTTCGGCGGTCTCGCGCATAAATCTCGAAGTAACGCGCTGAACGCATCCGTCGGTCGAGAGGAGGAGGACGAAACGACATCAGAAGACGTCTTGTTGTTGTTGTTGTTGGTATTGTTCGCGTGATGATGATGATGATGTTGCGCCGAAGAATCAACTTTCTTCTCCGGAATTACATTCGATGAAGACGCCATCGTTTCGCGTCTTCCGCGCGACGAGAACGAGAAGAACGAGAAGAACTTTAGACCACTCTGCTCTCTCCCTTTATTTCGCCAAGAAAAGTAAGCGTTCTCTTCGGTTTTTCTTCTTCGTCTTCTTCTTTGTCTTCTTCTTCTTTAGATAAATTCTTTCGTGTTTTGCGGTCGAGTTTCTCACGATTTTGAGCGCAAAAGACACAAAAGTAAAAGGAGAAAAATGGGCATTTAGAAGGCAAAAGTTTTATGTTTTACGCCGGATAACAAAACGCATAATAGTAAAACACTGATCACATACATATACAAACGCGTTTACGAATAAGACTCCTCTCTCTCTCTCTCTCTCTCTCTCTCTTCTCTTAGTAAACAACGAAATTATTAAATGTTTAGACGTCGATGGAGTTGTACGTCGTCTTTCTCCCCGCGGATGTCGAGGATTTGGATTTCTCCGTCAAGAGAGAGTCAGAGTTTGCCGCCGATTCTCGGTACTTGCGAACGGCGAGCGCGCCGAAGCCGGCGCAGGCGAAGAGCAAGGTGCCGTACTTCAAGGATTCTGGGCGCAAAAACGAAGGTTTTTGTTGTTGTTCGCCGGAAAGCATTTGGACTCTGTTACCGAGACGAGACGAGAGCGTAGTCTCGCTGACCAAATCAGAAGGGCAGTTCGCAGGCTCGACGGCGCAGACGGAGTCGCAGGAGCCCCAAGTGTAGAGTTCGTCGCCCTTGTAGAAGCGGTTGCGAGACTTTGCGCCGTTCCATTCGTACTCTCGCGTGCAAGAATCCATCGCCGAAATGATATCGCCGTCCGGACACTTCGCGGCGTCGCCTTCGCATCCAATGTCGGATACGGCCGATAACTCGTTCTCTGGATCCAACTTGTCGTACAAATAGAAGCCAAACTCCTCGTCATCGGCTGGCGTGAAGTCAACGGCGAAGGTGCCGCAATACACTTCGGTCATCTCCATACCTTTGTCCCATTTGAAATCAGGGTCCATGGACTTGGTGATGATCTTAGCGCCGACGCGATCGGAAAACGTCTCTCCAGTCGAAAAAGTCAACTTAGAAAGCGGAGAGCAACCCGTGGAGAGAATCATGTGGCCTTTGAACGGATCGAGGAGTTGTTCTTTGATCTCCTTTTGCGCCTCCTCTTCGTTCGGTACGATGCAATCGTAGTTCACGGTCAAGTATTTGAAGGTTCCCCAGCACGGGTCGCCAAAAACACCATTCGAAGCCCCGACTTGGCACGATTGAAGGCCTTCGCACTGCGCTCCAACGACGCTGAAAGAGTCTTGGCACTGTTGATTTTTCCCGTGCCCGCAGTACTTGCCGTCTCGAGCCGCGCAAGTCGTGTTCGACCCGTTGCCGCAGACCCCGTTCTTCAAGCGACCGTACGTCGCGCTGTTGATCTTAGCAACGGTACCAGTTCCGCATTCAATATCGAGCGTTTTATGTTCGCACACGGTGGCATCTTTATTCGTCTCGACGTTGGCTTGTGCCTGCGCGAGTGCGGCTTGTAAGTCCGCCGCGGATTCTTCAGCCTTCGCGTCTTCCTCGGCGCTCGGATCCACGCAGTTGTACGAGATATTCAAGTACTTGAAAGTCCCACCGCACGGATCGCCAAAATACCCGTTCGACGCCTTCACGCTGCAACTGTTCTTGCCTTCACAGGCGCCGCCAATTTTCGCTTTTTGCGCGTCGTACTGCCCGGTTTTATGGAACGGACAGTTTCTGTTCGACGTCGCCGAGTGCGGACAGACGACTGGTTCCCCAGTCACGTGCGCGGCTTCGGTGCGACCATACCTACGAATGAAAATATAAGATCAGTATTTACGAAGTGAGAGAGAGAGAGAGAGAGTCAGATGTACAAAAAGACGTACCAACCATCGACAACGCTGATGAGCTCCCCGGTTGGACACGAAATTGAGGCAGTTTTGTGTTCGCACACGATCGATTGTTCGTCGTAATTCGCGGACGCGAATTTCACGCCACCATTCAAAACGAGCGCGAGCGAGGCTGCCAACGACGCCGCTTTCGTAAACTTTGAATTCGTCTTCTTTTGCTTCGTCATCATCATCTTCCTTTTGGAATTCCAAATTTCAACGTAAAGCGTGTGATATATATTATATATAAATAACAGAAGATGTGTGTCTTCTTCCCGTTGTTTTCTCTGTCTGACAACAAATGCACTCTCTGTCTCGCGTGTGTTCTTCTGCGCGCGTGTTTACGAACAACTCGTATTAACTGTCTGTCACAGAATGTATCTATTGTAGATACTCTAAGAAAAGTAAAGCACGAGAGTAGGGTGTTACGTCAGCGTGGTGCGAGAAAAGCAGACACAATAGTTTAGGGTTTTGCTACTAAAACCCTAAATAGTTCAGTGTTGCAAACTCTTGGGAAAAAAGAACAAAAGCGCGACGCAGAAGAACGAACGCACGAACGCACAAAGAAAGAAAGTCACGCGAGGATGATGACATCATCATCATCGGGACGACTGGAAAATGAAGTCCAAATCACGGCCACTTTCGTGACCAAAACGATCTCGAATCCTAAATTCATAGTCTCCCCGTCCCCGATTACCGTCCCTGGAAAATTAACTCGGTACGGCTTGAGCGAAGTCGTCAACCATTTGCTCTCGCTTTCTTCGGCGGCTTCGGAAGAGGAGAATGAAACGAAATCGATCCCGTTTGATTTTTACATCGATAACTGTTTACTCCGAACCTCTCTGGCAAAAATGGCGAAAAAACTATCAAAATCTGCGGAACAAACGCTGGTGATTGAATACGTCCCGGCGCAAATGCCACCGGAGGAACAGAAAGCGGATGCGAAAAGAGATTGGATTTCGAGCGTGTGTGGGAGTTGGAGTAAAGCGATGGTGGCGGGGTGTTACGACGGCGCGGTGTACGCGCACGACAGCAAAGGGGTGGAGATTGAACGGTTGATGGGGCACGAAGGGAGCGTCACGTGCGTGACTTTAGCGCCGCCGAGGGAAGGGAGTGGGTGTTTGGTCATAGCAGGGGGGATGGATTGTACCGCGAGAGTGTTTCGGCTGGACGAAAACGGGAGGAGGAGGAAAAGCGACGACGAGGACGAGAAGACGAAAAGCGGCGGCGGCGTGATAAGGCATAAGGTATTTCGAGGACACGAGATGCAAGTGAATTGCGTGGCAACAACGACAACGAGGCTGGACGATGAGAATAGCGTGAGATTGTTCTGTACCGGGAGCGACGACTCGACCGTGAAATTGTGGAATTTAGACGGCGGGATGGACTCCTACGCGGACGAAGAAGAAGGAAAAGAAGAAGTGGAAGGAAACAACAACAACAAAAGAAAATTAGACGAGGACAAAACACGAAACGAGCAAAGCGGAAGCGCGATGTTGACTTTAGAAGGGCACACTGAACGCGTGACGGGATGTGTGTTTGAGAATCCTCGATCGTTGTGGACGTGTTCGTGGGATCGATCCATCCGAAATTGGGACGTGGAGACGGGAGAAATGCGAGAGTCGTTCGTCGGTACGGATGTAAGCGCGAGAACGTGTTTAGCCGTGCGAAAACGAACGGACGATTTAGATATAACCGGGACAGAAACAATGTGCGTCATCGCGCACGGTGGGACCGACAACATAGTCAGAATTTGGGATCCGAGAGAAGGCAACGCCAGCGAAGGGACGACGCTGTTGCGAGGACACCAGGTGCGTATTCGTATTTGCTTTATGATTTCTTTTCTTTTGCTCTCTTCTTTCTTCGACACAACCTTTCGCGCGCCGGTGATGATCAAATGATTTACCTACATTCTCTGAGCTAACTCGTGAAGAATAAAATTACTACTCTAATTTTTTCCTGAGGCGTTGCGATTTGATTTTTGTGTCATTGGAGAGAAGAAATAAAGAGAGTCGATCGATCAACATCCGAACGCACTCACGCAAAACTAACTTCACGTACATTTCTCAATTCCGCTACAAACACAACAGATGTTCATAAGTTCGCTTTCCTGGAGTCCTTCGAACGAGCATCACTTGCTTTCGTGCGCGTTCGACGGCGAAGTCAAGTTATGGGATACCAGAGGGAACGTCCCGGTGCACTCGGTGAAGGCGCACGAGGACAAGTGCTTCGCGGTGGACTTTTTCGGTCCGGATACGTTTTGTACCGGCGGAAACGACGGGAAGTTGAAGTTTTATACTCTTCCTAAGTATAATATGGACGAGGAGTAGTAGTAGTAGTAGCGTGCCATTGTAGAGGTAGAGAGATGAAAAATAACTGTTTTCGCACCCCAAAACTCCTCTAAAATACAGCACTCTCTGTACTCTCGGTACTCTCGAATATATAAAAACAACTGCTTGTCGTACCAACACGCGACACTTGTATTGAGCGCGATGAGCAGCGCAACGGTTTCCTCGGTGCCAGCGCCGACTATATATCAAATTAAAATCGTTCTCATTGGAATCGAACCGCCGATATGGAGAACTGTTTTATGCAAATCAGATGCGACTCTGGCGGAGTTTCACGACGTTATTCAAGTTGCGATGGGATGGGACGATTCGCACCTCCATAAATTCAACGTTGAAGATCGTGAAATAGACAACGTTGACTTCAGACTCGACGACTATCGCGACGCGGAAGACGAACGAGAGATTACTTTGGAAGATGTGGCACCAAGTTTTGAGTACGAATACGACTTTGGAGACGGTTGGGAACACGATGTTCACATCGAGAAAGAAGTTCCGTATGATCCCAAAGTAACGTACCCTACATGCATCGCGGGAGAACGCAAATGCCCGCCGGAAGATTCTGGAGGGATTTGGGGCTATCAAAGTACCCTCGACGCGCTCGCGGATGGAACGATCGAAGACTATAGGAGAGAGTGGATGGAAGAGTTCACCGGGGGCGAACCTTGGGACGCCGAGGAGTTCGATTTGGAAATGGTTAACAGGAATTTGCACGCGAACCCAAGATGGCGTAGGGCGTAATTTCAGGTAAGATACTTCTTGCGTTCGCGTCAAATTTTTATATGAATATCTTCTTCTGCTGCACCTAGCGCGTCGCAATCAACATTGCGTGACTACGCTGTAAATTTAATTGAAAGTAACTGCGTTGTACAACTTTATAACAACTTCTAGACAATTTGAAGCGCGTACAGTACCGTACATTTATATATATATATATATTGTTACCAACCGTACCCGTCCTTATACTTTGGCGATCTCACGTTGCACGTCGCCTCCGCGTGGCCAATTTCAAACCCGACGTACGCTAAATTTCTCCATCTCGCAGGCGTCAGCACTTTACTCGTTGGGCAACACAAACCGTCATCGCGAACGTATTTCGTGACGACAACGCCTATGGAACCAGTAAAGAATGGGTTCCTGGCCCAATTTTTCAACGTCAACGATTTCACGAGCTCTGGATGTCGCGCCGATACGAACGAAGCGTACGATTCGTATTCGCTAAAGCCGATGTGCGCGTTTTCCGGTTCTCTGTACGCCTCGCGGATGATAGCTTCGCCCCAAGGAGGCAGTCGTCTCGCGTGGTCATCTTCTCTTTCAAAATCCTCCGGCACATCTTCAACTTCGCTGCTGCTGCTACTACTACTACTAGTATTGCTACCGCTACTTCTTCTCCTAATACTACTCTTCGCGAACGCGCTCAACATTTCCTCCGCGACATCCGCATCGAAGAGCATCTGGTGCGCGACAAAACTCGTCCCATCGTCCGCGTAATGCACCGCGTTATCTACTTCTCCATCATCATTCTTCCTCCCAGTCGTGCTTCCGGACATCAACCGTTCGTACGTTCTCTTGTAACTCGGCACCACGTTCCCGCCAATCGCTCTCACCGCGCGTCCCGCGGAGTCGAACAGTTTCATCGGTCTCAGCAGAATCATATCCGAATCCCACACTAAATAGTGTTTCGAGAGCGGCGGGTTCAGTTTCTTCGTCTTATATGCGCTCAATTTGATAAACTGTTGCAAATACCACCCGCTCAAAGATCGACCCATAAAATTTTTATCATCGTTCTTCGATTCTTTCGTCTTTGTACGACGAAACTTTTCAATCGCGTCCGCCGTTCTCTCTTTCGTCACTCCGTCCACGAATTCGTCCTCGTGAAAACACTCGATCCCATCCGCCGCCGTTTTAAACTTTTCGCAAAACCTTCTCTCCGTCGTGACGACGATGATCCGTCTCGGATTCGCGTATTGCCGTAAACTCATCAACGCGAGCTTATTCGCGCACGTCGGTTTCGCCGCGACGACCAACGCGTCCAACTCTCGCATCATCGCAACCGCCGGCGGGCACGGTTTCGCGTTTGGTTCGATCGACGGCAAGCACGATTTTGACGACGATGACATTACCACCTCGTTGTTCGTCCTCTCGAACGGTAACTCCCGTCGACTTCTTCCGCTCCCGCTCGTCCTCTCTCTGCTTGAAAAGAACACGAAGAACATCATCTCAAACACGACGACGCAAAATATCCCGAACAGTAACGTCGCGAATACGTTCCGGTCGCGAAATTTCACCGGTCTGTGTCCGTGCAGGATCGCCCCGACCGATGCCGTTCGTTTCATTCGTATTGCATCACTCTTTCACGCCGAGACGTTTTGGATGTTTTGTACCAACGACACTCTTCAATCGAGAACTTTTTCTCTCTAGAAGACAAATGTTTTTATTCTCAGACTTTTAAACGAAGTAGTGTGCCATATTTTTAAAGTATTCTCCACGTGTAATCAAACTCTCCGCAAAAATCAAAACGCGATCGATGAGAACATCATCAATGTTACTCGAACTGATGATCGTTAGAAACGGATGGTAGTATATATCGGAACATTATTGAGTGTGTCTCTTACTCGGCAAAATCAGCACTTTTAAGTGCCTTTTTTCGTGCCTAAACGAACGGAAGAAAAAAACGAACAATATCTTATTTTTTAGGGTTTCAATCGTGAAAAACAGGTTTTTAGGTTTTTTTGGGTGACGACGGCGTCGTCTTTCCCGCACAAAAGTATCTCTCACTCGCACCACGTTTCTCTCTGAATCCTCATAAACAGAGTGTTATAAAAGCAGAGAGAGAGAAGAGCACATCGCAATAAAGTCACCATCGTCGTGGGAAAAGACACTTTTGCGAGATATACTGTAGATATACTGCGAAGAGAAAGAGCGAGTTCTTTTTGTTGTTTACGGAGTAATAAGAGAGAGAAAAAAAGAGAGACCCAAAATTCATTCATTCTTCGTTGTGAGATAAATTGGAGGCGTTTTAGATATAAAACACACACGTCACGCGCGAGAGATACGAACACAATGCCAGCGGTCGCGGTGAAGAGGAAATCCGCCGTGTTCGGTGGGAGCAACAACAACAACAACAACAACAACAACAACGAAAAGGAAAACGAGGATGAAAAAGTTTTCCTGGAACGCTCGTTGGAGTTTCAACAAGAGGGCGACCAATTCATGCAAAAGAAGGAATTTAAGAACGCGTTGCAGTTTTACGAGCAAGCGAAACAATTGATGCCGAAAGGGCACGAGTTATCGTCTGGTTTGGACGCGAGCAGAGCGGAGTGTTATTTGGTGATGGACAGACTCGCGGATGCGGTGAGCGCGGCGTCGGATGCGTTGAAGATGAACGGGGAGAACGCGCGAGCGTTGGTGACGAGAGCGAAGGCGTACGCGAGCACGGAAAACGAGACGAGGGCGAAGAAGGATATCGCGCGAGCGCACGAGTTGTTGCCGGAGGATTCGCACATTAAGCACATGCACGATCTCATTCTCGGGGTTGGGAACGGGAAGACGCCCGCTGGGTTAGGGGGGATGAACTTAGCCCCGAGCTCGAAGAAGAAAGGCGGGAAGATGTCCGCGGCGGAGCAGCAGTTGGAGCTTCAGAGAAAGCAACGATTGGAGATGGAGCAAAGGCAAAAGATGCAAGAGCACTTGAGACAAAACCCGAGCCAAGCGCCGATGATTCACTTGAAGGCAAAATTAGGGGACGATACGAGAGTGTGCGTGTTATCGAGCGCGATCGCGTATAGAGATTTGGTGACGACGATGACGAACAAGTTTCCAGACGCCGGGCAATTTACGATCAAGTACACGGACGAAAAAGGTGATTTGAGACCGTTACAAACCAGAGAGGATTTCCAAATCGCCATTCACTGGACGTCTGTTCGTTTGAGCAAAGCGGAGACGCCATCTTTGGCGCCGCCGTGCGTGAAACTCACCTTGGTCGAGTTGGCGAAGATTGAAGATATGGCAATCTTAGGCGAAGACGGAAAACCCGTCGGGTTACCGCCAAACGAAGTCGTCGAAATCGACGAGTGGATTTTGGACTTTGCCGCGTTGTTTCGCGAACACTTGGGCATCGATGCCGAAGCGCATTTGGACTTTCACTCGGACGGTTTGGATAAATGTTCCGAGGCGTTGGAGCCGACGAAGAGTTTGGAAGAGAGCAACGGGCCGGATGGGATTTTATCCGAAGCCTCGAAGAAGTTCCAAGAAGCCGCGGCTATGGCCACTTTTAACTGGGGTAACGTGCACATGTGCTCGGCGAGAAAAAAAATGGACGGTGGGAGAGAACCACCGGCTGAGGAAGGCGGGAACCCGGGTGCGGCTATCGCCACCGCCGCCAACTTTGACGAGGTTGAAAAAGAATTAGCGATTGCCGCTTCGCGCTTTGAAGCGGCTTTGGAAATCAAACCGGACTTTGTGGACGCCGCCACGGCCTTAGCTCAAAGACGATACGAACGCGCGAGATTATTGTGCGCTGCGGCTGGCTTATCCGGTCCGGATAGTACCAGAAAACCAGAAAAAGGCCACGACGCGAAGAAGCGTACGGCGGAAGCCGAGCAAGAGTTTTCGCAAGCCGTGGACGAATACAGAGCGGCGTTGAAGCAGTTACCGGACGAACCCCCGAAAACGCCGAAAACAGCCGAAGAGTTGGAAGCGCACGAACAAGCGGTAAAAGAAGCGCAAGAAAAGGGCGAAGACCCTCCGGTTTTGGACGAACCCACCATGAGAGCGCAAGTTTTAGTCATGCTCGGGAACACGTTGTTCGAACAAAGTCAAATGAGAGCGAGAGTCGGCAAAGAGTGGAAATCGGTCTTGGAAGAAGCCGTGGGGCACTTCAAATACGCAGGATGCAATCAAACCGACATAGACGCGGCGTTGAAGGTGCACAAAGGCAATTTAATGGAAGCGGCCGCCGCCAAGTAAAATCATAAAAAGATAATTACGTAAAAAGAAAAAGAGAGAGAGAGAGGTGGAGAGAGAGGTGCTGCCGGCAAACAGCGCTCTCTTCTTCTCTGTGAACAACAAAAACTTGTAGTAGCGTTAGCGTTTTAAGAAAATATAACAACAACTACGAGAATAAAGATCATCAGATTTGAATATATATGTGTGTTGTGTTATTAAAATTACAGAAGTGAGAACAACTTTATGGTGTTGTTTGTTGTTTAAAACGGCACCTCGTCGTCTGGCCACTCTTGCGCGGGTTCGTACCCGCCGTTGTTCGGATCGTACGCCTGAGAGTAATCGTTCGCGTTCACCGCAGGCTCTTGGTTTCCGTACGGATTGTTGTACGCGGTGCCTTTGCTCGCGCCGTAATAGCCATCAGAATCGTCTTGACCCGTCGCCATTGCACCAGCAGCTGCGCCAGCCGCACCGCCCATCATGCGTTCCATGACCCACGGCGGCGTATCTCTCCCGGTGAGCCACAAGCCTTCGCCGGTATCTTTGTGCTTGAAATCCGGCGCGCGCGGGTTTCTTTTGTTTTCGCGGTTATCCCACCATCTGTCCGGAGCATCAAAAACTGAACGCCACAACGCGTCTTTTGGCGATTGGAAACCATCTCCGCTCGGTGGCGGTGGTGGCGATCTTTGTTGCTGTTGTTGTTGTTGTTGTTGCTGTTGTTGTTGCATCGGTTCGTATCCTCCTTGCGAAAATTGTTGTTGTTGTTGTTGTTGTCTCATCGGCTCGTATCCGACGCCGTTGGTATTGTTACTCACCATGCTCTCGCCTCTCGCCACGAACGAAAACTGATTCAACACTACCTTCGCTTTACTCCTATTCTGCCCGGTTTGCTTGCACACCCACGTGTCCGTGGTCAACCTTCCCTGCACGCACACCGAATTCCCTTTACGCACGTGTTCGTTCAAGCGCACCGCTTCCTCGTCCCAAGCGACGACGGTATACCACGCCGTCTTGCCGTCATTTTCTTCATCATTTTGCTGTTGTTGTTGTTGCGCTTTCCTTCCTTGACTCACCGCGATGGACACCTCGCACACCATCTTCCCGCTCGGCAAAACTCTCAGCTCTGGATCGCCTCCACAGTTCCCAATCAAAGTGACGGAATTTGCCAACGTCGAGTCCCATTCCACGGTCGCCGGCGGTGCCGTTCTTTGTTGTTGTTGCACATCCGACGACATGTTTGGTTGCGCGTACGACGCGAAGGTTCTCATCGTCGTTCCTCTTCTCGTCGTCGCGTGTTTGTTGTTACTGTTCTTAGTAAACACAATCGCTGCTGGAGTTGTAGGCGCAAACGTGAGAGATGACATCATCCTCGTCGTAATCGTCGCTTTTCGATGGTCGCAGTAGTAGTAAAAGCGGGAAGTTTTGTTGTTGTTGTTGTTGTTGTTGTTCTTTGGCAGCGCTGATGATGATCGAGAGAGAAGCAGTCTTTTTAGCGTGCGCATATATGTGTGAGAGAGAGTACTTATATGTCACAGTGTGTGTACGTTTTGACGATCGCTTCGTTGAATGAGAACACAAAAAGGCGGGAAAAGAGACGAGAGGAATAAAAGGAAGAGTACGAACGAAGCACTCACGAGTACGAAAGAAGCACTCAGGAAGCTCAATTTGAGTTACATTTAAGCACTTAAACCCTAAACTCTTAGTGCGAATGCGTACTCCAAATTTTTTTGTCTTCCTTCCTTTTTCAGTTTTTCTTTCGCCGTGTCCTCAGAAAAATGGAAGCTTTACGAGCGGAAGTCGAGCGACAAAAGCGGGAGAAATCGTTGAAAAGAGAAAAGGAGGAGGCTTTGTTTACATCGAAGAACACCGATGCTGAGAAGAAGAACGACACGTTCTCGGCGTACGCGTCGAAAAAAGAGCTTCGAAGACGCGAGTTTGAAGAAAAAGAAGACGAAGATGATGCGTTTGAGGAAGCACGCGAGGAAAGAAAGAGATCGAACGAACAGGCGACGAATGCGACTAAGAATGTCGATGGCATCAAAAGTAACACCAATAAAAGCAAGTTTCGCTCGGAGGCTGCCCGAAGAGCGTTCGAGAACAGCAACAACGAAAAGAACGATGATGACAACGAGAAGAAATCATCAGACGAAAACAACGAAAGGAACAGAACAGAAGAATTCAACAAACGGATCGAACGCGAGGTGAAAAGTTTAACCAACCAAGAAGTCATCGCTCGATTGAGGAAGCTGAATCAACCGGCGAAGTTGTTCGCGGAGAACGAACAGGACCGACGGTTGCGATTGGAAGTCGCGGCGAAGAATATCAAGGTGAAAGAATCGGACGAACACGTCGGCGGGCAACAGGCGAACGAGATGTTGAGGTATAACAGGGAGAATAGTAACGAAGCAAAAGGCAACACCGGCGCGATGATGAAAAGAAAACTGACGACGAAAGAGCAAGAGCAAGAGAATAAGAAGCGAGAGGCGGAGATGGCGCAAATGGAATTCGAGCGCGCGGCGAAGCGACTGAAGAAACAAATGGACGCCGAGACGGATCCAAACGCGCATCCGATCGATCGAGTCGCGGAACATTTCAAAAGGTTACTCAAAGAGTGGGCGATGGAAATCGAAGGCACGAAGTTTGATTCCAACGCGCAAAAGAGGCAACAAGTCGCCAACTGCGAGTTGACGAAAACGCACATGAAACCTTTGTTCAAAAAGATGAAAAAACGGGACTTGCCGAACGACATCGAGCGCGCGTTATTTCTCATGTTTGAAGCCATGAAAGCGAGAGATTATAAAAGAGCCACGGACGCGTACGTTGGCGTCGCCATTGGAAACGCCGCGTGGCCCATCGGCGTCACCTCGGTAGGCATTCACGACCGTTCCGCGAGAGAAAAAATCTCCGCCACCACCCAAGCGCACGCCATGCACGACGAAGAAACCAGAAAGTATTTACAATCCGTCAAACGCTTAATCACGTTCAGCCAACGCGCGTACCCGACCAACCCGTCCTTGGCGTTCGATTGGAACGGTCGCGATAAAACAGCGTTAGAAAACGCGGAAAAAGCCACGCCGGGGTTTTTGCAAAGTTCCTCGTTGTTGGCGTTGCCCGAATCCTCCTCCGCGGAAGGAAAAGGAAAGCACAACACGAATACCTCCGGCGACGGAGGACGCAAGTGGGAATCGATCATGCGACACGCGTACGATAACGTCAAATTTGGTGTCGGTGGTGATGGTATTCGCGGTAATACTAATACTAAGTAGAGTGAGAGGAGTCGCCGCGTTAGGAAAGAAGAACAACTAGTTTTGAAGAATAGTTTATTAGAGACACCATTTTTTTAACCATCTCCTTATTAAGTGCGATGCAAGAGAGATCATCAAAGAGTATCAATCGATCGTAGGACGAATACCACGGCTCTCGAGCATCACTCAGTGGCGTCTCCGGAAGTGTATGTTTTGAGCGCGATATCTGTCGCTTTTTACACATTTTGCTTTGATTTTTCCTTCATAAAACACTTAAAACTTGAGACACGACACAACACACGCGCACACAAAAGCCGACGACTTTACGCGCGCATTTTCACAAACGGAGAAGAGAGAACAGTAAAACAACAACGAGAGCGTAATCATGCGCGCCTCCTCCTCTTTATATGCCTCGTGTTCGTCATCCTCTTCCTCCTTTCACGCATCGTGTCAAAAGCGGATAATACGACGGGGAACGAAGACGTCACGGTTGGTGAACAGAACGACGATGCGTGTCCCACTCAGCGACGGAAGAAGACGATTTGGAGAGAAAAAGAAAAAGACTCAGAGATGTGCATCTCGAAACGCTTCCTCCGGTGGGTCGTCGAGGTCTCCTTTTTTCGGGAACGTCTTCGCCTCGTCCTCGTTCGATGACGACGACGATTCCGAGGACGAGGAGGTCCTCAAGAGGGAAAGGTTGGAAGCGGTGCAGTTCGCGATGCAAAGTTTCGACGTTTCGGACGAAACTTTTAATGCAGGAGTAAAAGTCGCGGAGGAGGAGGATGATAGAGACGATGCGCTGAAGACGAACGTGGCGGAGTTTGTCGGGGCGGTGAGAGGAGGGTCGAGTAGTTCGAGCGGACGAGGCGGCGGCGGCGGGAGGAGGAAGAGTAAGGATGAAAGAGGAAGCGGTGCCGGGAATAACAAAAACGCTGCTCGGGAGGAGCGGCAGAAAAGGCAGAGGCGACCAAAATCGTCGAATATCGCGAATGTGGCGCGAGAGACGAAGATGAGCAACAGAGAGGTGAAGAAATCGAGGAAAGTGAGGGCGGTGTTTATGGGGAGCATGGACGACGACGACGACAACAACGAACGGGAGGAAGAAAATGAAGACGGGGGGAGTTTCGGTGGAACTCGATTTGAACTGAAGGAAGGCACGAGCGAGGTGTTGAAGACGTCTTCCGTGAGTGACGATAAGACGACGAACGGAGAGATAATCGACGTGCCGCGGATTGAACAGCGAGATAACAATAACGATAAAGAAGCCGTGTTGCTCACATTTTTGAACGAAAATCGAATGCTTTCAGAAGACGACGACGAGTCCTCGCGCATTACCGCGTCTAATTTGACCAAATGTAACGACGCCATTCGACGGTGTACTTCGTTCGAGGAAGTGTTACCGCTCGTGAAAGAAATGCGGCAGTTTGGCATCACTCCGGTGGAGTCAACGTACGTGGCCGTCATGATTGCCTGTAGAAACGCGGGGACGCCCGAACGCGCAATTGAGGTCTACGACGCCTGTCGAACGTCTGGGATTGAAGTCTCGAAACGAACGATGTTGCTGACCATGGAGTGCGCGGTCAAAGCGAAAAAGTTGCAGCCGGCAATGCGCGTGAAGGAAGACATCGAAGAGCAAGGATGGACGTTAAGTCCGAAAGTTTTCGACCAATTGTTGAAGTTAACCATCGACGTAGACATGCCCGGAGAGGATCGCAAAGGTCGCTCTCCAAAAGCTCGATTGGTTCGAGCGTGCGTGTTGTTTGAGGAAATGACGAGCAAATCGAACGTGGAGCCGTCGCCGGTGGCGTTCAACGCGTTGTTAGTTGGTGCCGCTCGAGCGAAAGAGCCGCAATTAGTCGCGCAAACGTTCGACGAAATGACCAGTCAAGGTGTTTCTCCGAGTCGAGAGACGTGCGAGATTGCCTTGAAAGCTTTAGCCGAAGGCGGCGAATTGGCGAAATCGTTGAATGTATTCGCAGTCATGCGACAAAGAGGTCTCGCGCCGAGAAAGTCGACGTATACCGCTTTAATCTTGTCATGCGCGAAAGCGAAAGAACCGAAGTGCGACGAAGCGTTCGAAATATTTTACCGGTTGCGCGAAGAAGGTTCGGTCGAACCAAACAGAGCTATGTTTGCCGCATTAATCGATTGCGCCATTCGCGCGGGCAAGGAATCCTACGCTTTTGACGCCTTTGACGCGATGAAAGAAGCAAATATTCCACCAACGATGGCCACTTATAACCGCTTAATCCACGCGTGCGGACAGAAAGGTACCGCCAACGGTTTGCGCGACGCGGTTCGTTTGTACGAATATGTCTTGGCGCAAAACGCCGCTGATTTACGACCAGACGCGTACACCTACGGTTCTTTAATCGCCGCGTGCGCCAAAGTTCGCGACGCGACAAAAGCGTTGAGTTTACTCGACGAAATGCTCGAGAAAAGCGACGAGGTGTATCCAACGACTGTAGTTTTCAACAGTTGCATCACCGCCTGCGGCCAAGCTGGCAGGTGGGAAGACGCCAGGAAAGTTTTTGAAAAGCTGAAGGTAGAAATTGAAAATCGAGGTGGGTTAGGGTCCTCTGATTTGTACATCGGCCGCGAAACGTACGGCGCAATGTTAGACGCGGCGTTAGGCCCCGGCGGCGCAGAAGCCGCCGTCTCAGCCGTCGCTTTAGAGCTCGGTAAAGATAAAAAAGGCGGCTCTTCATCTGGAATGAAAACGTCTTTTATCGATTCTGATCGCGTCGAGTTGGCGATTGAGTTGTTCCAGAGCGAAGAGGCGAGGCGTGTGTGTCAGTACGATGACATCGACGAAGCTTTGTGGAAAAACGACGGTGATTACGACGCCTCAAAATACACGCGAACGGAAACGATCGTGGCTACGCTCGCCATGTTAAAAGCGGTTCGATACTGCGAAAGCTCATCCTCGAAAGGCAACAGAACGTTTGCAGATTTGCCGAATGAAATCTGCATCAATTGCGGCAACGCAGCGCGAAGAAGTTTAGCGGTGGAATCGGTTGCGAGAGCGGCGGGCGTGAAGTGCGACACGGAAGAGCAAGGAAGCGCGTTATACGTGACGTTACCGAAGTCGTCGTTGAAATCGTTTATGAAAGTTAGAAACTAAAGAAGCATTCAATGTTGCTGTTTAAGAAAAATTGCATATATACTAGTAGTGAATACCAAGTAGTAGTATGTTACGAGTAATAACTCGCTATGAACGCGTCCAATGCTTCCAAAAGTTCTCTTCTACCTTTCGGCCTTTCGTTGGCGCCGTTGAAGAGTTTCGTCGTTTCAACTTTCTCCAGTAAAGGTTGCATCAATTCTTCTAAGATGAACTTTGTGTTCATCGCGCTCCCGGGAGACAACTCCGACGCAAACATCGCACTATTTTCGTCTAATCGTTCTTTCAATTCCGCTATCAATTTTTGCGCTCCAACTTTCAACACGGACGGTTTGCAATTCGTAAATATCCGTCGAAATTCTAACATAGATTCACCGATGTCGGCGGCGGGGCTATTTTTACCACCACCGTTGCTTTGGTGATTCAACGCGGCGGCTTTCGCCAACGCGGCGTTCTTCTCTTTCCCCTCCAATAACGCTGCTTTCTCTTTTTTCGTCGAGGCTGATACTTTCATGGGTAACGCGGTTTTGCAGTGTGGACAAACGCGCGTGGGAGAACCGACGACTGTCGAACAAACGTGACACCGTTTGCGCCCTTTGCCTAATAACGATTTCGCCGCCGCCGCCGATTTAGCCGTCGTCCCCGTGTTGTTTGCCGCGTCGTCGTCGGTGGCCGTGTCGCAATTCATTTCCGTGGTACCTGTGCCTCCTTGTTGCTCGAAGCTGTTGTTACGACTAAATATTTGTCGTTGCTTCTTTTTCTTGCTCGATTGAGAAGCGTTCGTGTCGTAACTCGAAGGCGAACTCGCGAGAATGTCTTTCAATTTGCGTTTACCACCCGGCCCCACGGTTCCTTTATTGTGCTTACTCGAAGCAGCAACAGCAGCAGCAGCGGTCTTCTTCTTGGTCGCGGTAGATGGTGGAAGCTGAACGTGCGGTTCTTCTTTGATTTGCACGCTACCGGCTCCTCGGTTTCGCAAACTCGGTGGACTGATTGGCGGGAGAGTGGGGATAGCCGCGGCTGTTCCCGCCGTCGCGCCCGTCGCCGTTCTGTGTTGGTGTTGCGCTAAAGCAGTCGCATTGGTTACATTCGTCGTGGCAGCGTTTGCTGCGAATGCTCTCGTTGTCGTCGGTGCATTAACATCGGTTTGACTAATAACGTTTCCAGCCGCGTCGACGAGTTGCACTAAATACCCGGGCTTGACTCTCGGCGGCGCCGGCGGTGGCGCGCGGTCGTAACTCGAAATTAAAGCGCCGACAGATCCTACGATGGACCCTGCGATGTGTTTCAACAAATCGCTGGCAAGTTTTGAGGCCGTGGATATGTGCGACGATCTCCTCGCGTTTTTTCCATCTTCGCGTAAACGTTTCAACGCGTCGACGAACGCGTACTCGTCCGTGGCGATGCGCTTCAAATGTAAACGAGAAGATTTGAGCGTTTTCAACGCCTCGATAACCTCCGAGACGACGCTCAATTTTGACGAAGAGCTGTGTTTGATAATCTTCGCTATGGCATCTTCAACTAACGCTCGCGCGTTCTCTCTCACCTGGTGGTTCGCCTGATTCTCGTACCCATCATCGTTTTCATCTTCTAAATCTTCAACTTTTACCGTCCTCGTCTCCGCCTTCAAGTCTTCAAAAACCTCCGTCCCTCGAATAAACGCGAATGCATTTTCCTTCGTACTCGCCCACTTAAACTCCTTCTCCTCTAACTTTCTCGCCCGTAAACTCGCGTTCATAAACGCGTCGTGGTCGATCAAACTCGCGCCATCCGGAATGTCTTGCTTCTTCTTCCTCGTCAACTGCGCGGCGCTCAACGCGACAATCTTCGTCTCTTTCGTCGGTTTTCCACCCGCGTTCTCACCATTCATACCAACGTCGTTCCCGCCATTACTATTCATCAGCATCATCCTCTTCTTATATTGCTGCGCGCTTTGCGTGATTCTATCTTTCAGCCATTTCCTCACGCCCACTAAATTCCCTTGTTTCAACGGCGGTATCCCGAGCTCGGGATTCGCGAATTCTTCGCTCACTCTGTACGAGTAATGTCCATCTCTCTGTTCGCGCTCGTCGCCGATTATCGCCAAGTGTGGGATAGAATCTTCGTCGACGAGGTAGAATTTCGTTCCTGTTGAGGTTATGTGAGTGTAAACATCTAAATTTTATATATAATGTGCTTACCTTTTCTCGCTTTGTTCGCGCTGTAGTCGTCCCTTTCTTGCGTGAAGGAGACAAACTTGACGTTTTGGACTTGCTTGTTTAAAGGCACGATTTCGTCGACTGTGGACTTTGAACCCGGAGGAGGAATCAAAGAGGAGGCCATTTATACTAAATATCTCTCCTCCTCCTCCAAAAGAGTCGTCCTCTGCGATGTAAACTTCTTCAAGTCAGACGCAGATGAAACTGCAAATTTCACCTAAACAGACTCTCTGCTTTTCCAATGAATTTGTGTCTTCGATGGTTTGCTCGCGTCTGATATATAAAAAGAAAGAAAACAACAGTCGCGTTTCGAAAAAGGTCCGTCCTCCTTTTCGTCTCCCTTCTTTCTCTCCGAGAGTCTTTCTGCGCGCGAGAAAGAAAGAAGAGAAGGGTTGATGCGATATAAATCACAAATTTTCCCCCTCACTTATACAAGTCGTGCATTTTTTGTGGTGTCCATCAATTAAGTTTTCATAAAACGTTTTGACCCCACAAAAGGGGCAAAAAAAAAATCCTCTCGCTTTAAACGACAGCAATCCTCTCTCTCTCTCTCTCTCGTCGGAAAACACAAAAGCTCTAATAAGAGTTGTTCTCTCTTCGTTTCAGAAGAGCGCATAAAAAGTGGTAAAAGTTGCAAAGTTGCACACGAAGTGGTACAGAGTAGTTTTTTTCTTTTTAGGTGGGTAGAAAAAGAGAGTAAAAAATACACGAACGAACGAGAGAAAAAGAGTAGTTTTTTTTATTGAAAAAAAGAAGAAAAAAGAGGAGTCAAAGTTCTTCACTCGAACTCTTTCTCATAAAGAGTCTCTGTGTCTCTTTGTCTCTTTCGAGAGCGAGAGTGAGAGAGAGAGAGAGAAAGAGAGAGTCGAACGTTGGTCGAAGGGTACGTCGAAGGGACCGGTGCGTAGCTTTGTTTTATCGCGAAAGCGGCTTTCCGGGGGAGCAGTCTTGGTTTCGAAAGCGTTTGAAAGTCAAGTCTTCTTGACGCGTTTCCCCTCTTCTTTTTTTTTCCCTCTCTCTTGACTGACTTCCGCGGAGAACGCGGAAAGAAAGACGGACGAAAGAGTGCAGAAGAGGTCAATGGGACGGAAGAAAATCCGCATCGAACGCATTAAA
>Ga0181557_1001112_pt1 | contig 31532 bp, 33 predicted proteins | sample 011ome_23_FD_148632 | JGI IMG/M metagenome (GOLD analysis project Ga0181557, IMG submission 148632) | Coastal salt marsh microbial communities from the Groves Creek Marsh, Skidaway Island, Georgia - 011506CT metaG (spades assembly) | ecosystem: Environmental > Aquatic > Marine > Intertidal zone...
TCAGACATATCTGGTGTTTCATCACGAAGCCAGTCTTTAAGCACAGTTAAACATACTCCCGTTAAGCCTTTTGCACGCATTTTTCCTGTTAAGCCCGTAGCACCACCGCCAGTAACCTCAAGCAGTTGCGCCATGGCATGATTAAGGCGGTTAACCATGATCAGGGCAATTTTGGGATTGCTTACTGACGCCACGTTAAGGGCTCGAATGGCTGCTTTATGGGTGCGATAAGCCTCAAAGCGTTGGATCAAACCTTCAAAGATTTTATCGCGCACGCTTGATATGTGATCTTCGGCAATATCCGAGGCTAGCATTTCGGCTAAATCCGTATCGAGATTGGCAAGGCCTGTTTCAACCACCTCTAGCTTATCTTGATAAAGCCTTCGTGCTAATTCGGTTTCAACCTCAGCAGCGGTGATAATCTTCTCAAGGTCTAATTCTGCATACGGCATTTCAGACAACAGATGAAGTGCCGCGTGACCAAGCGCGCGTCGGGCGTGATCAACAGGGTGTGATTGTTCAGATGCGGATGTGTTCATGTCTGTTATCAATCCTTTTCTGATAGCGCGTCAAACTTACCTTACCCATTACATAGGTTGAAGTCTGCGGCTTGCCAAGCGCAAGAGGCTGTTTATTGTCCAAGCTCTTTGGATCGGTTTCGTGCCGCCAACATAGCTTCTTCCATCATGTCTGCCATTCGGCTATTCGTCATCATCACTTCTAGGGCGGCTAATGTTGTGCCGCCACGACTACTGACATTCTGGCGTAATTGTGCGGGTTTTTCTTGGGACACACGCATCAATTCTCCAGCTCCGCGGATCGTAGATACCGATAGTTTTCTTGCAACATCTTCGGATAGGCCCATTTTTATGGCGGCGGCTTCCATCGCTTCTTGCATTAAAAAGATATAGGCAGGGCCACTTCCAGAAACAGCGGTGACCGCATCCATCAGATTCTCACCCACTTCCACGACTTCTCCAACCGAAGCCATAAGATCAAAAGCCAGCGTTTGGTTTTGTGCGGTTAGCATAGCATGATAAGCCATAGCCGTTACCCCCATGCCTAGTGCAGATGGGGTATTAGGCATAGTTCGGATAACCTGCTGGTGACCATTAAGGTGCTCGCTCAGCCAGTTTATGGAAATACCAGCGGCAATAGAAAGCCAAGCTGTTTGTGCGCCTGCCAAAGGCTTAACCCCTGCTATGGCCTCTGCCATATCTTGCGGTTTAGAAGCCAGAACAATCATATCTGGGGTTTGCTGGCTATCAGCTTTATCTGGACTATCCCAGTATGTGATCAGGGGATGATCTGGCAAATCTGCCATCTCTGCCAGATTTGGCTCAATAATGGTAATCGCATTAATGCCAATATCCGAAAGGTGTTTTATCCAGCCGCGCAACAGGGCTTGCCCCATTTTCCCGCAACCACAAAGCATGATATGTGTCATTGTTTTTAACCGTAACTGTTTCACACCTTATATCAGGCGAAATCAGGCGTGGCCAACCGTTTCCATCAAAACGGTTTCGGTAGCGCTAGAGGCAGAGGCACTGCCAATAGCAAGCTGAAACAGGGCAGGATAATATTTCTCACATTCTGCGACCGTCACTTCAATTAAGTCGATCACCTGTTCAAGGGTTGCCCCGCCAGTCCCACGAAGTGGCGTGGTATGCCGGAACATTAAACAGCCCTCATCCTGGGTCAGATTGAAATGACCCATCCAAACCCTTTCATTCAGGCGGCAAATCAACTCCATCATCTCGGTGCGTTGCTGATCAATGACATAGATATCTAGCAATGCGGTGATATGAATGGCGGAATGCTCTTCTTGCCATTTCACGCTGAGATAATAGTCAGACCAGTATCCCGAAATATCGACCGAAATCTCATCCAAGGAATGATGGTGAGTTTGCCAATCATTCGCCTCAACCAGACTTTTCATGATCACAATAGGATGATCAATAATTGGGGAGGATTTTGGGGTTCTGATCATCATAAATAGGCTGCGCCTTATCACGTGCGTTTGTTGTTTGATTATAGTTTTGATTCTTAAAAAAAACAAGATCTAGTATTAACAAAGATTTTGACCACTGTTTATAGTGGTTTGGCAGGACGTCTTCTCATGCTATACCCTTACTCATGACGGAGCTTGCCAACATCGCTTTTGACCTTCCTGCTGTTGTTGCAACAGCGCCTAACGGCATTAGTATGTCCGCTTTTTCCTTTCCCTTTTCAGACGAAACGCTGTTTCATATCGGGCCGCTTGCGGTACGGTGGTATGCGCTGTCTTATATTGTTAGCATTCTGCTGGGATGGCTATTGTTAAGGCGTTTGACACGCAGACAAGATGACCCTGTTGGTCATCCTCCTCTCGAACATCTCCTTAATGCTGGCATTATTGGCATCATCCTTGGCGGTCGACTTGCCTATGTGTTGTTTTATAATTTTTCCTATTATGCCAACCATCCCATCGAAGCCTTTTATATATGGCATGGCGGTATGTCCTTTCATGGCGGCATGCTGGGTATGATAGCAGCAGTATTTTATGTCTGTCGCCGTCACGGTATTGGATTTTTTAGGCTAGCTGATCTCGTTGCTATCGCTGCCCCGATTGGTCTTTTTCTGGGGCGCATGGCAAACTTCATTAATTGTGAGCTTTATGGCCGCATCACTGATGTTCCTTGGGGGGTGATGTTTAATCAAGGCACTTGCATTGCTTCTGATGGCTTTGCCCCCGCAGGTGACTTGCCGCGGCATCCCAGCCAGATTTACGAAGCCTTGCTAGAAGGGGTTGTTCTTTTCCTCATTCTGATGCTGGTTTTGCGCTTAGGGGGACGTTCACGCCAAGGGTTATTATCAGGCTTATTTCTAACCGGATATGGGTTATCACGCATTTTGGTTGAGGTTTTCCGCGAGCCCGACAGCCATATTGGCACGCTTTCCATCGGGTTAACCATGGGGCAATTGCTTAGCCTTCCGATGATACTTTTGGGGGGCTATGTGATGATCCGCTCTAACCGTTTTCGGGATCAGGGATGAGCGCATTAAAAGCCATAATCAATGCCCATCTTACCGCAAATGGTGCGATGACATTGCATGATTACATGGCGTTGGCGCTTTATCATCCTCAGCATGGGTATTATCATCAGGATCAGGTGATCGGCCAAGATGGAGATTTTATTACCGCTCCTGAAATCTCGCAGATGTTTGGAGAATTAACCGGGTTATGGTTAGCGCATCAATACCAATTACAGCACCTAGAACACAAAGCGATACTGGTTGAACTTGGCCCCGGGCGCGGCACTCTGATGGCAGACCTTATTCGCGCTTGGCGTCAAACATCTCTGCCCCTGCCACCTATTCATCTGCTGGAAACCAGCGCATCACTGCGCGCTATCCAACAAGAACGTCTAGCCGATCTTGCCGAGGTGCATTGGCATGACGACGTCAGCACCCTTCCCGATCAACCTGTTCTCATGATTGCGAATGAGTTTTTTGACGCCTTAGCGATCCGGCAGTATCGCTTATTTCAAAACCAATGGCAGGAACGGGGCATTCAGTATGATAACGAAAACAATTGGGTGCTTGATTGGTTGGACATAGACGCCTCTGACGCTTTTCCAGCTTTTCTTTATGATCAGGCTCAGAACCTGAACAGAGATAAAGATCAAATGATCACTTATGCACCAGCGCTCGCCCCCATCACAAAGGCCATATGTCAGCGCATAGCTGATCATGGCGGCGCTGGATTGATTATCGATTATGGGAAATCCGATGGTTTTGGTGACAGTCTGCAAGCTGTTATGCAGCATCAATCTGTTGATCCCCTAGCGCATCCGGGTGAGGCAGATATCACCGCATGGGTTGATTTTTCCCATCTTTCACAAATGGCAGAACAGTGCCACTGCGCCGCTCTTGGTCCTGTTCCTCAAGGCCAATTTCTCAAATCGTTAGGTTTGCTGGAACGGGCAGAACAGCTAGGCAAAGGTGCTGAACCTGAACTTCGCCGTCGGCTAGTTTCTGAGGTTGACCGCCTTGTCAATCCAGCTCAAATGGGCCAAGCTTTCAAGGTGATGGCTATTCTACCTGATGCCTATGCCAAGACGCCACAACCCGGATTGGAATAACCCTATGAGCGCTACCACGCCTTTATATTTTACCCATGATGGCTTTCATCCTTCTGGGATTAGTTATGGGTTTTTTTCACGCAAAGGCGGGGTTAGCACAGGCCTTTATGATAGTCTTAACGGGGGGCTTGGGTCAGATGATGACCGCGCATTGGTGCAACAGAACCGCCATCGGGCAGCCGAAATCCTTGGCTTTGATAAAGACAACATCTGTTCGCTTTATCAGGTGCATTCCTCTATCGCCATAACCGTGGATGCGCCACTTGTGCCCCCGATTGAGGCTGACGCTCTTATCACCCAGACCCCTGGGTTGGCGCTGATGATTCTCACCGCAGATTGTGTCCCCGTAATTTTTGCCGACCCCACAACTAAAACAGTGGCTGCCGCGCATGCCGGTTGGCGCGGCGCCGTGGGCGGGGTACTAGAAGCTACCCTTGATGCGATGCAGACAAAAGGCGCAAACCCCGATCATATCACCGCAGTGATTGGACCAGCGATACAACAGCCATCCTATCAGGTTGGGGAAGATGTGCGTGATGCCGCGCTATCATATGATAAGCAAGCTGCAGCATGCTTTGCCCCAGACCAGAAGCAACTGGGAAAGTTTCATTTTGATCTAACCGGCTATGTGGCTCGTCGATTAGATCAGGCAAAAATAACGCATATGGCGTTGGCGCGTGATACTTACGCTGAACCTGAGTATTTTTTTAGCCATCGGCGCCGAACCCATCAGGGTGAAGCCGATGCTGGACGGCTTATGACCATTATCGGGCTAGACGCCAAAACCACTGAATAATCAGACCATTTCATTATTAAGAGATTGATCCTATGCCGCATCTTCTGATTTTTCTCATGCTTTGCTTCCTTGGCCTTATGGCCTCATGTGTAATCATGTAATGATAAAAGCCATTTTTTTATGTGTTTTATGTTGCGGCAGAGAGAAACACTTGGTATCAAAACACTCTCATATGGTGGATTTAAGCAATGAAAATTCTGGCCTGTAATTCCAATCGTCCCCTTGCCGAAGCCATTGCCACCTATTTGAATCTTCCCCTAGTTAAAGCTGATGTTCGCCGCTTTGCCGATATGGAAGTGTTTGCTGAAATTCAGGAAAACGTCCGGGGTGAAGATGTCTTTGTGGTTCAGTCCACCTCATATCCTGCCAATGATAATCTCATGGAATTGTTGGTGACGCTTGATGCTTTGCGGCGTGGGTCAGCTCGCCGTATCACCGCCGTTATTCCCTATTATGGTTATGCCAGACAGGACCGCAAATCTGGCCCAAGAACACCTATTTCTGCCAAGCTTGTTGCCAATTTGATTACTTCTGCTGGTGCTGATCGGGTTCTGACCATTGATCTTCACGCGGACCAAATTCAGGGCTTTTTTGATATTCCAACAGATAATTTGTTTGCTGCACCTGTTTTGTTAGAGGATATCAAATCTCGCTACACGAATGGTAATCTGATGATTGTCTCACCTGATGTTGGCGGTGTGGTTCGTGCTCGTGCCATTGCGCGGCGTCTTGACGCTGATCTGGCTATTATTGATAAGCGCCGGGAAAAGGCAGGCATGTCCGAGGTGATGAATATCATTGGTGATGTCAGTGACCGCCATTGCATTATGGTTGATGATATCGTGGATTCGGGCGGCACCCTTTGCAATGCCGCTGGTGCACTGATTGAAAGCGGTGCAATTTCTGTTGATGCCTATGTGACGCATGGGGTGTTGTCTGGTGGCGCGGTATCACGGATTGCATCCTCCCCGCTTAATGCTTTGGTTACCACAGATACAATTTTGGCGACTGAGGCTATGAGAGTAGCCCACAATGTGCGTCAACTTTCTGTTGCCCCTCTTTTGGGTGAAGCCATACTCCGGATCAATGAAGAGCGTTCGGTGTCCTCACTCTTTCATTAAGCTGATATTCCGCTTGCTGATCATCACGATTCGGGCTAAGTATGCCCATCATGAAAGACCATGCACCCCTGGAGGCATGGCAAGTTTTGACAAATCGATGGAGAAATCACATGTCAGAAACAATCCAAATGAGCGCGACTAAGCGTGACCGGGCTGGTAAGGGGTCCGCCCGGGCAGCTCGTCGATCTGGTCTCATTCCTGCTGTCATTTATGGCGGCAAAACAGCCCCTGAAACTATCAACATCAACGATAACAGCTTTCGCAAACTGATGAGCCAACCCGGCATCATGAGCCATGTGATCGCACTTGATGTTGAAGGCAAGACAACGAATGTTCTCCCTAGAGATATTCAATTTCATCCTGTGACAGATGCTCCGCTTCATGTGGATTTTCTGCGTATTACCGCCTCATCCACCGTTATGGTTATGGTACCTGTGGTCTTCACAAACGAAGACGCATCACCTGGCCTCAAGGGTGGCGGTGTGCTTAATATTGTCCGCCACGAAATTGAAATGTCTTGTTCGGCAACTAGTATTCCAGAAAGCCTAACCGTTGACCTTACGGGAACTGAAATTGGTGATTCTGTTCATATTAGTGCGGTTTCGCTGCCAGAAAACACACAGCCGACAATCACCGATCGTGACTTTACTATCGCCACTATCGCTGCCCCAACAGTTGAAGTTGAGGTTGAAGAGACTGTTGAAGAAGAAACAGCCGGTGAAAGCGAAGAAGAAGAATAGGCATACTCTGCCATCAGTGGCATTAGGGGGATGTGATGCGTATCGTAGCTGGTTTAGGTAATCCCGGCGACCGGTATGCATTACACCGCCATAATGTGGGTTTTATGCTGGTGGATCAGCTTGCGGCTGATTACGGCTTTTCCCCTTGGAAAGCAAAGCATGGTGGATTGCTCGCCGAAGGCCGCATTGATGCTGAAAAAATAATCCTTTTTAAACCCCAATCTTATATGAACAAATCTGGTCTTCCAGTAGAAACCCTGCTTCATTTTTATCGCATGTCTGCTGATGATTTGATCGTTGTACATGATGAAATTGACTTAGCCGCAGGTAAGATTCGGGTGAAAATTGATGGTGGTCACGGGGGTCATAACGGTCTCCGTGATATTGATCGGCATATTGGCACAGCATATTGGCGATTGCGGATAGGCGTTGGTCGGTCGCGTTTCAAAGCTGAAGTTGATCAGCATGTGCTGTCTGATTTTGATAAGAACGACAGATCTTGGCTTGACCCATTGCTTAGCGTTTTGTCGGATCTCTGGCCTTGCTGGCAGACCAAAGGGCATGAAGCGTTTATGACAGCGGTATCCCAAAAGGCACCGCCACCTGAAGATAAAGATAAGGAAACTATTGCTACCAGCGATGATAGCAAATTGGGTAAGGAGAAGACCAATGGGCTTTAATTGCGGTATAGTGGGCTTACCTAATGTAGGAAAATCAACCCTCTTTAATGCCTTAACCGAGAGTGCGGCTGCTGATGCCGCCAATTATCCCTTTTGCACGATTGAACCCAACACCGGACGGGTTGCGGTTCCTGATGATCGGCTAGATAAGTTGGCCAATATTGCCAAATCTGCTCAAATTCTGCCAACCCAACTTGAGTTTGTTGATATTGCTGGATTGGTTCGCGGGGCCAGCAAGGGCGAGGGCCTAGGCAATCAATTCCTTGCCAATATCCGTGAAGTTGATGCGATTGCCCACGTCTTGCGCTGTTTTGAAGATAGCAATATCACCCATGTTGATGACAGCGTTGATCCCATTCGTGATGCTGAAACCGTGGAAACAGAATTGATGCTTTCTGATCTTGATTCGGTTGAACGCCGTTTAACCAATCTGGTCAAAAAGGCACGTGGACAGGATAAGGACGCTATTGCTTTGATGGCAACAATGGAAAAAATCCGTGATGGTTTGGCAGAAGGCCTGCCTGCGCGAGGTATTACCACCCTCAGCGAAGATGAACGGCGGCAATTGCCGTCATTGCAACTGCTCACGGGCAAGCCGGTGCTGTATGTGTGCAATGTTAGCGAGGATGATGCAGCAACTGGAAACGCACTTACTGCTAAGGTTGCAGAAAAGGCTAAGGCCGAGGGTGCAGATATGGTCATTGTTTCTGCAGCCATTGAATCTGAAATCATTTCCTTAGAAGATGATGAAAAGATGGAGTTTCTGGCTGACCTTAATCTCACTGAACCCGGACTAGCACGCATGATTAAGGCTGGTTATCGTTTATTGCAACTGATTACTTTCTTTACCGTTGGCCCAAAAGAAGCAAGAGCATGGACAGTCGCCAGTGGTGCCAAAGCACCTGAAGCGGCAGGGGTCATCCATACTGATTTCCAACGCGGTTTTATTCGCGCCGAAACCATCGCCTATGATGATTATATCCAGTGTCATGGCGAAAGCGGCGCTAAAGAGGCCGGCAAGTTACGGATTGAGGGAGCAGATTATCAGGTGCGTGATGGCGATGTCTTTCATTTCCGCTTCAACGTCTAATGACATTATCGGATCGCGTTATTCAGTCTAACTTTCTGGCGTGATTTTCTTTGTTTTGTGATGGCCTTTGCTTGACCATTAGTAAGACAATCCGGACATAAGCAAGCCCCTGCAAGATCAAAATTGAGACGCATATTAGGCAGGTTCATACACCAACAGCTATGATCCTTCGTAGAACCACAATTAAAACTTGTCCCACACTCCTCACAGATGAGCTTTTTCACTTGATCGACTTCTGGCATGTTGAAGTCTCCTCATAGTTGGTTAGCTTAACCTTCAAAAGGTGAACTTCACTCAGTTGCCTGTCAAGGCAAATTCCAAAACAAAAAAACTGGCCAAATCACATTACGCGATCTGGCCAGCTTGTCATTTCATAACCCAAAAGGGTGATAACTTAGGGCTTATGCTTTGGCTTTTTTAACATCCGCCCAAATATAGCGCATGGAACCATAGGACACAAAGCACATCACAAACAAGAACAGCATAACGGCAATCCCTGTGCGTTTGCGTGTTTCCATTTCAGGTTCAGATGTCCATGCGAGGAAAGTAACCAAATCCTCAGCTAGCGCCTCGGGTGAAGTATCACCGCCATTTGCTAGAGTGATATCATCACCGTAAAGCGGCTGTGGCATAGCAATCAGATTGCCACTATAGGCCTTATTGTAATACATGCCATCTGGCACCTTCATATCACTTGGTGCGTCAGCATAACCTGTCAAAAGGCTATATAAGTAATTAGCGCCGTCTGGACGGGCCTTGACAATCAAAGACAGGTCAGGTGGATAAGCGCCACCATTGGCTGAACGTGCGGCATTCTCATTAGGGAATGGGCTGGGAACACGGTCAGCGGGAATGGCCGCACGCTGGAACATTTCGCCTTCGTCATTAGGGCCATCAGTCACTTCATATTCAGCAGCAATCGCTTTGATTTCTGCCTCTGAGTAGCCAAGGTCAGCAAAATTGCGAAAGGAAATAAACTCAATGCCATGGCAAGATGAGCAAACCTCACGATAGACTTGAAAGCCGCGTTGCAACGACGCCTTATCAAAATGGCCAAAAGGACCATCAAACGTCCATTCATGCTGTTTAATGTCACCGCCGCCACCTGCCGCCATTGCTGGGGCAGAAAAGGACACCACAGCCGCCGCAACAATCCCTGTTGCAACGGAAACTACACGCATCAATTTACGCATCGGCTTTCCCCCTTTTCGCCGCCACCGCCGCGCCCATGCCTCCGCCAGAAATTGGCATTGAAATAGATTGCGGCAATGGTCTGGTTTTTTCCACAACCGATAGAAGCGGAAGGATAACCAGAAAATGGATAAAGTAATAAGCCGTGGCCAACCGTGACAAGGTCACATAGATGCCTTCAGCTGGCTTTCCCCCGAGATACCCGAGCAGAACACAATCTGCCAACAGAAGCCAGAAGAAGACCTTAAAGAGAGGGCGGAAACGGCCACTTCTTACAGGGGAACGGTCAAGCCATGGCAGAACAAACAGCACAGCGATCGCACCAAACATAAACAATACACCGCCAAGCTTATCAGGGATTGCTCTCAAGATCGCGTAAAATGGCAGGAAGTACCATTCTGGCACAATATGCGCAGGCGTCTGCAAAGGATTAGCAGGAATGTAATTATCCGGATGCCCTAAATAGTTAGGGTAAAAGAAAATCGCTGATGCAAAAATGGTCAAGAACACCATCGCACCAAACAAATCCTTACTGGTGTAATAAGGATGGAAAGGAATGGTATCTTGCTTACCACTGACATCAATCCCAAGGGGATTATTTGACCCAAAACGGTGCAAGGCAATGATATGCAGGATCACCACGCCAACAATTAAAAACGGCATCAGGTAATGCAAAGCAAAGAAACGGCTTAGCGTTGGGTTATCAACCGAAAACCCACCCCAAAGCCAAGTCACAATGCCGTCACCCACCAGTGGAATAGCCGAAAACAGATTAGTAATCACGGTAGCGCCCCAGAAGCTCATTTGCCCCCAAGGCAGAACATAGCCCATGAATGCCGTTGCCATCATCAACAAAAGGATTACGACCCCTAGCATCCAAAGTATTTCTCGTGGTGCTTTATATGAGCCATAATATAGCCCGCGGAAAATATGAATATAGACGACAATAAAGAAGAAACTGGCGCCATTCATATGAATATAGCGGATCAGCCAACCATGGTTCACATCACGCATAATGCGCTCAACAGATGCAAAAGCATGATCTACATGCGGCGTGTAATGCATAGCTAAGATGATACCCGTGACAATCATCGTCACCAAGGCAAGCCCAGCAAGAGAGCCGAGATTCCAGAGATAGGATAAATTTTTCGGGGTAGGATATTCATGCAATTCGTGATGCATAAAGCTAAACACCGGAAGCCGGTGATCAATCCACTTAACAACAGGATTTTTGAACTCAGGAGATGCCATTATCGTTACTCCTATTAACCAATCTTAATGACGCTATCAGATAAAAATGCATAAGGTGGCACTTCGAGGTTCGTAGGCGCAGGGCCTTTGCGAATACGCCCAGAAGTATCGTAATGCGAGCCATGGCATGGGCAGAACCAGCCATTAAAGTCGCCTTTTACTTCACCAATTTTTTGTCCCAAAGGCACACAGCCAAGATGCGTACAAATGCCCTGGATCACTAAATATTTTGGGTTCTCTGCTCGACTAGCATCATCTTGCGGATCACGCAGATCATCCAAACTCACAGCTTCGGCTATTTTGATTTCTTCTGCGGTTCTGTGCCGAATAAAGACCGGACGCCCACGCCATTTTACCGTAATCGCCTGACCTTCTTCGATCGCTGAGACATCAACTTCAATCGTGGATAGGGCAAGGGTATCTGCCGCTGGATTCATTTGATTGATTAAAGGATAGGCAACGGCCACAGCACCAACCGCCAACATGGTGTTGGTTGCTACAACGATAAAATCGCGCCGCCCCTGATTTTCAACAGTTTCGCTCATAACTCCCCCTCAATATCCCCAACTTGTATCAGGTTGGGCCGCATCACATGAGTGCTTGCGATACTCATATAGCTAATATAGCGACACTATAACCATGTCGATAATCCTGACCAAGTGAATAATTGCATCTAGCCTCATGATCCGCCTTTTCTGCGACCAATTGCCCTAATTGGCATCATCATCATCTCAGAAAACCAGATCAAAATATCATGGCATAACCCATTAGGGCCAACGCACCTCTGGCGGCATCGACATTAAAATAGCTTCAACATTCCCCCCTGTGTTGAGGCCAAAGATCGTCCCACGATCATAAAGCAGATTGAACTCCACATAACGGCCGCGGCGGATCAGTTGAAATTCCCTATCTTCAGAGGTAAAGGGGGTATCCATGCGGCGACGGACTAATTTAGGATAAATATCCAAAAACGCCTGGCCAACATTTTGGGTAAAGGCGAACTCATTTGCGAAGTCCCCTTCATCAAGATAATCATAGAAAATTCCGCCAGCACCGCGTTTTTCGTTGCGATGCTTGAGGGTAAAATATTCATCACACCATGCGCTATATTCAGGATAATAATTCGGGTCATATGCATCACAACAGGTTTTCATGCTGGCGTGAAAATCGGTGACATCTTCATCCTGCCATATGATCGGAGTCAGATCAGCACCGCCACCAAACCAACGCTTCCCTTTTGATAGGCTTCCCGTGTTCAGGTAACGTGTGTTCATATGAACAGCAGGCACATAAGGGTTCTGCATATGCGCCACCAAAGAAATACCGCTAGCCCAGAAATAAGGTGTTTGATCCGTACCGGGGATTTGCCCCCGAAACGCTTCACTAAACTCGCCATTTACCGTGGAAATATTGACCCCAACTTTTTCAAATACCTGGCCTCGCATCACAGACATTACACCGCCGCCGCCGCCATCTCTTTGCCATGGGGTTTGTTCAAACTTTCCCGCCAACCCCGCATCGGGATTTTTAGAAACATAATCTTGCTCAATAGCCTCAAACGCTGCGCAAATGTCATTGCGAAGCGAACGAAACCAGTCTTCAGCTTGAGTTTGCCGTTCCTGATAAAGCGCCTGATCAATCGGTTGTGAGAGGGTATGTTTCGCCATCAGATGATCCCTTTATCTTATCTTTTCCGTCGGCTTTTTATGGGTGGTCATTTTTTCTGGTCATGACGGCAACGTGCCTTGATTGCCTCCAGCAACCTGTCGCGATCAGCAGAAAAATGACTATCCAGCCAAACCTCTTCTATCTCAGCCAAGATCTGGCCAATAGTTTTGCCATCATCAATACCAAAGGAACGGATATCATCTCCGGTCACTGGCAAGATGGGAACATCATAACCCCTGATCCTCTCTAGGTGATCCGACGTTATTGTCGCACCCTCTAAATCAGGCATTTTGTTTTGTTTAGGGTTGTGTCTGAGCCAATTCACTATGAGAGTTCCGGCAACCTGCTCTCCTGACCAGCCCTGGCGATGACAAAACCGCCAGACTTCCTCTTGCCAATATTCTCCTGTCAGCCGTTGCATTTGCGATAATGATAAGGGTGATCCAAAACGCTTAAGGCTTAGCTGTTCTTTCCGAGACAGTTTCCAGCCTTGAGCAAGTCTGAGGGTTTGATCTTCTGGCAGCAGGACCGCCAAGGCTAGCATAGGGTCACGTCTTTTATCCCATTGCAGCAATTTGTCATAGCTGTGGATATCCCAATCTTCTGGGCAAATCGCCGCAAGCACATTGAGTTCCTTCATCAGTTTCAGGCTGGCTACTGAACCAGACGACAGAATCTTGCGCATTTCTATCGCCACTCTTTCCCCAGAAAGCGTGTCTAAATGTGACGCCGCTCTGGTTAAGTCTGATTTTGTTTTTTCATCTGGCGCCAACTGGCCAAAGCGCGCATAAAACCGAAAATAGCGAAGCACACGCAGATAGTCTTCTTTCAGTCGGTCAAGCGGGTCGCCTATAAACCGTATCCTACCCGCCTTGATATCATCTTGCCCGTTATGCAGGTCAATTACCTCACCTGATGCCGTCAAATAAAGACTGTTGATGGTAAAATCGCGGCGGCAAGAATCTGCCAACCAATCATCGGTAAAGCTAACCTCTGCATGGCGCCCATCAGTGGTGACATCTATGCGCAATGTGGTCAACTCAACCTTTTTCTTTGGGTCATCTGGATCAAAAATGGTGATTGTGCCATGGGAAAGCCCCGTCGGAATGACCTTAAGACCGTGGGATGCCATTAATGTCATGGCTTGATCTGCTGGAAGGGGTGATGCCATGTCAATATCTGGATAAGAGGCCGTCAACTGCCCAAGCATCATGTCACGGACAACCCCGCCACAATATCTGCCCTCAACGCCGACGCTGGCTAACGCCTTAATAATACGCTGAGGCAGATCAAGGGCCAACAATCTGGCCTTATCGGCCATTATACTCATTGGCTATTTTTATCACCAAAATGATGGGGTACAATCTGGCCATTCTCAAACTGAGCAGGGTGATAGCGGTCGGTGATATCCGCTTTTTCTTTATTGGTAAGCACCAGTAATCCAATAAATACTACTATAAACAGCACCCCTAAAGGCAGAATGATCCTAAAGGCAGAGGTGACTGATGCTTCTTCAATATACTCAGAATCAGCCTCAACTTGCTGTTCCGCCTTTTTTTTCGCATAGCGGTTGGCCATAGTAATGCCAAGCGTGATGCCAATTGCAATGGCAACTAGAATAATTGCTAGCCGAAGCATCTTACCGTCCCTCCATCATCGTGTTTTGTGAGATCATAGCAATTGGGATAGGATTTTGTGCCACTGAACAATAATTTTTGCAGTAGCCCCCCAAATAAATTCCTCATCATGATCGATCACCCAAGTCAGGTAACTTCGCCCTCTATTCTTTATGGGCTCTTGTCTGAAATGCCTATCATTCAGAACTTTATCAAGGGGCAGAGGTAAGATAAGTTCAACCTCATCAGGGGCCGGTGTCAGCACAACCCTCGGGTCAACAAAGCCTAACACCGGGGCGATATGAAACTGTTCCGCCGCTACCACACCTGGCAGATACCCCACGGTTTCCACCGCTGATGCGGCAAGGCCGATTTCTTCGTGACTTTCTCGTAAGGCGGCATCACGGACACTCTCACCCGTGTTGATTTTACCCCCAGGAAAACACACTTGCCCCGCATGATCAGAAAGATGTGCAGTTCGCTTGGTTAAGATTAGCTTTGGGCTATGCTCATCCATCAACACTGGCACCAGCACAGACGCCGCTCGCAATCCCTCTGGCGCTGGCTCTGGTTCGGATTGTACTTGTTGGCGCATGACCTCTGCCCATTGGCTTGCTGTTATCAGGGAAATAGGGTCAGTTTTGTTTCTCATGTTTTATTCGCAGCAATGGCTTGTTGGCTCATCAAGCTATGGAACACCCCTGCTGACCATATTCCAAATTGGCCATCATCGGTTTCAACACTCTTTTCCACCAACTGATAATAGACTGAACGATTAATTCGAGCATCCAATCCTTTTCTAATCATCACATAGGGGCGTTCTTCACCCTCATTGTTTCTAATCATCAAGGTGTGATCCGCATCCAAAGTAATTGTATCACCAAGTGAAGTGGTCAATCGGATCACCGCAATATCCTGATGGGTATCTTCTTCCATTTGCGTGACCAAATACGGCACATCATCAACGGAAATGCTACCCCATTCCGCAGGGGTGACTAGCCCATAATCACCATTGTCAAATCGCGTCAGAATATTGGCGAACATGGCTACCATGCGATCGCGTTGAATCATTTCACCTTCATGAAACCACTGCCCATTGGCATCAATGCGAATATCAAAACGCTGTAACGGGGTATTTTTCTGATGATGCTCATCACACCAAGAGCGAAGCATGTCTTCGGAAGGGCGACGATCACGCATGTCACGCTACCCCTTCAACATCATAAGAAAACAGCCAAGAAACCAAATCATAAAAAATTCTTCCTTATTAAGGGTTTATTAATAAGTACCCCTTAGAATAGCCACAAGGCCAAGCAGAGCATCTGATGCCTAAGACACTTAATAACACATCCAATTGGAGCATAGCAAATGTGGTTAAAATCACCGATACAAGACCATTCTGACGCTAAGAAAGTGACTCGGAAAACCTCAGAAACAGAGGACAGAAAGCCTGGCTCAAGCAAAAGTCGAGCAACAACCATTCTCAAAGCCATGAGCAACAGCCAAAGGCTTAAAATCTTGAGCCATTTGATCGATGGGGAAGAGCGTTCCGTCAAGGAATTAGAGACAGTGGTAAAGTCTTTGAGCCAATCCTCATTATCTCAGCATTTAGGCAGGTTACGTCGCGCCAAGATTGTTAAAACCCGGCGCCATTCGCAAATGGTTTTCTATTCCATTCATGACGATACGGTTCGCGACATCATTTCACTGTTATCGGAAAAGTTTAAAAATGATCCTATGCTGAAATAAGTCGCGTCAAGCAATTTGGGCTTAAGGATATAAAGGGTTAGCAACTCTGCTCAAAATATGGGCAAACAGGAATATAAGTTCTTGAGTTTTATGAAAATAGGAGTATGTTTTTAGTTCTGATCTGTAAGTGACTGTAATGTATATTTATCTACCCATTGCCGAAATCTCAATCAACATCTTCCTGATTTTGGGGTTGGGTGGCATGGTTGGTCTGTTATCAGGCATTTTTGGTGTTGGTGGGGGGTTTTTGATGACCCCTTTACTTATTTTCCTTGGTGTACCTGCCCCGGTTGCTGTCGGAACAGAAGCCAATCAAATTGTCGCTTCATCGGTATCTGGCGTGCTTGCCCATTGGCGGCGCGGTAATGTAGATGTCAAAATGGGCATCATCCTGTTGTCTGGCGGTATTGTTGGGTCAACCATTGGTGTCTATATTTTTGCTCTGCTTCGCGAAATTGGTCAGATCGATCTTGCCATTAAATTAAGCTTTATTGTTTTCCTTGGCATTATTGGAAGTCTAATGTTGGTGGAAAGTACGCGCACCATTCTGCGGTCGCGGCGCCCAGGCGGAAAACGCCGCAAACTGCATCAGCATAACTGGCTTCACGGCCTACCCTTCAAAATGCGGTTCCGCAAATCAAAACTTTATATTTCTGCGCTTCTGCCCTTTGGGGTCGGACTGCTTGTTGGCATTCTATCAGCGATTATGGGTGTTGGCGGCGGATTCATTATGGTTCCAGCAATGATCTATGTTTTGGGTATGCCGACCTCTGTTGTGGTGGGAACATCGCTGTTTCAAATTATTTTTGTCACCGCTAACGTCACTTTTCTTCAGTCTGTTCAAACCCAAACGGTTGATGTGGTGCTTGCTGGTCTGCTTTTAATTGGTGGGGTGATAGGGGCACAGTTTGGCACGCGTATCGGCGCTATGCTGCGCGGTGAACAATTACGAGGATTGCTAGCTCTGATCGTTTTAGCAGTATGTCTCAAATTGGTTTGGGATGTCGTAATTACCCCTGAGGATATTTTTTCTCTGGAGCTGTTGCGTTAATGTTTTCCTTGTCATCAAAATCATTTAGACGGTTGGCGGCCATTGTTTTCATTGGATTGACCGCAAACTTGACTACCTCTGTGGTGGCCCAAGATTTGCTGGTGGCTGATCTTAATGAAAAAGAAGTCGCGATTACCACCGACTTCAATGGCGCTGATCTGTTGCTTTTTGGCACGATTGATCACGAGCTTAATGATGATGTGATTATCATTGTTGAAGGACCACCAAAGAATATCGCTATCCGGCAGAAATCACGGGTGAGCGGAATATGGATAAACACCGAATCCGCAACTCTAGATACGATTCCAAGTTTTTATCAAATCTCATCGACCAGACCTCTTAATGTGATTGCGTCTACTAAAACCCTAAAAGAGTTGGGGCTAGGTCTTGATAATATTCCTTTTGATTTGATTGAAGGCAGTTCCATTTCAGGGGATGACCCTCAAGTCTGGAAAGCTGCCCTGATACGAAATATGGAAAATGAAGGGCTATGGAATGAAAACAGCGATATTAAGGTCAGAAAGAAAATCCTTTTCCGCTCTAACATTCATTTGCCAGCCAATATTTTGCCTGGGGAATATCATGTTCGCATTCTGCATTTCCGTTCCGGACAGCTTTTCAACGAAACGTATTCTCTGATCAATGTCCAGAAAAAAGGCTTAAGCGCACAAATTTATCAGTTCGCTCATAATTATCCCCCTGCCTATGGAATGTTTGCTATAATTTTTGCAGTATTTATGGGCTGGGGTGCGGCTAGAGTTTTCAGAAGGTAATCATGGCTAATAGCAAAAAGACAACACCCAAAAAAGGCAATGACAAACGCCGAGTATTCCTTGTCGTGGTCGATGAAAGTAGTGAGTTTCATCAGGCGCTGTATTTCGCCTGCAAACGGGCTTTATCTGTTAACGGACGGGTGGCATTGCTTCGGTGCGTTAGCCCAGCTGAGTTCCAGCACTGGATTGGTGTTGGAGAATTAATGGTAGAAGAAGCGCGGGAAGAAGCTGAAAAATTATTGCGCGCCAACAGCGAATGGGTCAATCAAATCACCGGCGAATACCCTATTGTGCATCTGCGCGAAGGCGATCCCAAGACGGAGGTCATTAATCTGATCAACGAAGAGCCTGAGATTTCTGTTTTGGTACTTGGCGCCAACACACAGGATGAAAACACAGGTCCACTAATCTCATTCTTGACCACGCGAGGGGCGTCCCAGTGCCGGGTGCCGATCACGATTGTCCCCGGCAATCTTAGTGACGACGATCTCGATAAGGTGACGTAAGCTGCCTTTTCCAAGTTTCTGTTTTCACACGCTCTCAAAATAGAGATAATCCCTCGCCTCTTTAGAGGCTGGCGCCTCAAAGAAATCAGATATCTCTTGTTCTGCCAGAACCCGCCCTTGATCCATAAAAACCACTCGGCTTGCCAAACGCCGCAATTGGGCCAGATTATGCGTCACCCATAACACCGGCAAACCATCTTTCGCTTTTGACTTCACAATCGCCTCAATCATTCGGGTGGATTGGGGATCAAGATTGCTGGTTGCCTCATCACATAGCAAAACCCCAGGATCCGCGATCAAAACACGCGCTAATGCCATGCGCTGTTGTTCACCTGATGATAAGGTTCTGGCATCTTGGTGTCTGAGGGCATAAAGGTTTACTAACGCCAAACCTTCTTCAATGCGTGCCTTGCGTTCATGAGCGGCCACCCCTTGTGCTGCAAGAACATAATCACAGTTTCCATAAATGCTACGGCGCATAATTACCGGTTTCTGCATCATCAATCCAATACGAAGAGGCGATGGCGCCATCCCCCCCATGCCAGTCATGCGCACTTCGCCAGCATCTGGTGTAATCAGTCCGGCCATAAGCGATATCAGCGTAGTTTTGCCACTTCCATTCGCCCCAACCAGCCCACAAATGCCAGTATTGCCCACATTTAGATTTACCCCATTAATAATAGGATGATCCTGACGAATAAGGGATAAATTGAGCCCTTCAAGCATAAGATGCGGCACCTTAATCATGTTGTGCTCGCCTTCCTAACGTCACTACCAGCGCGTTAATCATTAATGTCATAAACAGCAAAACCACACCCAGCGACAATGCCGTGGCAAGATTGCCACGAGAAGTTTCCAACGTGATTGAAGTCGTCATGACGCGGGTAAAGTGATTGATATTTCCACCAACGATCATAACAGCGCCCACCTCTGCCATAGCACGCCCAAGCCCGGCCAGTAACGCAGTGAGCAAATCCACCCATCCATCCTTGATCAGGGTCATCATGCGCTTTCTTGGCGGTAATCCCAACATGATAAAAAGTGGTTGGTAATCCGCGTGCATCCGGGCTAAGGCTTGCCTACTTAACGCCGTGATAATCGGCGTCACCAGAATCATCTGGGCAACTATCATCGCCGTGGGTGTATAGAGCAATTCAAGCACGCCTAAAGGCCCAGAGCGTGAAATCATCATATACACAAACAACCCCACCACCACCGGCGGCAGTCCCATAAGGGTATTAATAAGGGCAACAAGGGCCGAATGCCCTCGAAATTTGGTGGTTGCTAAAAGCGCGCCCAAAGGCAACCCAATCGCAGCAGCAAGCCCAACCGCGGTTAAATTGACTTTCAGCGACAAAAAGATGACCTCATAGAGATCTGCGTCACCTGTAGCCAGCAGGACAAAGGCCTGTTTTATAGCAATCAGCAATTCCATAACTAAAAATCTTGATAAAATATCATTTTTATTAAAACCAGCAAAACATTGAAAAAACCCATTTTTGGGGTTTGGTGGCGTCATCCAAGCCTAAAGTTAGATCATTTCTACAAAAATGACCTCTCATTTTTAGGTTTTGGTATTAAAATGCCTTTTGTGAGCAAAAACCACTCTTATAAAACATCAGAGTTTTTATAAAAAACGACTTTACGCTTTCTTTTTATCATTGTTTAATGAACATCAAGTTAACAAAAACTTAACCTACAATTTAACAAGATTGTGAATATGGAGGAAAAATGAGTAATTCAAGAAATCCTAAACACGATATTTCATCAGAGGTATCGGACAAGGAAACCCAAATTAAGGCGAAGAAACTTCAGGAGAGCTTTATCTCTGGAAAGATTAGCCGTCGTAATTTTGTATCTACATCTGTTGCTATTGGTGTGTCCCTTGCTGGGGCGACTGCTGTCGTCAATCAGGTTGAGGCTGCTACCCCAAAAAGTGGTGGTCGTCTGCGGATGGGTATCACAGGTGGCGCGACTAGTGACGTTCTCGATCCAGGTCAGATTCTTGATGCCTATATGATTAACGTATCCATGGGTCAGGTTCGTCCAAATATGACGAAAATTAACCCTGATGGATCTGTTGAAGGTGACTTGTCATCAGGATGGCAAGCCTCTAATGGCGCCAAGACATGGAAGTTTGATGTCCGTCAGGGCGTTGAATTCCACAATGGCAAAACCCTTGATTCAACCGATATCGTGGATTCAATCCGCCACCATATGGGCCCAGATTCTAAATCAGGCGGTAGCGGTGTTGTCTCTGGCATTGCTTCCATCAAAGAAGATGGAAAGTATGGCGTAGTTGTTGAGCTAAACGAAGGCAATGGTGACTTACCTATTCTGCTTTCTGACTATCACCTCAATATCTGCCCATCCAAAGGTGATGGCAGCATTGATTGGGAATCCGGCATTGGCGCTGGCCCATACACACTTGAGGAGCATGAGCCAGGTGTCCGGACATTGACAAAGAAATTTGCCAATTACTGGAACTCAGGCAACGATTCTTATTTTGATGAAGTGGAAACCCTTGGCATTAATGACCCGACTGCTCGTCTGGCCGCTTTGTCAACTGGTGCTGTGGACGCAATTAACAACGTTCCTGCTAAAACCGCTTCGCGCCTGAAGTCCATGGTCAATGTTAAGACCCTGATTTCAACGGGCAACAAGCAGTGCACCATGCCAATGCTTTGTGATGTAGCGCCTTTTGATGATCAGAATGTGCGTAATGCGATGAAGCACATCATTAATCGTCAGGAACTGCTCGACAAAATCTTCTTTGGTTATGGGCAGCTTGGTAACGACAACCCTGTTGGACCAGCTAACTATTTCCGGGCTTCCACCGATGAATTGCCACAGCGTGAGTACGATCCAGAGCAGGCAAAGTACTATCTCAAGCAAGCTGGCTTGAGCAGCTTGTCTGTTAAGTTCCATGCAGCTGACACTGGCTTTAGTGGTGCAGTTGATGCTGGTGCGTTGATGCGCGAATCGGCTAAAGCAGCAGGCATCGACATTGAGGTCGTCCGTGAGCCAAATGACGGTTACTGGTCAAATGTTTGGATGGTTAAGCCTTGGTCTGCTTGTTATTGGAGTGGACGTCCAACCGAAGACTGGATCTTCTCACAGATCTATTATTCAAAGGCGGATTGGAACGATACCCATTGGAACAACAGCAGCTTTGATAAGCTTCTGGTTGAGGCTCGGTCAGAAACAGACGAAGCCAAGCGTCGTGATAAATATGTGGAAATGCAGCGCATTGTCCATAACGATGGCGGCCTAGCATTGCCTGTGTTCCTCAGTGAGATCATGGGTTATCGCTCAAACCTCTCTGTTCCTGATCTTGTTGCTAATAACTGGGAACTCGATGGTCACCTTGCAGCCCGCCGTTGGTGGACCGCATAAGTGTGATCGGATAACACATCATACAAGTGGAAAGCCATGTTTCGTGGCTTTCCATTTCGTTCCATTAATCTTTTCGCAATTTTCATACTTATTATGTGCTGATGAAATTGGTGGATCGTAAATTAGCAACTTCTTGTTAATTTGTGTTTTGAGACGGTAATATAATGCCAAATATCATTTCAATGATTATCAAAAGACTAGGATTAGGGGTACTAACCCTTTTGCTTTTGTCTTTACTTATTTTTCTATCTGTTGAAGCCCTGCCAGGGGATCTAGCAGAAACCATCCTAGGTCAGCAGGCAACGCCAGAAACGGTTGCTGCTATTCGCAAAGATCTTGGGCTTGATCAACCACCCATTACACGGTACCTGAACTGGCTTGGTGGGGTCTTGCAAGGAGATTTTGGTAACTCTCTTGCTTTGAAGAAACCTATCTCTAGCTTAATTGCTCCACGTATTCAAAATACCCTTTTCTTAACTTTATATACCGCCGCAATTGCGGTTCCGTTATCCATAATTCTTGGCCTCGCCGTATCTCTCTTTCGCAATAGTTATTTTGACCGCATTACCAACACCACGGCACTGGCAGCGATTTCCATGCCAGAGTTTTTTGTTGGCTATATCATGATTTATTTCTTTGCCTTGTCTGGTTATTTTCCATCTATGGCAAATATTAATGCGAATACACCATTGCTAGATAAACTTTATCTCTGTTTCTTACCTGCTTTAACGCTGACCCTTGTGGTTACCGCCCATATGATGCGAATGACCCGTGCCGCCATTATTAATGTGCTGGCCTTGCCTTATATTGAAATGGCGCGCCTCAAAGGGGCAAAGCCTAGCCGCATTATTGTTCGTCATGCGCTTCCAAATGCCATTGCCCCAATTGTGAATGTGGTTGCCCTTAATCTGGCCTATCTGATCACAGGTGTTGTGATTGTTGAGATTGTCTTTGTTTTCCCTGGCTTGGGGCAACTCATGGTTGATGGTGTTAAATTTCGCGATGTCCCAGTGGTCCAGGCCACGGCCCTTATTTTTGCTAGTGCCTATGTTGGGCTGAATTTATTGGCCGATATCATCTCAACCATTTCCAATCCGCGCCTGATGCGCCAGCGATAGAGGTATCAAGGATATGATCTATTTGCAGACTTTGCTTGGTGTGTTGGTATTTATCGGTGTTGGCCTATCAGCGGGATGGGTGTTTCGTGAAATGCTGGTTTTTATAACCAGCCGTAACACTGGTAAATTCCTAAGAACGGCTCCATTAACCGCGTGTTTTGGGATGCTTGTCATTGCCATCTACATCATTTGTGCGGTGTTTGCGCCCTTTATTGCCCCATATGGTGAGGCGGATATTCTATCTGGTGGCTTTGAACCTTGGAGTTCAACCTATATTCTTGGCACGGACAACCTGGGCCGAGATGTGTTTACCCGATTGATTTATGGGGCGCGAAATACCGTTGGCATCGCCTTTCTTATCACGGCGTTGGCGTTCTTATTTGGAACCATACTGGGGATTTTTGCTGCGCTCAAAGGCGGTATTATTGATCAAGCGATGAGCCGCCTCATTGATGTTCTGATGGCTATCCCATCCTTGATTTTCTCACTTTTGATGCTAACCATTTTTGGTACATCTGTGTTGAGTTTGGTGATTATCATTGCAACAATTGATTCGACCCGTGTCTTCCGTATTGCCCGAGCTGTCTCTTTAAGCATTGTTCAATTGGATTATGTTGAGGCGGCAAAACTTCGCGGTGAGAGCACGTCTTATCTGATCCTTAGAGAAATTTTGCCAAATGCCATGGCACCCTTAGCAGCAGAGTTTGGTCTCAGGTTCTGCTTTGTGTTCCTGATGATCTCGGCGCTATCGTTCTTGGGATTAGGGCTTCAGCCTCCTACCGCGGACTGGGGATCAATGGTTAGGGATAATGCCGATCTGATCAGCTTTGGTGATATTACCCCACTCATTCCTGCTGGTGCCATTGCGCTATTGACCATTGCTGTTAATTTCGTTGTGGACTGGCTCTTGCATCGTGCAAGTGGATTAAAGGATTAGGAGACGACCATGCCTGCACGCAAATCCGCCTCATCTTCGTCTTCCGACTTGCTCTTGCATATGAAGAATATTCATATCAAGGGGAAATCTGATGAAAAGTGGATTGATATTATTAATGGCGTTGATCTTGAGCTTAACCGCGGTGAGGTATTGGGATTAATTGGTGAGAGTGGTGCAGGCAAATCAACCCTTGGTCTAGCCGCGATGGGGTTTTGCCGCGACGGTTGTAAAATCACCGATGGCTCTATTCATTTTGATGGCATGGATATGATGTCACTTAGTAAAGATGAATTGCGCCAGTTACGTGGCCACCGCATTTCCTATGTCGCGCAATCCGCTGCCGCCAGTTTTAATCCTGCCCACAAACTGATTGACCAGTTTTGTGAGGCACCAATGATCCATAATGTGATGTCACGAAGCCAAGCGACAGAATATGCTATTGATCTTTATCACCGTATTAATCTGCCTGATCCTGATCAATTTGGTTTCCGTTATCCACATGAGGTTTCTGGTGGCCAGTTGCAGAGGGCGATGACTGCTATGGCGCTATCCTGTCGCCCTGATCTGATTATATTTGATGAACCCACAACCGCACTCGATGTCACCACCCAGATTGAGGTGCTGGCGGCGATTAAGGATATTGTCAAAGAGTTTAATACTGCCGCGATTTACATTAGCCATGACCTGGCTGTGGTGGCGCAGATGGCAGACCGCATAAAGGTTTTGCTTAAAGGGGATGAGGTGGAACAAGCGGCCACCGATGTTATGCTAAAAAGCCCCTCCGAGGACTACACCAAATCGCTATGGGCAGTCAGGGAATACAATCGAAAAGAGCAAAAAAAACCAGCCAAAACTGAAATGCCGATTATCTCAATTAAGAATGTCACAGCGGGCTATGCCAGTAAGCTTGATGTTCTTAAAGACGTCTCTTTTGATATTTATAAAAAGCGCACGGTTGCAGTAGTTGGCGAGTCTGGCAGCGGCAAATCTACCACCGCTCGTGTGGTCACCGGGCTATTGCAGCCGCGCATGGGTTCGGTCTCGTTTGAAGGTGAAACCCTGCCAGCAGGATATCAATCCCGAAGCCGTGATCAGTTGCGCCGCATTCAGATGATCTATCAGATGGCTGACACTGCCCTTAATCCGAAATTGCGTATTCGTGATCTCATCGCACGGCCTGCTAATATGTATCTAGGCCTGAATGGCAAGGCCCTTGAGGAAAGAGTTCGCAATCTGCTTCATATGATTGAGATGGAACCTGATCAGTTTATCGATCGTCTTCCATCTGAATTATCAGGGGGCCAGAAACAGCGTATAGGCATTGCCCGAGCAATCGCCGCAGAACCAAGCATCATTATTTGTGATGAGGTCACCAGTGCCCTTGATCAGCTCGTGGCTGAAGGAATACTGAAACTGCTTGATCGGCTTCAGTCTGAATTAGACCTGTCTTATATGTTTATTACTCATGATCTGGCAACAGTTCGCGCTATCGCAGATGAGGTGGTAGTGATGAAAGACGGCATCGTCGTGGAACAGGGCATTAAATCCAAAATGTTTACACCACCGCATCATCCTTATACAGAATTATTGCTTGGCTCTGTTCCTGAAATGGACCCCAAATGGCTTGACCGTCTGCTGGATGAGCGCGGCAAAGACAATCTTGGTGATGCCGCCATTGCGAAAATGCGCAACCAAGGCCTAACCTAATCCAAAGGCAGACTGATAGCCTAGCATCATATTATCAGCGAAATTGAGACAAGAAATGCGGATTGCGATTGCAGGGTTTCAACATGAAACCAATACCTTTGTCCCCAATCAAACGACGCTTTCTGACTTTGAAATGGCAGATAGCTGGCCGCCTCTCTTACTCGGCAACAAGGTAATTTCATCAACCAAAGGCATGAACCTGCCCATCACTGGTGCTGTCATAGGCGCCCAATCCCACCCTGATGTTGAGATAATTCCGCTGGTCTGGGCTTCGGCAGAACCTGGCGGAATCGTTACCGATCATGCCTTTAATCATATCGTGGACATAATTCTTATTGGCTTAACACAAGCAGATCCGATTGATGCTCTTTATCTTGATTTGCACGGCGCTATGGTAACCCATTCATTCCCTGATGGTGAAGGCGAATTATTAAGGCGCTTACGGCAACATCTGGGGCAGGATATTCCCATTGGCATAAGCCTTGATCTCCACGCAAACGTGACATCACTTATGGTGGACTTATCTGATATCATCACCATTTACCGCACTTATCCTCATCTTGACATGGCTGATACGGGTCGGCGTTGTATGGATCATATAATCCAAATCACGCACGACCAGATCAAGACAGGAAGCAAACGCCGCCCATGCAAAAGTTTCCGGCAAATCCCTTTTTTAATCCCTTTGCCTGCCCAATATACCGCTCATGATCCCTGCCTTTCTCTTTACCAAAAGGTGGAAACCCTATCACAAGCCGCCACAGCCAAAGCCGAATGCGCCATGGGTTTTACCGCCGCAGATATTTCTGATTGCGGGGCTTCTATTCTCGCTTATGCCGATGATAAGGCAGAGGCAGAGGCCATGACCAAGCAGCTTTATGATATGATCCTCAGTAATGAGCGTCATTTTGATGGAAAGCTTATGACTGCAGATGATGCTGTCAAACTAGCCATGGAAAGTGACGCCAAGAAACCCTTTATTCTTGCCGATGTTCAGGATAACCCCGGCGCAGGCGGAAGCGGTGATACTATGGGTTTGGTGCGATCAATTTTGGATGCCGGGGCAGAGAAGGCCTTGGTTGGGGTAATTAGTGACCCTGATTTTGCCGCACTTGCCGTTAATGCGGGTATAGGCGGCGTAATTTCTAGCAACCTTGGTGGAAAATCAGGTGTCGCAGGTGACGAGCCTCTTACTGGCAAGTTTGAGGTTATTGCCCTCAGCGATGGCAATTTTTCCTATACTGGGGAAATGTATAAAGGTGGGGTAGCAGAGATTGGCCCATCTTGCCTTGTTGAGGTTGCTGGCGCAAATCATGTGCAAATTGTTGTGAGTTCACTTCGCACCCAATGCCTTGATCAGGCCTTTTTCACGCATTTCGGGATAGATTTGCGTAAGCCACGGATCATTGCATTAAAAAGTACGGTGCATTTCCGTGCTGATTTTGAACCCCTTAGTCATCAAGTGATCAATGTTATCAGCCCGGGATTCTTTGGCTGTCAGCTAGACCAATTGCCCTACCAACATCTGCGCGATGGGTTACGGCTAGGCCCTGAAGGCCCCCTATTCAGCAAGCCATAACAGCATATTGGCTTGCTAAAGCTTGCTACCCTTCATTTTTGATGACTTTAAGTTTTAGATCTGGCGGTTAGGTCAGCCCACATCTCTTCAATCCAGCCTTTGATGATCAAGGCCTCTTCCCAGCGGTTGGACATTTCCTGACCATTCCGGTCGGTCATGGCATATTCAGGGGGGCCTAATTCACATAAAAACACGCAATCGCCCTCAGAGTTTCGGGCAAGCCAGCTTTGCAAGCCTTCACGCCACCAACCCTTAAACAAATCCACCCATTTCTGATGTTGTGGGAAATCAAGTTGAAGCTGAATTTGCTGGCGGCTTGCAACGCGACCTTGAAAACTGTCTGATCGCTCCAGAATTCGGGAAATCATTCCCATTTCATGGCGACTCATAGGAAGTTTGAACTCACGATCAACAATGAAATGAGACAGATCAGCACAAAGCCGCATCTCGGGAATCGCATCAATTAGGCAAAGCGTGGCAAACAAGTCATTTGTGATACAGTTCCGGTGAGTTTCAAATTGAACGGGCATTCCCACCCGATCAGACATCTCCATCCACTCGCGTATCACTGGGATCATTCCATCAACCGAAAGCGGCATCACTTGACCAATGACATCCACGAAGGGTGAGCCAAAATCCTTAGCCATGTTCAAGGTGTCTTCAAGCGAAGCTACCGTTTTGGGAAACGCCACAATCAGTGGCGTTAAGCCATGTTTACGCATGATAGGTTCAACTTCATACGCTTGGGCAACATCGCCTGCGCCAAGGTCAATAGCCATACCATCATACCCAGCCTCGGCTACTTTGGCGCACACCTGTTCGTAGGTGAGAATTGTTCCAGTATCATCATGCGGACGCATCGCCCATAGTGATGTATAGGTTTTTAACGATACGGCCATTATCCCCACCAAAAACAGTTATAGCAATTAGGCTTCAAGTTTGATCTGGCCGCCACCTTTTTTGGGAACAACCCAAACTTCGTTTGAAGGGTACTGGCTTTCATCCTTTGACCAGAGTTTTTTGATCACCTCAACCTGAAACTCAATCCAGCCCATGCGATGAACAGGCCCAGCATTAGTTTCGATTTTATTGTTCAGGTCTTTGAGCTTCCAAAACGGAACCGATGGGAAACTATGATGCGCCGTATGGTAAGGCATCTGCCAGCACAGCCAACGCATAAAGAAATTGGTTCGCGTTGAGCGAGTGTTGTTCATGATATCTTTTTCATGGGAAAGACCCAGATGTTCAATTGTATTCTGAAGCTGATGAATAGGTTTAGTAGCAATAATAGGAATGATCCAGAATGTCAGGGCTTCCCAACGCGCAAACCAGATAGATACCCCAGCAATGATGACGTAACCCAAAATATGCAGGCGTGATTCGTTAATCACTCTGGCCTTTTCCCCGTCATGAATATACGGCTCAATAATAATTCCAGCAGCGCGGCGGATGATCCCATATACTCGGTTACGCCAATAGGTAATCCCTATCATCCACAACAGATACGTTGTCAAAGTATAAGGTTCCCGCACCAACTCACCATCGCCGCTCCAGTCTTGGGTATATCGGTGATGGGAGTAATGCATAATCAGATCATAGTCGCGTGGGAATAACATGAAAAACCCAATGAGACGTCCAAAGGCCTCATTCAGCCATTTTGTTCTAAATACCGTCCAATGAGACAATTCATGCTGGGCAGCGTAGAGAAAGTTAAGCGTTACCCCAAGGCAAAACCCGGTGAGCAACACCCACCAAGTTCCCATCATAAGGTAATGCGCATATCCCAAAGCCCCAGCAAGGCTAAGATGGCTTAGCATTTGAAGCCCCCCAGCGAGATCAGAACGTTCATTTAACCAACGCAAATCCTGCGGGGTGAGCACCTTGCGTCTAGAAAATACCTCTTCCATAACACATCCTCATTTGATTATAATCTGGTGACCAAAATGATATTGCCATTAAGACTGGCAGATTAATTCTTTAATTGTGAAATATCCTATCAACCTTGCTTGGTTATGTCCAGAAAGGCAAGAAAAGAATGAAAAAAATGATTTGCGCGGCATATCAGAACAAAGGCAAAGCAAGTGAGGTTCTAAAGATTGTTGAACGCGATATTCCAGAGCCAAAGACAAATGAGGTTCGCGTGCGCCTTGCGGCTTCGGGCATTAATCCATCAGATGTTAAAATGCGCGCTGGCGCAGGCAACAATTCCACCGATATGCCATTTCCCGAAGTTATCCCCCATAGCGATGGGGCAGGTATCCTAGATGCTATCGGTGATGAAAGCCCCGCCATGACTGATATTACTGGTCATAGCATAAGCCTGGGTGAACGTGTCTATCTCTTTAATGCTGGCTGGCAAAGGGCGCATGGCACCGCCGGGGAATATGTCACGCTACCTGCTGATCAAGTGATTGCTTTACCTGATCAAGCAAGTTTTAGCCATGGTGCTTGTCTGGGTATTCCGGCCATGACTGCTGCTCATGCTGTGTTAACGGGGCGCAATGTCAAAGGCGGCTCAATTCTGGTAAGTGGCGGCGGAGGTGCCGTTGGCCGTTACGCCATCCAAATGGCAAAGGCCGCAGGGGCAAAACAAATCATTGCCACAGCTTCAACGCCTCTGAGTATGGCAACAGCGAAAGATGCAGGGGCTGATCATGTTTTCGATTATCAGATGGATAATCTTGAGGTCGCAATCATGGACCATAGTGGCGGCATCGATCATGCAATTGAGCCTGAGTTTGGACGCAACGTCGATATGCTTGCCGCTGTGTTAAAAGAAAGCGCAACCATTACCAGTTATGGCTCGGCGGCAATGATGCGCCCTGAAATCCCTTTCTACCCTTTAATGTTTAAGAATATCACGCTTACCATGATGCTTGTCTATCTCATGGATTATGATGCCAGAAAAACCGTCGCAAAGGCGATTAGGGGCTGGCTTCGTGATGGCGCAATCACAGAACATCTCGCCGCCCTTTTGCCACTCAAGGACATAGCAAAAGGCCACGAAATGGTCGAACAAGGCGGAAAATCCGGTTCCGTCATTCTCAAAATTTCAGATCAACTTTAGGATTTGGGGACAACCATGTCACATCAAACAACACAGCATGTTTTTATTACGGCTGGCGGCTCAGGTATTGGGTTAGCCATGGCATCTGCCTTTCTTAGCCAGGGCGCTAAAGTCGCGGTTACCGATAGCAATGTGGCCATGCTTGAAGATGCAAAATCTCGCCACCCTTCACTGATGACTTTTCAAGCAGATGTGACAAATGAAAGTGAAATGCAAATGGCCTTTGATAAGGTCATGGGTGAATGGGGACGCCTTGATGTCATGATGGCTAACGCTGGAACAGCAGGCCCAACTGCTGCTATTGATGATGTCTCACTAGCCGATTGGCAGCGTTGTCTTGCCGTCAATCTGGATGGATGTTTTCTGGCCTCTAAACTCGCCGCGCCAACCATGCGGAAACAAAAAAGCGGCGTTATTACCCTAACCTCATCGACAGCTGGCCTATGGGGGTATCCTTATCGCTCACCTTATGCCACTGCAAAATGGGGCATTATCGGCTTAATGAAGACCCTAGCCATGGAATTGGGCCCTGATGGAATTCGGGTCAATGCTATCTGCCCGGGTTCGGTTGAAGGTGATCGCATGGATGGGGTCATAGAAAGAGAAGCTGCGGCACGCGGCATCACCCCAGAAGAATTACGCCAAGGATACGCGGACTGTGCTTCGCTTCGGCGTTTTGTCACAGCAGAAGATGTCTCAGATATGGCTGTTTTCCTAGCCTCACCGCAAGCGAAATCCATTTCTGGGATGGTCATGTCTGTAGATGGGCACACTGAAAAGGTGACACTGTAACAACAGCCCCTCACCTCTGATCAAAAATATCAGTTAAATCCCTTATTAATGCCTTATCCTTTGCCGCGCCAAGGGATAAGGATACTGATCAGTTTGCGCATGATAATATCAAAGAGAAGCCCAAGCAGACCCATGATTAAGATTGTGACCCAAATCAATTCATAATCTGAAACGGTTCTGGCCACATTCTCAATAAAACCGACGCCTGTGGTACCCGCAAGCATCTCTGCTGCTACCAGAGTCCCCCAACATACGCCAATGGCGATGCGAACCCCGGTAAGAATTTCCGGCAGTGCGTTTGGCAAAATCACATGGCGAAGAATCTGGCGGTTAGAAGCCCCTAGCGAATGGGAAGCTCTGATCTTTGATAATTGTGTTCCTGATGCACCTGTGCGCGCAGATATCACCATGATGGCAAAGGCCACCATAAATAACAGAAAGATCTTTCCATCATCCTGAATGCCAAAGATGGTTAGAATAAGAGGCGCCCATGCCAAAGGTGGAACAGGGCGATAAAGCTCAATCATCGGGTCAAAGAAAGATTTGAAGAACCGCGACACCCCCATATAGATCCCTAGCG
>Ga0181557_1001122_pt1 | contig 31396 bp, 28 predicted proteins | sample 011ome_23_FD_148632 | JGI IMG/M metagenome (GOLD analysis project Ga0181557, IMG submission 148632) | Coastal salt marsh microbial communities from the Groves Creek Marsh, Skidaway Island, Georgia - 011506CT metaG (spades assembly) | ecosystem: Environmental > Aquatic > Marine > Intertidal zone...
TTTGAAGCATGCTGCAGATCTGGTGGCAAAACATGGCTTTTATATCAGCAATATCGACTGCACGATCATTTGCGAAATGCCCAAAATTGGGCCGCATGCTGCGCGCATGCAATCGCATCTCGCTGATCTACTGGATTTAAAGGTCGATCGGATCAGCGTGAAAGCCACAACCAGCGAAAAGCTTGGCTTTACCGGGCGCCAAGAAGGTATTGCCAGTCTTGCCAGCGCCTTATTATGCAAAGCATAAGCCGCAATATCGCAACGCTGATGGGGCTTGGCTTCATCGGCTTCGCACCCGGCACCTGGGGCTCACTGGCAACATTGCCGCTTTTTGCAGTGATATTTCAGGCGGCAGGCCTGGCAGGCACGCTGATCGCCCTGCCCCTCATCCTTTATTTCGGATGGTGGGCAACGCAGCGCTATACGCAATTGCATAAAAACCATGATCCCTCTGAAGTGATCATTGATGAAGTGGCCGGGCAATGGATTGCCCTTTTGCCCTTAGCCGCCGGGGCAACCCATGCTGGCGCTTCGCTGTTTGCCTTATGGCCGGGTTGGATTGCTGCCTTCTTGCTGTTTCGCTTTTTTGATATTTGGAAACCCAGTATTATCGGCTGGGCAGATCGGCGCAGCGATGCAATCGGGGTGATGCTGGATGATTGTTTCGCCGGCCTGTTCGCCGCGCTTGGTGTGATTGCCTTGGCAGGGCTGTTCCATGGTTTGCTTTCATGAGTGTAAACGCGATCATCCGCCTCGCCCGCGACCAACAGATCAAACTTGCCACGGCTGAAAGCTGCACTGGTGGCCTTGTTGCCGCCAAATTGACCGAACAACCCGGTTCCTCCGAAATTTTTGAATGTGGCTTTGTGACCTATTCCAATCTGTCAAAAACCCAGCTTCTGGGCGTTTCAGAGCGCAGTTTAGAACAGCATGGCGCTGTATCCGAACAGGTGGCGGGTGAAATGGCGCTTGGCGCGCTGAACGGGCGCGCAGCGCAGCTGGCCGTCTCGATCACGGGGATCGCAGGGCCCGGCGGGTCTGATTTTAAACCAGAGGGCCGTGTTTGCTTTGGCGTGGCGCATCAAACGAAACTTATTAACGTTGAAACCCAAGAGTTTGGCAGTCTCGGGCGCGACGCCGTGCGACAGGCAGCGCGCGATCACGCGCTACATCTTTTTCGCGCGGCGCTTGAAAGCTTTCAAATCTCGATGAAAAATTAGGCATCTGTTAAATTTTACGCCAAATATATAGACGCTTTAAAAATATAGCTGTGCATTTCGCATTCATTTTAAGCTTTATGTTTCTTTTTGGCTGCTTTTTGCGCCATGCCTCCCGAAACTTCAAAGGGAGAAAATCAAATGAACCCAGCAGATACCGCCTGGATCATCGTCGCCACAGCATTGGTGCTGTTTATGACGCTGCCTGGCCTTGCCTTATTTTACGGCGGCCTCGTGCGCGCGCGCAATGTATTAAGCGTGTTTATGCAATGTTACGCGATTGCGTGCCTGATGAGCTTGCTCTGGCTGGCTGCGGGCTATTCAATCGCCTTCGGGCCTTCAGAAAGCGGAATTTGGGGAGGCTTGGACAAAGCCTTTTTAGCTGGTGTTGATGCAGAAAGCCTATCTGGCACGCTGCCCGAAGTGCTGTTCTTCGCGTTTCAAATGACCTTTGCCATCATCACCCCGGCCTTGATCGTTGGGGCCTATGTAGAGCGGATCGGATTTGCCTTTGTTCTAACTTTTTCAGGCCTTTGGATGCTGATTTGTTACGCACCAGTTGTACATTGGATCTGGGGCGGTGGCATGATGGCCGATGGCGGCATTTTCGGCGAGACGGGCGTACGCGATTTTGCAGGCGGTATCGTCGTGCATGAAACCGCCGGACTTGCTGCCTTATTGATTGCAGCGATGGTGGGCCCGCGGCGCGATAAGGGCAAACCCCCCCACAATCCTGGAATGGTGATGATCGGCGCAGCAATGCTTTGGGTTGGCTGGTTTGGCTTTAATGGAGGCTCGCAACTGGCCGCTGATGGCGGCGCCGCAATGGCCTTGAGCGTGACACATATTTCCGCAGCCACCGCCTCTTTAACCTGGGCCCTTTGGGAAAAAATCAAATATGGCCGCGCATCGCTGGTGGGATTGGTCACGGGCACCATTGCCGGGCTTGCCTCGATAACGCCCGCCTCGGGCTTTGTGGGCCCTGTAGAGGCTTTGATCATCGGGGCCGTTGCAGGCATATTATGTCAAGAAGCGGTTAACTTTGTGCGGAATGTTTTCAACATCGATGATACGCTGGATGTTTTTGCCGTACACGGCGTCGGGGGGATTTTTGGCACGGTGATGATCGCTCTGTTCGGGCAAGGCAGCTGGACCGCGCAGCTGGGCGGCCTGGTCATTGTGGGTGTGTTTACGCTAGTTGTAACATTTATCCTGATCAAACTGGTCGGCCTGCTCTTCCCGCTGCGCGTGGATGCCGAAACCGAAAGCAATGGGCTTGACCTTTCGGTGCACGGTGAACGCGCCTATGAGCTGAACAGCTAAACCAGCTTATTGTAGCGATACCAAGTTTAAAGGCGCTTTTTAGCAAGAGCGCCTTTTTTCACGCCTTAAACAAATCAGCAGCGCGCCGCTCAAACGCCCGCACAACGCGCTGCATCGCTTCGTTGAACACAACGCCAATAATGCCTTGCAAGATCGCATTTTTGAATTCGAAATCAACAAAGAAGGTGACTTCGCAGCCGCCCTCGACATTGCGAAATGCCCAGTTTGACACCATGTATTTAAAGGGGCCATCAAGATATTCTGTGTCTATTTTAAAATCGGCCGGCCATAAAGTAACGCGCGAACCAAAGCGTTCGCGAAACACTTTAAAACTAATTACCAAATCAGCTTCCAGAATTTCGCTAGGACCTTCGACCACACTCGAGCGTAGGCGCGCTGCCGAACACCAAGGCAAAAACTCTGGATAAGCAGCAACATCCGCGACCAGTGAATACATTTGCTCGGCGCTGTAGGGTAACAATTTTGTTTCTTGATGAGTCGGCATTTCGCTTCTTTTGAGGTGACAATCGGCGTTGTTTAAGTAATGTAGGCCACGAAAATCAAGAGGGTTTTGCCGTGCAGCGTCCATATGTCATCGATGAAATGATCTCGGCAAAGTCAATCGCGGCCCGAATTGAGAATTTAAGCCACGAAATCCGTGATGAATTTTCGGGCACCAATAAACTGGTGGTGGTTGGATTGCTGCGCGGTTCTTTCGTGTTTATCGCGGATCTGGTGCGCGAGCTTGATCTGCCCGTGGAGGTGGATTTCTTGGAAGCCTCCTCTTATGGCGACGGAATGGAAAGTTCGCGCGAAGTTCGGATCCTGAAAGATTTACGCGGGGCGATTGAGGATCGAGACGTTTTGGTTGTGGAAGATATCGTGGATACCGGTTTCACGCTGCATCATGTGACCGGCCTGCTGGCATCGCGAAACCCGGCGCGAATGAAAACCATCGCGTTGCTCGACAAGCCGTCGCGGCGCGAAGTCGATATTCAAGCCGATTGGATCGGGTTCAGCATTCAAGATGAATTTGTGGTCGGCTACGGCATTGATTATGCTCAGCGGAACCGCAATCTTGCCTATATCGGAAAGGTGCGTTTTACCGACGAAGCCTGAATATAAAGCCGCTGGCAAGCGGCGCCACCAACATAGATTGTAAATACGCAACCAAAAAACGCTGATCAGGCTTTGGCGGCATTGCCAGAAAATCATATCAACGGCTCTACTGGCGCCTCATAATCATCCACCCTTGCCCACGCCTGGCCAAAGAACTCTACCAGCCACAGAGCAGCGCGCATCTTGTTGGCCATATTGCGCAGAGCGCCCGCGGCAGGATAGCATCCCAATAGGCGCTTTAGCGTTGATCACCCGCCTCGCGCACCCTCATAATTGCCCTTCACACGCTCTTTCTTTGGATCGAAATGGGGGAATGCAACAATTTTAGCTGGTAAGCGCAGTTGGTCCCCATCCAGCCGCCCAACTTCCAACTCAGTGCCAATCTCGGCATGGGCCAAATCCACCCGCGCCAAAGCAATCACTTTGCCCAACACAGGCGAGCGCATCGCCGAGGTCACGACACCCACTTGTGGCTTCCCGAAATGGATACAATCGCCCGGCGTTGGCACAACACCGCCCTCTAATTCAAGCCCGACAAGTTTCTTTTGCGGATGGGCTTTGCGGCGCTCGAGCGCTGCGCGGCCGATAAATGCATCCGTTTTACTTTTCAAAGGCACCGTAAACCCAATGCCTGCCTCCATTGGATCTGTTTGATCATCAAATTCGGAACCGGCAAAGATTAATCCAGCTTCAATCCGCACCATATCAAGCGCACCAAGCCCAAAAGGCGTGAGCCCATAAGGCGCACCTGCGGCCCAAATTGCGTCAAAAACCTGTTCTGCATCTTTCGGATGGCAAAACACCTCATAGCCCAGCTCTCCAGAATATCCGGTCCGGCTGACGACCACGGAGGGGCCATGAAAGCCGCCAATCCTGCCAATCGAAAAGCGAAACCATTGCAGCTCTTCAACGGTGGGCTGCGCGGGGGGCGTCCAAATCACATCTTTCAGAATTTCGCGCGACAACGGCCCTTGTACCGCCACATTGCAATGATGGTCGGTGGAAGAGCGCACCCATGCATTTAGGCCTCGCTCCTCGGCTTGTTTGCGCAGCCAAAGCCCAGATTGATCATTACCACCGATCCACCGGAAATTGGTATCCCCCAAGCGAAACAGAGTGCCGTCGTCAATCATTCCACCATGTTCATAGCACATCGCGGTATAGACGATGCCGCCGACCGGAATTTTCTTCACATCCCGCGTGATACAAAGCTGCATCAGCGCTTCCGCATCAGGGCCCGTCACTTCATATTTTCGAAGTGGCGAAAGATCCATAATCACCGCTTTTTCGCGCGCGGCCCAATATTCAGCAATGCTACCATGATGCATCATATCCTGCGCCAGCCAATACCCGGCATATTCCACAAAATTGCGCGTATGGCGGGCAAAGCAATCGTGAAACCCAGTTTTTTTCGTTTCTTCCACATCAGCCCCCGGAGTTTTGCGCCAACCAATCGAGCGCTTGAAATCTTCATTTTCACGATAGGTCCAGACTTGAATATCGCTTGGCTGCCAACCATTTGCTGGATCAACATCACAAGGACACCCCGTTGAAATGCAGACCAAATCCGTTAGCGCCCGCATCAAAACATAATCTCCGGGCCGCGAATAAGGCTCATCCATCGAAATCGCGTTGGTCTCGTCTAAAATTGTATTGAAAAAGAAATTTATCGCCGGCCAACCGCCCCGCGGACGCACATCATAGGCCTGCATTTCAAGGTTGATATTATCCGAGCAATTGACATGCCCCGGGTAGCCAAGATCTTCGTAATAACGCGCGGTACAGGCCAGACCGAATGTATCATGGCGGCCCACCGTATCTTGGATAATCTCGACCAAAGGTTCCTGATCAACGCTGAAATATTTTGCCAAAAGCCCTGGCTTGGGATAAAGCGCCCCCATCAAAGACCGCGTGGTCGTGGGGTCGATATCGCGCTCCAATCCAGCGTCCAAAGCGCGGCGCGAAAAGGCCTGAAAATCGCTACATTCTCTGCCCTGCACGTCCAAAACTTGAATATATTCCCCCGCCTTCACCTCATAAGGTTTTGCCTCGCCAGGTTGAATATGCAAACTCACCAAAGGGTCCGCCAGTGGGTCATGCACCAATGACATGTCTTTCAAGGGCCGCTTATTGATCCGCGTGATAAACAACACCACATCGCTCGGGGCCCATTGCTGATGCGCATCCATCGCGCCGCCAGCGGCGCATATGATCAATAATCCGTCCGATACGGCCTGAAAACTTGCTGTCTCTCCCGCGCGCGAGCCGCTTTCAAACACGAGACTGGCATCGGCATCGGCGATTGAAAACCCTGTTTTCTCAAGCGCAGAGATTACTTTTTTACCAGATGGGTGCCCGGTAAGCGCGGCGATCAACCCCTCTGGGCTGCGCCCGCCCTTGGCCCCCAACATCGCGGCATCCGATCGTTTGTCGGGCCCAAAAAACACCATTTCAATGGGTTGCAAACCTTCCACATCTTGCAGAGTGATCTGATCGCCCGCAAAAATTGGTACGGCGCGGCTGCCCCCCCCGGGGACGGGATGCCTTTCAACCCCTTGCGGCAACACCATCATACCGGGCCGGCGAACCCCTGCCCGCGATTCCTGCTGTGGCATCAAAAAAGGTTTGATCATTCAAGCCTCCTTCTTAAATCAACCCAAGCAGCGCTTTGCGCCGTTCAGCCCAACGAATAATGATCATATCAAAGGTCAGCGCCATCAAAGACACGTTGATTCCCAAGACGAAGTTTTTACCTAAATCGGTACCTGCTAAGGTGCGTTGTAATTCTTGACCAAGATCAATCGTCCCGATGAATGCGGCGATCATTGTCATAAAAAAGGCAAACATCAGCGCTTGGTTAAACCCCACCGCCATTGTTGGCAAAGCCAGAGGAAATTGTACTTTCCAAAGTTTTTGCGCCCGCGTGGCTCCAGACATATCCGCGCTTTCGGTCATTTCAGGGGGCACATTGCGCAATCCCTCGATAGTATAGCGGATCAATGGCACCATCGCAAAAATCATAATCGCAAAAATCACCGCTATATCTGTGATTCCAAACAACATAATGGCTGGGATCAGATAAACAAAACTGGGGAAGGTTTGCGCAGAATCAGACACCAAAAGCAAGAAGACATCGCGCAGCATCTTACCGGCATAATACCACATCAGATAAAAGCTGCAGGCAAATAAAAGCCAAAAAACAAGTCTATAAAGACTTGGATCAGGTTCTGCCCCAAACACGCCAAAACTCCAAAGGATATACCGCGCAATACCGGCCGCGAGGATAGAGGCCATGGCAATAAAGGAGCGCCGAAAGAGAAGACTGAGAAGGCCCATCACAAACGCGCTGGTCATACCGCCTGTCCAATTGATCCGCTGCGCCGGAGGACCCGCTCCCCAAACAGCCAAAGGAATGCCCAAGACCATCGCAACGCCTGTGGAAGACAGCGCATAATAAATGGTGATCACCGAACGGTCCCACCATCCACTTAGCGCCACCCATAAAAAGAATAAAAAGGCGATCAAGGCCTGCCGCCGCCCGGCGATCCGCCAAGCGATCACAACAATTAGTGCAATGAAGGCAGGCGTTGGGATCGATAGCAAAAAATTTCGAAATGGGATCAAGACGAAATTGTTCATATAATAGCGAATAGCAGTGGTTGAGGCTTTCAAATACTCATTCGTTAAAACGGTATGTTTAATAAAGCTGTCCAGCTCTTTACCTTGGCTGAAATGCTGTTTGCGGCCAATCGTGGAGGCCAGCTCCCAAAATTGCGCCAGAACAAGACAGAGCAGAAACGTCACCATTGCAATAACGGTGAATTTCTGCCGAACCACCCAAGATGTGCCCTTTTCAAAATGTTCAGGCTGCTTTGCAACCCAAGCCTTTGACAAGCGATCAAGCATAATGGCCAGTAACACAATCGTTATACCAATTTCAAAACTTCGCCCGATTTTAAAACTGCCCATCATAGCCAGCATTTTTGCCCCTAATCCGGGCATGCCGATAAAAGATGTAAGCACCACCATCGCCAAGCACAGCATAATCACTTGGTTGACGCCTACCAAAATTTCAGTGCGAGCGGATGGGATATAAACATGGCGCAACATCTGAAAACTAGAGCAACCAGACATTTTCCCCGCCTCAACCACTTCGGGACTCACTTTTTTAAGGCCCAAAGTGGTCATCAAAATCATTGGCGGAATCGCATAAACCGTTGTTGCCACAGCACCTGCCGTGGGACCCACCTTGAAAAAAATCACTGCCGGCAAAAGATAAGTGAAAAAAGGCAGCGTTTGCAGCACCGATAGAACCGGTTGAACGATTTTCTCAACCCGCCGGCTTTTCCAAGCGGCGATGCCCATCAGAAGTCCGATCGTGAAGGCCAACGGCGCCGCCACAACCAGCACCGAGAGCGTTTCCATAGCCAGTTTCCACTGCCCGATAAGCGCCGTCCAAACAAATGTCCCTGCGCCTAAAAAAGCCAGACGCCACCCGCCCAGATAATACCCGATAATTCCGGTGACAGCCGCCACTGATACCCAAGGGATCGGCCCTATATTGGGCCAACGGCGCTTTCCAAACAGAATATTCGCTGTTGCATCCAATATGAATTGCAACCCTTCGGTTAAAAAGCGCGTCAAGACTATGAGCTTCAGATCATCCTTAACAAAGTTGAAAAACGCATCAAGCCAACGCTCTAACGGGGGCAAAACAGAAGCCGGCACGCGGAACAACCATTCGGGCAAAATACTCAAATATTGGGCAATGGTTAAAGCAAGCGCAAACAGCACCAAGAGCGTTTGCCAAAGCGCTTTTTTTTGATCCACCGCGACAAAAGCGCCCGGAATATGTTGGTTTTGCGGCATCACGAGGGGCCCAACAGAATATCAAGAACAGTTTGGCGTTTGAATGCCCCAATAAGTGTGCCTTGCTTTGTGACCGGAATTACATCGCGTTGGTCATTTATCAACCCACGCGCCAAATTGTGAACAGTTGCCCCGGCTGGGACCGGTTCGCCCTCACCAACGAGCCCTGGCTCGATTAATACCTCGGCGTGCACAACCCGCGCTTTATCGATTTCTTCGGTAAATTTGCGTACATATTCTGTTGCTGGATGAAGCACGATTTGATCCGGTGTGTCACATTGTTCAATCGCACCATCTTTCATAATTGCAATGCGGTCCGCCAGACGCAGCGCTTCATCAAAATCATGCGTTATAAAAACAATTGTCTTGCCCAAGATCTCTTGCAAACGTAAAAACTCATCTTGCATTTCACGACGAATTAAAGGGTCTAATGCCGAAAACGGTTCATCCAAAAACCAAATATCGGGCTCAATGGCCAACGACCGAGCAATGCCTACGCGTTGCTGTTGGCCACCCGACAATTCGCGTGGGAAATATTCTTCGCGCCCCTCTAAACCAACCAATTTAATCACTTCCAGCGCTCGGGCGCGACGCACATAGCGATCTTGACCCCGCATTTCCAGCGGAAAGGACACGTTTTCGAGCACCGTACGGTGTGGCAACAGCCCAAAGGATTGAAAAACCATACCCATTTTTTCGCGCCGCAAGTTGATCAAATCCCGCTCTGAGAGGTCCATAATATTTTGACCATCCACAATAATTTCACCCCCGGTGATATCGTGTAAGCGTGAAAAACAGCGCACCAATGTTGATTTTCCAGAGCCTGACAGCCCCATAATCACCAGAATTTCACCTTGAAAAACGTCAATGGAAACGTCTCTGACACCGGCAATATAGCCATCGGATTTGATCTGATCGAAGGAAGTTCCCTCGGTAAGTTTCATCAAATATTTATTGGGATCTGCGCCAAAAAGCTTCCAGACATTTCTGGCAGATATTGCAACCGAATTTGGTTTCATATTTTCCACTTTAAAAATCCCTTCCGGCGCGCTGCCGGAAGGGGAGATGTCATTTTGAAAGCTTTGTCAATAAAGCCACTTAGTTAATCCAAGACTTCCAAGTGCTTTCATTCGCCGCCAACCACTCTTCAGCTGCTTCTTCAGGCTCTAACTCATCGATATCGACCAATTTTGCCATCTCAGCAATTTGAGGGTTGGTGAATGAGATTTTGCTCAATACGTCATAGGCCGCTGGCCACTTGTCTTTCATCCCATCCCAAGCCGCTTTTTTCAAATAACCATTGGCCGGGTTCCCACAATCATAAAGCGCATCCGGATTTGGTCCAACCTTTGGATCTTTATCGCATCCGTCTACCCATACCGGAAATTCGACAAATTCACCCGGCCAGACGGCCTCTGCAAAGTTAGGTGTCCAATTGAATACCACAACAGGGCGCTTATCTGCTTCCGCAGCACCAATCTCAGCCCACAGCGCAGCTGCTGAACCTGCATTTACAACTTGGAAATTCATGCCCAGAGCTTCTACGCGCTCTTGCCCATGCTTCAGCCAGTCAACTGGACCATCCAGATAACGCCCTTTGCTTCCGGTTTCTGCTGTCGCAAACAATGCAGCGCAATCGTTTAGTGCTTCCCAGCTAGGCAACCCTGGACAGGCCTCTTTAGTCCACATGGGATACCACCAATCTTCGCGGGTTACTGCATCATGATCGCCTGCATCATGCAAGCCGCCTTTTTCCAAGGCCGCTCTGAAAGATGCACCAAATGCACCCTCCCAGACTTCAAGCTCTAATGTTACATCGCCTAGGCGAACTGATTCGTAAACAGCCTGAGAATCAGTCGTGACAAATTCAACGTTGTTACCCATGCTTTCAAAGATTTGTCCGACTACATGGCTCATCACGATTTGAGAAGACCAATTGTGGATAGGGATGACGATCGGGTCGCTGCTGTCAGCGGCATTTGCCAACGGAGCAAGCATAACACCCATTGCGGATGCCAAAGTTAATGTTTTCAATTTCATTTTTTTCCCCTGATATATTTTTTTGATTGGCTCTGCCCGAATTCGGGCATGCGCGTAGTTTCGCAAATTTGAGCATATTTTCCGCACATATATTTTATGGGCTTAGGGTCTAAAAATTAGTGGCAATATATCTCAGACAAGGTTACCCTCACCGCATTCGCGTTTTCACTGAATAAAACTACGATTGGTCAAAACAATGAATAAAAACAACGTTTTACCACGCCTAGATTATCTACTTGCGTTTGAATCTGCTGCGGTTAACAACAGTTTTGCAGGCGCTTCTAAAGCGCTGAACATCAGCGAAACGGCCATCAGCAGGAAAGTTCGACTTTTAGAGCTGCATTATAAAATAAATTTATTCAATCGCGGGCACCGCTCGATTCACCTAACCCCGCGTGGTCAAAGGTTTTTTGATGATATTTCACCCTTGCTTGACCAGTTGCGAACCCTCTCACAAAACCTTTTGGAAGACACTTTAAACAATGCTGTGACAATCGCGGCAACCAACTCGGTGGCGGGGCTTTATTTAATGCCAAAGTTGCCCCGGTTTAACGCGCTTTACGAACCGGTTTACATCAACTTACTATCCTCCGATGACGATAACGAATGCCTCGGGGAAGATGTCGATTTAACAATTTTAAGGGGCAATGGGCAGTGGGCGGGCTATTCGGCGGAGTTATTATTTGGCGAAACAATATTCCCGGTCTGTTCGCCGGAATTTTTGAGCAAAAACCCCGATATCACCACTTTGTCAGCATTGTCGCAAAGCTCCTTGATCGGCATTCAAACCACGCATACCGAGTGGATGACTTGGCGGGCTTGGTTTGATTTGATGCATCACAAGGTGGCTGAATTTGAAGAAACGGTCAGCTTGAACACCTATCCACTTGCAATTGAAGCTGCCGTAAATGGATTGGGCATTGCGCTTGGATGGGCCCATTTGGTTGATCATCTGCTTGAAGATAACAAACTTATCCGGCCTTTAGGTAACATTTCGGCCAGAACGGATCATGGCTATTATTTGCTAAAAGCAAGCGATGGGCATAGTTTTCCAGAGCGCGACCGGGTTGAAAATTGGCTTTTGGAACTATCTGCAAGCCGACAAAGATATAAACAACCAAGCACTCCAACGCTCAACAAGACTGAGTAAAATCCAATCCTCAGGTTGAAAGCAAAGGGCCTTACAGAATACCTTCAACGATGGTTTGAACGCTAGTTGAGGCCGAGAGCCTTTGCCGCTTGGCTGGCGCATAAGCATCCGAGGCATACCAGTCCATCGCTTTGTCATAGCTGGGGAATTGAATGATAACATGCCGATCGCCCGGCGGCGCGCCTTCAAAGCTGCGGGCTTTTCCGCCCCGCACCAAAAACTGGCCGCCAAAAAGATCCAGAGTAGGTTGAACCATTTTCACATAGGTGGCGTAGGCTTCTGGGTCATGAATGTTGATGTGCGCAATCACATATCCGTAGGCCATATTCTTTTTCAACCCTTCACTTCTTGCGAGCTTGACCAATCCGGTTCAAAGCCCAAAACAATCGTATTGCCCGGCAGCTCAGGATTGAACAAACGGTTATGCGCGATGGTCGATTGATTCAGAAGGTTTTTCGGAGTGAGTTTCCAGACTTTACACCGGATTTCAAAGCTTTGCCCATAGGCTTCAAAAACCAGTCGACAGGTTTCCGCGCTCCGAATTTTAGCCGCCCCTGGGGAATTGGGGGGAAATGTCGAGGTTAAGATATCCGAAAACTGTTTGTGTTTTTGGTAAAAGGTCGCGGAAAAATATTGAAGCGCTTGGTTGCGGCGCTGCGCAGGGTCGTTGGTTTTACGCGCCATATGCAGCATCTCGGGTGTTTCAGAATAGGCCGGCAGTTTATTCATGATGGTGATAATGGTTCCCATCGCTTGCGCGTCGTCTTTCAAATAAACATCGGGCATAATTGCCGCATCCGGGCGGCCCATATTATCGCGCATCATCATTTGCCGACAATGGCATTGCCATTTTAAAAATCGCTCTTTCAAAGGGTGATTGGCGTAGCTATCGCCCAAAATGGATGCAACTGAACTCATGGATCCTTATAACTTTCTATCATTTCTACCTACTGCAAGCTATAGGCTCGGTCATGCGTTAAACTTGGAATTTTTGAGCGCACCCGCTGCGGGTGAGATAGGTCAATCGTTGCTTGAATAAAGCCGCGATCTTCACCGCCATCAACCAAAACCTGCCCCCAAGGGTCAACGATCAAGCTGTGACCGTAACTTTCACCCCCCCCCGGAATAGGCCCAACCGCACATGGGGCGATGATAAAGCATCCATTTTCAATCGCCCGCGCGCGGTTGAGAACATGCCAATGCGCCTTCCCTGTGTTCTTCACAAACGCGGCCGGCACCGCAATCGCCTCTGCCCCGGCCTGCGCCAAATCGCGGAACAGTTTTGGAAATCGCAAATCATAACAGATCGTATGGCCCAGCTGCATATCACAAGCCAGTGTCATTTGAACCGCAGCGCCGGGCAAGACATGCGCGCTTTCCCGATACAATTCTTGTTCAGAAATTTGTACATCGAAGAGGTGAATTTTGTCATAGTGGCTTTGGATTATACCCGCAGAGTCGATGATATAGCCGCGGTTTAGTATTTTTGCATCTGGCGCGGTTACGGCGATTGAGCCAAGCATAACCCAAACTTTATAGTCCCGCGCAAAAGCTTGAAACACGCCAAGCATCGGATGGTCTTTTTCTTGTGCTGCGGGGGGCCGCAGCGCGGCGCCTTCGCTGGCCAATCCACCACAATATTCTGGCAAAAAAATAAACTCTGCGCCCGCTTTTACAGCTGCCTCTGCCAGTGGCACCGCCTCCTCAATCGCCTCAGATATCGAGGCTTTGGGGTGCGTTTGCAAACATGCAATATTCAGCGGGCGCAGCAAGACCTTAAAACTTCATATAGGCTTTGCGCAGATTGGCCAAAGGATGGCGATCAGACATCTGAAATTTCAACAGCAATTCGCGTGCAATCATATCCCGATCCTGTTGATTATCCGGCAGATCAATGCTGCTGGGGATACGCACCCAACCATTATTGTTCCGGTCAAACACCGCCGGCGCGCCCTCTTCATAGCCCATATGAATATCTTCCAACCAGTTCAGATCATCCCAGCCCATTATTTCCATATATTTGGCTAAATAGGGAGTGATCCGGCTTTTATCGGGCACCAAGTTCACATCATAGCGATAGCCGATATGTTGACCAATTTCTTTTTCGCGTTCGCTTTCTAAACCTTCAGCGTCATTCAAAAACTGGTCGACGTCTTTGATTTCAGATCCGCGATATTGTGTTCCAGCCATTGTAACTCCTCCTTAGAGATGGTGGTAATCTTCGACGCCCACAGTGTGGTTCGTGCCAGCCAAGGGAACGCCTGCCATGGCAGAGGCTTCCATTGTCAAAGCTGCCAGATCCTCAGGCTCAAGGCTATGCAGATTGGTTTTGCCGCAGGCGCGGGCAAAAAGCTGCGCTTCGATCGTGAGCGTGTGCAAAAAGTTATACACGCGCTCGGCGGCTTCATCCGGATCAAGACGGCTGCGCAGCGCGGGATCTTGCGTTGCCACGCCAACGGGGCAGCGTCCGGTATGGCAATGGTAGCAATATCCGGGTTCTGCACCGATTTCTTCGGGATAATTGGCTTCCGGGATATCCTTGTTGCAATTCAAGGCCATCATCGCGGAATGCCCGATGGCAATCGCATCTGCGCCCAGCGCAATAGCTTTCGCAACATCCGCACCGTTTCTGATACCGCCCGCATAAATCAAGCTGATTTCGCCGCGCTTGCCAAGATCGTCGATGGCTTTGCGCGCCTGACGGATCGCAGCCATTCCTGGCACCCCTGTGTCTTCGGTTGCCAGATGCGGCCCGGCACCTGTGCCGCCTTCCATACCATCGATGTAAATCGAGTCTGGATCGCATTTCACCGCCATACGCACATCATCATAAACCCGCGCCGCGCCCAGTTTCAACTGAATTGGAATTTGCCAATCTGTGGCTTCGCGGATCTCTTGAATTTTAAGCGCCAGATCATCGGGGCCTAGCCAATCTGGGTGGCGCGCTGGTGAGCGTTGGTCGATGCCCGCGGGCAATGAGCGCATTTCAGCCACCTGATCGGTTACTTTTTGCCCCATCAAATGCCCCCCAAGGCCCACCTTACAGCCCTGCCCGATAAAGAACTCGCAGCCATCCGCCAGGACCAAGTGATTTGGGTTGAACCCGTAGCGCGATTGAATGCATTGATAAAACCATTTTGAGCTATAGCGTCGCTCATCGGGGATCATCCCGCCTTCGCCCGAACAGGTTGCGGTACCCGCCATTGTGGCGCCCCGCGCCAGCGCGGTTTTTGCCTCATAGCTCAGCGCCCCAAAGCTCATCCCTGTGATATAGATTGGGATATCCAGCTCAAGCGGACGTTTTGCGCGTGGGCCAATCACCGTTTTGGTATCACATTTTTCGCGATACCCTTCGATTACGAACCGCGTCAGCGTGCCGGGCAAGAAGGTTAGGTCATCCCAGTGTGGGATTTTTTTAAACAAGGAGAAGCCGCGCATCCGATAACGTCCAAGCTCGGATTTGATATGGATGTCATCCATCACACGGGGCGGGAATACGAAGCTGTCACCGATGCGATTTACATCACGATCCAGCGCTTTCTTTCTTGGCATATCACCGTCAGCCATAGGTATTATCCTTTCCTTAGACTTACAGAATTATCTTCTTTTCATTGGGTTCAAGATTGTCGTAATTCCAGAGCTGTTTCCCAGCGACAATCTTCGTAAAATGGTCAACACCGTTATCGGGCATCATGCCATATTGGGTCAGCTTTGCGGTGAGCCAGTCGCGATCAAGGTCGGTCAATTCCGCCTCGATTGCATCCACTCCAAGCGATTGAATTTTCCCGCCCACAAAAATGGTGCCGTCATACATTGAATCGCCAAGGTTTTTACCCGCATTTCCACACACAACCATTCGACCACGTTGCATCATAAAGCCCGATAAAGCCCCCGTGTCACCACCGACAATTATCGTACCACCTTTTTGGTCAATACCGGTCCGAGAGCCAACCGACCCCCGACAGACCAGATCTCCCCCGCGGATCGCAGCGCCAAAGGTCGAGCCGGCGTTTTTTTCTATAACAACCGTACCGGCCATCATGTTCTCGCCGCAGGACCAGCCCACGCGCCCGTTGATGCGCACATTCGGGCCATCGATGAGCCCGACGCCAAAATAGCCCAAGGAACCCTCAATAATTAAATTCAACCGGCTTAAGATACCCACGCCCAGCGAATGCTTTCCGCGCGGGTTTTTCAGCACAATCGTGCCATAGCCTTCGGCCATGAGAGCGCGAATTTTGGAATTCACCTCGGTGGTGGTCATCTCATCCGTATCAAGTTCGGTGCGCTTATTGTAATCGACTTCGGGCGCCCAAGGGTATGTGAAGCGCTCTTCCGCATCCGGATCGAACTCAATGTAAAGCGATTTCCCAGTCAGTGCTTCGGTGCGCATTCCAAGCGCGGTCACCCGCTCTTCCTGACTCATTTGCTTTAGTTCAGTATCGCTTAGGCTTGCCATACGCGTACCTCCTCATCATAGGGATCGTAAGTGTCAATTTCTTGGGGAAGAATGGCCCGAATAGCGACCTCTTCTGATGCCATAGCGATCAAATCATCGCTTTCGTAAAGCACCAATGGCTTTGCAGCCATTGTATCTTTGGCCATGCCCAGTTGATCCTTGGTGGCTACCAAATAAGTAAAGACGCCATCAATTTCTTCGATTGAATTGCGCAAGGATTGCTCAAGCGTTATCCCATTTGCCAAATTATTCGCAGTGTAAACGGCCAAAAGTTCGCTGTCACAATTTGACATAAAGCGATGGCCTTTACGCTCCATCTGGCGGCGCATAATCCAATAATTTGTGATCTGTCCGTTATGCACAACGCTCACGTCATTATAGGGAAAGGCCCAATAGGGATGCGCAGAGCGAATATCCACATCCGATTCGGTTGCCATCCGCGTATGGCCAATGCCATGCGTTCCGTTAAACTCATTCAGACCATAAAGCCCGGCCACATCTGACGCATCGCCCAAATCTTTGATCAGCTCTAGGCCATTTCCGAGCGATAAAATTTCAACGCCTTCGGTTTCTTCAATATGCTCGGCCAGCGCGGCGGTATCCCCATCATGGGAAATCAGATAGCGCAGCGCATATTCGGTTGCGTTCTCTTTCGTTTTCACCGTCACGCCATGCTCTTGCATGATCGCTTCCACCGCTGCGATGCGATCCGCCAAAACCTGATGAATGCCGCGGCCTTTGGCCATATCTTCGGCTTCCGCCACTTTCAAACGAAGCACATAATCGCCTTCGGTTGGCTCGCCATAGACAGCGTAGCCCGTTGAGTCCGGCCCGCGATGCTTGAGGGCCTGCAACATTGCTGTCATCTCCCTCCCCACATTCGAGCTTTTGCCCTTATGAATTAATCCTGCGATACCACACATATTACATCCCACCTCCATCGGGTTGCGTCAGAAGTTTGGCGGGGTTGACCCGCCGCAATACAATTTTGGAGAGGCCCTATGGCAAGCACTCCATATACATCTCATTGTCCCAATCGGTTGACGTGGACATGAAGCGGGCCCATTCATCATATTTATATTCATGGTATAGACGATACATTTCACCCGGCATGCCGCGGCGCACCACTTCGTTCTGTTCGAGATAACTCAGCGCCTCACCCAAAGACATTGGCAATTTCTTGACTTCCTTGCCCTCTTTGATCGCCTCATAAATATTGCGCTCTTCAGGCTCGCCCGGGCTGATGCTGTTATCAATCCCATCATCCATGGCGGCCAATAATGTTGTGCCCATCAGATACGGGTTGACCATTGAATCCACCGAGCGATATTCGAACCGACCCGGAGCCGAGACGCGCAAGCCCGTGGTCCGGTTTTGGAAGCCCCAATCGGCAAACACCGGCGCCCAGAAGCCCGTATCCCACAAGCGGCGGTAAGAATTCACCGTCGAACAACCGATCGCGGTCAACGCCTGCAGGTTTTTCACCACGCCGCCAATCGCAACCAGCCCTTCGGCGCCGGGCATTTGCGGATCATCATCATCGGGCATAAATGTGTTGCTGCCGCCTTTTACATACATGTAATTATCACGCATGCCCGGCAGGTTATCCGGATCATTTCCGCATTTCACAAATTGATCTTCGCCGCCGCGCCAGAGCGACATGTTGTGGTGGCAGCCAGAGGCTGACACACCCATGAACGGTTTCGTCATGAAGCACGCAAAAATACCATGCTCGCGCGCCACTTGCGCGCAGATCTGGCGATAGGTTGTCAGACGGTCTGCATTGCGCAACACATCATCGAACATCCAGTTTAATTCAAGCTGACCAGGCGCATCTTCATGATCGCCCTGGATCATATCCAAGCCCATTTTACGGGTGTATTCCATCACCTTCATGGTCACGGGTCGCAGACTTTCAAATTGATCAATGTGATAGCAATAAGGTTTTGAAAACCCGTCTTTCGGCTTGCCATTCTCGTCAAATTTCAACCACATCATCTCGGGCTCGGTACCGATGCGCAGCTGGCGCCCATGCTTGGCCTGAAACTCTTCATGCATGCGGCGCAGATTGCCCCGCGAATCTGCGGTCAAATAAGCGCCCGGATCCACTTTTTCTTCGCGGTTGCGGAATAAAGTGCAATAAAACCGTCCAATTTCTGGTGCCCAAGGCAATTGCATAAACGTCTCAGGCTCGGGAATGCCCACCAATTCCGCAGCCTCAGGGCCATAGCCCAAATAATTTCCCGCGCGATCGGTGAACAGGTTAACGGTTGCGCCATAAACCAGCTGAAAGCCTTTTTTAGCAACGGCTTCCCAATGATCCGAGGGAATGCCTTTGCCCATAATTTTTCCGGTTACGGAAACAAATTGAAGATACAGATATTCGATGCCGAGGGAATCGATCATCTTCCGCACTTCTTTGACTTTCTCATCGCGCCCAGGCGCTTCCACAAAACGTTCAAGGTCCATTTCGGCCACTTTAATTCTCCCCTTTTATATCTTTATTTTTCAGCCTTTTTTTATATTTTTGTCTTCACCAGCCATTAGCTCCAAGGATACGGGCTGTTTGATACTGGGTGCAGATTTCCTTTTTCGAAACGATCAAAGCGGAAAGGCTCTAACAAGCTCTGCCTTTCGCCGAGCACTTCATCGGCGATCAAATGTCCCACGCCCAGCATCTTCCATCCATGATTACTATCCGCAATCAGCGTGGCATTCTCATGAAAATGGTCAAACACCGGAAAGCTATCGGCGGTGAAACAGCCGATACCACCGGATGCTTCACGGTGATATTTACCCATCATGCCTTCAAACCGCTTATGGCAATGCGCCAATGCCGAAACCCACATATGGGCAAAACCGTCAGAGGCCACAAATTCAGGAGAAGATGGGCCGTAAGGATCAATTGCAACCCGATCAACCGGAGTGTCCACTTTATAGGGCGAGGCGCCCCCTTGAATACCGTTAAAATGCCAATCAGGTTTGTAATAAATGCCCCACAAATCTTCGGTAATAACGCTGCCATCCACGCAAGAGTGCAGCGGAGCATCGGTATCGACATGTATCACCGGCGGTACTTTGCCATCATTGGTTTGCAGGACCTCAGGCGGCAATTGCAAAACGCCTTCTTCAAGTTGCCAGAACCGCCACATATCGATATCGTGATGCATCTTTCCCGCTAGATCTTTTAGGCTGATTTTTTTGGGCATGCCCAGCATATCCCAGAAATCGCGGGCCCAAGGACCGGGCGCCACAACCACATGCGCGCAAGATACCCTGCCATGAGATGTCTCAACAGATTTGATGCTGGAGCTAGCGCTTTCGTTTGTCAGCCCCTTCACCTCGACGCCAGAGATAATCCGAACCCCGCGCTCTTCGACCTTCTTGGCTAGCCCGTACATCGATTTGGTGTTGTTCGAATACCCGCCCCGCTTCTCATGTAGAACAGAGGTAATGCCTTGCGCCTGCCAATCGCTAAACATGGATTTCATGTAAGCATCGGAAGCATCCGCACCTTCGATAAACTCGCTTTCATAGCCGATTGCCCGCTGCTGCTCATAAATCGAGGTCACATCTTCGCGCATCGATTCGCAGGAAATCTGCATATAGCCCACAGGATGATAGCTGAGGCCGGCCGGATCGCTTTCCCAAACATCTACGGAATGCGCCATAAGTTCCCGCATCGCAGGTTGAAAATAATTATTGCGCACCACGCCGCAGGCAATTCCCGACGCTCCAGATGCAATCCCTGATTTGTCTAAAACAACAACGCGGCCCTCAACCTCTTGACCCTGAGCGATCAAACGATCTGCCAAACGCCAGGCCGTGGATAACCCATGAATGCCAGCGCCAATGATGAGGTAGTCTACATGTGTGGGGAACGCCATCACCCATCTCCCTAAAAGTGTTCCAACTGCTTTGCCGTCGCTCCGGCGGCAGCTTTTCCGCCCAGACGTGTCGCGAGCTTGATAAAATCAAACCAAAAGTCAACCTATTTCATACCACTTGCTGAATTTTACTTGACATTTTCTACTATTGGTACAAAATTGGATCAAAAAAAGGGATCTGATGCAGGTTAAGAAGAAAAAAATGAATGCTGCCGATCTGGCCAGCATATTGCGCCGGGACATCATTCAAGGCGCCATTGCCCAGCATGAAAAACTTCCCGCCGAGCGCGAGATGGCCGAAACCTATGGCGTGTCGCGCGGCACGGTGCGCGAGGCGCTGATAAAATTGATGGACACGGATCTGGTTGATATCAAAAGAGGCAGCGGCACTTATGTAACATTTGAGGCACCACCCCCCCAGCCCAGCGTCATCCAAACAGCGAACCCGCTTGAACTGATTGATGCCCGCTTTGCCCTAGAGCCGCATATTTGCCGCTTGGCTGTTCTGCATGGTCGCCGCGCTGACTTCGATCGGTTGGGGCAATTATGCACTAAAATGGAGGCAAGCGTTGATAATACCGGGGCCTTCGCAGAGGCCGACACGGAGTTTCACCGCGCTTTGGTCGAATGCACTGGCAACGTTCTTTTGATCTGGATCATGGATCAGATCACATCGGTGCGCGGTCAAAGCGATTGGACAAGAATGCGCAGTTTGACGTTGAACACTGACATTATACAACAATATAACGCGCAACACAGGCGCATTTTAAACGCGCTTTACAGTCGTGAACCTGAAGCCGCCGCAAGCAATATGAAAGAACATCTTGAAACGGCGCGCCTGTCCCTCACGCGGGCTGCGGCGGCATAGGAACGCGCTGTTACGCACGCGCCGCGGTTTGCAACCAATTCAGATATAAACGCTCGGCCATGGCGTTAAACGCGTGCATATGGGCGGCGCAATCGGCTTCCAGCATCTTTTGGCCATTGGCGCCCAGCGCCGCGGCCAAGCTGGCCGCATATTCTGGAATTTTGCCCCAATCCTGCACCGTGTTCTGTTCTATTTCAATATGAAATTGCAGCGAATAAGCCCGAGGGCCCCAGCTCATCGCTTGCACGGCGCAATCGGGAGATGTTGCCAAAACTTTCGCCCCTGCCGGCAGCGTTTTAATTTCCGCCCCATGCCATTGAAGGCAGCGCATGCGCTCGGGCAATCCATCACATAAAATTCCAGAGGCACCGGCTTCGGTTAATTGAACCTCACAGACGCCAATTTCTGGAATATCCGATTTGCCAACGCTGCCGCCCAGTGCCTCCGCCAGCAATTGATGGCCAAGACACAGCCCAAGAAACGGCAAGCCTTTTTCTTCAACGGCCTGTTGAATAAGGGCTTTTTCAGCGACGAGCCAGGGATATGCCTCTTCTTGCCAGACATCCATCGGCCCGCCCATAACCCAAAGCCCATCATAGCCATCCAGCGCAGGCAAGGCCTCTCCCTCATCAAGATGCACCGCGTCCCAACTGTGACCATCTTCCTGCAAAAATTGGCGAAAAATACCGGGATGTTCTGCCCGAGCATGTTGTAAAACAAGTAAATGCATGTGCCCTCCTAGCTGCGTTTACATAGGCATCTCTTAGCCCTTTAGACAAGTATTTAGCGAAATTCCGACGGTGCGCGGCCGAAATATTCCCGAAATACACGCGAAAAATGCGAGGCGCTTGAGAAGCCGGTTGCCAGCCCAATTTCAGTGAGCGAGAGCGGTGAGTTGGTTAATAAATTGCGCGCCTTATCAAGCCTTAAATCGCGATAATAGCCCATGGTTGACCGCCCCAATTTAAGCGAAAACAACCGGTTGAGCTGGCGCGGTGAAATCTTTGACACTTGCGCCAATTGCTTGAGCGTCAGCGGGTCCGCAACATGCGCCTCCATCGCTTTCACCGTTTCTAACACCTGTGCGTTGGTTGATCCGATCCGGGCGATCAACCCGCTGCGCTGAGGTCCAATCGAGGGGCGAATTTCGGTATGTAAAAACCAATCGCTGACCAAACTTGCAAAAACTGATCCCTGATGTTGCGTGATCAAGGCCAGCATCAAATCCAGCGCGGCTGTTCCACCGGCGCAGGTCAAACGATCCCGATCGATAACATAGAGGCTGCGTTCAAGCAGCAGATGCGGTGCGCTTTCTTCAAGCGCCGCGGCATGTTCCCAATGCACGGTCATACGCCGCTCTGCCATCAAGCCTGCATTGGCCAGAATGACTGGCCCACCCGACACCCCGCCAAGGCGCACCCCAAATCGGGCGATCTTTGCCAGCCAATTCCAAACGGCCATATCCGCAAAGGTGGCCGGGTTGCCGCCGGCAACAACAAACACATAATCAAGGCGGGGTGCGGTCGAAAGCGTTGCTTGCGGCGCAACACTGGCAGCGCCAGAACTAGACACCAACTCAAGCGATGGGCTAATATTCACAACCTCATAAAGCATGCGCCGGCTCAACATATTGGCGGCGCGGAACGGCTCAACCGTGGATGCATACGACATCAAGGCAAAGCCATCGATCGGCAAAACACCAATTCGGATAATATCCGTCTGGTCTCTTTGGCTCAGTAATGTACCAATTTTTTCCATTTTTTTATAATAAACGTCTTTTTTGGAAAAGTATATGCTGGATGATCCGGTAAGATAACGCTGAAATAAAGGTGTTGTCAGCATGAATTACTCTGCATTGAAAATCCTAACGCAGGGATTGACCGGAAATAAAGGTTGGAAACCCGCGTGGCGCGACCCGCAGCCGAAAGACAGCTATGACGTGGTGATCGTGGGCGGTGGCGGCCATGGGCTATCGACGGCGCATTATCTGGCCAAAACCTATGGGATCACCAATGTTGCAGTGTTGGAAAAAGGCTGGCTTGGCTCGGGCAATATCGGGCGCAACACAACAATTATCCGCTCAAATTACATGCTGCCGGGCAACGAACCCTTTTACGAATTGTCTTTGAAGCTCTGGGAAGGCCTGGAGCAAGATTTTAATTACAATGCGATGGTCAGCCAACGCTCGATCCTCAATCTATTTCACTCTGATCCACAACGAGACGCGTTTGTGCGCCGCGCCAATGCGATGATATTGGCTGGTGCCGATGCGGAATTGGCGGATCAGGCGCAATTGCGGCGCGAACTTCCCTTTTTGGATTTTGACAATGCGCGGTTTCCCATCAAGGGCGGGCTGTACCAAAGGCGGGGGGGCACCGTGCGCCATGACGCTGTGGCCTGGGGCTATGCGCGTGGCGCTGATAGCCGAGGCGTAGATATTATCCAGAATTGCGAAGTCACCGGTTTTCACATTGAAAACGGCAAATGCAGTGGGGTGGAAACCTCTAGAGGGCCCATCAAGGCACGCAAAGTGGCCGTTTGCGTGGCCGGATCATCCAGCCGCGTGATGGCGCAAGCGGGCATGCGTCTGCCAATCGAAAGCCACGTGCTGCAAGCGTTTGTCACCGAGGGGCTGAAACCCACCCTGCCCGGTGTGATCACCTTTGGTGCCGGCCATTTTTACGTGAGCCAATCCGACAAGGGCGGGTTGGTCTTTGGCGGTGATATCGACGGCTATAACAGCTATGCCCAGCGCGGCAATTTACCGGTGGTTGAAGATGTGGCTGAGGGCGGAATGGCAATCATGCCAATGATCGGGCGGGCGCGTTTGTTGCGCAGCTGGGGCGGCATTATGGACATGTCTATGGACGGCTCCCCCTTTATCGACAAAACCCATATTGACGGGCTCTATTTCAATGGCGGTTGGTGCTATGGCGGGTTTAAAGCCACCCCGGCCAGTGGCTTATGCTATGCCCATTTGCTCGCGACTGATGCCCCCCACCCTGTTGCAACAGAGCTGCGCCTTGACCGGTTCAAGCGCGGCCATTTAATCGATGAAAAGGGCCAAGGCTCGCAACCAAATTTACACTGACCCCAGCACCGAAACGTTCAACTTGACATGATTATACACCCACAAAATCGCTTTCCTTTCTTACCCGCGCTCGAGCTTTGCACCAGAGCGCGCGCAGGAGATTTTTCATGATTATCAACCACCCACTTCTAGGCCCGCGCGACGCGGCCGAATTTGTTTATTTGGGCGATGCCAGCCTGATCGACCGGCCTGATCCAAACGCAGAAGATGCCGCCGATCAGTTTTATGAATATGGCTATCTGCGCGATAACCCGGCCGGGATGCATGAAGAGCTTTGGTATCACGAACAAGGCGACCGATCTTGGCTGGTAGTCACCCGCGACACACTGACCCATGGCATAACGGCGGTGCGTTTGGCCCGAGATGCCGCAAAAGAAAGAGGCCGCAGCAGATGAAACAAATTCGTCGCCTCGCGGGTGGTTTAATCGATCGCAATACACCCTTAAATTTTGAGTTTAATGGCAGGCGCTTTGAAGGCTATCAGGGCGACACGCTGGCCTCAGCTCTGATCGCGAATGGCCAAACGCTGGTGGGGCGCAGTTTTAAATACCACCGCCCGCGCGGTATCTTCAGCGCAGGCTCTGAGGAACCAAACGCTTTGGTTGAACTGCGCAAAGGCGCATTTCAAGAGCCGAATACCCGAGCCACCACTGTCGAGTTATTCGACCAGCTCAGCGCAAAAAGCCAGAATCATCGTGGCTCTTTAGAGTTTGATCTGATGGCCTTTACAGATTATCTATCGCCATTCTTAAGCGCCGGGTTCTATTATAAAACCTTCATGTGGCCAAAATTTGCATGGGAAAAACTCTATGAACCAGCCATTCGCGCCGCGGCTGGCTTAGGCAGCCTGTCTTTGAAAGACGATCCAGACGTTTATGACAAAGGTTTTTTGCATTGTGATCTTTTGGTCATCGGCGCAGGTCCCAGTGGTTTGGCCGCTGCGCGCGCCGCCGCATTCAGCGGGGCACAGGTTATCCTGGCAGATGAAGATTTCCGAGCGGGGGGGCGGCTCAACAGCGAAACCTTCGAGGTTGATGAGCAAGCGGGGGCGGATTGGGCGCAGGCGCTCTGGCAAGAGCTGGCAAGTCTGCCCAATGTAAGGCTGATGACGCGCACCACAATCTATGGAGCCTATGATCACGGCATTTATGGCGCGCTTGAGCGCCGCACCGACCATTTGCCCCATTCTGAAGGAAAACCCCGGCAAATCCTATGGCGCATCTATTCAAAGCGCGCGGTCTTGGCCGCGGGTGCAACGGAACGCCCGATTGCCTTTGGCAATAATGATCGTCCGGGGATCATGCTTGCGGGCGCGGTGCGCAGCTATGTAAACCGATTTGCTGCGACACCGGGCGAGCGGATCAGCATTTTTACCAATAATGATGATGGGTGGCGCACAGCGCGCGATCTCAGCGCCCAAGGCGTGTCGGTGGCTGCGGTTATTGACAGCCGCGATATTTCCCCAGTAACCGAAATTCCGCATGCAAAAATTGTTATGGGCGCCGGCGTTATGGACACATCCGGGCGCAAGGCTTTGAAAGAGATTACCCTGACCACCGGTCAGAAGATTGCGACAGATTGTTTGGCCGTCTCTGGTGGCTGGAACCCGAATGTCCATTTAACCTGCCATCAACGTGGCCGACCAAGCTGGGCAGAAGACATAAATGCGTTTGTGCCCGGCAAAGATCTTCCCCAAGGAATGCAGGTTGTGGGGGCCGCGCAAGGCGATCTAACACTGTCGCAAGCGATCAGCGGCGCGCATCAAAAGGCCAAAGAGCTGGTCAAAGATCTGGGCTTCACAGCCACGCGAAAAGCCGCGCCCAAAGCCAGCGATGAAGCCAGCGCGGGGGCTGCATTCTGGTATGTCAACGCCAGCAAAGCCCGCGCTTGGATTGATTTACAAAATGACGTGACGGTCAAGGATATTCGCCAATCCTATCAGGAAGGGTTTCGCTCGGTTGAACATCTCAAGCGCTATACCACGCTGGGCATGGCCACGGATCAGGGCAAAACCTCCAACATCCCTGCCTTGGCGATTATGGCGGAATGTACGGGCAAAACGATCCCAGAAACCGGCACCACGATTTTCCGCCCGCCCTACACACCGGTGCCCATGGGCGCTTTGGCTGGGCGTGCGCGGGGCAAGGATTTTCGCCCCTATCGTCTGACTCCCAGCCATCGTTGGGCCGAAGAAAATGGCGCGACCTTTGTGGAAACCGGGAATTGGTTGCGCGCCCAATGGTATGCCCGCCCTGGGGAAAAAGGCTGGCGCGACAGCGTTGATCGCGAAGTAGAAATGACCCGAGCATCCGTGGGTATTTGCGATGTCACAACTTTAGGAAAAATCGATATCCAAGGCAAAGATGCTGCCCTGTTTTTAAACCATATTTACACCAATGCCTTCCTCAAACTACCCGTGGGCAAAGTGCGTTACGGGCTGATGCTGCGCGAAGACGGCATCGCTTATGATGATGGCACAACGGCCCGATTGGGCGAAAACCATTTTGTGATGACCACAACGACCGCCAATGCCGTCTTGGTCTTTCGGCGCTTAGAATTTGCGCGGCAATGCCTGTGGCCTGAGCTTGATGTTCATATGATTTCCACCACGGATGCTTGGGCACAATTTGCGGTGGCCGGGCCGAATTCGCGCGCGCTGTTGCAAAAGCTTGTCGACAAACCGTTCGATTTGTCAAACGAAGGCTTCGGCTTCATGGCTTGCGCTGAAACCACCGTCTGCGGGGGTACGCCAGCCCGTTTGTTCAGAATTTCTTTTTCAGGTGAATTGGCCTATGAAATCGCCGTGCCCGCGCGCTTTGGCACCGCAATGATGGACTGCTTGATGCAAGCAGGTCAGGAATTTGACGCTGTACCCTATGGTACCGAAGCGCTTGGCGTGATGCGGATCGAAAAAGGCCATGCCGCGGGCAATGAATTAAACGGGCAAACATCAGCGTTGAATCTGGGGCTGGGTGGGTTTGTCAGCGCCAAGAAAGATTGCATTGGCAAAACCCTGTCTCAACGCCCGGAAATGAACCGCAAGGATGCGATCCGCCTTGTCGGGTTTAAACCCGTCGATCAAAGCCAAGCGCTGTCTGCTGGGGCGCATTTCATCGCGTTGAATGACGAAGCAACAATGGCCAATGATCAAGGCTGGATGTCTTCGGTGGCCTATTCGCCGGTTTTGGGGCATTCGATCGGCTTGGGCTTTATAAAGGCGGGCCATGAACGCATGGGCGAAGTGGTGCGCGCGGTCAACCCAGCCCAGAATAAAGAGGTACAGGTGAAGATCGTATCACCGCATTTCTATGATCCGGATGGAGGGCGGCAACGTGGCTGAATATAGATTAACCTCGGAAGAATTTCTTGGCGGCTATCAAGCGCAATTTGGACCAATCAGCCTGCGCGAGATCAGCGATATATGCATGGTCTCTATGGCGGTTCCCTTGGCAGAGGAGCAAGCTGTGCAAAAAGCTTTGAAAGCAGCTTTTGGTATCGATATGCCCGATATCGGGCAGAGCCAAGGCGCGGCAGCGCTGGACTCGCGGGTGCTCCGCATGGGATTGGATCACATGTTTGTGCTTTTCGCGCGAGCGCAAAATACCGAACGCCCGGAGCAACAGATTAAAACCCTGATGAAAAGCGCCGTTTACACAACAGATCAAAGCCATAACTGGGTTGGTTTGGAAATATCCGGGCCTGGTTGCCGCAGCGCGCTTGAGCGCATTTGTCCCATTGATTTGCACCCCGAGCGGTTCGCGGTTAACGCAGTTGCGCGCACGCAGATGGAGCATCTAGGCACAATAATTTTATGCGTAGATCACGAAACCTATTGGCTGTTTTCGGCCAGCTCATCGGCGAAATCGTTTTTACATGCGCTTGAAAAATCGATCCACAACGTTCAATGATGCAAAACACAAGTTAACAAACCGCTGCGAAGGGGAAAAAACAAGGCTTTCCCGAGCAGCAAAGACGCCTTGCGTGGATAAAAACCTGTCAGCTTTGAAGATAGCTTTCCAATGAATCATCCAGCGCCTCTTTCCAGGGCGTGTGATGAACCGGCGCCATTTTGCCAGTGATCGCCGACTTGTAGCCATTATCACGGAAACCCATAATATCCTGACCCTTATGAGCCTTCCATTGGAAGAACGCCTCGCAGGCGCCATCCACATCGAAATCTGGATAATCGGTTTCGCCAATCAACTCTTTCACGTAATCCCCCTGATAGGTGATTGCGTATTTTGCATCATCGCTAAGCTCTTCGCGCGCCTCCCGCTCGGCCACATCCGCCAGCAAAAGGGCTTTGTCCTCGGGTATCGCAAGCCGCCCCATAATCACATCCCGTACCCACCAGGCTTGAGCGTCAAACATATTAAACGTGAACCATTGATCCTGCATGCCAAGATAAAATAATCTCGGGTTATGGACCCAAGCCACCCCTTTATAAAGATCAGCTGTAGCCAGCCGGTTGGCCGTGGCCAAACGCAAATCATCCGGCAGAAAATTAAAGAAATGCTTGTAACCCGTGCATAGAATGATTGAATCAACCTCGCGCTTGCTGCCATCGATAAAATATGCAGTTTTGCCCTCTACGCGCTTTAGCGCCGGCACTTCTTGCCAGTTTTTGGGCCAATCAAACCCGATCGGCGCGGTTCGATGCGCCACAGTGACCGAGCGGCAGCCATATTTCCAACATTGCGAACCAATATCCTCTGCAGAATAAGAGGTGCCCAAAATTAAGATATCCTGATCTGTGAATTCTCGGGCATCTCTGAAATCATGCGCGTGTAAAATCCGCCCGTTAAAGCTTTCAAACCCTTTATAATATGGCATATTTGGCGTTGAAAAATGGCCCGAAGCCACCACCACATGATCAAAGAGTTCGGTATAGCTGCTGTCTTTTTCATGATCATGGGCGGTAACATGAAATTTTTCGCTGGCGGGATCATAAGACACCCAACGAATTACCGTGTTGAAGCGGATCCAATCTTTGACCCCGGCGGCGTTGACCCGCCCCTCAATATAATCAAACAAAACAGCGCGCGGCGGGTAAGAGGCAATGGGTCGACCAAAATGCGTATCAAAACTGTAATCCGCAAATTCAAGGCCTTCTTTGGGCCCGTTTGACCAAAGATAGCGATACATTGAACCATGGCAGGGCTCGCCATTTGCGTCCAGACCGGTGCGCCAATCATAGGCCCATAAACCGCCCCACGTGGCCTGTTTTTCAAAGCAGACAACCTCTGGAATTTCAGCGCCCGCCGTGGCGGCGGATTGAAATGCGCGCAATTGTGCAAGCCCCGATGGCCCGGCTCCGATCACTGCGATACGTTTTTGCATAAGTCCCTCACTTTTTAAGGCAGATAGCCCTCGCGGATCACGGGTTCCGCCCTCTCATTCTTATTCATTCGCGCCGCGACATGTCACCCATAGTCAAAGAAACGCAAAACCAACTGCAATTTCAAGATCATCAAAGCGGCCAGAGCGCCAACTGCGGTTTTAAATCTCAAAAAAAAATAAAAACCAGACTCTCGATTGCATTCCCCCTTTCACAAAAATTTCATAACGCATTGAAAAGTATATTAATTATTTTTTTCAATTATTCTTTAGCCTCTAATTTATAAGGGCATAGACCCCAAAATCTATTCGTTAAAAAGACCAGAAAATTTGCAATGATCAGCCACGCTTAGGCCCTGCTTAAGCGGCCAAACCGCAATGGCACATCAGAATGTCCGCGGAGCGGCACGGGAGTAAAATTTAAAAACGAAGGGAACAGATCGTGGAAGAACAAATTGCAGAATTAGCTGCGCAAGTTGCCGCTCTTCAGGCCAGCAGCAGCGTGACAAACACGATGTTTGCGGAAACCTATTATTATTTAACAATTCCGCTAATGATCATCATTCACGCGGGATTTCTCGCCTATGAAATGGGTGCCTCTAGAATGAAAAACGTGCTCTCATCGGGCGTCAAAAACATTCTGGCTTTTGCCTTTATGATCCCTACTTTCTACTTCTTTGGTTGGTGGATTTATTGGGCATTTCCAACCGGCCTCAGCCTATCTATGGGCGCGATGGAAATTTCCGGCGCCGAATATGCAAGCTCAATCGCTTTGGGTTGGGGGGATGGCGCGGCCGCTATGGGGCCAAATATTGCCGATCAAGCCTCGGGCGTTTTCTTTGGCGCCTTCGCGCTATTTGCCTGCACCACAGCCTCTATCATGTCCGGCGCGGTGATCGAACGCATTCAAACGGTGGGTTTCACCATCCTAGCGATCGTTCTGGGTTCTTTTGCTTGGGTGGTTGCGGCAGCTTGGGGCTGGCACGCAGATGGCTGGCTGGTCACGCAATGGGGGCTACATGATTTTGGCGCAGCGGGCCTAGTACACGCGGTGGCAGGCTTCTTCGCGCTTGGCGTTTTGGTGAATCTTGGGCCTAGAATTGGCAAATTCAACGCCGATGGCAGCGCCAATCACATCGCGGGACATAACATGCCGATGACGGTGACGGGTTTGATGCTGATTATCGTCGGCTTCTGGGGCTTTTTGATGGCCTGCGTGATTGTGCCCGGCGAAGGTTGGTCATGGTATGAAAACGCTCCGGCAACGATTTATGGCACGCCGATCACGCTTTCAGCTTTGGCCTTCAACATCCTAATGGGCATTGCCGGCGGTATTATTGGTGCTTGGATTTACACCAAAGATCCGTTCTGGATGATGTCTGGCGCGTTGGCCGGTATCATTTCGGTGGCCTCGGGCTTGGATATCTATTTCCCGGGTCTGGCCTTTATCATCGCCTTTGCCGCGGGTGTTATTCTGCAGCCTTGCGCGAATATTCTTGAGCGGATGGGAATAGATGATGCGGTTGGCGCTGTCACCGTGCATGGCACAATCGGCCTCTTTGGCTTGATTATGCTGGGGGTCTTTGCCAGTGGATATCCCGCTTTAGATGCCTTTATGGGCGATGCCGTGCGGCCAACCATTTCGCTGACGGGGCAAATCGTCGGTGCGGTTGTGTTCTTCTTGCTGGGCTTTGTCCCGGGTTATGTGGTGTCCTTGATTCTCAAAGGGTTGGGCATGCTGCGCACACCGGAAGCGGCAGAACTGGCCGGGCTTGATCCTGTAAAAGTGCCTGCTCAGGGCTATCCAGAAGGCATTCCTGCCTCTGCGCCCGCATCCAATTGATCTAGAAAAGGGAGAAAAACAATGGGGTTTCCATATGACACCGGCGATTGGTCGGGGATCTTTGCCGAAGGTGCAAGCGGTGTGATGTTTACCGGATGGGGCGGCAGCGCGCCAGGCTGGTACACATTGATCGCGATCATCATTTGCATTGTGGTTTTGGTGATGGGCAACAGCTCTGAAGCGCAAAAATACC
>Ga0181557_1001127_pt1 | contig 31292 bp, 28 predicted proteins | sample 011ome_23_FD_148632 | JGI IMG/M metagenome (GOLD analysis project Ga0181557, IMG submission 148632) | Coastal salt marsh microbial communities from the Groves Creek Marsh, Skidaway Island, Georgia - 011506CT metaG (spades assembly) | ecosystem: Environmental > Aquatic > Marine > Intertidal zone...
TCTCCATGGGAAATTGCTATTATTTATCCTGCTATTTCAATCATCTAGAAGAATTTCCCTGGCACGAGAAAATCTCGAAAGGATATTCCTGACTGTTATGATAGCCTGCGCCAAGAAACTTTCATTGACCCCTGACAAAGACAGGCTAGAAGCGGGATGACCATGACCTTAAAAAAACCCTTGCGACTCATTATCCTGATCGGCGTCTTTCTATTTGTAATAGTCAACGTCGTAGCCTTCCTCCAGGCTCGCAGCCTGGTCAACAATCCCCTGCAGGAGCGCTCTGTAATGGACAAAACTCCTGAAGATTTTGGCCTGACTTATGAAAATGTTCAGGTCACCACCAGTGACAACCTGGTGCTTAATGGCTGGTATATGGCCGGGCAAAATTCTGCCCTGATCATCATGCAGCATGGTTATAAGTGGAGCCGCATTGGCCACCTGGAAGAAGCCCGGATGTTTGAAAATGCCGGGTACGGGGTGTTAATTACCTCGGCGCGTTCCCATGACATTAATCCGGGTGAAAAAATCACCTTTGGTGTTGAGGAGATGAAGGATCTTGATGCCTGGACCAACTATGCCCTGGCATTGCCGGGTGTTGATCCGGAAAAAATCGGCATGCTTGGAGATTCACTGGGCGGCTCCATGGTCATTCAATATGCGCAGGATCATGAAACTATCAGAGCCGTGGTTGCCCATAGTGCGTTTTCCTCTATGCAGGACACCATTGAAACCAGTGTCACGCATTATACCGGCCTGCCCCCTTTCCCGTTCGCGCCACTGATTAAATTTTGGGCCGAGCTTGATCTGGGAATCAGTATTGACACCATTGATGCCAAGAAATGGATTCCTAATATTAGCCCCAGACCAGTATTGCTGATCCACAGTCTCGATGATGAAGTGATCTCTGGCGTCAGTGGCGAGCTTCTTTTTAATGCGGCCCATGAGCCAAAGCAGTTGTGGCTTGAATCAGGTATCACGCATGCGGATTTTGATGTTGCCATGCCGGAAGAATACGAAAAAAGAGTCGTTGGATTTTTTAATCAGTACTTTTTTGACGACTAGGGCCACATTAGAAAGCATGCAAACCCAGAAGAAAAAAAAGCCCCGCAATCAATGCAGGGCTTTTTCGTTTTATCCGCTAAATTATGGCTAAAACACTTTTCTTAATGTCAAACCATAGGTGCTTGGCTCACGTGGATAAGCGCTTAACTTTCCATCCTGCAGAGGGGTATCAAACACAGTGCCGAACCAGGGTTCGTCATTAATATTTCTGCCCCAAAGCATCGCCTCAAAGCCTGAAGACATGCGAAATACTGCACGCAGATTCAGGAAATCCCTGTCTCCCTGCTCTGAAAAAGGATCGTTGTTGTTATTCATCAACATATCCGTATAGCTGACATATTCTGCGCCCAGCAACAATTCATTACCGTCGCCAAACTGAAAGGTTTTGCTGGCATTGAGGGTGAAATAATTATCTGCTACCCCGCCAACTCTGTCTCCGCTGCGATCACAAAATCCTTGAGTAAGTAATTGAGAGGCTTCCAGCGCATCACCAGTATGAAAAATATTTGAAATCTGGCAATTACCTTTTTCAAAATCTTCAAAACTGGCATCGGTATAAGCATAGGTCAGGAATAAACTAATGGACTCTGTGGGATTCCACCAGACTTCCGCCTCTACCCCTTGCACATCAACACGACCTGCATTTTGTAAATTAAACGCTGTGCCGGTAAATGTATTGGTCTGCAAATCTTCAACTTGCATGTCATACAAGGCCAGATTGATGCGCAGGTTTTGGTCAACAAAATCTTTTTTGATTCCTATCTCAAAATTTTCTGTATCTTCGGAACCAAATACGGTATCAAAACCCAACCCTATTCTGTCTGTATTGGTGCCGCCAGATTTATAGCCGGTACCATAGGATGCATAGATCAAGCTGGTGTCATCAGGACGCCAGGACAACCCGATATTTCCGGTAACCCGACTATCATCCAGTTCAGCATTGATATCCGGACGCGGACAAAAACGTTCTGTCACACTGCAGTTGGCCCAACCTGGTGTGTAAAGTACGTTAAGTGCCGGTAAAAAAGGTGTTGGATCCAGTGCCGCCAATGCCGGGTTGAAGGTGCCACCGGTACCATCACCTGGAGGAGCCCCTGCCGCTGCTTTAGCCTGTTCACCACTAATACCGAGAGCTGCTGAAATGGCATTAACATTGACATCGCCAGGACCGGGAGTCGGCACAGATTCCGAGAATCGGCTCGTCATATCCTTCTTTTCATCGGTGTAGCGCAGGCCCACATTGAATTCAAGATTATCGGTGATGTCGTAGTCGATCCGCCCAAAAATGGCATTGGCACGATGATCCTGCTCACTGAAATCTTGAATGGCATTTCCTCCCACGATCGGTGAGGCAAAGGAGGTACCAAAATTTTGCCCGTATGCCAGGTTAATAAAACCCAGCAGTTGCGGAGGCGTTGCCAACAAGGCACCCAGCACATCAGGGGACGCTGCTACAGCATAGCTGGGTAGAGAGTTGCCCAGAAACAGAAAATCATTACTTTCAAGCTCCTGCTTGTAAAAGTAGACACCGGACATGTAACGCAGTCGACTCTCCTGATCACTGGAAATTCTGAACTCCTGCGACCACATACTCTGCTCGGCATCCTGAAGTCTGTTGGCAAGATCCACATTGGAAAAATCTGCATCAATGGCATCTCGGATATCAAAACTTCGATAAGCAGAAATAGAGACAAAATCGAAATTATCAAAACGACGATTTATCTCAAGAGACACCCCGCTGTCTTCATTTTCCGAGGTAGGCAGTGCATTCAGAGACATTCGGCCATCATCAAAACTACCTGTGGGATAGACCCTACCACCAAGTGCTGACAATATGGCATCGCTGCCAAAAACCGGCGCCCCGTTATCCGTGCGCCCGGAGGCAACCAAACTATCCTTCAAGGTAAGCGCAGCACAACACACTTCATCTATTTCCGAGTAATCTATAATGATCCGGGCTGATAGCTCATCAGACGGTTCGTATAAAAACTGTTGTCTGAAGCCACGTCTTGACCTGTCGTTCACGGCGCCACCAAGATTGTCTACTTCGACATAGCCATCACGTTCGCTGGAAAATAATGTGGTTCTTGATGCCAGCGTATCGCTCAAGCTAAGATTAAAGGCACCGCTAAAGTTGACCATGGAATAGTTGCCGGCTGTTATTTCAGCGAATGCATTTTGATCATGGGAAGGCGCAACCGTTCTAAGCAATAAGGCACCCGAGGCAGAGTTTTTACCAAACAAGGTACCCTGCGGGCCGCGTAATATTTCCACCGCTTCCAGATCCACCAATTGATTAAATAGTGATGCCTGCCTGGCGCGGTAGACACCATCAATATACAAACCCACGGATGATTCCAGACCGAAATTCTGTGCACCGGTACCAACCCCCCTGATAGAGAAATTACCTGTACCGGAACTCTGGTTGATACCGACCGTCAGGCTGGGGACACTCCACATCAGTTCCTGCACATCCTTGATGGAATTATCCTCAAGGTAGGCGCCGCTGAGGGCAGAGACGGCTATAGGCACGTCCTGAATATTTTCTTCACGCAACTGCGCGGTAACAACGATCTCTTCCAGTGCCTGACTGTATCCGACCTGACTCAGAAAAAATGTTGAGGTCGACAACAAGGCTGCACGTATTTTTCTGCTTTTCAGCCGAAATGGATTGGTATTCATGAACGCCCCCGAATTGTTAATACTGCTTTTAAGTTCTAATCTTTTCAGTTTTAAATAAAACCAAAATTTTAAGTTCCAATAAGCCACAACTCCATGGAACCTGTTTAATTTTTCGTCTCTTTATCCCTGCAATCCCTGCAATCCCTGCTATCCCTGCTATCCCTGCTGCCTGACCTTAGGTGTCTGACCTTAGGTGTCTGACTTTATTTTAATTCTCTTGGCAATTGCCGCCTGAACCAAACTCGACAAATGCCATCCTGTGTTACGGCATTCTAATACTGATTGGATTGAATTGCATTTAACTTAGAATTTTCCGGGCAATAGCAAGTTTGTCTTTTTGGAAAGCCCAAACTATTCATCCATCAGATCTTTAATTTGCCCATCTCTGGATAACAGAATGGCGATAGAGCGGGTCTGTGGTACATGGGAAAAAACAATAGCGGAAATAACCAGAAAAGGTACACAGAGAAACATCCCCGGTATTCCCCAGATAAGCCCCCACAATGACAAGTTCAGCAAAATGACCAGTGGACTCAGGTTGAGTGAATTACCCATTAATCTCGGCTCAAGGATATTGCCAACACAAACCTGGATTGCCGTGACGCCACCCAGGACAACAAAAAACGGGGTATAGCTTTCAAATTGAACCAGGGTAATGAGTGATGGAAATATGGTTGCTACAATAGAGCCAATAGTGGGAATAAAATTCAGCAGAAAAATAAGCACAGCCCAGAACTCAGCAAAATCCACCCCAACGACTTTCATAAAAATATAACTGAGCACCCCTGTTGAAGTACTGGTCAGCATTTTGATGCTGATATATTTTTTCACATCCTTGTTTATTTTCTTGATCAGCAGCCTGACACTTTTTTCCTTTTCTTCACTATTTGCCAGCGCAGCAACCTTGTCACTGAAATTGCCCTGTTCCAGTAAAAGAAAAATCACATAGATAAGAATAATACCCATGTTGGCTGCCACATTGGTAAGGGATGCAGCCAGCCCTGTTATAAACTGGCCCAGGTCAACAATCTCGGTCAACTGCGCGAGCGTCGGCTCCTGTTCTATATGAAGAAGTGCAAGGATACTTTCCCAGCGCGCTTCAAGGTTTGCCTGGTAGACCGGAGCCACTCGTACCACGCCACCGATATTAATAGCGATAAGTTCAACCAGGCCCCAGATGATGGCAAAAAAAGCCAGAAAAGAAAGGATATAACGACTCAGCTTATTGAGAGGCTTCTCGCCAAGTTTAATTTTCCCAAAGCCTTCAGACATCAGCGTGATCAGATACCAGAAGACTATGGCTATCACCAAGGGCAGCAGGATAGTCTGACCAACCACCAACAGGTAAAATATGATCACGACCAAAATGGCCGCCAACACAAAATTCTGTAGTTTCAGCTTATTATTTTCCAATGGTCCATTTCCTGTTTCACGGTTTTCTTCAACCAACAAGGCTCAACCTGTAAAGAGCCTACTGTAATTGGCCCAGCAATAAATAACTCATGGAGCTGACTATCAATGCTCCGACAATATTAAGAACAAAGCCGGTTTTGGCCATCTGACCGATAGTAATTTGCCTGCTGGCAAACACTATGGCATTGGGCGGAGTAGCTACCGGCAGCATAAATGCCATCGAAGCAGCCAATGCGGCAGGTACCATCAGGCTAAAAGGATGCATATCCATGGTGATTGCCAGTGCACCCATAACCGGAATGAAGAGCGTCGCTGTCGCAGCATTGGACGTCATTTCAGTCAGGAATGTCACAAACAGAACCACCACGATAATGAGCACAAAGAAATGCACGCCCTGAAGAATGGTTAATTGACTCGCCAGCCATTGTGTTAACCCTGATTCACTAAAGCCCGATGCCAGGGCAAATCCCCCCCCCATCAGAATAATAATATCCCAGGGAATTGTTGCTGCCGTTTTCCAGTCTAGCAAAAAGCCGCCCTGCTCCCTGCTCGCAGGAAGAATGAAAAGCATGAAGGCTCCACTCATGGCAATGGCAGGATCAGTGACGAAACTTAATACCTCCGGTGAAAACAGACCGTTGAGAATCCAGCATACGGCTACCAGAAAAAATACCAGCGCGACTTTCTTTTCCTCGCCCGTCATCACTCCCAGCGCCGCCAGTTCATTTCTGATATGGCTATCAGCACTGTCACTTTGGGTATTGGCGCCTGTCATTTTGAACATTACTTTAGTGAGGAAGATCCAGGTAACCGCCAGCATGGTAATCGACACCGGCACGCCGAGTTTCATCCAGTCAAAGAAAGCAATTTCATAGCCATAAACAGTATCGATAATGCCAATCAGAATCGCATTGGGGGGAGTTCCCACCAGCGTAGCAACACCACCGATGGAAGCTGAGTAGGCAATACCCAGCATTAATGCAGTGCCAAAGCTGAAGTCATCTGTTTGCGCCTCATTCGCCCGGTCGAGTCGAGACTGCTCAATCACGGCAATGGCAACGGGCGTCATCATCATGGCTGTGGCCGTATTACTGATCCACATAGACAGCAGTGCGGTAGCCAACATGAAGCCAAGTACCAGGCGATTAGGGCTACTGCCCACCTTGAGTATTACGTTCAGTGCTATGCGCCGATGCAGTTTCCACTTCTGCATAGCCACGGCAATAAGAAAACCACCCATAAACAGAAATAGAATCTGGTTGCCATAGGCCTGAGTGACCTGAGAGGTTGGCATAACGCCCAGAACAGGAAACATAAAGATTGGCAGCATGGCGGTGGCCGGGATGGGCACAGTCTCTGCCATCCAGAAACAGGCCATCAACAGAGCGACTGCCGCAACCCGGGAGGCTTGGGGCGTCATCCCTTCTGGCAAGGGCAATAACAGCACGAGAGAGAACAGCAAGGGACCCACAATAAGTCCCGTGAACTGCCGAATTGAAAAAGAGGTAAGCATGGACATTGATTCTATTACTTCTAGGCAGGAAAAGGCTATTGTCTCATTTCTGAAAGTATATGGTGCAAACAGAGCAAAAACCGCAAGAAACGGATTTTCTTTTTTGCCTAAACCGACTACGTTAGCCTTTATGGCAACTGAACTCGATGAAATCCCCGGCAAAAAAGCGGCTTATCACAGAATGGAAAGCGCGCTGTATATCCTTGCGGAAAACCAGCACTGTCCGCCATCCCTTGCGGAACTTGCCCGTCACTGTGGATTAAGTGAATTTCATTTTCAAAAAATGTTTAAACGCTGGGTGGGTATTAGTCCAAAACGTTTCAGCCAGTATCTGAGTAAGGAATACATAAAAACCTTGCTCGATGAAGGTATAAAGCCTCTGGATGCCGGTTATCAAGCCGGACTCTCTGGTCCCGCTCGTTTGCATGACTTATTTATTCATACTGAAGCGATCTCCCCGGCTCAATACAAGGCCAGAGGTCAGGGAATGCTCATCCATTATGGATTTCATGAATCTCCTTTTGGCAACTATCTGCTGGCAGTAACAGACAAGGGAATTTGCCACCTGGATTTCACTGACAGCAGTCAGCAGCAAACCTTATTCGGATTAAGCGAACAATGGCCCTGTTCGGACCTCCATAGAAATGAATCCATGACAGAACCTGTACACCAGCGTTTGTTTGGCAAGATGTCAGAACAACCTGAGCAAATCTCTGTCTTACTCAAAGGCACTAATTTTCAGATCCAGGTCTGGCAAGCTCTGCTGAGAATTCCCTATGGGCAACTTTGCAGCTATGAAACACTGGCGCAACTGGCAGGAAGGCCTGCCGCCACCCGGGCCTGTGCATCAGCCATTGCGCGCAATTCCATTGCATGGTTAATTCCCTGTCATCGTGTTATCAAAAAAATAGGGGAAAGTGGCCAGTATCGCTGGGGGGCTGAGCGTAAAAAAATCATACTCGGCTTTGAAGCGGCAACCCACGATAAAAATAACACGCTCCCCGACGCCTGAGCATTAATCCTCATTACTCATAGAATTAATCTATCATGGTGATAGGGTTAATATATTTTACCTATTCCCCAACCCTCCCTATAGTGACCCCATTATTTAAAAACAAGCCAATCTCTACAGGAGAAATTTATGACCACAACAGTACCTGAAGTAACCTTCAAGACCCGTGTCCGCGATGAAAGCATCGGTGGTGACAACCCTTTTCGCTGGCAGGATGTGACCAGTGATGAAGTATTCAAAGGCAAGCGTGTTGCACTTTTTGCTCTGCCTGGAGCATTTACCCCTACCTGCAGCAGTACTCATCTGCCTGGTTATGAAAAGCATTACGACGACCTGAAAGCCCAGGGCATAGATGAAGTATATTGCCTGAGTGTGAATGATGCCTTTTCCATGTACCAGTGGGGCAAACAGCTTGGCGCAAAAAATGTGAAATTATTACCTGATGGTAATGGTGATTTCACTCGCGGCATGGACATGCTGGTGAAAAAAGAAAATCTTGGCTTTGGTGATCGCTCATGGCGTTATTCCATCGTAGTTAACGATGGCGTAATTGAAAAAATGTTCAGCGAACCAGGTAAGGTTGATAACTGCCCGGATGATCCTTTTACCTGTTCTGATGTAGAAACCATGTTGGACTATCTGAAAAACGAAGCCAGCTAAGTCGTATTCCAAATTCCCCCAACCCCCTTTGGGCCAGCACCTTGAGACTGGCCCTTTTTTTTGCCTGGAATTTCTGCTCTGGATAGCATCAATAATCTTTTTTTGGACTTGCCCAGGTGCACGAGCTTAATTAAAGTGTCGTTTCCAGAATGAAAAAAAGAATAAAGGATAAGCACAATGGCTTCGATAGTTCAGATCAACTTTCCCTATACTGAATCCCAGGCGGAAATAGAAAACCATTCGGAAGAAGCCGCAGGCAGATTTACCGGTGTAGACGGCCTGATATGGAAAATATGGCTGGTCGATGAAGCCACCAAAACAGCTGGAGGAATCTACCTGTTTAGCACTAGAGACCAGGCAGAAGACTATGCCGCCGGTGAACTGGTGAACCATCTGAAAAATGTAAGAGACAATGTGACTGTCAGTGTTTTTGACACCATCGATGGTGCCGGCCTGGTCACCAATGCCCCGGTAGAACTGCTTCACTAGACACACTTTTCTCAATAACCTGGCATGTCGGATAGCGCTGTGCTTATCCGGGCTGTTTATCCTCTAAAATATAACCATGTTATCCGTGTCACAGAGAGATGGGTTTTATCTTAAGGTTTTTACGGAACCGTTTTGGGGGATTCTTTGCTGTCTCACATTCTCCTGAATAGAAAGAGTGCCACAAAAAAAGTAAGATCAAACAACAGCAGACAGCCAGTTGATAAAAAATGGCACAAAGCGACTCACCACTCAGGCAAATGAAAAGACTGGGCCTTTATCGACCTGGCTTTAAATTTGGCTTGCGTTCTCCTTTGTCAAATGACAACGGTTTTATCGAAGTGCTGCCCCTCCAGAAATCATGGCCGGCAATATTCTTTGTTTCGGTATTCCTGATTGTTTTTAGCATGCCATTATTTTTAATGGATTTTGGCCTGGGTGAAGTTGACGACCTGTTTGATCTTACCGCATCACTTTTTAGCTTGTTCTGGGCCATTGGCTGGTCTGCCGGCATTGCAATACTGGCCCTCATCCTGGTGGTAATGCTCTGCGCCCGGGAAGTGCTGATGGTAGAGCCAGATAGTATCCGGCTGCGCATAGAGCTTTTCAATCTGGGCATCGACTCCATCAACCCCTTGAAATATATCAGCGACCTGCGCTACGTTGAAAAGCCAATTGGGAAAGGGTCAACATGGCGTGGTAAACATCTTGCCTTCGATTATTTGCATGTACCAATCAGTTTTGGTTCGCAAATATCCTCCAGTCGCGCCAAAGAATTATTACGCAGAATTCAACATACATTAGAGCACCCGGTGCCCGCCTCGCTGCCGCCAGAGATGGACCTGACTCTTGCAAGCCAGGAGTCCCCTGAGCAGAATGTGGCAAGCATGATTTCTGAGCCTGTGGAGACAGTCAGCTCGCCCGATGACAGCCCTGGTAGCAAGGCCAGCCTTTATCTGCTGGTTGCCGCTAACCTGATACCAGCTGGCGGGGTAATTCTGGCTGGCTGGGACGTTGGCGACATCATGCTTTTGTTCTGGCTGGAAAGCGCCATCATCGCGCTTTTCAACATCCTGAAGATGTTACGAATTTCAGGTCCGGTGGCAATTTTTTACAGCATTTTTTTTGTCGGACACTTTGGCGCTTTTATGGCTGTCCATCTGATGTTTATCTTTGGCTTGTTTATAGAAAAGGAAGGGGTGTCAGCATCTATTCCAGAAGTGCTGGCAATTTTTGAATCCATGTGGATCGCGGTAGTAGCACTGCTAATCAGTCATGGCTTTTCATTCAAACAGAATTTCATCGACAAGCAGGAATACCTGAGGCTGACAATCAGGGACCAGATGCACAAGCCTTACAGCCGAACCATGATAATGCATGTGACATTGATTATCGGGGGCTTTCTGGTATTAGCGCTTGATTCACGCATACTGGCACTTATGTTATTAATTGCGTTGAAAGTTATTGTCGATCTGAAATCCCATGTCAGGGAGCACGAATAAATCCCTTGCGGCATACGTCACACGTCTCAGGTGAAAATTATTCTTTCTTTTTTCATCAATTGTGAGGCGCCGAAAATAAATATCATGGAATAAAATAATAGCGACATCCCCGCCAGAATAAAGTCGATTATTTCCGGCGTGTCACCACGCACCACATCTGTCAGTAGCATATGCTGCCCCAGCATTGGGACAAAATTCATCCAGAATTCGCGATCCTGAGTATTCAGCATATTGAAAAAAAATGGCGCCATCGGCAGCAACATAATAAAGGACAAGTAGGCCTGGGCATCCTTGAAAGACTTGGCAAAGATACCAACAAATATCTGGATTGAAGGGGCAAAAAGCGCCAGTGGCAGCGTTGTTACCAATACCCCGACTATTTCAAGCCGACCATAATTAAAAACAATGCCAACTTCTTCCAAAGGAACCTGGCTGAGACTGAAGAAATTCAAAATCATCACCAGCACCAGTCCAGTGGCTGAAAACAATACTGCTGCCATCCATTTTCCGATAACAATGGTATAACGTGGCACCGGATTAACCAGCAGCGGTTCCAGCGACTTTCGCTCACGTTCCCCGGCAGTGACATCTACCGCCACCCCCATGCCGCATACAAAAGCGGCCATGATCACAAAAAACGGCACCATACCGAGAATGCTTTGAACCCGGGACTGCTGGCTGGCGACATCAATCCGCACAACAGACACCGGCGAAATAATATCCGGGTTAATTCCACGCACTATTAATCTCAAGGCGGCAGTTTCCCGTGCCCACGCATCAATCAGATTACTTATTCTGCTAATCTTTGGTGATGAGGTTGTGCGCGTACTTTCCATGTGTAATTCCACATTGCTGCGTCGCGAAGCTCCGATGAGTTCATCAAATGTCGGGGGGATCACCAACACAAAATCAAAACGTCGTCTTTTGATAGCCTGACTAATTTCATCAAGCTGTGCCTGCGAATAAAACTCGCCTTCACTGGCAGGGCTGGAATTCAGAGGCATGTTGTCGATATCTATGCCATTTTGCTGGAGAAAATCAATCAGATCAGTAGCGTACTCAGCACCAACCACAGGCAAGCTGACGTCAACCGCGTCTTCTGCAATGTCTATAATCATATTGAACATGAAATAGATCATCACCGGCCCTAAAAGGGGAAACAATAGCAAGGCGGCAAGCGCTCGCCGATCCCTCAAGGCATCCTTGAGCTCCTTGCGCGTAACTACAGACCACATCAGGCTTGCCTCGTGATTTTCATGAAAGCCTCTTCGAGATCACTTTCACCGGTCAGGCGAGCCAGCTCTTCCAGGCTGCCCTGCATCAGAACCCTGCCTTCTGCAATGACAATAATTTCATCACAAAGGGCACTTATCTCCTGCATGATATGGGAGGACAGCAAAATGCATTTATTTTCCTGTTTCAGTTTTTGCAAAATAGTTCTGACACTGCGCGTGGTCATGACATCAAGGCCATTGGTGGGTTCATCCATAATCAGATTGCGCGGATCATGGACCAGAGATCTGGACAGGCAGACCTTCATTTTCTCACCCTGCGAGAAGCCTTCTGCACGCCGGTCTGCTATTTCGCCCATATCCAGTGTCTCTATCAGTCCATCAATACGCTTCCGGATAAGCCTCTCTTCCATGCCTCTCAGGCGAGCAAAGTATTCGATGTGTTCGCGCCCGGTAAGCCGCGGGTTCAGACCATGAGCATCAGTCATAACACCAATGCTGGCCTGGACTTTTAGAGAATCAGTAACAACATCCACCCCGTCTACCATGGCACTGCCCTGATCGGCTTTTAACAAGCCATAAAGAATGCGCAATGTCGTGGATTTTCCTGCGCCGTTATGACCTAGAAGTCCGGTAATAGCACCATTACGGGCAGTAAAGCCCACATCATCAACGGCGACAATATCCCGGAAACGTTTGCTAAGGTGCGTCACTTCAATCATTGCTGACACTGCTCCCGCCCGGGGTAAGAAAGAAGGGGCGTCTGGCAAAGCGGCCAACACACTCGCTATCCAGACCTTCCAGAGTTCCCGCTTCAATAAAGCTGTTCATGATTGTTGCCGTGCACTGGGTAAAGGGCGTGCCATGGGCAAAGCCTTCAAGAATAAAATGTCTGGCATCCGGCAAGGCTGCTGCAACCAGCTCCCCCCACTGCGGTGGTGTTATCGGATCAAGGGTTCCGGAAAAAATCAGAACCGGCTTGTCCTGGGTGACCGCATCAAAATAGGAGGCTGGCAACTCGCGTTTTGGCCAGATAGCACAGGCTTCGTAAACAAAACTGTTAAACATGGAGGATTCAAGCAGATACTCGCTGCCGGTCAGGGCGGCCTGATCTATCAATGGATAATCTTCATTACAGATAACCGAGAGAAACATTCCCTGATTAATCTGGTTCTCGGAATACTGGGCAGTAAGGGAGAACAGCGGGTTGTAGTTTCCCTGCCAGGCCTGTTCAATAATTAATGGAATCAGGCGCTGCGCTTCCCGGCTGTAAAGTACCTGGCGCAGGATATTGAGAAACTCGAAATCCTCGATAGTGGTTTCAACGGCACTAAAATCTGAGTCATTAATTACTGTTAATGGCTGCGGTAATGCCAGCTTTTCCAGCAGTTGGCTGTAGTGCAAAACCAGTTCGGGAAATGCCTGCTTACATTGAGTGTCTGCAGCACAGTCCTGAAAAATCTTCTCCAGAGAGGCGCTGGCATCACGCTCACTAAACGAGGGCAAGGCAATGGCTGTTGGCGCAACGGCATCGATAATTAACGCTCTGGTGGTTGCGGGAAAGGCCTGGAGATAAGCTAATGCTGCCCTGGATCCATAGGAAGCCCCCCATAAATTTAATTGGGAATAGCCCAGAAAATCTCTGACAGCATCCAGATCCTGCATGGCTATATCTGTGGTGTAGAACTGCGGACTGGCCGCCATTGTGTCCAGACAATCGCGCAAGATCTGCAATTGTGCAGCCATGACTTCTTCAAAGCCTGGATCCCGGGCTTCAAATTCTGCGGCCTGCTCTTCGTCCATCTGGCAATCGAAAGGACTTAGCTCCCCGGTGCCACGCTGGTCAACCAGAACAATGTCACGGTCGGTACGAACCCGGGAAAACACTTGTGCCACCTGCAGCAGATCAGTTGCGGCCTGGCCCGGACCGCCCGCAAGCAGGACCAGCGGGTCTGGTTCCGGCAGATCACTCAAAGCAGGAATCACCATCACTTTCAGGTCAATGAGTCGGGCCTCGGGAGCAGCATAATTTTCCGGGACCTGAAAGGTGGTACAAAGACTTTCAGCAACCAGGGAGGCCAGCGCAGTGGTGCCAGTCCTTCTGCAGGGCTGAAAGTTCTCCAGTGTTGCGTTGCGTTTTTCAAGAAATGCCTGCCTGGCAGTGGCCTGCGCAGAGCTTTCCCCGGTGTCTACTTCACAGGCTGATATAAAAACAGTCGCAATAGCCGCCAGAAGGAATTGAAAGGATGGAAAGCGCGGAATCATTTTCTGGCACCAGTGCGTCAAGGTTCCTGCAGGGACAGCTGGCGGGTAAATTCAACCAGGGCCTGCAAATCTTCCGGGGAAAGGAAATAGCGCACCATCAGGTTTTCAAAACCCTGAACTTGCCTGGCATCAGGACGAACTATGGATTCAATAATGTAATCCTCATCCACCACTACTGTTGAACCGTCCTTGAGCGTTTCTGTTTTGCCATACATACCCAGCCATGTTGGCCCGATACCAATACCGCCATCCAGACTATGACAGGCTACACAGCCATTGCTCTGAGCCAGTTCCAGCCCTCTTTCAGCAAGCGCATTATTCAGCTCAGGTATCTGCATATCACTGTTTACCGTGATAATTATCCAGGTTAAACCCACCACGAGCATGCTGATTAAAATGGAACCGACCAGAAAGTGCATTTTATTTTTCATTATTCGAATATCCGACTGCCAAACTGCAAATATGACGAGATTATACAGGTTGCCAGAAAATTGCCTCAGTTAACTTTGACATTTCTTCCCGCATGAATTTACTCAGGGAATCATAATGACCCTGACCAGTGAGGATGATAATATTGCCGCCTTAAAAAAATCGACAATAAAACTGACAGGACTGATCTATTTATGGTGACTGTAGGCGAAATTCTCTGGGAACCTTCCCAGGAGTGGGTTGAACAAACCAATCTCAATGCCTTTCGGCAATGGCTGAAAGAAAATCGAAATGTTGAATTTGATGATTTACATCAGATGAGGCGCTGGTCACTGGATCATCTTGACGATTTCTGGCAAGCCGCATGGGACTATTTTGACATAGAAGCGTCATCTCCCCCAAGCGCAGTCCTCGGCAAACGCACTATGCCGGGAGCACAATGGTTTCCCGGCTCAACTCTAAATTACGCCCAGCATATTCTACGTAACGAAAAACCGGGCACCACCGCCCTGCTTTTTGCTAACGAAGATCAGACCCTGAATGAACTGGATTGGTCGGTACTTGGCAACAGTGTCCGTATTCTCGCCACAGAATTGAGAAAAATGGGCATCAAACCCGGCGACAGGGTTGCTTCCTATATGACCAATATACCGGAAGCGGCAATTGCGCTTCTTGCCTGTAGCAGTATTGGTGCAATCTGGTCATCCTGCTCACCGGATTTCGGCACCCACAGTGTACTTGATCGTCTTTCACAGATAGAACCGAAGGTTCTATTCTGCGTGGATGGTTATGAATACAAGGGAAAAGCATTTAACCGTAAGGCTGAAGTCAAAAATATTATAGAAACATTGCCCAGCATTGAAAACGTAATCTATCTACCCTATCTGGATACGAGTGATACTGAACTGCCAGTACAAAATGCCGTTCTTTGGCAGGATTTACTGGACAAGGACCCTGTTGCGGCAGTTGATTTCGAATTTGAACAGGTTCCTTTCGACCACCCTCTGTGGATTCTTTTTTCTTCGGGTACTACAGGTTTACCAAAAGCGATTGTGCACGGCCATGGCGGCATTATTCTGCAGCATTATGTACTCGGTGCCTTGCATTACAACCTTAAACCACAGGATCGACTGTTCTTTTTTACCACCACTGGCTGGATGATGTGGAACTTTGTTATCAGTTCCCTGCTCTACGATGCCTGCCCGATTCTTTATGACGGCAACCCCACTTATCCGGAACCCGATGCGCTTTGGAAAATGTGTGATGATGCCGGCGCTGTCCTGTTTGGTGCCAGCCCTACCTTGCAACAGATGCAACAAAATATGGGACTGGTCCCCAAGGACAAGTTTGCCTTTGAAAAACTGGAATCAATTATGCTGGCCGGCTCAGTGGTTTCGGCAGAATGTACGAAATGGTTTTACGACAATGTAAAAAGTAATTTGTATGTCGCACCGGGCAGCGGTGGCACCGATATCTGCAATGGCTTCTGTGGGCCAATGCCAGGCCTGCCAGTAAAAGCTGGCGTTATTCAGATGCCTCATCTGGGTGTGGATCTACAGGCCTTTGATGAAAACGGCAATTCCCTGATAAACGAGGTAGGCGAATTCGTAGTAACCCAACCGATGCCATCCATGCCGCTTTATTTCTGGAACGACGAAGGCAATGTACGATATCAGGAAACCTATTTTGAAGAGTATCCTGGCATCTGGCGCCAGGGCGATTACTTCATGATTAATGAAGAAGATGGCTGCTTTGTTTTGGGACGCTCCGATGCCACCCTGAATCGTTATGGCATTCGTATCGGTACTTCAGAAATTTATCGCGCTGTGGATGGTCTGGACGACGTGGAAGACTCAATCATCGTCAACCTGGATCTACCTGGAGAACAGTTTTTCATGCCACTGTTCGTCAAATTACCTGAAGGGAATATCCTGAGCGATGAGCTAAAACAAAAAATTTGTCAGAAACTACGTAACGACTATACGCCGCGGCATATTCCTGACGAGATTTACCAGATAGAGGAAATCCCCTACACCCTTACCGGCAAGAAAATGGAAGTCCCTGTAAGAAAAATTCTGATGGGTAAAGATGCAACCAAAGCCGCTAACCGCGATGCCATGAGTAATCCGGGGTCACTGGATTACTTTATTCAATTCCGGGAACAGCACAAGGATAAACTGGGCTAGGGAAAGTCCGGCAATTGCAGGAATCAAACAGTAACGGCCACACCAGGTCGTTACTGTTTTCAAAAAATTACTGAGCGTATTAATCAGTCTCTTTTAAACAAATTCCCCACACTCTCAAGTGCCTCACTGGCCTGGTTGGTGACATCATCAATTTGGTCTCTGGTATCCTGAATCTGCTCATTGATAGCTTCAGCATTTCCCAGCAGCTCTGTAATGGATTGGGCAAGAGCCTGGGCTGCGGCAGTACCAATCTGACTGATCACCGGCGCCATTATTTGCTGTGCCAGCTCTTCCGGGTCACCTTCGAGATTATTCAAACGCACATCACCCAGACTTACCTCTACCGGCGCAGGTAGTTGATCAGACAGCAAGGTACCCTGGATATTTTCTATCAGCACACTGTCAATCACGATATTGATATTCGCAGCGTCAGCGCCCTGAGGCTCCGCTGCTGAGGTACCATCATCAAAGCGCTCGCTGACCTTATCCAGATTGGCAACACCGCCACTTGTTTCATATAACACGTGTGGCGAACGCGCCACGATACTGGTGACATGAACATTCTGGCTATTGGTATTTTGCAAATCTATATCCAGGCTAAGTTCATCAAAGCTAATCATCTGGGCATTGCTGTACCCAGTCGGATTGGCAATACTGAAATTGTAAATAGAAGTAGAACCTGAGGTGAGATCTATAGCGACACTACCCACCTCTACGCGAGAACCCAGAGCACTGCTGCCGGCAGTTTCAATGCCTGTTTCTACAATTTTATCCAGATTGCTAAAAAGCAGAAAAACCCCACCTCCAATCAGGACCAAAATTATGACCAGACCTATCAGTACTTTTTTCATGGTGTTTGAACCTCGGTGCGCGAACAATACTCGCGTTATTTAATGGCTTTGAATTTTTACCTTGTTAGTGCCCGGCCAAGTCCGCATAAACAGCTCAATATAAGCTGCTTCCGGAAAAAGCCATTTTGATGTATTTAGCTTGATTAAAAACAAAACATCAACAACGGCAATAATACAAATTCAGCACTCTCTTGTGTATGATTTAGCACATAGTAATCAAAACCAACAATAAAGAAATAAGGACAGCTGATGCGATTCTACCCCCCGGAATATTTTGACGACAAGAAAAACGGCTATAGCGCTATCAAGACGGTACCTCTGGCCAGCGCCATGGGCGCGGAAATCCTGGATGTAGATATTGCGAATATTACCGATGAGCAATTTGAGCAGGTCAAGGATGCCCTGTTTCGCTACAAAATGATCTATTTTCGTGGTCAGACCAATATGACCATCGAAGACCAGGAAGCATTAACCCTCAAGTTTGGTGACTTTGGCACGGACGCCTATACCAATGGTATTGAGGGGCATCCGAATGTGCAGCGCCTGATTAAAGAGGCCAGTACCGTGGTGGACTGGATTTTTGGTGATGGCTGGCATACCGACTCGCCTTTTCTGGAAAGACCGCCGGCAGTCAGCTTATTGCAGTCACTTGATATTCCTCCCTATGGTGGTGATACCTGGTGGAGTAATGCCGAACTTGCCTATGACCTGCTCAGTGACAAAATGAAAGAGGTGATCAGTGACCTGAAAGTTCATATGTCCGCTGCCTGGGTTCTGCAAAATGTCAGCAAAGCTAAACCTGTAATGAATGACCTCAGCGTTGGCGAAATTGAATTGACCATGGATCAGAAAAAAATGGTGAAGGGTAATTTCCATCCTCTGGTGCGTACTCATCCTGTGACTGGCAAGAAAAGTCTTTATTGCGACTGCTCCTACAGCATGGGCATTGAAGGGATGACTCAGGCAGAATCCAAACCCCTGCTTGATTTTCTTGGCTGGCATGTAACCCGGGAAGAATTCAATTGCCGTTTGCGCTGGGAACCGAACATGCTGGTCATATGGGACAATCGCCTGTGCCTGCATAAAGCCTTTAACGATTATGACGGTTACCGCAGGGAAATGATTCGTACCATTGTAGATGGTGAAATCCCTGCATAGAGATTGTTGGCTTTTATGATTCTTGAAGGCTTAAAAGCCAGCATGGTTATCAGGATTGGCCGCAGAACGAGCACTGGTTAACGGGACTTGATAAGCGTCAGTAATTAACCATTACTGACGCCGAATTTCTGCTATTGTGCAGGAACAATACTCTGCTAGAATTTTACAAACTTTCTTTCACCATACAGGCGCCTTCTTTGTCCAGCCGAGCCACATCAGGCCAAACAATCCCGTCAAAAAAACCTGACCTGCTCCATGATCCTGTAGGTATTACACTTTATAAAACTTCAGTCCCTACTGTTATCGGGGCCATTGCTACCATTCTTTATTATCTCGCGGACACCTGGTTTGTCAGTTTGCTGGGAACACGGGAACTTGCCGCTCTGGGTTTTACCTTTCCTCCAACCATTATGATTATGTATCTGGGAGTAGGACTGGGAATAGGCACGTCCGCCATGGTTGCCCGTGCAATTGGGTCAAACAATCATGAAAATGCCACGGAAATGACTTTTGCGGCAGTTACTTTCGGTTTGATTATCGGTTTATTGCTGATCATCCCTGCGCTTTTGAGCGTAGAGTCTGTTTTCTCCCTGTTGGGTGCAAGTGAAGATACCCTGATCCTGATCAGGCAGTTTATGTCGGTGTGGTATCTGGGTATTCCCTTTTTGCTTATTCAATTTGCCGGAACAGCGGTGATGCGTGCCAGTGGCAACTCCAGCTTGCAGGGACGCCTGATGATGCTGGGCGCAGCTTTGAATGCAATCCTTGATCCTATTCTTATATTTGGTCCCGGGCCATTACCCGCTTTTGGTATCCAGGGAGCTGCCATTGCCACAGTCATCACCTGGATCTTTTCCAATGTGTTTATCTGGTATTTCCTTGCCGTCAGGGAGCAGATTTTTAAATTTATCTGGCCTGGTGTTACGAAACTCATTAAGGACTGGAAACGCCTGTTGAGTATTGCCTTGCCGGCTGCCCTGGCCAATATGATTACGCCACTGGCGACGGCCGTCTTGACCGCAACTCTCGCCAGCTATGGCGCCCAGGCAGTAGCAGGCTTTGGCGTTATTATGCGCATGGAAGCCCTGATCATGATTGTCGTGCTGGGCATGTCAATGAGCTTGCCTCCATTCATCAGTCAAAACTTTGGCGCTAATGCTCTTGCTCGGGTCAGGCATGCCCTCAAACTTTCATTACAGTTTGTTCTGGGCCTGCAATTGGGACTCTATGTATTAGTCGCACTCACTGCCCCCTGGATTGCCCGCATTTTTTCCCAGGAGCAGGGAGTTATCGACATTATTGTTACCGTGCTACGAATTCTGCCTGCCAGTTATGCTTTTCAGGGTATGGTCATTCTCAGTGCTTCAAGCTTTAACGCCTTGCATGCACCACGCAATGCGCTGCTCACCAGTTTGTTACGCTTTTTTATCTTCTATGTACCTCTGGCACTACTGGGAGAAAAAATGGCTGGCATCAGCGGCATGTTCATCGGGGCCGCACTTGGCAACTTACTCTCCGCGCTGGTCATCACCTGGTGGATACACCGCTATACCCTTTCTCTGGAATCGCAGACTCTTCACGCCGATTCTTGACCGATAATTTCCATTAATTTCAATACGTTATTTTCTATTTGTTAATGAGTATCATTTAGAATATTATTCTTTTTTGCATCTGTTTCTCCAGCCTTCATAAGCCATGTTTAGAAAAATAATATTCTGGTCGCATCTCATTAGCGGAGTCTCGGCAGGACTGGTTATCCTGATGATGTCTGTAACCGGCGTACTGCTAACCTATGAGCGTCAGATACTTGCCTGGGCAGAAAAAAGTCATTACCTGCCAGCTGAACAGGTCACCGAAAAACAGTCACTGGAACAGCTTCACTTCATTGCCAGGACCGAGCATAGCGAAATCTTCCCAAGCTCGATCGTCGTGTTAAATGATCCCGGCGCACCGGTCACTTTCAGTGCTGGCAGAAGTGGCGGGTTCAGTCTGAACCCGGTCACCGGCAATGAAATGCCGCCAGCTAATGAAGCTCTGGAAGCATTTTTCAGTACCGTGACAGGAATTCATCGCTGGTTTAATCTGAGCGGTGAAAGTCGCAATACTGCCCGTGCTATTACCGGCGCCAGTAATCTTGCCTTTCTCTTTCTGGTACTAAGCGGTATTTATCTGTGGCTGCCAAAGATCTGGAGCTGGAGCGCCTTCAGGATTCGCCTGCTGTTTCGCAATACCGCGGGGAATACCAGAGCCAGGGATTTCAACTGGCATCACGTCATGGGTATCTGGTCAGCCATTCCGCTGGCCGTTGTAGTGGCCACCGCCAGCGTATTTTATTACCCCTGGGCCAATAGCCTGGTCTATCGAATATATGGCGAAGAAGTCCCCCGCCGCGGAGCGCCTGCTGCCACAACCAGCAATAACCTTACTGAAACCATTGGCAGTCTTCCCGCCAGTGAAGTTATCTATCTAAGCCTTGATGAGATATTTTATAGTAGCGTCGCTCACCTTGAGTCAGCGGGCGAGAACTGGCGTCAGATCAGCCTGTCGCTGCCGGAAGAGCACAGTACTACTGTTGCTGTCGCCATTGACCAGGGCAATGGAGGTCAGCCCCAGCGACGACACAATATGGTAATTAACAGAGTTAGCGGAAATGTAGAGGCATGGCAACCATTCAGCAGCCAGTCACCCGGACGCCAAACCCGCTCCATTGTGCGCTTTCTCCACACCGGCGAAGTACTGGGTATTTGGGGTCAAACAATTGCCGGACTGGTTTCACTGGCCAGTGTACTCATGGTGTGGACAGGATTGGCTCTGGCCTGGAGAAGACTGATCACTCCCCTGCTGAGAAAAAAATCGCTAAATAAGACTGTGTAATTACCCTGCCTGATCAACCACATTGGTGGCGTTTTGGCCTGCGCTTGATTAACATTGCCGTTTTACGAAAAACAGTCACAGTGAATACATCGGGCAAACACGGCAATGCACCAGGCAATCATTAAAACAGCATCAGTCAGAGTAACTTCTGCTTTCTTTCAAGCTACCCTGTCAGGCACTATTTCCAAATACCTGCCATTCCTGTTATCACTATTATTGCTGATAGCCATTAGCAGCACTTCAGCACAGGTCTATGCTCAGGAAACGATTCAATTTACTGCAGAACAGGTCGCCAATGGTGAAGCGATTTACAAGGAAACATGCCAGATATGTCATGGCAATCGTTTAAGTAACGGTCAGTTCGGGACGCCACTGCGTGGCAGTTTTTTTTCCAACAATTGGAAAGGCAAAAGTCTTGGTGAACTGGTGCAGAATACCTATGAGAAAATGCCACCTGACAACGTTATGTCAATGAGCATGCAGCAATACGCGGAAGTCATTTCGTTTATTCTTTCCAGGAATAAAATTGAACCTGGTGATACAGCGCTTGAAGCCGATATGGATGCCTTGAATCAGATGCCATTACCCTGGCAATAAATCACAGCGGCGTTTCTTTTTTTTAGCGAAAGCCATGCTGATTCAGACCATAGAAGAGCCTAAATATTAGTCCCAGCGTCCAACGATAGAACCATCAGCCTTGATGGCACCATCAAATTCCCCCATCGGTGATCCGCTCACATGCTGGCGCAGGCGAACGCGTACTTCATCACCCGGTCTGAAGGTGGCCGGATTATAGCCCTGACGCATCAGAATATTCGGTATCAGCCATTCCACGCTCCATTCAACTTCCTCACCACTGTCATCCTTTACCATTACCTGAATCCAGGAGTGGGGATTCTTGAACTGAAACTCTTTGACAACACCATTGATCTCCATAGAAGTTTCTTCTATCTGGCCAACTGTAGAATGATGGGCAGCAGCTAACTGGCATCCCAATAGTAAAACTCCAATGATAATTCCCTTGAATCTGTTGTTCATTGACACTTCCCCCTGAGCCCTGTTTTATTGATTTACTCTGTCGAGTTTCTTTCGCTAACTATTCGGCGATTACGCGCAAATTAATAGTTGAGCACCTTGCCATCTTCATCAAGGATCATGCTTCGACCCTGCTCATCAACAATTGCCCGGTTATATTCATTGCATTCATAATCAAAAATACGTGTGCCTGGGGCATCTTTATAAAAACGTTTTTCAACTACCCAGGGCGCAGTTAAGGCCAGTGGATCTTCCAGAGTAATTTCCACCAGTAACAACTCTTCACCATTTTCCTCAGTACGACGGATGCGCGTTGTAGCATGAGCCTGATCACTTAGCACAAGACCACTGCGATCGAGCACACTGTCTCTATCACGCCACCCCTTAAGGGAAACCGTGCTAAAAACCAGCGTATCATCTTCCCAGTGCCCTACCGAATGGCCATAGAAATTATGCCAGCGTGCTTGTGCTGGTGGATGTTCGCTACCATCAGTATATATGCGCATGGTAGCGCGGGTATGTTCCGCCAGTATCCAGGTCTGTTCCGGCCGTACAACAAATTCAACCGGGGCCAAAGCATTAAAAATTCGAGGAAAGCCATGCGAGATACAGCGGGTTAGTGGATCCGGAAAAAGCCCTGCATCACGCAGTGCCAGATGTTCCTGATAAACAGCTTCCCACTCAGCATTGTAGGGAGGGTGTGCTCTTGTTCCTGGCGCACTGACCCCGGCACCAGGTTGACTGGGATGCGTTGAAACACCATTCAGGGTCCAGGAGCCGCTGTCAAAAACAGTTCCCCCGCGTCTCGACCAGGTACCACTCCAATCCGGCAGAGCTGAAAATCCTGGTAATTCAGCGCCATGGGCAACCCAGGCATTGATGAGAAAAGTAAACCCCAGGAATATCCTGGAAACAGATTTCGCGGTGATAGTTAAAATACTTTTCATGCCAACCCCCGGGGTTAAACTCAATTCAAGGTAAATTATTTTTAATTTTAATTATTAACCGTGAACATCCTACATCAAACTTGCCGTGCAATTAAAGAAATACAATTTCACAACAAACCATCTTTAATGGTAAAACGGACCTGATTTTATCTTTTCATACTATATACAGATCGCCAAAGTCGAAAATTATAATCAAGCATCAGGGGAAAAATTAATGGGGAATCAAGACACCAGCAAAGGGCTTATTTTTCTACTGGCCATTCTTCTTGGGACATCTTTAGCCTGCACCAGCGCTAATGCCCAGTGGATAGGCTATGCAAGCAAGGATGTGCCGCGAAATGCTGATGGTACGGTGAATATGAAGGCCCCCGTCCCTCGCATGGCCAATGGTAAACCGGACTTATCTGGCATCTGGATTGCAGATCGTACACCGGAGGGCGAGGAAACTCCCAGTAGTGTCGACAATATTCAATCATCTCGGCAGATGGCCAATCTTGGTGTTGATATAGCTGGAGGTCTGCCCTATCAGGACTGGTTAGTACCGATCGTCGCTGAACGTACTGCAAACCTAGCATTGGATGATCCTCATATTCGCTGTCTGCCGGACAACTTTCTTCGCGCCTATGGCCTGCCTCATCTGCTAAAATTTGTTCATACCGATGATCTGCTGGTAGTGCTTAATGAGATGAATGCCGGATATCGCCAGGTTTTTACCGATGCCAGACCTTTACCGGAAGATCCCTCCCCCTCATGGCAGGGATACTCATCGGCAACATGGCAAGGCGATACTCTGGTAATTGATACTATCGGTGTGCGTGACGATACCTGGATCGACTGGAATGGCAGTGTTCTGACGGAACAAGGCAAAGTACGCGAAGAAATCAGACGCCTTGACTATGGACATATGGAAATAAAAGTAACGGTGGATGATCCGGGAGCCTATACCGCCCCCTGGACGGTAACCCTTACCGAACGCATCGTAGTCGATGCTGAATTAATTGATGAAATCTGTCTCGAAAATGAGCAGTTTGTTGAACGCATGAATCTTCAAAATTAACCCAGAATTACGCGCATTAAAATTTTCCAATGCCAAGGACAGATTATGAAATATACCAATAGAGCAACTACTTTCTTTTTATTACTGGCAGGTCTCTTTGTTTATTCTCTTCCAGTAACGGGCCATCATTCTTTTCCCGCACAGTATGACGCATCAAAAACCGTCACACTTAACGGCAAGGTCACCAGAGTTGAATGGACCAATCCCCATATTTTTATTTATATCGATGTGGCGGACGAAACATCCGGCGCCACGGAAAACTGGGCGCTGGAACTGGGTGGCCCAAACGCACTACTACGGGCAGGTTGGAAACGAAATTCGTTAAAAACCGATGATGTGATTACTGTCGATGGCGCACTTGCCAGAGATGGCAGCAATCTCGTGAATGCCACATCAATTATTCTTGATGCAACCGGCAAACGAATGCTTACGGCTTCCAGTCGCGACAATCAGAATGAATAAACATAACCAATAAAAAACTGCGAAAGCAAAAAATATCAGATCGTTTGCCGGAGATATTTTGTTTAATCCGGCAACACTCGGCCATGATTTAAAATGCCCTTGGGATCCAGCGCCAGCTTGAGAGTTTTCATCAGTGCAATTTCCTCCGGGTTTCTTGAATGGTGCAGGTATTTGATTTTCTGCACACCAATGCCATGTTCCGCAGACACTGAACCATTAAAATCCCCCACCACTTTATAAACTACGTCATACATGGCTTTAACATCATCATGGCTGCCGCTATGACATAGAAAATGTAAATTGCTGTCGGCGATATGCCCAAACACCATAATGCTTGCCTTTGGCACGGCCTCTACCACTTCCTTTTCTACCTGCTCCAGAAAAGCAGCCATGGAGGAAATCGGAACACTGATATCAAAATTTGCTGAATCCCTGATAAAAGCAGATATCTCACCCACCCCGTCACGTATTTTCCAGAAGCCTTCCCGGTCTTTTTCAGAATTGGCAATTAAGGCATCAACCACCAGCCCCTCTTCCATGGCGTCGGCCAGGGTGTTTTCAAAAAGCTCCTGATCTTTTTCCGCGTTACTGCCTTCCAGTTCTGTCAGTACATAGAGGGGATAGCGCTGCTCCAGTGGCGAATCAATAGTATCAACATTGTCTGTGATGAAATGAAAATAGCTTTCCCACATCACTTCAAATGCACTCAAGTTGCCACTAAATTCCGCTGTCAGTTTATGCATAAGACTGACCACATCATCAAATTTTTCCAACGCCAATAACGCCGTGCAGCGACTTCTGGCTTGGGGGAACAGTCTCAGAACTGCCCTGGCAACAATCCCCAGAGTGCCTTCAGTGCCGATAAACAGATGCTTTAAATCATAACCGGCATTGTTTTTCAGCATCTTGTTCATGGCTGAAATTACCGTGCCATCGGCCATCACCGCTTCCAGTCCGAGTACCAGGTTCCTGGTCATACCGAAACGCAAAACCTGGTTGCCGCCGGCATTGGTGGAGATATTACCGCCGATATTGCAGGTCCCTCTGGCACCCAGATCGAGGGGAAAAATAAAACCGGCCTCATCGGCAGCTTCCTGAATAACCTGTAATGGTGTCCCCGCTTTGACTGTCATTGTCATCGCATCACGATCCAGCTCTTCAATGCCTGTCATTCTCTCCAGATTGATAGCAATTTCACCCGGTTTTGGAATACCGCCTCCAGTCAGCCCGGTGAGACCGCCCTGAACAACGATTGACTGATCAAGACCATGGCACAATGTCAGGACTTCGGACAAAGCGCGGGTTGTCGATGGCCTCACTACTGCGCCCGGAATACCCGGAGCATCTGCAGACCAGTCATGCTGATATTTTTCGGAAATGCTATCGCCCAGCAGCACATCGGTGTCCTGCAATTTTTGTAGTTCTGCTATCAATACCTGCATACTCTTCCCACTAATTTATTTAATTCTCTGATCTATAGTTTGTTTGTCTGTCAGCTGAAAAACCACATCGGCTTTATCGCCAAGAGTCTCAAGACCATAACGGGTCACGCGTTCATAATGCTGAATGAAACGTCGAAGCTGAATCGGTGACATGATGCGATTATCAATTTCATTACTGGCATTTTCTCTCGCATATTTTTCCTGTAGTCGATTTTCCTGATTCTGGCGCCATTCAAACACCTTTGCAAAATCAGGTGCCTTCAGAAATACCAGATAATCCAGCAAGCCATAAAGTTCCTGATATTTTTCTGACATCGCAGCATTGACATAATGGCGCCAGATGCCATCAGCATCTTCAAGTGTCTCCAGCTCATTTGCCGGCTCCTCAAGTAATTCATTCGGCTGTGCGGCAACCGAAACGCACCAGCCTTCCAGCACAATAACATCCACTGGTCCCCTGACGTTTGGCCACTGACCTACTGGCATGCGGTCATCCAGCGCCTTGTCAAAACGCGGCACAGCTGTCTCAGCGGAATTTTGCAGGGAAGAAATTGTTTTAATGGCCAGATCCACATCATGGGTGCCTGGCACGCCCCTGGTAGCCAGCAGAGGATGTGTAGATTTGCCCAGGGCTTGTCTTTCCTCATGGGTAAGGTAGAAATCATCAATGGAGAGATTAATACAGCGCAGGCCAAGCATTTTATTCAGCATCATTACCAGCAGAGATGCCAGTGTCGATTTGCCACTGCCCTGGCAACCACTGATCCCAATAATATAGGTTTCCTGATGCGATGAAATTTTATGAAGAATTTCATCGACCATCGGCAGGAACCACTTTTCCACAGTATTGAAATATTCAGCTGGTAGCTGTTCTTGCTCGATAAAGGTTTCTACATGGGGTTTTAATGCCGGATTCATGGGTAAGTTCTTAACTCTGACTACTGCTGATTCTTGCCATTGTAGCAGATGTTCTTTATGCTTCTTTCGCCTTCAACAACAATAATATTCTTCATGCCAAACTCAATATTTACTTTACTCTACCGCTCATTTTTACTGTTATTCATAAGCTCGGTTCTGCCGCCAGAGAGTTTTGCTGCTGATAACACAGAGCCAACCCGGGTTATCATTCTTGGCACCGGCACTCCCGTTCCTGACGCCACGCGCACCGGCCCCGGCGTTGCTATTATCACCAACGGCGAAGCCTATGTCTTTGACGCCGGCGGCGGCATGGTAAAGCGGGCTACACAAGCTAATCAAATTCATGATATCCCTGAATTGTATCCCCAGGACATCAAGTATCTGTTTATTACTCACCTGCATAGTGACCATATTCATGATATCGCCGAACTTTCCGGTCACCGCTGGTGGGGACGACAACAGAAGCTTTCCGTGTTTGGACCAAAAGGCTTGTCTGAGTACGTGAATAACATGAACTCAATGCTGGCGATTGAAGCCAATATTCGGACCATCGGCACCCCACCGCAACTTATCACGGACAGGCAAGGTTATCTTGCCCGCGCTACAGAAATCGAAGACGGCATTGTCTTTTCCAATGCAGATATCACCGTAGAAGCCTTTACCGTACCCCATGGAGAAATCAGGCCGGCATTTGGCTATAAAGTCACTACCGCAGATAAAGTTATTGTGATCTCGGGGGACACTACCTACAGCGAGACTCTGGCTGAAAAAGCCAAAGACGCTGACCTTCTCATTCATGAAGTCTATAGTGGCGACAAGCTAAGCCAGCAATCTGAATTCTGGCAGGATTACCATGGCCACTCCCATACCAGTGCAACTCAGGTGGCAGAAATAGCCAACATTGCCCAACCCGGGCTGGTCGTGCTGACCCACATCCTGTTTTTTAACGCGAGTGCTGAAGACATTGTTGCTGAAGTAAAACGAAGTTACTCCGGCGCAGTTGTTCTGGCCAATGATCTGGATCAGTTTTAACAGCGTTATTAATGGACTTATCAGCCCAGCAAGAAGTAACTGCCGCCATTGTCAATTATGGTAACAGCGAAGACACTGCCGCCCTCGTTTCACGCCTGAAGGATCAGGTATATAACACCATCATTATTGATAACAGTAATGACATTGATCAGGATCAGCCTGAGTTCCAGCACACCAGCGTTATAACGCCTGATCACAATATTGGTTTTGGCGCGGCCATCAATATGGCTGCCAAAACCCTGAAAACCCGCTGGCTGTTAATTCTTAATCCCGATGTGCGCCTGCAAAGAAATTGTCTGAAATACCTGCTTGAGGCTTCAAAACAACTTCATGCGCCTCTATGCGGTCCGCGCTTCTATTGGGATGATGCCTGCACATTGCAACTCCCGCCAGCCCTGGGCCATCCTTTGTGGTTACTCTCGGATCGACATATTCCCAATCAGGGGCTATCCGAAAGTCCCGACCTGAGTCAGCTTGCCCAGGCTCGCCATGTGCGCTTCTGGAAAGAAAAAGTACCATTTAGTGAACCGGTTTTATCCGGTGCCTGCCTGCTGGTAGACAACCATTGGTTTAAGCAGCAAAACATGCCAATTTTTGACGAAGACTTTTTCCTTTACTACGAGGATACGGATTTATGTGGCCGCCTTATGCGTAAAGGGGTTATACCAGTGTGTGTTGCCCAGGCAAAAGCGGTGCACTACTGGAACCAGTCAGCGGAACCTCCCGAAGGCAAAGCCGCACTGATGAGTCAGAGTGAAAAAATATTCCTGCAAAAATATTACCCCGGCGGACCACCGCCATTACCGCAATCAGAAAGAATTACAGACTTGTTTGATCTGGGGAAGCTGAACAGTACCCCGGTTTTGTCGTTGCCGGGTGATGCTTGTTACATTGATATAGGCGTGCAGGATGATTTTATTGTTTTTGCCAGAGCTACACCTAAAGCCGACTCATTCACTTTCAGTAGTATCATGTGGAATCGCCTCAGAGATGGACACTATTTTCTGCGTGCTGTGAATGAGAATGGCCAGTTCCTGCAATTCTGGCAATTTGTGAAAGAGTCACTCTAAAGGAGAAGGCCGAGCAATGAACAAGACTTTTGTGATTCTGGGTTGCCACCGTAGCGCTTCCAGTCTGGTTGCCAAGGCTCTGCATCAAGCAGGAGTGCATATGGGAGACGACTTGCTTTCCGGCCTGCCTGATAATCCGGAGGGCCATTTTGAAGACATGGATTTTCTCAAGAAAAACGTGGAAATCCTCGGGGGAAATATCTGGGATGATGTAGACCGGCCATTGAACCCGAGCGATACCGAAAGCCTGATTAGGCGCAAGAACAACAAGCCTCTTTGGGGCTGGAAAGATCCTCGTACTGCAATAACCATTGAGAAGTATTATGATCATCTGGATGATCCGGTCATTGTCGCGCTGTTTCGCAAGCCAGAGCATGTAGCAAAAAGCATGGCAAAACGTGGCGATATCAGCGAGGAAAAAGCCCTTGCCCTGGCAAAAGCCTATAATAGAAAAATTATTGATTTCCTGAGCAAGAAATTTCTTTAATACACAAAATTAACTTAACGCGGTAAAACTGGTATAAACACCCCATAATTATAAAACTTACGGGAAATAATCACTTATGAACTCTATCTTTGTTTTATTAAAAGTCATTTTTAGACCCCCTGCTTTAGTCTGCGCCTTATGTCTGTTGCCACTGGCTACAGTCTATGCACAGCGCGATATTCCGTTTAGCGGTCCGTTCCCAACAGCACCTACCGGGCTTGAAAATATCCCCATGGGAGAAGGACCCTGGACTTACCCGACGGCAGAAGGCATGGATATCAAGGTCTCTGTTGTGGCCAAACTGGAATACCCGATGGCGCTGGAATTTCTTCCGGATGGTAAATTGCTGGTCATTACCCGGCGCGGGGAAATCTACCTGATTGAAGATGGTGAAATGCAAAATAATCCAATCATGGGCGGACCACCTTCTGTGTTTGCCGGTGAGTCAGGTGCCGGTGGCACCTCCCACGGTTATATCGATCTGGTGAAACACCCGGATTTCGAAAACAACCAGCTACTTTATCTCAGCTATACCAAACCAAAACCGGAAGGTACCAATAATATTGCCATTGGCCGTGCGCGCTGGAATGGCAGCTCACTGGAAAATTTTACTGATATTTTTGATCCGGGCCCCGGTGTTTATGGTGTAGCCCGACTTGCCTTTGGCCATGATGGCAAACTTTATGTCACTACCAATGGTAGCGATCCTCAATCATTGAAAACGCTCAGTGGCAAAGTCCTGCGCCTTAATGATGACGGCAGCGCCCCGCTTGATAATCCCTTTGTCGGCAACAGCGAGGCCCGCCCGGAAATATTTTCCTATGGCCATCGTGGCGCACTGGGTCTGGCTATCCATCCTGAAAGCGGCGAAGTCTTCCAGAATGAAAATGGCCCCAACGGCGGTGATGAACTGAACTGGATCAAACCCGGCTATAACTATGGCTGGCCTCTGGTTAGCCTGGGACGAACCTATCCTGGCCCATGGCAAACCAATGATCGCCCCACCCATGCCATTTTTGAACCGCCCATCGTGTACTGGACACCGGCAATAGCTATCTCCGGCATGCTTTTCTATACAGGAGATGCCCTGCCAGCTTGGAAAAACGACATTCTTGTCGGCGCCTTACGCACCGGAGAAATCCCCGGCACCGGCCATCTGGAACGCATCATGCTAAATCGTGATTACCAGGAAGTACGTCGAGAGTCTCTGATCACCGACCTGCGCCAGCGGGTACGGGATATTGAAATGGGCCCCGATGAATTTATATACCTGGCCACAGAACAACGTGATGGCGCCATCCTTAAAATAGAACCGGCAGATTAGAAAAGCGGAAAAAGGATAAAGGATAAAAGAAAAAGGGGGCTAAATGCCCCCTTTTGTATTAAGTCATTGAAGATTATAGCCTCTATCATTGTTAAGAAACCGCTACCCCTACCTAACAACCCACCTGAACCTCTCGTAACTTGTGACTTGTAACTTGTGACTTGCGACTTGTAACTTGTAACTTGTAACT
>Ga0181557_1001130_pt1 | contig 31282 bp, 29 predicted proteins | sample 011ome_23_FD_148632 | JGI IMG/M metagenome (GOLD analysis project Ga0181557, IMG submission 148632) | Coastal salt marsh microbial communities from the Groves Creek Marsh, Skidaway Island, Georgia - 011506CT metaG (spades assembly) | ecosystem: Environmental > Aquatic > Marine > Intertidal zone...
TAGAACTGAACCTGCCGGAAGGGGTGGAGATCACCCGCGTCGCCGACAAGTCGCTCTCGGAAATGCTGGCGTCGGGCGAAATCGACTGCGCCATCATTGCCCGCCCGCCGACCTGTTTTCTGGAAGGTCATCCCGACGTGGAGCGCCTCTTCCCCGATTACCTGGAAATGGAAGAGGATTATTACGCCCGCACGAAGGTGTGGCCGATCATGCATATCATCGCCATCCAGAAACATATTCTGGATGAAAACCCCTGGGTCGCCCGCAACCTGTTCAACGCCTTCAACGAATCCAAGCGGCGCAGCCTGGAACGGATGTTCGACCCGGCGGTATCGCGTTATCCCCTGCCCTGGGTGCCGACCTATGCCCGCAAGATCCAGGAGACCTTCGGCGAGGACCCGTTTCCGTTCGGCATCGACGAGAACCGCGCGACCTGGGAACAGATGCTGCTGTACACATACCAGCAGGGGATCGCCCACAAGCATGTCGCACCTGAGGATATTTTTCCGAAGGGGCTGATGACCAAAGTCGTCGTCTGAGACATCTGAGACAAGTAAGGACAGTTCGTTATGAGCGAGACAGAAGACCACAAACAACAGATCGTTCGCTGCATCCGCATGCTGGAGCGGTCGGGCATCATGGATTACAACGGCCATGCAAGCATCCGCATCGGCGACAACCGGATGCTGATCAATATCGGATCCTGCCAGCGCAGCCGGCTGACGGCCGAGGATATCTGCACTATCGATTTCGACGGCAATGTGATCGAAGGCAACGGCAAGCCGCCGCTGGAATTCCACCTTCATGCCGGTATCTATAAAGCACGGCCGGATGTCGATGCCGTGATCCACTGCCATCCAAGATGGTCTACCACGCTGTCGACAGCCGGGGTCGAATACCTGCCGGTTTACGCACAGGGCTCGCTGGTCTATCCGCTGCCGGTGCTGGATTCGCCGGACTCGATCAACAACCCGGTTATGTCGGGCCGGCTGAACGACACCCTCGGCGACCGGCCAGCGGCGCTCATGAAAGCCCATGGCGCTGTAACCACCGGCAAGACCCTGATCGATGCTTTCGTGCTGCTGAACTATCTGGAGGAAAACGCCGAGCGCCAGTACATGGCGGCCCAGATCGGCACGCCTTACGCGTTCACCCCGGACGAGCTGGCGCTGTGCCGCGAAAAGCTGTGGACGCCGAGCCTGTTCCAGCGCACCTGGGATCATTTCAGCGCAAAACTGGATGATGGCGCCTGATGGAAAAATTCCACTTGGCGGCCGTCATGGGCTGGCCGGTAATGCATTCACTGTCGCCGCTGATGCACAATTCCTGGATGGAACAGGAAGGCCTGAAAGGAACATACGTGCCGCTCGCCATCGAGCCGGGAACGCTTGAGCCTGCTTTGCGCGCGCTGCACCCGCTCGGGTTCGCGGGGTGTAATCTGACCATTCCGCACAAGCTGGAGGCCATGGCGATCGTCGACGAGGTCGATGACGTCGCCCGCAAGATCGGCGCGATGAGCTGCGTCGTCGTGCGTGAAGACGGCACGCTGTTCGGCACGAATAACGACTGGCTCGGCTTCATCGGCAACCTGAAACAGTTTTTCCCGGACTTCCGCGCCGATACCGCCCCGGTCACGGTGATTGGCGCCGGCGGCGGCGGCCGGGCCGTGGTTCACGCGATGCTCGATCAGGGCGCACGGGAAATCCGGCTGGTAAACCGCAACCTGGAGCGCGCTGCCGCTATCGCCGCTGAGTTCGGCGGACCGATTACCCCGGTGCGCTGGGAAGAACGTCACGAGGCGCTCGACGGCGCCGGGATGGTAGTCAACGCGACGAGCCAGGGCATGAAAGGCGAACCGGCATTGGATATCCAGCTCGACAATTTACCAGCGTCAGCGCTGGCCGTGGACATCATCTATACCCCGCTGGAGACGCCGTTCCTGAACGCTGCCCGGATGCGCGGCAATCCGACCCTGAACGGGCTCGGCATGCTGTTGCATCAGGGGCCCGCCGCCTGGAAAAGGTGGTTCGGAATAGAACCCGCGATAACCGACGCCCTGCGCCGGCGTATGGAACAGGCGCTTGGCGGGCACTAGGCCTCCAGTCATGACGGGACGGTTGAATGACCGATAGCGCGCCCGCATCGGACGGGAGCAGACGGGCCGCACCGCGCGTATGGCTTTGGGCCGAATTCTCTATCCTGTTTCTGATCGTGCCCGTCGCGCATGTCGTTTTTTTCGACATCTTCGGGCCATTCATCCCCCTCGCGGCAGTGTTCATCGTGTCCGGTATTCTCCTGCAGCTGACGCCGGACTTCCGGTGGCGGGAAGTCATCGACTGCCGGGGGCTGCTCGGCCATGTTCCGATGACCGTGATTCTCATCGCGCTCTGCACGGCCGTGACCTTCGGGCTGACCCTGCTGATGGTACCGGAACGGTTTCTGAGTTTCCCCCGCTACAACTTCGAGCGCTATCTCGTCGTCATCGCGCTTTATCCTTTTCTGTCGGTCCTCGGCCAGGAAATCGCCTACCGGCTGCTGTTCTACCGGCGCTATGGGGAATTATTCCCGGGCAGGATTGTCGGCATCCTTATGAGCGCGTTCATATTCGCGCTCGCTCACGCGTTTTACATGAACTGGGTGGCGATCACCCTGTCCTTTGCCGGCGGGATATTCTTCGCCTGGGCCTATGAGCGTACCCGGTCCTTCATGCTGGTATGGATCCTGCATAGCCTTGCCGGTCAGGTTCTGTTTACGTCCGGGCTGGGTATCTATTTTTATCATGGGGTGATTCCGGGGTAGGCCATGCCCTTAACGGCCACACTTCAAACCGTTATCATTCACCATAGGGAACGAGCGGACACAGGAACCTGATGAAAAACGCGCATCTTGCGGCGGATATCGGCGGCACTTTCACCGATATCGCGGTCACGCATCAGGGAAATCTGTTTACATGCAAGGTGCCGACGGTGCCCTCGGCGCCCGAAGAAGGCATCTTCCGCGGCGTCCGGCAGGCGATGGCGCAAACCGGCCTGGCAGCAGAGGATTTCAGCCTGATCGTTCACGGGACGACATTGGCGACCAACGCGCTGATTGAGCGCAAGGGCGCAAGAACCGCGATGCTTGTCACCGACGGATTTCGCGACGCCGTCGAGATGGCCTTCGAAAACCGGTTCGAACAATACGATATCTTCATGGACAAGCCGCCGCCGCTGGTTCCGCGGGAACTTCGTTTCGGCGTTCCCGAGCGCGTCGATGCCAACGGGAACGTGTTGATTCCGCTGGACGAACCCGCCCTGGAAAGCCTGGTGGCGGCGCTGCGCAAAAACGAGATCGAAGCTGTCGCCGTCGGTCTGATGCATTCCTATGCCGCACCCGGCCACGAGCGCCGGATCGCCGAAATTCTGGCGCGCGAACTGCCCGACGTCCTCGTATCCCTGTCGAGCGAAGTCTCCCCCGAGATTCGCGAATACGAGCGCTGGTCGACAACCGCGGCAAACGCCTACGTTCAGCCGCTGATGTCGCGATATCTCGGCCGGTTATCGAGCGAACTGGTCAAGATTGGATTTTCCTGTCCGCTGCGCCTGATGACATCCGGCGGCGGGCTTGCGTCGCTTGAAACCGCCCGGCGGTTTCCGATCCGGCTGGTGGAATCCGGCCCCGCCGGCGGGGCGATCCTGGCGGCGCGTGTTGCGCGCGAATGCGGGCTGGACCGGGTGCTGTCATTCGACATGGGCGGTACGACGGCAAAGATATGCCTGATCGATGACGGCGAACCCCAGCAATCCCGAACCTTCGAGGTCGCCCGCCAATACCGTTTCCTGAAAGGCAGCGGTCTGCCGCTGCGGATCCCCGTCATCGAAATGGTCGAAATCGGCGCGGGCGGCGGGTCCATCGCCCGGGTGGACGGCATGTCGCGCATACATGTCGGCCCGGAAAGCGCGGGTGCTGTTCCCGGCCCCGCCTGCTACGGACAGGGCGGCCACGGGCCTACCGTGACGGATGCCAATGTGACGCTGGGACGGATCGATCCGGACAATTTCGCCGGGGGCACCATGCAGCTCGACGCGACGCTGTCGCACAAGGCGATAGACGCCGATGTCGGCGCCCCGCTGTCTCTGTCGACCCTCGGGGCAGCATTCGGTATTTCCGAGGTCGTCGAGGAAAACATGGCCAATGCGGCCCGTGTCCACGCGGTCGAGCGCGGCAAGGAAATCCGTGACCGGACGCTTGTCGCCTTCGGCGGCGGCGCGGCGCTGCATGCGGCGCGCCTTGCCCGTAAGCTGAATATCGACGCGGTCATCGTACCGGTGGCCGCGGGAGTCGGATCGGCGGTCGGTTTCCTGCAGGCCCCTGTCGCCTATGAGGTCGTCCGCAGCCGCTATGCGATGCTGGACGACACGTTCGATACCACCGGCCTGAACGCGCTCTATACGGAAATGCGCGCCGAGGCAGAACAGATCGTCGCCGAGGCAGCACCCGAGTCCGGTTTGATAGAAACCCGCACCGCCGACATGCGCTACCACGGACAGGGGCATGAAATTACCGTGACCCTGCCGGCCGGGCCCTATGACGGCACCCTTCGCGAGAAACTGACCGATTTGTTCGAGACCGCCTACGCGGCCACCTATTCAAGACGCATTCCAGGCCTCGCGGTCGAGGTCATGAACTGGACGCTCCGGCTGTCCGCCATGGTCGAAGACCCGGCGCCCTGCCCGCCCATGCCGGCGGCCACGGCGCCCGAGCCGTCGGGGATGCGCGAACTTTTCGATCCCGATACGGGCAGTCTGACGACCGCCCCGGTCTATCGCCGTGAGGCGCTTGTTCCCGGCGCAGCACTTGCCGGCCCCGCGGTGATCGCGGAGGACGAGACGACAACGATCGTGCCGGCCGGGTTCACCGCCAGGCTGAACGCCATCGGCTATATTGTGATGCAATGGGAGGGTTCATGACCGACCCGATAAACGACCCGCTCTCGCCGATCCGCCTGCAGATCATGTGGGACCGTCTGATCGCCGTGGTGGAGGAGCAGGCCCTGACGCTGATCCGCACCGGATTCTCGACATCCACCCGGGAGGCGGGCGACCTGTCCGCGGGCGTGTTCGATATCACCGGCGACATGCTGGCCCAGGCGGTCACCGGCACGCCGGGCCACGTCAATTCGATGGCCCGTTCGGTTCGCCATTTTCTCGACCGGTTTCCGGTCGAAGACATGGCCGACGGTGACGTTTTCCTGACCAACGATCCGTGGAAGGGCACCGGCCACCTGCACGATTTCACCTTCATGACTCCGTGTTTCCGCAACGGCACGCTCGTCGCGCTTTTCGCCAGCACGTGTCACGTGGTCGATATCGGCGGGCGGGGGATGACGTCGGATGGGCGGACGATTTACGAAGAAGGGCTGTATATCCCGCTGATGCGCTTCGCCCATGCCGGGAAGATCGACCAGGCCGTCATCGATATCGTGACCGCGAACGTCCGCGAACCGGTGCAGGTCGTCGGCGATCTGCATTCGCTCGCCACATGCAACGATCTCGCCTGCCGCCGGCTCTGCGAGATGATGGACGAATTCGCTATCGCCGATCTCGACCGGCTGGGCAGCCATATTCTCGAGCGATCGCGCGCCGCGGCACTGGAGGCCATCCGCGCGCTTCCGGCCGGCACATACCGCCATGAAATGCGTATCGACGGGCTTGAGGAACCGGTCGACCTGGTCGCCGAAATGACCATCGGCGCGGACGGAATCGATGTCGATTTCGCCGGATCGTCAGGCATATCCTCATACGGCATAAACGTGCCGCTTTGCTACACTGAGGCCTATGCCACGTTCGGCGTCAAATGCATCGTCGCGCCCGACGTCCCGAACAATGCGGGCTCGCTCGCGACCATTCGCGTCACCGCGCCGAAGGGCTCGATCCTGAATGCGGAACACCCCGCACCGGTCGCCGTGCGTCATGTGACCGGCCAGATGCTGCCGGACGTCGTCTTCGGCTGCCTGCACAAGGCGCTGGGCGATGCCGTTCCCGCGGAAGGCACGTCATGCCTGTGGAATCTCTATGCCTATGGCGGGCCGGGACGGGTCGATGGCGATCCGGCGCTGCTGGCCAATGCGCAATCCTTTACGATCCTGAGCTTTCATTCCGGCGGCACGGGCGCGCGCCCGGGCAAGGACGGGCTCTCGGCAACCGCATTCCCAAGCGGCGTGCGCAACGTGCCGGTAGAGGTGACTGAAGCAATGTCGCCCCTGATCGTCTGGCGCAAGGAATACCGCCAGGATTCCGGCGGCGCCGGCACCTATCGCGGCGGTCTCGGCCAGGTGATGGAACTGAGCCTGCTGGAAGATGCGCCCTTTGCGTTCAGCGCCCTGTTCGACCGGATCGATTACCCGCCGCGCGGACGCGATGGCGGCGCTGCAGGGGCCGGCGGCACGATTCGCCTGAAATCCGGTAAGACCCTCAATGGCAAGGGAACCCAGACCATCCCGCGCGGCGAGCGCGTCGTGATCGAGATGCCGGGCGGCGGCGGTCTGGGCGATGCGAAAAAACGCGATCCCGAACGGGTGGTATCGGACGCCCGTGCCGGGCTGATTTCAAGAAAAGCGGCAGAGGACCTTTACGGCATCGCGCTGACGCCCGAGGGTGACATAGACACCGCAGCCACCGACCGGCTGCGCAATATCTAACCGAGACTGAAAAGGAATTTTACATGCGTGTGAGCGCCGGACTACCGACAGGAATGGAAGGCCTGACCTACCCGATACCGTTTTCCGATCCGGAGACGATCATCCGCATCGCGCAGCACGCGGAAAAGCTCGGCTATCATTCCGTCTGGGGCAACGACCACATGACGACGCAGAACTATGTGCGCGCCGAGTTCGAGACGCCGCCGCGTTTCTGGGAACCGCTGGTGACATATGCCTTTGTTGCCTCCGAAACCACCACGTTGCGGTTCGGCACCGGCATTCTGGTGCTGCCGATGCGCCACGATATCGTCGTCACCGCAAAGCAGCTCTGTACGCTGGATCATTTTTCCGGCGGCCGGCTGGAAATCGGCGTCGGGATCGGCGCCTATCGCGAGGAGTTTCTCGCCCTGCAGCCCTGCACGAAGACGCCCCGCGGCCAGATCGTCGATGAAGGCATTCCCGCCCTGCAGGCCCTGCTGACCGACCGGGTCGCGAGCTTCGAGGGCGAGTATTACGCCTATAACGACGTGGAACTGTATCCCAAGCCGAAGCAGGATCACGTCCCGTTCTATATCGGCGGCAACAACGCGAACAATCTGGAGAGGGTGGCAAAATGGGGCGACGGCTGGCTGCCCGCAGCCATCCACATCGATCAGGTGCGGTCCAGCGTCGCATCGCTGAAGGAAATGGCAGAGGCCCGGGGCCGGAACTTCGACGATATCGAAATTGCCCCGCAATATATCGTCCATATCGGCAAGACCCGCGAGGCCGCTATCGAAAGTTTCGGCAAAACCCAGATGTGCGCGCACCTGACGTCGCTGCGTCAGTCCACCCTGAAGGGACAGGGCACGCTCGGACATGAGGACATCAACCTGATCGGCACGGTGGACGATGTGGTCGACCGCGCGAACCAGTTGGGCGAGGCGGGCGTCACGCATCTGCTGGGGCTGTATTTCGCCGCCAACGACATTACCGAACTGCTGGATCAGATGCAGATCTTCGCCGAAGAGGTCGTTCCCCGGCTGGACTAGTTGTCCGCCGTTACCGCGGAGAGAACGGCGGTAATTTCCGCCGGATCCGTGATGCCGCTGACGATTACATGATCGAGCCCGGCCTGATGATACGCGGCGAGCCTTGAGCGCACATGGGCTGCATTACCGCAGGCGGCATGACGCGTCACCACGTCATCGGTCACGAACCGGTCGACGGCGTCCCAGTTTTCCGCCGCATAGGCATCGCGCAAGGCCTGCTGATCCAGCGAGGCACCCCCCATCCGGACATTCTCGGCATGGTGACCGCCACGCAGGATGAACCCAAGAGTCCGTCGCAGGGAATCCGCTCCCGCCTTTCCGTCGCCGTCGATGCCGGTGTAGACGATGCCGGAGTTTTTGATCTTCCGGCCGCCGGCCGCCGCGTTGACGCGATCAAGACAAGTTTCAACGAACGGAGCCGACGTCGCGCCCGAGATAATCACCCCGTCGGCATCGCTGCCCGCCAGTTCCAGCATTTTCGGCCCGGAGGCCGCAAGCACGATGGGAATATCGCAGGGCGCATTCACGAGACGGCGCTGGGTGACATTGAACACGTCACCCTGATGATCGATGGTGTCCCCGGAGAACAGTGCGCGGCAAACGGCGATCGCCTCGCGCAGGGTTGCCAGAGGACGCGGACGCTCGATACCCGCGGCGTCCTGATCGCCGGGCGCGCCGACACCGAGGCACAGCACCACCCGGCCGGGAAACAGCTCATCCAGCGTCGCCGCCCCCATCGCCGCGTGAACCGGATGCATGGCATAGGGGCTGACAGCCATCAGGGCGACCTTCAGGGTGCGGGTCGCCGCCAGCGCCGTCGCGCCCAGGGCGACCGGATCGCGCAGGAAAAGATGCGTCGCGATCCAGAGTGTGTCGACGCCGCCTGCTTCGGCGGCGCGTGCCTGTTCGGCAATATCGGCGGCAGGGGTAAACCCGTCGATCGCGAGGCCGAGTTCAAACGGTGTAGTCATAGTGCTCCCCCAGGGCGCGCAGCACCGAGTCCAGATCGGGCGCGACATCGGGTGCCCCCAACGGTTCGATCCCCGCCACGCCGAAATCCTTCAGCCCGGACGCCGTCAGGATCGCGACCACGTCGTCACCCGGCTTGATGACACCGTTCGCGCTCAGCGAGTCCACGGCGGCAAAGGCGGCAGCCGACGATGTTTCGACCGACAGGCCGGAACCGGTGGCAAGCTTGTTGCGCGCCCGGATCAGGTCTTCATCCGCCAGTGTGATCGCAATGCCATTGGATTGCCTGAGCGCCGCATGGGCCTGAAACGTGCCCTGGGTGACGTCGATCGACCCGGCGATGCTTTTGCTGTTGCGCGAGATGACGGGCGGCATGTCCGCCGCACCTTCCATCGCCGCCGAGAGCGATCCCGAAATTTCGGCCGCAACCAGGCGCGGCATTTTATCGATCCAGCCCCAGCGCATCATTTCGTCGAACCCTTTCCACATGCCATACAGCGCATCGCCGTAACAGACCGGCAGAATGCACCAGTCTGGCGGATTCCAGCCGGATTGTTCGGCGATCTCGTAGGCGAGGGTCTTGTAACCTTCGATCCCGATCGGATTGCTGCCGATGGCGGGGCCGAAAAACGGCGAGGTCGGGAACCAGCCGAACTGCGCCACCGCCGCCGACAGGACCCGCCAGCGGTCGTCCATCGCGGGGACTTTCAGGACCATCGCGCCATAAGAGCGCATCTGAGAGACAATCGCCCCGGCGGCGCCCTTATAGGTCAGCACCACGCAGGGCAGGCCTGCGCGGGCTGCGAAGGCGGCGGCTGCAGCCCCCGCATTGCCGGTGGAACTGGTCGCAATCGCCGGCGCGCCAATGGATCTGGCCCAGGAGACGGCCACGGTCGCCAGCCGGTCCTTGAACGACCACGTCGGATTGCGGGATTCGTCTTTCACGCGGATCGGGCCATGACCGAACCCGTCGACCTCGATCATCGGCGTCATGCCCTCGCCCAATGTGACCGCATCGGCGGCATCCAGCGGCAGGAACCGGTCATAGCGCCAGAGCGAGTGCGGAGCATCCGGCAGTGCGACTCGGTCGGGGGATGCGTCTTCGGGATAGCGCAGCGTCAGATTGCTGGAAACGCCATCGGCCGAACAAGCCGCGCACAGCCGGTCATAGGCGGCGAGCGGATATGCCTGTTGGCATCTGATGCATTCAAGGCATTCGGGTTGCGTCATAATACCGTGACGCCCACCGCTTTTCTGAGCCGGAAGTGAAATCCAGATTTCATCCGGTATTTTTAGTGCATTCGGGGGGAGCGGTCACGGGACATTGGCGGATGGCGGCGATAATGTTCGGCTCGCGATCAGTTTTCGGTCACCGTCACGTCTGCGCTAAACATATAGCCGACGTTTCGCACTGTTTTGATCAATGCCGGCCGCTTCGGATTGCGCTCAATTTTGCGGCGGAGGCGCCCGACCTGCACGTCTATACTGCGATCGAACGCGTCGGCGTCGCCGCTGCGGGCATAGTCGAGCAGTTGTTCGCGGGAGAGCGCCCGGTTCGACCTGGATGCAAACGCGATCAGCAGATCGAATTCACCCCCGGTCAGATCGACCGCATCGCCGGCATCCGAAACAAGCGTTCTGCCGTCACAATCGAGTATCCAGTTTGAAAACCGGTAGATGCGCCGCGGCGAGTCGTTTCCCCGTTCTTCCCCGTGATTTACGGGTGGGGCCGCCACGGCGGCCTCCGGCGTATTCTCTACACCGTTCTGATCGGTCTCATTCCGGCGCATCACGCTTCTGATCCGCGCCAACAGCTCGCGGAGGTGAAACGGCTTCACAAGATAGTCATCCGCGCCGACTTCAAGCCCGGCGACCCGGTCGACGACGTCCTCCTTGCCGCTGATCATCAGAATACCCATTGCCGGAAAAGACTGCCGCAGTTCCCGGGCGAGGGTCAGCCCGTCTTCTCCCGGCAGCTTGAGATCGAGGAGCACAACGTCCGGCACATTTTCAACGATGTGTTCCCGCATTCCCGCGCCGTCCCGCGCCTGGCCGACGGCGAAACCCTCCGCTGTAAGATAATCGTCCACAAGACCGCGGATTTCCGCATCGTCGTCAACAATAACGACACGTCCGCTTATCTCATCCATCCGCCCACCGCGTCTGCCTTCATATAAATGTTTCCGTTTCAGTCTGCGAGTTTATCAATATTGCGTTTCATCGCACCGCGAATAGCGCTTTTGTCGCACTATTCCGTTCGTTCGTCATTCTCTGAAAGACCGGCAGGGTATCGCTTCGATCTCCGGAATGCGCGATCGACCGCCGCGACCAGATCCGCCTGATAAAACGGCTTTTGCAGAAAAATAGCCCCTTCGATCGACGCCTCCTCGCCTTCCAGATTCCGGCGCGGAAACCCCGAAGAGAAAATTATGGGGACGTCAGGTTGTGCGGCGCGGGCGGCGCGGGCGACGTCCGTGCCGCCGGTACTGCCGTCCATTACCATATCAGTGAAGACCAGGTCATAGGTCTTCCCGCCCTGGATAAGGCCGATGGCGGCGTCCCCGTTCTCGGCGGTTTCAACGTGGCACCCCGTTTCTTTCAGGGCAGTTTCGACAATGTCTCTGATGTCATCGTCATCGTCGACGAGGAGCACGAGCTTGCCCTCCAGAGCATCAGTGACATCCTGCTCTCCAGTACCGTTCCTTGCCTGCGGTGGCTCGGCCAAGGGCCTGTCGGACGCCGGCAGATATAGCCGGATCGTCGTTCCCTCGCCGGTTTCAGAATATATCTTGGCATCACCGCCGGACTGGTTGACGAAGCCGTACACCATGCTGAGACCGAGCCCGGTGCCCTCGCCTTCCGGCTTTGTCGTGAAAAACGGATCGAACACCTGGGAAAGGACATCCTTCGGCATTCCGGCGCCCGTGTCGCTCACAGCCAGGCAGATATAATCGCCGGGCGGCAGGTCCGCGACATCGCCCCGATATGTGTCGTCGAAGGAAATCCCGGCCGTCTCGAACCGTAAAACGCCGCCATCGGCCATAGCATCCCGGGCATTGATTGCGATATTGAGCAACGCCGTTTCGAGCAGGGTAGGATCGACTTCGCAGGGTGGCAGATCGTCCGCCAGGTCAAACTCGATACGGATATCATCGCCAAGCGCCTCGTACATCTGGCTCATCCCACGCAACAGCGTATTGACGTCGATGACCGCAGGATTCAGCGACTGCCGGCGGGAGAACGCGAGAAGCTGCTGTGTCAGCGCCTGACCGCGGAAAGCCGCTTTGAACGCGCGGTCGAGCCGGTCCTGCGCATCCTCGTTCCCGTTGATGGATTTCTCCAGCATTTCAAGATTGCCGACGATCACCATCAGCAGATTATTGAAATCGTGGGCGATCCCGGAGGTCAGTTCCCCGACCGCTTCCATTTTCTGCGCCTGCACGAGCATCTCGTACTGGGTGTGCGTCTCGGTTATGTCCCGCGCTTCGAGAATGATCCGGTGGATAGCGCCGTCCTCGCCCCTTATGGGCTTAAGCGACAGGTCGATGACCGTCGGCTGATCCCCGACGCCCGATACATCGAACTCGTCTCTTAAAAAATCGCCTTCTGCGGCCGCTGCGATTGCGTCCTGCAGGCGCGCCCGCGCGGCGGAGTCTTTGTGGAAGATCGGCAGCAACCAGACCGGGACCGACCGTATTTCGCCCGTGGTCATTCCCGCGTAGTCGCGCAATGTTTCGTTCGCCTCGATGATATTGCCTTTCAGATCCAGCACCGCAACGAATTGAAAGGTCTGGTTGAATATCTCGCGAAAGATATCGTTTGGCTCGGCATTCAATTGCCGGGAATCACCTTTCTGCCGTTTCTCCAGCAGATAGAAAACGAGAGCCGCCGAGGCCCATATCGCCGGCAGCGCCAATGCCCGGTTAGCGATCGCGACCGGGTCGGAAAAGCCGGTTGTGTCCAGTGCGGCAACCGCAACGACCGAAAGTGTCGCGAGTATCGCCAGAGCGAATGTTATGCCAAGTCTGCCGGCGGTCAGCGCCAGCAATACAGCCACGCTGTGAACGATACCGATCGCGACGGTGCCATTTAGCCAGAAATCCGCAGCAGCGGTCAGGGCGATCGAAATGACGCCGAAAATGCAGAGCACAAAATCGTAACGGTCAGAACGCAAAATCGAGCCTCATCCGACGATCCAGCCAAAACCACTCAGGCGGTACCTGTTTCAGGACGCGAACCGTTCTTTCGGCCCTCGCATACGGAACAATATACGGGGTCCGCGCGTTCATTACCCAAGAAAATAGCAATATGAACCCGGAAAAGGTCGTCGCAAGGAGTGTATTATTGTTCTTGCGAACCACTGAAACTTCAGAGGGAAAGCACCGCGCTACACATTGAATGAAGTTTGAGCATTACAGTATCAAGCAGGCGCTTGGGCAACCGGCGCAGGTGTTCGGATCCCCGGAAAACGTGGTATCCGACCCACGGCTGGACCGTCAGGCGAAACTACAGGTTCTGAAAAAATGGCTCGAAGATGCGCGGGCAGCTGAAAAGGGCGTAACCGACAGGATGGACAGCAACGGTCCATCAATGCTCCAACGTGTGGAGAAAAGCATCTCGCGATTGATCAAAGCCGATAACGATTAGTCGCCAACCGCAGATCGCTGTATTGAAGTCTACCGATATCGTCCTGCAAATCCCGGTTCAACCCCTTCCAGATTTATCCTGTTTCAGGGTGCCGTCGCTCCGCCTGCCGGGCGAAGCGGCGTCTTCATGTTGAGTTTGTGCGGTCGGCGACATCCAGCGTCCGCATGGTTTCACCGGGCAAGGACCCTTTGAACAGGAGCGTGCGGTGAGGAAACGGAATTTCGATGCCTGCTTCGTCCAGCGCGCGCTTGACCGCGGCGACAACCTTGTCCCGTGACTGCCGCACTTCTACGGGGCGGGACCCGGTCCACCAGCTGATTTCGAAATTGATGCTGCTATCTGCGAACGCCTCGGCAAATATCTGCGGGGGCCGGTCTTCTTCGACACTGTCGACCGATTTGACGGCATGACGAATGACCTCCCGCGCGACATCGACGTCTTCCCCATACGCGACGCCACAGGTAACGGTGACGCGCCGAAGCGATCTGTCCGTCACCACGAAGACGGGATTGGTAAACAACATTGCATTGGGCGCGACGACGAGCTGGCCGTCCGACTGGCGGACATAGGTATCCCGCAGCGTGATTTTCTGGACAAAACCCTCAACGCCTTCGCACTCCATGTAATCGCCGATCCGCATGGGCTCGCGCAGGAGAATAAAAACGCCGGCGAGAAAATTTTCGAAAATATCCTTGAAAGCGAAACCGATCGCAATCGACCCTATACCAAGACCCGCCAGAAGATTTCCAGGTGTCAGGTCGGGAAACATGATCGTCGCCGCGATAAGCAGGCCCACAACCCAGATCACAATGCCCAGGAACTTGGCCAACACCTCGATCAATGCGCTGCGGAGTCTGGTCCGCGAGACCGCCTTGCGATAGACCATGACTGCAAATTTCGCCGCCAGCGCGGTGATGACGATGAAGATCAGCGCAAAGGCGATCTGCGGCAACAGTTCAACGAAGCTGGCAAACAGCTCGCGCAGACGCCCTGCCAAAATGCCAATCGGCTCCATGATTATCGCTTCTTGTTGATTTATCTGGGTGGGATTGCCAGCGGGTCAGCGAACGTTGGCGTTCTCAACTTCTTTTGCCTTTGCGCGGCGATTTCGCATAAACGAGCGGAATTGCCGCATCGGCGCCAAGTACCCGGAAAGTGAAGCTTTCCTCGATAAAAAGGCGGACGCTCCGGGCGTCGTGATCCAGATAGCCGATGGAAAAGTCGCGCCCGACGGACAGTTCGAAATCGCCGCGCCGCATCGACATCACCACCGCACCGTCAAGCGAGGGGGCGTAAACCGGCGGCGCATCCAGAAGATTCGCAACGTGATTGAGCACGGGAAAGCCGTTAACGGTGGTTTCGTTGAGACCCGTATAACATTTCGGTCCCAGGGCAATCGCGTAGGGTCCGTCCACACCGGCGTAACGGAGTGTGGTTATCGCCTGTGCGACAACCGCCGGATAGTTTTCGTAATCCTCGCTGATGGCGAGGGAATCGTATGTCGCCGACGGGACAATACCCTCGATACCGACATCGGTGAGACCGTTGAAAATCGCACCGTCCTCTGCCAGGGCCATGTTGCGCGCGGCATCGATTGCCGGATCCAGATCAACGTCTTTCGCACCGCGATCAATGGCTTCGGTTTCCGCGCGGGACAGTTCGAATTCCCGCCGAATCTCTACCAGCGGATGAACCTTGCGCCGACGCACATCGACATCCTCGGACAGGGTGATTCCGGTCTCGTCGACCCGTCCGGTGTCGACGGCGCTCGTTTCCCAGCCCAGAGGACCGTTGAAGTCGACCAGCCTACGCCCGGCGAGCATTACCCTGAGGACGCTTCCGGCCTCCTCGTCGATGGCTTTCCAGGCGTCGCCGGAAAGTGGCGCCAGTTCCCGATTTTGTGCAGTCATGATTTACTCCCATCTTGCAGGCCGCCGATCCGAAGTGAAGAAGAGGAATCGGCGGGTTTCGAATCGGAACCGGTGTCTTCCGCCTCCAGTTCCACGATGGACCGCTCCGAGAAAAGGTACGTCCGCAGATGTCCATCGAAAGCATCGTCGTTCCGACGCAGCCACTCGATCATCATCGCCGCGTGCTCTTTTTCCTCGTCGCGGTTGTGGGCAAGAATGCGTTTCAGTTCCGGGTCGGTTGCGACCTCCATCCTCTGGTCGTACCAGTCGACGGCCTCCAGTTCTTCCATGATGGAAGAAATCGCCCGGTGCCTGTCGACCGTCTCGGGGGAGAGGTCTTCAGAATTCTCGTGAAGTGAAGTGCTGTTTGTCATGTCATTCGTTACCCGTGTTTGCGTATACGACTGGCGTATGCGGCCTACACCTGCTGAAAACGCAGCAACCGCAGACCATCCCGTAAACGCACGACAAGCGTTTAGGTTCCCCGATCGGCCCCCGATACCGGAAAAATCCTGTCCGGGGCCGCAGGAACCCGGGCGATCAGCGGAACAAACCCTGTTCTGACACGTTGTCGTTCTGCGGTGACGGTAAGCAAACCCGTGTGCGCGGAGCGGCTGACGGCGGGGACTGGCCGCAGGCGGCCTGCAAGAGACCACGAGCGCTGGTTTTTTCGCGCCCACACCGTTCAGGTAGGCGGCGCGCAAACCTGTCTCCGGCGGAATTCACATTCATAGCTTATGAACGGAGTGACATGTCTCAGATCATACCGAACAGAATTATCACAGGCGAACAAATCCGTGGCGCGCGCGCAATGCTGCGACTTGACCAGAAGCAGTTTGCGGCACTGACCCATGTCTCGGTGGGCGCCATCAGGCGGTTCGAGAGAAATCCGGGACCGATCGTTGCCGCGGACGGCGTCATCGAAGCCGTCTGCCAGGCGCTCGAAACAGCGGGCATCGAGTTTATAGACGCGGGCACCTATCAGGGCATAGGCGGACCGGGTGTCAGGTTGAACGGCGTCCCTCTCGTCCCCGGTGACGTGATTGACATGGAGAGTGCCGCAGAAGAAGCCGCGGCGGATGAAATAGAGGACGAGAAGCGTGCCGCCCCCGGCGCATAACCATGTGCCGCGCATCGCGACCGAAGCAGGTTTCCCGGAACTATTCTGTCTTCGCGGCGTTTATTGACTGAATCCTGCGACGCCGGGGCCGGTCATCTGACCGGAACGGGCGGTTTTTCACCGGAAGAGGAGATCGAGAATGAGCATGAAAGATGCATACGAGAAGAAACTTAAGGGCCAGCTGTCAGAATGGCGCGCCGAGATCGACAAGATGAAGGCGAAGGCGGACCAAGCGGAAGGCGACGCGCAATTGTCTTACTACAAGGAAATTGAGGATCTGCGCTCACGCCAGGAAGCTGCACGCGACAAGCTGGACGAACTCCGCGATGCGGGGGACAACGCGTGGGAAGACCTGAAAACGGGCCTCGATAAAACCTGGGATGACATGAGCGACGCCGTCAACAAGGCTGCCTCCAGGTTCCAGTGACCCCGAACACTGCCCCGGAAAGCGGCGGGGCAGCGACGGCACTGTCACATTTGACATAAAACTCATCGAATAAGCGCCGGTTGGACACACGGGAGTTACAACCGGCGCTTAAGTTTTGCCCCATTGGAACGATGTTCATGCCCGCAAGGGCAGAGAATGCATTGATGGAGGTACACGATGAACGAAGTTGCCGAACAGATCGAAGACTATCTTCCCGCACTGAAAAGATATGCGCTGTCTCTCGCCCGTAATCCGGCGGCGGCGGACGATCTCGTTCAGGAATGCGCGATGCGCGCCCTGTCAAAATCGAGGCTGTACAAACCGGGCACGAACCTGCGCGCCTGGTTGTTTACGATCCTCCATAACCTGCACATCAGCGAGGGTCGGAGAAGCGGAAAGTGGAAGCAGCCTCACGATCCGGAAGCGGCACTGGCAAAGCTGTCAGCGCCTGCCCCCCAGACGTCGACCATCATGCTGAATTCTGTCGGCAAGGCCATGACGGCGTTGCCGCAGCAGCAGCGCCGGGTCTTGTTCGCCGTCGGCGTCGAAGGAAAATCCTATGAAGAAGTATCGGACGAGATGGATATACCCGTCGGCACCGTCAAATCACGCTGCTTCCGCGCACGGGAAACACTCGTCGCCAAACTTGAAAGCACGCGGCCACAAGCGGGGAGCTTGCCGGCCGCGGCCTGAAGCTGTTTCTAGCTTTTACGATCGTACCGAAAACCGATTTTGATCGCGACCTGGAAATGCGCGACCTTGTTGTCGGCAATATGACCGCGGGTATCGACGACCTCAAACCATTCGATGTTCCGAATGGTTTCTGACGCAACCGATACGGCGTTCTGGATCGCTTTGTCGATGGATTCAGGGGAAGAGCCGACAATTTCGGTAACTGAGTAAACATGATCTGTCATGGGGTTCTCCAATTTCATGAGGGTCGTATTGGATAAACGTGGTCAGCCGCCAAAAGGTTCCTTTCCCGCGGGGCCGAAAGCGCGCAATCCATCGGATGAAATAACAGCGCTACCGGCCATCCTTTTCGGTGGGCGGTTTTTGCTGCCTTTTTTCCATTTCCTCCGCACTTCGGGTCGCCGCATTCCTTTTCGATGTCTCGCGCTCGATACAGGTATCGCGTGCAGTCCGGTCGGTTATGTCTGCGCAGGCGGCAAACTGCTCCGCCGGCGCATCCCGCAGGGGCGGAACAGGCCGTAATGACGACGGATCCCTCTCCGGCGGAGGCAGCGGCTGTTGAGACTGAACGGCGCCCGGGCCGGCGAACAGAAAAAACGCCGCAAGCAGGCCTGCTGCTCCTGTCGCCCGTCGTATCGCCATTTCCCTGAAACTCTTCATGTCGTTCTCTCCTCGGTCAGATCTGTTTTCCAGCGGCCCCTAAGGGTACTTGCCTGCACTAACGCCAAGAGTCCTCGGAGGTTTCAGCGGTCGTCCGAAAAATTTTCTTGGGAACCGGAATGCCTCCGCACCGTTAGTGACGTGAGAGTTGTATGACGGGCACGTCTCCGGAATTCGGTAGGACGCCAGCCCGCGACAGAAGGAGAGAACATGACAATCAGGAATATTCTCGTTCACGCCGACGGAAGCGAAGAGAGTGTGCAGACCATTCGAAGCGCCCGGAGACTGGCCGGGGCATTCGATGCCAACCTTTCGGGCTTCTGCGTCCTTCCCGATGTCGCAATCGCGGCGGCAGTCACCGACGGCGCAATGGCGAACGCCCAGCTGATTGCCGACATGCAGAAAACGGCGGAAGATCGCGCCGTTGCCGCGGAGGAGATTTTCCGTCGTGAAACGGGATCGCCGGCCAGGGAGGGTGACAGGACACTCGCAGATGCCTCGATTTCGGGCGCGCGTGACGCAGCCGTCACCACCGCATTCTATGCGGATCTGGTCGTGATGGGCCGTTATGACAGTGAAAAGCCTGCCGGTCAGGATCCGGGACTTGCGGCAGAACTCGCAATAGAGGCGGGCCGACCCCTTCTTCTCATCCCGACAACGGCCGGAGAATCCGCCTTCGGCCGGAAAATCATGATCGGGTGGAAAGAAAGCCGGGAATCGGCGCGCGCCATTCACGATGCAATACCGTTTCTCGCGAGTGCCGAAACCGTGATCATTGCAACCGTGGTGGATAAAAGCACCGACGACGTTGCGGCCCAATCGGGCGAGCGGATCAAGAACATGCTCGCCGGCCACGGCATTGACGCGGTGTTCCATACGCTACCCGCCAGGGACGATGAAAGCACGAGCGCAAGCCTTATCGCACATGCGCTGAGATCCGGCGCAGATATGCTGGTCGCCGGTGCCTACAGCCACTCCCGCTTGCGCGAAGGACTTTTCGGCGGCGTCAGCAAAAGCCTGTTCGAGTCCTGTCCGCTCCCCGTCCTCCTGTCACATTGATCATGGCTGTCGTCGCAAATGGCCGGACAGGCCAATCCGCCGATGATGTCCTTCCCAATCACAACGAAAAGGAAAAGATGATGACCAACAAACCGAAAAACATATCGACTATCCCTGCAAAACTGGCCGGCGCACTTGTGATCGCCGGAATTGTTCAGTTTGCGCCGCTGCCCGCAAATGCCGGACATCACCTCAAGAGCGAAGCGTCGGACTCGATGACCGCCGGCGATCTCAAAAAGGAGTGGGCTGAAGCGATGGACGCGATAATGGCGTATTCCGAGGATCAGCGGGATGAGGCGGTGCAGGACGCCAAACGCCTGCTCGACTCCATGGATTCCCGGATCGACAAAATGGAAGCGAAGGCCGAAACCGAATGGGACGACATGAGCCAGGAGGCGCGCATCAAACGCCAGAAGGCACTTCAGAGCCTGCGCCGGCAGCGGTCGGAACTTGCGGAATGGTATGGCGGCATGAAACACAGCTCCAAATCCGCCTGGGCAGACGTCAAGAAAGGCTTCTCCGATGCATATGATTCACTGTCCTCGGCCATTTCAGATGCAGCCAAGAATTTCTAAGGCCCGAATGACGCCGATCGAACAACCTAAGAAAGAGGTATGAGGAACATGTCAGTCAAACCGGAAACAAGCGAAGAGCCCATTACCCTGACCCCCGAGGAAGCACGAGGCGGGCGACAGAACAAGCCGATACTTTATGTGCTGATGGGCAGTGTTATCGGCGCCGTCATCGCGGTCGTCGTCGTCTTCACCGTGGTCAGTCCCTAGAAGAGACATCCGGCCTGGTATCCGGACTAGGCGCGGAAAAGTCCCCGGGCGATATTGCTGCGCAGCAAGCGAGGGGATGCGATAGAACATTGGAATTCGGTGTTCTCGTACTGTCCCGACGAGGCTGTCAGATCAGATTGAACCTGCAATGCGCTTTTATTCAGGCCGCACCATTTTCGGTATTGAATTGGTAACTTCTATACTCTAAATGAAAAATTCCAGACGCAACGCACGTGCCACTGGCCCTGAGTGGTGTATGTAACGACGGACGCGTCCTTTTTGGCTTTACCGGGATACTCCCGGACTGGAAGGGGTGTGACGATGTTTGCAACGGATGCCGGGGCGCGTAGCCGTCTGCGTCGAAATCCACGACGATTTCAGCCTGACAACACGCTTAAAGCGACGATCTCGCTTGTCGCCGAACCGATAGAGGGCCTGCGCCTTCCTGAACGTCAGGGCGATATGCCACCCCGGATTGCCGAATATCTGGCGACACACGAATTCGACGGCCCGTGCGTGGTGGTCGATACCGATGTGGTCGAGCATAACTACAACGCCATGTCGCGCGCGCTGCCGGTCGGCCGCATCTTTTATGCAATCAAGGCGAACCCGGCGGATGCCGTGATCGAGCGACTGGCCTCTCTGGGCGCCTGTTTCGATGCCGCCAGCCCGGCTGAAATCGACCTGTGTATCCGCTTCGGCGTCTCGCCGGACCGGATTTCCTACGGCAACACGATCAAGAAACAGCGCGACATCCAGTATGCCTATGCCCGCGGAGTCCGCATGTTCGCGTTCGACAGCGATGCGGAACTGGAAAAACTGGCAGAATCGGCGCCGGGCTCGATGGTCTACTGCCGCGTCCTGATGGAATGTGAAGGGGCTGAATGGCCGCTGTCGCGGAAGTTCGGCTGCGAACCGGAGATGGCGCTGCGCCTCCTTGTCAAGGCGAACGAGATCGGGCTGGATCCCTGCGGCGTCTCCTTCCATGTGGGATCGCAACAGACCGACCTCAGCCAGTGGGACATCGCGCTGTCGCGGATCTCCGGCCTGTTCGAGGACGCACGCCGTCGCGGCATCAATCTGCGTATGGTCAACCTGGGCGGCGGCATGCCCGCACGCTACCGATCGGACGTCTCTTCGCTGGAAGATTATGCGGATGCAATCATGGGCGCCATGATGCGCCACTTCGGACCGGCCCTGCCGGAAATGGTTTTCGAACCGGGCCGTTCGATTGTCGGGGATGCCGGCGTCATCCAGGCGGAAATCGTGCTGATCTCTCGGAAATCCGACGATGACGACACCCGTTGGGTCTATCTCGATATCGGCAAATTCTCCGGACTTGCGGAGACCATGGACGAATCGATCAAGTACCGTTTCGTGACACCCCACGACGGCGGCGTCACGGGCCCGGTCAAACTGGCAGGACCGACCTGTGACAGCGCCGACATCCTGTATGAAAAGACGGCATATGAATTGCCGCTCGATCTGAAAATCGGTGACAAGGTCCAGATCCTCTCGACAGGCGCCTACACGACCACCTATTCATCCGTGAATTTCAACGGATTCGCACCGCTTGAGTCCATCTGCATCTGAGACCCTCTTCAGGTCTCAGCGCCGCCATCTGACGCCGGGACCAATGTCCGGCCGTTCCAGCTTGACCGATTGCGGCGCAGATTTCTCACCGGGTGATGCGGCGGGTGTATTGACCGGCGTTTGGCGCGGCAGGCAAGCCCCGTATCACCGACCCGCGCGACATCCTCAAACGCCCTTGCGGGTCGGGAAAATCAGGGAAACGGGGTAGTTTGCCGAAAGTTGATCAAGCTCCTCGCCAGCCCTGAAATTCGGATCGAACCGGGATCACAGTTCTTTGAGATTTATTACATCTAATATATTTTAGTCGGGGCCCAGTGACGGATTGTCGTCCCTGGAAACCTGTCAAAGAGACACCTTTCAAAGAGACAAAAGAATGAAAATCGCATTATTTGGGATAGTGGCGGCATCGGTTCTTGCCGTCCAAGGAGCGTCTGCAGAAACCATCGGTATCGGCTCAACCAAGGGAACCGCTGTCGGACAGATGGCAACCATCCTGTCCAAGGTCGTTTCGTCAAAGGCCGATGGAATAGAACTGCGCCCGAAGAACATGGGCGGATCACAGAAATACATACCCGTGGTCAATGCCGGCGAACTTCAGTTCGGCATTGCCAACATCGTTCAGACGACGATGGCCTTTGAGGGCAACGGCCTGTCGGAAGGCAAGAACTACGGTAACCTGAGGTTGGCCGCAACGCTGATGGCGTTCCGCAACGGACTTCTGGTCAAGAACGATTCCGACATCCGAAAAATCTCCGACCTCAAGGGCAAACGTGTGCCGAGCGGATTCAAGGCATCTCCCCTCTTCGCGTTCTTTTTCGAAGGCATGATGGCCAATGGCGGGGTGTCGATGAAAGACGTCAACGGCATTCCGGCCATCGGCCTCGGCCAGAGCTGGGATCTGCTGAAGCAGGGCAAGGTCGACGTCGTCATCACAGCCGTCGGCGCAGCGCCGACGCGCGAGATGAACGCCCGCGTGCCGAGCGGCGTCCGGTTTCTGAGCTTCGACAAGAGCAACACGTCGACCATCAAGATGCTGAAAGGCGTCTATTACGTCGATCTGAAGCCGTCGCCGAAATTCCCCGCAATCAAGGCGCCGACGACGACGGTCGGGTACGATTTCATGTTGTTTACGAGCAAGGACGTCAGCAACGATACCGTCGGCAAAGTGCTCAAGGCGATCTACGACGGTGAGGCGGAAATCAAGGCGTCAAGCCCGCTCTGGACGAACTACAGTTCCAAGGGCATGGCGAAAGACGTCGGGCTCCAGTACCACCCGGGAGCAGAGGCTTTCTACAAGTCGGTCGGTGTCTGGAAACGCTGATTTCCGGCGATTTCGACCTAGAGAAACGGGGCGGCGGGTCATTGGCCCGCCGCTTCTCCTTCGGCATTCTCCGCACGGCCAACATTTGGTTCAGAAAATAAATGCCTGACAATCTTGAATTTCACGATCCCGAGAGCGCCAGCAGCAGCGCGGGTAAAGACCTCCCCGCCTTCTGGATAAAAACGGCGAGCGTCCTCGGCATTCTTCTTGCGGTCATCGCCCTCGCCTTTTCCGGCGAACTGCAGCTGAAGCTCGGCTTCGCGCTGTTTACCGAACAGGCCCTGCACGCCATTCTGGGACTCTCTGTCGCCAGCGTGTTTATCAAGGTCCGCATCAGCCGCAAGGCCCGCCGGAATAACGTGCCGTGGTACGATCGCATTTGCGCCGCCTCGGCGCTCGCCGTCGGCGGTTACCTGGCCTGGCGCTACCCGGCCCTTGCCGACGACTTTTTCACGCTGCAGAACGAGGCCTTCATCCTCGGGATGATCCTGCTGCCGCTTACAATCGAGGCGCTGCGCCGCACGGCCGGGCTGAGCCTGACGATCATCGTGCTGTCATTTATCCTCTACGCCCTGTTCGGCGATATTTTTCCGGGCAAGCTGAGTGCGCTGGCCCAGCCCTTCGTCGGATTCGTCGCTTATCTTGCGATCGATAACGTTGCGCTCGTCAGCCTGCCGCTGCGGATCGTCGGCACCATTGTCGTCACCTATATTTTCTTCGGACAACTGCTTCTGAAATCCGGCGGCTCGGAATGGTTCACCGATATTGCGACGGCAATAATGGGCCGCTCGCGCGGCGGCGCGGCAAAAATCGCCGTTGTCGCCTCCGGTCTTTTCGGCTCGATTTCGGGCACGGCGGTCGCGAATGTCGCCTCCACCGGCGTCATCACCATTCCGCTGATGCGCGACGCCGGATACGACGCAAAAGTAGCCGGCGCCTTCGAAGCGGTTGCCTCCACCGGCGGCCAGATCATGCCGCCGATCATGGGTGCCGCCGCCTTCCTGATGGCCGAGATGCTCCAGATCACCTATGCCGAAGTTGTGATCGCGGCTGTGATCCCGGCGTTACTCTATTATTTCGCGGTATTCGTATACGCCGATCTTGAAGCGGCCAAGAAAGACATCGCGCCGATTCCCGACGACATGATCCCGCCGATCGTCCGCGTCCTGAAAGAGGGCTGGTTCTTTTGCGTCCCCTTCGCCGTTCTGATCTATGCCCTGTTTTCGCTGAACCGGTCGCCGGAAGAGGCGGCCCTCTGGTCGGCCGGCGCCACGCTGGTCGTAAGCTGGGTGTTCGGATACAAGGGTCGGCGTATCGGCTTTCGGGATATTCTCGACAGTGTCCGCTCGACCGGCGAGAATTCCATCGATATCGTCATCATCGGCGGCATGGCCGGCATCATCATGGGCGTGATGGGCTCGACCGGACTGGGTGACGGGCTCACATTCGTTCTCATCCAGCTCGGCGAGGGCAACCTGCCGATACTGCTGTTCGTGACCGCCCTGATTTGCATCGTCCTTGGCATGAGCATGCCGACCACGGCGATCTATCTGCTCGTCGCCGCAATCGCCGCCCCGCCGCTCGTCAAGCTCGGCATCAATCCGGTCGCCGCCCATATGTACGTGTTCTACTTCGGGATCGTTTCGCTTATTACGCCGCCGGTCGCCGTTGCCGCGTTCGTCGCCGCGAACCTCGCCGGCGCAAAGCCCATGGAAACCGCCCTCGCCTCGGTGCGCATCGGCTGGACCGCCCTTGTTGTGCCGGTGATGTTCGTCATGTCTCCGGACCTGCTTCTTCAGGGAACGGCTTCTAACGCGTTTCTCGCGGTGGTAACGGCTGTGGCGGGCGTCTGGTTCGCGACGGGTGCAATTATCGGCTACATGTTCGGGCCGATGGGACTGGCCATACGCTGTGCCTATGGTGCTGTCGGCCTCGCTTTGCTGATTCCCGCGCAGTCTTTCGAAGGCGCCGGATGGCTCGAAGTCGCCGGCGCCATCGGGGCTGTTGCGCTCGTCTGCAAAGCATTGCTGGACCGGCGATTGAGCAAAGCACGGCAGAAAGTTTCATGACGAATCCGTCTCCGAAATGTCAGGCACCATCGTTCTGAAACTGCCGACTGACTCTCTTCGCCGAGCCTGAAAAAGAGACCCAATCAGCCCGGGAGCGAACTTCGGTTCGGGAAACAGGGAGTGACCTTGCACATGCCCGGGTCCCTTATCCGCCTCACCAGGCGTTGCAGGGCGTCGGCTATCGACGCTTGATGAAAGCAAGTTCTATCGACACGATCCGAGACATGACCAGACTGCCGATCGACGAGATATTACCGGAACTCTGTGCAAGCCTTGAGCGCACGCCCAATGCAGTGGTCAAGGCATCACCGGGCGCGGGGAAGACCACGCGAATTCCTCTGAGCCTTCTGGACGCTCCCTGGCGCGAGGGGGACAGGATTATCATCCTCGAACCGCGTCGCCTCGCCGCAAGGGCCGCCGCCCGACGGATGGCGCAAACGCTCGGTGAGCCGGTCGGCAAAACCGTTGGCTACCGCGTCCAGCTGGACAACCGGACAGGCCCGGACACCCTGATCGAGGTCGTCACCGAAGGCATTCTGACCCGCCGCCTGCAACGCGATCCCTCCCTGGAAGGCGTGGCGGCTGTTATATTTGATGAGTTTCACGAACGCAGTCTGCAGGCGGACCTGGGCCTGGCCCTGTGCCTGGACTGCCAGGCGGGCCTGCGTGAAGACCTGCGCATTATTGTGATGTCGGCCACACTGGACATGAGTCCTGTCGCTGAATTAATGGGGAGCGCCCCTGTTATAGAAAGCGCCGGCCGTGCTTTCCCGGTCGAGACTTTTTATCTGGGCAAGCCGCCCTTCGACCGCTTCAGGGACACTCTCTGCCCGGCCGTGTCTGCCGCCGTAGAAAAAGCTTTGGCAGACGAAACCGGCAGTATCCTTGTTTTCCTGCCGGGCGAAGGCGAAATCAGGCGGGTCGGGGCGCTGCTGAACGATACTTCGCTGCCCGGCGAGGTAGACGTGTTTCCTCTTTACGGGGCACTTCACCAGGACCAGCAGGATCGGGCCATATCCCCGCCCCCTGCCGGACGGCGGAAAGTCGTTCTTGCGACAGCCATCGCCGAGACCAGCCTGACCATCGAAGGTATCCGGGTGGTGGTCGATGCCGGTCTATCCCGCGCGCCCCGGTTCGATCCCCGAAGCGGCATGACGCGTCTGTTCACGGAACCGGTTTCACTGGCAAGCGCGGAGCAGCGGCGCGGCCGTGCCGGTCGCATGGCGCCCGGTATCTGTTACCGGCTCTGGGACAAGGCAGGGGAAGGCGCCTTCAGACAGTTCTCTCAACCTGAAATCCTTGATGCCGATCTCGCCCCGCTGGCGCTGGATCTGGCGAACTGGGGCGTTCATGATTCCGATGCCCTGAAATGGCTTACACCGCCGCCGAAAGCCGCCCTGGACCAGGGGCGGGACCTGCTGAGATTGCTGCAGGCCATAGACGATCAGGGCAGGATCACCGCCCATGGACGTGAGATGGCCGGACTCCCCATGCACCCCCGGTTGGCGCATATGATAGTAAAAGGCGCGAAATCAGGATGGGCCGGTATCGCCTGCGATGTCGCCGCCCTGCTGACAGACAGGGATATTGCCCAGCGGGACGGCCGCAGTCCGTTGACCGTGGATTTGACCCTGCGGGTGAGCGCCCTCAACGGTGAAAAGACAAGCCTGCCCGTAAACCGCAACGCCCTCAGTCGAACCAGGGCGCTCGCAAAACAATGGCGGAAACAAGCGCCGGAGAACACCCGTCACCGCCGCACACTGGATTTATCCCCGGCCGAGCAGGTCGGCGCTCTGGTCGCGCTCGCCTATCCGGACAGAATTGGAGAACGCCGTCCCGGCGGAGACTCCCGGTACCGTTTGAGCAATGGCAAAGGGGCCGCGCTGCCTGCCGAGGACGCGTGGCGCACTGCACCCTATCTGGCGATCGCCTCCGTCGGTGGCGAAGCCCGCGACGCCCGTATCCGACTGGCTGCGCCCATATCGGCGGCCACGATCGAACACATGTTTGAGGACGAGATACAGGAAGGCGAAACCGCTGTCTGGGATAGCCAAACCCGTTCCGTGAGCGCGCGCAGGCAAAAACGCCTCAATGCCCTGGTGCTGTCCGATGCCCCGGCGAGGGATATTCCGGACGAGCAGATTGCGAACGCGCTCATGGAGGGCATACGCGACACGGGACTCGATTGCCTGCCCTGGAGCAGGGAGGCCACAGACTGGCGGTGGCGGGTACAGTGTTTCCATCAGGCCACCGCGACCGGGCCCGATTTTTCGGATAACGCCTTGCTTGAGACGCTTGAGGAATGGTTGCTGCCCTATCTGGCCGGCATGAGGCGTCTGGAACACCTGAAGTCTTTGGACATGCTGGGCATTCTGAAAGCCCGGCTCGACTGGTCACTCCTGCAAACCGCGGACAAACAGGTGCCGAGCCACTTCACCGTTCCCAGCGGCTCCAGTATCCGGATAGATTACTCCGATCCGGCGGCGCCGGTATTGCCTGTAAAGCTTCAGGAAATGTTTGGCGCGACGGAGACGCCAAGCATCATTGATGGCGCGATTGCGCTGAGCATCCATCTGCTGTCGCCGGCGGGACGGCCATTGCAGATCACCCGCGACCTTCAGGCCTTCTGGCGCAACGCCTATCCTCAGGTAAAGGGCGAGATGAAAGGGCGCTATCCCAAACATCCCTGGCCTGACGACCCGCTTACGGCAGCCCCGACGCGGCATACGAAAAGCAGGATGAATCAGAGAAAGACCTAGAACGGTTTCCTTCTTCCGGTGGCGCCGGCCGGTATTCCCGATCATCGCCCTTAGAAGCCCTCGGGACGTTGTCGATCCGGCGGGGAGACCGAAGAAGGTCCCGTTGTCTCTGACGTGAAGGAAAACTGGCGGAGAGTGAGGGATTCGAACCCTCGGTACGTCATAAACGCACAACGGTTTTCGAGACCGCCCCGTTCAACCACTCCGGCAACTCTCCGCCGGCGGTTGTACAGAAATGTCATAGGGCGCGCAACTGAACAGGAAAATATCTACAACATCGCGGAAATCCGGGGGTATCGCGGGGATTTAGCCGCCCAAAAACCGTTGACATCGGACAATCTGGGCGTATATTCCCGCCTCTCTCGAAATGAGCGCGTGGCCCTGTGCCCGGTTTAGGGTAGCACAGCGTTATTTTTGCGGTCGTTTTTTTGAATTACAGTTGCTCCTCCGGCCCTGCCGGCGAGCCGAAAGCGGATAACAACCATGTACGCAGTGGTCAAAACAGGCGGAAAGCAATACCGCGTCGCCAAGAACGACGTTCTGACGGTAGAAAAACTCGACGGTGAAGCCGGCGCAGTTGTCGAGCTTGAAGAAGTTCTGGCAATGAATGACGGCAGTGGCCTGACCATCGGCACGCCGATGGTCGACGGCGCGCGCGTCGCAGCGACGGTGCTGGAACAGAAGAAGGGTGACAAGGTCATCATCTTCAAGAAAAAGCGCCGCAAGAATTACCGCCGCACGCGGGGCCACCGGCAGCAGCTGACGGTCATCCGCATCAGCGACATTCTTGCCAAGGGCCAGAAAGCGGCGGCGGCAGCAGCAGCCCCGGCAGCCGACGCGGACGCGCCGGCGAAGAAAGCCCCGGCAAAGGCGAAAGCCAAAGCCAAGACCGCGGCGAAAAAAGCGCCCGCGAAAGACAAGTCGGAAGACTGAGCCCAAACGAGTATTACTGGACGGCTCACGTCCACAGGAGATTGAACGATGGCCCATAAAAAAGCTGGTGGTAGTTCCCGTAACGGTCGCGATTCCGAAGGCCGGCGTCTCGGCGTCAAGAAGTTCGGCGGCGAAGAGGTAATTCCGGGGAATATCATTCTTCGCCAGCGCGGCACGAAATGGCATCCCGGCACCAATGTCGGCATCGGCAAGGACCACACCATTTTTGCGACGGCAGAAGGCAAGGTCGCCTTTACGCGCAAAGCCGGTGGACGGGTCTTCGTGTCGGTTGACCCGGCGGCCTGAACAGGCCCGATAATCGCCCGGCCCGCCCTTTGAAACGGGCCGGAAACATGCCAGATTTCGACATCTTTTAGGCCTCGTTCTGCCGGACGGGGCTTAAACGTGTTTGGAAATCGGCAAACCGGATAACAGGACGATGAAGTTTCTCGATTCCGCAAAAGTATTCGTCAAGAGCGGTGACGGCGGCGCCGGTTGCGTAAGCTTCCGGCGCGAGGCGCATGTTGAATATGGCGGTCCCGATGGCGGCGATGGCGGTCGCGGCGGCGATGTTATCGTCGAAGCCGTAGACGGCCTGAACACGCTGATCGATTTCCGCTATCAGCAGCACTTCAAGGCAAAGACCGGCGGCCACGGCATGGGCAAGATGCGGTTCGGCGCCAGCGGCGACAGCATCACCCTGCGTGTACCGGTCGGCACGCAGATATTCGACGACGACAATCTGGTCATGCTCGCGGATTTCACGCGCGTCGGCCAGCGCGTCGTCCTGCTGAAGGGCGGGCGTGGCGGACGCGGCAACACGCGATTCAAGTCATCGCGCAACCAGGCGCCCCGGCGGTTCGGTACCGGCGAGGAAGGCGAGGAACGCTGGATCCGCCTGCGCCTGAAACTGATCGCCGATGCCGGACTGGTCGGCCTGCCCAATGCCGGGAAATCGACGTTCCTGTCCGCGGTATCCCGCGCGAAACCGAAGGTCGCCGACTACCCCTTTACGACCCTGACGCCCGTGCTCGGCGTGGTCTACGTGGACGAGACGGAATTCGTCATCGCCGATGTCCCCGGCCTGATCGAAGGCGCCCATGACGGCGCCGGGCTCGGCCATCGTTTTCTCGGCCATGTCGAGCGCTGTGGCGCATTGCTTCACCTGATCGACTGCACCGAAGACAACATTGTCGGCGCATGGAAAACGATCTGCGGCGAGCTTGAAGCCTATGGCGGCATCCTGGCGACCAAACCGGAAATCCTTGCGCTCAACAAAATCGACGCAATACCGGAAGAGTTTGTTGCCGAAAAGAAAGCCGAGCTTGAGGCCGCGTCCGGACAGGAAGTGATCGCGATTTCCGGCGCGACCGGCGCCGGAGTCGACAATGCGCTGCGGCTCCTTCGCCGTACCATCAACCAGAACAGGGCCGACGAGCAGGCAGCTGCCGAAGAGCCGATCGCCACACCGTCATGGACGCCGTAAACACGCAGACGGCCGACCGGATGGCGGCCTCCCGGTGCATGATCGTCAAAATCGGCTCGGCCCTGCTTGTCGACGACATCACAGGCGAAATCCGCACAGACTGGCTGACGGGACTCGGCTCGGACATCGCGCGCCTGAAAGCGCGCGGGGTAAACGTCGTCATCGTCTCGTCCGGCGCGATCGCGGTCGGGCGGACACATCTCGGACTGAAACGCGGCGCACTTGCGCTTGAACAGAAACAGGCGGCTGCCGCAACGGGACAAATTCGCCTTGCCCATGCCTGGCAGGAAACGCTGGCGGCCCACGACATTACGGTCGCCCAGATACTGCTGACCCCCTCCGACACGGAGGAACGCCGCCGTCACCTGAATGCGCGGGCGACGATCGAGACGTTGCTCGACCTGGGCGCGGTCCCGGTGATCAACGAAAACGATTCCGTCGCAACCGAGGAAATCCGCTACGGCGACAACGACCGGCTGGCCGCCCGCGTCGCCCAGATGATCAGCGCCGACACGCTGGTACTGCTGTCGGATGTGGACGGCCTGTACCGCAGCGACCCCCGCCGCGATGCAACCGCCGAACTGATCGCCGAGGTCGCCGAAATCACGCCGGAAATAGAAGCGATGGCCGGTGCGGCACCTGCCGGATATTCGTCGGGCGGCATGGTCACAAAGCTCGACGCCGCCAAGATTGCCACCACGGCAGGTTGCGCGATGGTCATCACCGACGGAAAACCGCAGCATGCGCTGGCCCGGCTCGAAGAGGGAGCGCGCTGCACATGGTTTCTGCCATCGTCGGAACCGATGACGGCGCGAAAACGCTGGATCGCCGCCGCCGTCGAAACAGCAGGCGCCATCATCATAGACGATGGCGCGGTCGCGGCCCTCCGCGCGGGCAAAAGCCTGCTCCCCGCAGGGATTACCCGGGTCGACGGCACATTCGACCGGGGCGACGCCATCTGTGTCAAAACCATGGACGGGCGCATTGCCGGGCGCGGGCTATCGGCGTATTCATCGTCGGACGCCCGGCAGATAATGGGCCGAAAAAGCCGTGATATCGAAAACATTCTGGGCTACCGTGGCCGGGATGAAATGATTCACCGAAACGATCTGGTGACGGAATTGAGCGCAGCGGGGGCGCCGGA
>Ga0181557_1001131_pt1 | contig 31259 bp, 23 predicted proteins | sample 011ome_23_FD_148632 | JGI IMG/M metagenome (GOLD analysis project Ga0181557, IMG submission 148632) | Coastal salt marsh microbial communities from the Groves Creek Marsh, Skidaway Island, Georgia - 011506CT metaG (spades assembly) | ecosystem: Environmental > Aquatic > Marine > Intertidal zone...
GACTTTCACTTCCTCTCTCTCTCTCTCTCTCTCTCTCTCACTAGACTCGAGCCGACGGACTCGAGCCGCGCTTAATATATGTATGTATATATGTATAGCTGCAGCGAAGAGGGCGGAAGAGTTTTGTAATGAGGGAGTAGAGGCGTTTTTTGGACCCGGAAGAGGGATATTTTTTATTTTTTGGATATCTTTTTAAATTCGCGAAAGGACGCGAGACGTCCGCGCTTGCTCTCTACTGCCTGACTGCGCTTTTTTTTTGTTTTGTGCACTTAGCTTTGCGAGTCGACGCATCGTTCAAGCGTGGAGTGACGGCGGTTTTGGAAAAACACAAAAACACACGCTACTGTTTTAAAAACGCTCTCTCCTCATAAACACACCTCTACACATATTTCAACGTGTTCAAAGACACACAGCAACAGCAACAGCAACAACAACAACAGAAAGAAAGAAAGAAGAGCATTAAAACGCCATGGCTCTCTCCGCTGCTGCTGCGCCAGCCGGGATGGTGATTGGGTCTTCTTCCTCGACGGGAGGTGGTGGTTTTAAACAACAACTTCAAAAACAAACGATGAAGACGAGAACGACGGCGACGATAAATAGAAAGAAGAAAAACAGTTTTAGCAGATATAATAATAGAACCATCTCCACCACTGCGATGGCGAGTAGTAATAGCGGCAGCAGCAATCAGATGAAGTATTCAGACAATAATGGCTTACCCAGAGATGCTAAGATTGGCATCTTGGGTGGAGGACAACTCGGACGAATGCTCGCCATCGCCGGCGCGCCAATGGGGGTTCGTTTAAACGTTATCGATCCTACGGAACCCTCTTGTCCAGCTTCGATTGCCGCGGAACAAACGATTGGATCGTTTCGAGACAAAGCTGCGGTGATGGAATTCGCGAAAGATTGCGATGTGGTTACGGTTGAGATTGAACACATCGACTGCGACGCGCTCGACGAGTTGGTCAAAAACGGCATCGACGTGCAGCCGACTCCAAAGACGTTACGAACGATTCAGGATAAATACGCGCAAAAGGTACACTTTCGAGATAATAACGTGAAGATTGGACCGTTCATGGACGTTCCGGACGAAGCGCAGTTGCAAAATGCCGTCAACGCGTTTGGGTTTCCGTTGATGTTGAAGAGTAAAAGGTTAGCTTACGACGGGAGAGGCAACGCGGTGGCGAAAACGGCCAACGATTTGAACGATGCGCTTAAATCCCTCGGTGGATTTGATACCGGTTTGTACGCGGAGAAGTGGGTGCCTTTTGAAAGAGAGTTGGCGGTGATGGTGGCGAGATCGAAATCCGGCGAAGTCGTCGCGTACCCAGTCGTAGAAACCGTGCACGAAGACAACATTTGCGATACAACCTTCGCGCCAGCGATGATTTCCAACAAGTTGGCTGAGAAAGCACAAGCTGTTGCGAAATCTGCAGTTGCCTCGTTCGAAGGGGCCGGAATTTTTGGCGTGGAGCTGTTTTTGCTCGAGGATGGCGAGACAGTCTTGTTGAACGAGTGCGCACCGAGACCGCACAACTCTGGACATTACACCATCGAAGCGTGTAACTGCTCGCAATACGAGATGCACTTACGAGCTATTTGTGGTTGGCCGTTAGGTAACCCGAAATTGAAAGTTGGTGGTAGCGTCATGAAAAACATCTTAGGCGATGGCGACGGCGAAAAAGCCATGACGAAATGCCACAGAATGATGGGTAAAGCGCTGACCGTCCCGGGCGCGAGCGTCCATTGGTACGAAAAACCAGAGGTGAAAAAAGCGAGAAAAGTAGGTCACATAACCACCGTCGGTGCATCTTTGAACGAAGCGAAAGAACGCATGTCAGAAATAACCGGGGATGATTACAGCGTCCAACCGTCGATTGGGATCATCATGGGTTCGGATTCTGATTTGCCAACCATGGCGGCTGCCGCGGACGTGCTCAAAGATTTTGGGATCAAGTGTGAAGTGACGGTCATTTCTGCGCACAGAACACCCCAAGAGATGTTTGAATACTCCAAAAAGGCGCACACCCGAGGTATTCGAGCTATCATTGCCGGTGCCGGAGGGGCGGCGCACCTTCCCGGTATGGTTGCCGCAATGACACCTTTACCAGTAATCGGTGTCCCGGTGCCTCTGAAATATCTCGACGGCATGGACTCTTTGCTTTCTATCGTACAAATGCCAAAAGGTGTACCGACTGCCACCGTAGCCATCGGCAACGCCGCGAACGCGGGTTTATTAGCGGCTAGAATTGTTGGCGCGTACGAGCCGGAAGTGTTGAAAAAGATGGAGGAGTACCAAGACAACATGACGGATGTGGTTTTGAATAAAGCGGACAAGTTGATGACAAACGGCTACGAGAAGTATTTGAAAGAGATGTAAAGAAGATAGTGACGATAATGTTGGCTTTAGCGCGTTTCCTTTGTTATTATTATTCTCATTTATTACTGGACGGTATGTCTCACCCAGTTGTATTTTTTTTTCACCTTCGTACTCCCTTTCAATGCCTCAAACATTTAAAAGAGATAAAGCACGCGACGGACGACCACGATTACCCACACATCATCGCATCATTTTTATCATCGGTTCATCTTTCCATCCCGCTTCCTCTCTTTGAATGCTCTCGCGCTCCGTTTACATTTTTAGAACGACAACAGCAGCAGCAGCAGCAGCGAGAACCAAACTCTTCAACAACGTTGATAGCCGCCGGGTTAAAATTAGCATAACCAACAACAACACGACGATGACTTCGCCAGCGACGCGTTGCTGTTGTTCGTCGAACTTTCGAACTATTTCTGCTACCACTAATAATAAAAGTAATAACAACAGCAGCGTCATTGTCGTCAGACAATGCATCAGATCCCCGCATCGACAGAAAAGCGGAGCAGTCGTCCTAGGTACTAAAAGCAGACGAAGAGGAATTGTCACCTCCACTAGATTTGCACTGAAAGCCACAGACGATGACGATGACCGAGAGATGGAGATGGACGACGACGACGACGACGAGGAAGAACGAAAAGAAGAGCGACACAGCATACTCGCCGCATCAGACACGTTAGTTTCGAACGAGATTTGGGGCGCCGATTGGCCAGAATACGTTCAATTTTTAGCCATGTTGCAATCGCAAGGTTACGCGCAACCGTCGCCAGAGTATCAGAGAGGTTCGTCTTCGTCTTCGTCCTCAAAGGCAGGCGTAGATTCGAACGTTCCCGCGTGGGCGCAAGGTGGTGTAGACTATAACGGAGAAGAGCGAGATGGACCCACATCATCGTCGTCGTCCTCTAAAGATGATGATGATGATGATGACGGGGAAGGCGATTTCAAATCGAGGTTTGAGGACGAGTTTGAAGATCTCACGATTACGGATTTAGGAGATAGGAAACGAATGATCATCGCGTTTTGTCGCGATCGTCGCGATATTTTTGATAATGCCGTCACGGAAGCACAGTTGTATCAACTCCTCGATTGGCCCATTCCAAAGCTTCTGGCTTCGAGAAAACTCGTATCCGCGATGTCAAGATTGCGGAACGCTTTCCAAGTGGATTGCTCTCATTGGCGGGGGAAATGTGCAAGCTTGAACGGCCCAACGAAAATTCAGGCCGTGAACCCGACGTTGCATTTCACAGACTTGATGCGCATAATTATGAGTTTATCCTACATAGAAGATCCAGATCAATTCAGCGATTTACCGCCGAAAAGTGTTGCTTCGAACGTGCTCAGATCTATTATGGAAAAAGCAGTCGTTCCAAAGGACCCAAACTACAGGGAACCGGAAGCACCGAAACCTCGAGCAACTTCTTTCGGGGAGTCTAAATTCACAGTTCGCGAGAAAATTAACGCAATCGAGGAGCGAAACCGAAAAGCGCACTTGTTGAGATATGAAGGTGGTGCTGGACGCACGGATGGTATCACAACATGGAACCCAGAAACGAGAGGACGCCAGGTTGGTAAACAACGCATACTCGAAAGTCAACGCGAACGAAGAGAAGATTACGACGACGAGGGCAGCAGAAGAGGTTTTGGTGGAAGAGAGCGGTTTAATAACTACGATAACAGATATTCAGAGCGAGGAGGATTTGAACGCGGCGGAAGAAGAGATTTTGGAGGAAGAGGCGGCGGTAGAGGTGGCGGCAGAGGTGGTTCAAGTGGTCCGTGTTTCAACTGCGGCGAATTCGGGCACATATCAAGAGACTGCCCTCAGCCGCGACAAAGAGATTCAGGAGGAGGTAGAGGTAGAGGTAATTTCGAAAATAGAGGAGGTAGAGGATTTGGTAGATCTGGAGGAAGATATGGCGGTCGAGAAGGCGGAGGGCGACGTGGCGAACGACGATTCTCAAATGAAGACCGAGCGCCACGAAGAGATTTTGAAGACAACGAGGATAGATGGACGTGATCGAGTGCTTTTTCAATATGCCAGGTACTCTCACATTATACAGATAACAATAAAACTAATGATACAAACTAATGATACAAAATTTGAAAACGCTCACACACCGGCATGTTATTTTTGTCGTAGTATTATACATTCCCACACTCAACATCTCCAATTTAGAGCGGACCAAATTTGCCTTCGGTGTTTTCACCTCCCGAGGTTGAAATAGGAATGGCATTCAACGCTTCGAAACTTTCCAAGTCAATCTCTTCATCGCCGAAGTGTGAAAAGGTCGCTGGAAAGACGGCAAATTTGTACGAAAAGAACCCAAAGATAGTCCATCCCAAGCAGTGGTCGGCGCCAAAATGTTGCGCGGCGAGACAACCAAAGTACGCCACGACCGACATTCGCGCCGGTGTACTTCCAATGATCATATCTGCGATCTTTTGAAGATGTGCGAACGGAGATTCCGTCGGCTCTCCTCCATCTTCGCCTTCGCTTTCACTCCTCTTCCTCTTCTCTTCCTCTTCGTCGACTCCACTGAAGAACTGATCGATAGATTTCGTAAGCATTTGCATGTACAAAACACCAATCACGCCTCCGCTCGCAAACGCTTTCGCCTGTTCGATGTCGCCTTTTGTAAACTCAAAAGTGAAACCAGCGGCGATGATACCTGCCGTGAAACAAAACAGTCTCATTTTGTACGCGTCGTAATTATGCATGGAAACTTCTCTTTCCATCTCAATCTGTTCCGGTGACTTCTTCTTCACTTCCCCTGGACGAAGTTCCAACGCTCCGGCTTTGACCACATCGCAATCGTAATACTTGGTTGGAAAATTAATCGCGTTTTCCTCTGGATGCTCATCGAAAGTATCCACGATGGAAATACAATCCAACGTCCACGATTTCACGTGTTTTCCTTCAACGCTAACCCACAATGCGGTCGGCGTCCCAACCTCTCTCGCTCGAAACGTCACGACGTCCGTTTTACCGGGAACGTTGAACCTGCCTTCGCACCCGTCCGCGGAAAACGAATCGATGCGTTCCATCAACGCCCTTCCGTCCGTGCCTATGATACAAACGTTCAACGCGGACGGTTGTTCCCAGTCAAAACTGCTGTTGCTTTCTTTCTTGTCCGGGAATCCCGAGCGAATGTGCATCGTGTACGTTCGAAATCGCGCGTCTTCGATTTCATCCTGTTTCCATCAAACACAAATAAAATATCCAAGTCAATAACGAGACGTTTTGGAAGAAAACTGAAACGAGAGAGGCACCCCCTCTGCTCTGGTCAAAAAAAAAAGAGCAGCAGGAGGAAAAAGACAAAATTTTAAACTCTGATATTTTTATATACGTACGTACGCTTTGGGAAAAACTAAAACGTACCGTGGTGAGATCGGAGGACAACAACCTGTTCGGCATGGCGAAATCGACTTTAGAGGAGTCAATCGTACTCTTCGAAGTCGCGATCTGCTCTGCGGCTACCATCGCTCGATCGTCGTCGTCGCCGTTTGCGGCAAAATTGACAAAATAACGTTTCGACATTTTTTTTGACCTCGGCGTAATTCTTCTCTCGTCGCGGCTCTTCATCTTTCGCGACGCCTTCAACGCGCGCGAGAGAGAGAGAGAAAAAGAAGAAGAAGAAGAAGAAGAAGAAGAATGCATCGTTATTGTTGATAGGTCGCTACGGATCAAAATGCTTTTTGCGTTGTTTGTGTGTGTGTGTAGGAGAACAGAAACACGCGCTGCAGGTGAATAAAAGCGCCGGCTCTGCAAAAAGAAAAATAACGAACTTTTTGGTACGATGATGCGAGTTCAAATTTCTGCCACCGATTTTTTTCCCGTTTTTTTTTTCGTGGAGGAGAAGGCGAAACGCACACCCACACGAAGAAAAGGACCGTGAAGGAGAAGCAGCTCGTGGAAAGAAATCGTGTTCGTTTGTCGTTTGTTGTGCCCAGGTGGCATTTTTTTTCCTCGACGTCACACACCAAAAGCATAATCCTTCTCTCGTTGGTGTCTTTACGACCTCCTCGCGATGATACTACCGATGACCACCTGCCCGCGAACGCTCTCGTCCTCGTTCACTTCGTCTTCCTCGTCCGCGGCTACGCGTCCTCGCGGCGGCTGTGCTCCTCTCGCATCCCTCGCGTACAAAACGAAGCGCAGGAGAGCGGTTACGACGACGACGATTTCGACGACGACGAGAGCTTCAGTCGTTTCCGAAGCGACCGCTGTCAGTAGTATTCAACCGTTGCCGGCTGATTTTGAAGCCATAAAATACACGCCATCACCTCTGGAACCCGGAGCGTTGAACGCGCAGTTCGCCGTTCTAGGCGTCGTCTCGATTACCGTCGCGTATTGGTGGTTTGTGGTCGTCCCAGCCGCGCGAATCAACTTGGCGGTGAACAAAAATCAAGGCAAACTGAAGACATACTTAGAGGAGTTGAAACGGGACGAGTCGCGAACGTTAGAGAGATGGTTTTTCACCGAGTGGTTGATGAAGATAGACCCAGAGACGAAGTATTTGTTGCGAGATGATGGTGAAGAAGAAGAAACGATTGGATTGGGAGACACCGAAGGCGGTGGCGACAAAACGAAAAGCGAGGACATCGATATCATAATCCAAAGAGCGCGAAAAACACCGGACTTTTTCTCGTTGGATAATCCCGTATTGGTGGCGTTTATAATCACGTTTGGGTTCTCCGCGGTTATTGGACTCTTAGGCGAGGTAAGCGCTGGCGTGTTAGAGAATTAGATGTATTGTTATGCTTATAGAATGTGTGTTGATAAATTTTACAAGCTGTGTGTTGTGTGTTGAGCGGAATCTCATGCGAATAAAGATGTTTTACATGGGGTGAAAAACCGCCGCGCGCGCAACTTGCTCTCGCCATCGTATTTCTGTTTTTTTACACTCTCTCACTTTTATTTTTCCGACGACAAGAGGAAGCTCTTCCGATATTTTGACATGTACAACAATGTGGTGGTATTATCTCGTCCCTTTCTTTCGTTCGTGTCATCTCTCTTTCTCTCTCGTAAACTCTTTTTTTGTCGCTCTCGCAGACTATTTATTTTAACGAGGGCCGGCGCCTCCTTTGGAAGTGGACTTCGGGTTGGCGATATTGGCTTTAGCAGCGGCCAATCTCGCGCCCAAAACGCGGAACGCCGAACACGAGACGACGTTCAATCCGGCTTCGTGGAAGAATGCGATGGACTTCTCGTCGCCGCCGTGCTCGCCGCATACCGAAACTGGAATCTTTGAATTCACCGCTCTGGCGCCTTGGACGGACATTTTGATCAATTCCCCGACGCCATCAACATCGATGGTGTTGAACGGATCCGTCTCGATGATGCCGAATTCTTTATACTTCTCCAAGAACGAACTCGCATCGTCTCGGGAGAAACCAAAAGAAAGTTGCGATAAATCGTTGGAACCAAAGCTCATGAATGCGGCGCCTTCTTCGACCAAATTGCCGGAAACGATGCAAGCGCGCGGCGTTTCGCACATCATGCCGATCGGAATTTCGCGGTTGTCCGGTCCGAGCACGTCGGCTCGACTTACTTCGGAAGCGCGAGCATTAAACGTTTGTTGGATGGTTTGAAAAATTAACGCCCGTTGGTTTTCAAATTCCTCGACTGTGGAAACGAGAGGAACCATGATTTTACCGTTCGGGTGCACGCCAGTGGCAATGTACGCGTCAATCATTGCGTTTACGATAGCCTTGGTTTGCATGGCCGTAATTTTCGGTTCGAGAATACCGACGCGAACGCCACGTAAACCCATCATCGGGTTCTTCTCTCTTTTGGCTTCACACGTCTCTCTCAACGCATCCGCGGATTCCAAAGAGCACTTCTTCGCCAAGTCCGTGGCGAACTTCTCGTCCTTCAACTCGAGCTCGGTCGGCAAAAATTCGTGCAAAGGTGGATCCAACAAACGAATGGTAACTGGCAAGTTACCGGCTTGCTCGAACAACGCTTGGAAGTCATCCTTGAGCATTGGGCCCATCTTATTGTCCAAGATTTCAACTCTCGAGGCGTCATCCTTGGCCAAAATCATCGAACGTGCTACGGAGACACGTTCCGCGGTCGCCAAAAGCATGTGCTCTGTGCGGCACAATCCGATACCTTGGGCGCCAAAATACATGGCGAGTTTCAATTCTGCCGCGGTATCGGCGTTTGCGTACACGCTCAAGCTCTTCGCTTCTTCCACCCAACTCATGAACTTGGCCATCTTCGGGTGTTGTTCGTACACGCCCTCACCGGCGGCGTTCATTTCAACTTTCCTGTTGATGACGTACCCTTCACCACCATCCAAAGAAATCCAATCGCCGGACTTCACTGTGGCAATCAAGTTTGCAGGCGAGATACTTTCACTGCTGTAGAAATACGCCTCTTTCTTCGCCTCGTCCACTCGCATGGTTGCGACGCCCGAAACGCACGGCAATCCCCATCCGCGAGCGACGACGGCGGCGTGCGACGTCATGCCGCCATTTTGCGTCAGGAAACCATTCGAGGCGTGCATACCGGAAACATCCTCGGCAGACGTCTCGACGCGGCACAAAATGACGCCTTCTTTCGGATTCGCTTTCTTCATCGCCAAGACATCTTCGGAGGAAAACGCGACGCGACCGACGGCGCACCCGGGACTCGCGGCTAAACCGGTGGAGATTTTAGCATCGATGTACTCTTCTTCGGTCTCTTTGAACGCTGGATGGATCAATTGGTTCAAGTGATCCAACTCGACCATTTCGATGGCTTCTTCTTTCGTGATCAAGCCTTCCTCGTACATGTCCACTGCAACGTTGATAGCGGCGACGCCATTACGCTTGCCGTTTCTCGTTTGCAAGATGAACAATTTGCCAGAATCGATGGTGAATTCGATATCTTGCATATTCTTGAAGTGCATCTCGAGTTTATCGAGCGTATCTTGCAAACTTTGCGCGACGACCGGCATTTTCTCAAACAGCGTGGAAATTGGTTCTGGCGTTCGAATACCCGCGACGACGTCTTCGCCTTGCGCATTGATAAGATATTCACCAAAGATGATCTTCTCGCCGGTATCCGGTCTGCGCGTAAAGCATACGCCAGTGCCAGAAGTTTCCCCGAGGTTACCGAAGACCATAGACTGGACGTTGACGGCGGTACCACCCAAGGAGCTCAAGCCGGCAATTTCTCGGTACGCCTTGGCTCTCGGCTTATTCCAAGACTCAAATACAGCTTCGATGGCGAGTTTCAATTGCATCGTTGGGTCCGACGGGAACGGCCTGTTCGGATCAACCTTCAAATACACTTGCTCGTACGCATCGCACACTTCCATCAAATCTTCCGCGGACAAGTCCGTGTCCTTCTCGACGCCCTTTTTCTCCTTGACGCGTTCGAGTTCCATTTCGAATTGACTCCTGTCCATCTCGAAAACGACCGACCCGAACATATCCAACAAACGCCTGTACGCGTCGTACGCGAACCTCTTGTTCGCACCGCCGTTCGCCGCGGCAATTTTCTCGCAGACCGTTTTGTTCAAACCAATGTTCAAAACGGTCTCCAACATCCCTGGCATCGACACGGCGGCGCCGGATCTCACCGAGAACAAAAGCGGTTCGGCGTCGCCTTCGCCGCCGAACTTCTTCCCCAACTCTTTTTCGGTTTCAGAAATGGCGAATTCGACGTCTGCCCAAATATCTTCAACCGCGTCGGTGCCTTCAACTCGGCACGACTCGTACGTTTCGCACATGGACGCCGGGATGGTAAAACCCGGCGGCACCGGTACGCCGAGTTTCATCATCTCCGCCAACAACGCGCCTCTGTTTCGTTTTTTTTATAAATGATAGAAAGCGCTATGTGTTAGTATGTGTTGTTATCGTCGTCGTTATCATCGCCGTCGAAAAGAAGAAGAAGAAGAAGAAGAAGAAGAAAAGAGGGTGGTATGTGTGTGTGATTTTTTATGGGCTCACACTCAAATTTCAGGAACACCCTTCCCCCACCAAAAAAACAATTTTTTTTTTTTCCTTTTTGTGAGTGATGACGTAGAAAAACGTGTACAAACCAGAGTTCGTTAGTGAGCTCAAGTAGGCACCCTCGCGCCCACTTTTGTGGTTGTAACAGTATGTGGAAAAAAGATACGCACTTGTTGCCGAGAATGTCCTTCAATTCCGCGCCACCATCGCAGGTTTTGGAGTTGAAAATGTACACCACTTTCGGTTCTCCGTTTGGTTTCAAGATTTGCACCGCGTTGTTCGCGATCACATCTTGTTCGGTCGAAGACACTTTCGCCGCTCGAACGTGTTGAATTTTGTTCGAGCGAATTCGGTGTCGACGCGCAATCTTTCTTCCCGAAGAGGAGGAGGAAGAAGAAGACGAAAAATTTTGTTGTTGTACAAAGCTTTGCGAAGCGGACAAAGAAGACGACGCGGAAGACATCATCGTTATCGGTGTTCGCGGGCGGTAGTGTTACAACTTTAACAATGAGAGTGCGTGCGTGTGTTGCGAGAGCGCGCGCGTGTGAGTGTTTTACAATAAAATAACGACGATTCGAAAATGAAAAAAGTCTACGTAGGCACCTGGCAGCGCCTAGGTGTTCGTTTTTCGCCGACACACGTCTCGCGTTGATATTTTTTGCTTTTTTTTCCCTACGCCCCCCCCCGGCACCGGACTTTTGCAAACAGTGCCCACACAGAATTTTCAACAACAAAGAACACAAAAGGAAAAGAAAAATTTTTTTTGGAAAAGCTGTTTGCCAGCTCATCGTTTCGCGTCAGAAAAAAAATTCACATCACATCGCATATTTATTATCGCGCGCGCGCGCGGGGGGGTGAATAGAAACGGACGAGAAGAAGAGAGAAGGATGTTGTTCCGTCGCAGTTTGACAAATTTGCGTCGAGCCGCGCAGTTGCGCAATCGCATTTCGTCCGCATCTTCTGCGTCTACTTCTGCCTTCGCGACGACACCAATTTCCCCGTGCTCCTCGTTGAAACGACAGTTAACGAAACGTGCCTTTGCGCATTCCTCTTCCTCGAACTTTTCTCACGCGCAACTCGCGGAAAGCGAAGAGGAAGAGTACGTGCGAGCGCGGATGAACGACGCGAATGATTCCCCCCTCGGTGGGTGCGAGTCGTCGTTCAATGGTATTCATCAATCCTCGCCATCGACCGAGAAGAACAAGAATGAGAATAAGAATAAGAACAACAACAACAACAACAGCGCGGCTTTGACTTTTTCAGCCACGAATTTGGAAAAGGTGTTGAGATTTCGAGGCGAAGAGGGAGGAGAAGAAGAAGGAGGAAGAAAAATGACGACGAAACAAAAGAAGAAGAAGATCACCAATAACAACAACAACAACAACAACACCAACACCAACACCAACATCGCGAAGAAAAAAAGGTTCATTGGGAACGTGCCTGAATACGTGTGCTCCTCTTCTTTTACCTCCGTCGCTGCAGCTGCAACGAAAAAATGCGACGAAACGACGAGTACTGTATTATGTCGCTCGGAGTCCGATTTGCTCGGCGAACTCGATACTATTCCGCGGAACGCTTTGTACGGTATCGCCACTCAAAGAGCAGTGGAGAATTATCCAATCACCGGAGTGAAACTGAGTCACTTTCCGGAGTTCATTCGCGCTTTAGCATTCGTCAAGAAGGCAGCCGCGACGGCTAATTTTAAGGTTGGATTAATCTCGAAAGAGATTTTTGAGGCGATTTCGACCGCGTGCGATAGTTTGTTGGATTCGAACAAATATCACGGAGATTTCATCGTGGATGTCATTCAAGGCGGCGCTGGAACAAGCACAAACATGGCTGCGAATGAAATAATCGCAAATTTGGCGAATTTGAGTTTGAATAAACCGATCGGATCGTATGAAGTCGTCCATCCGAACGATCACGTCAACTTGTGCCAATCTACAAACGACGCGTATCCGACTGCCGCCAAACTCGCGGTTGGTTTACATCACGAAAAAATGGTCAGCGAACTAAAACTGTTGATTGAATCGTTCCGCAAAAAGGGCGACGAGTTCAAAGACATCGTTAAAATGGGTCGCACGCAACTTCAAGACGCTGTTCCGATGACACTCGGGCAAGAGTTCGCATCTTTTGCAAACTCTCTCGAGTCGGATCTGGCGTATTTAATGAAGAATGTCAACGCGTTGTACGAGTGTAATCTCGGGGGCACCGCAATTGGCACCTCCATAACCGCACACAAGGAGTTCTCCAAAGAATCGATCGACGCTTTGAGGCAGTTGACGAAATTGCCATTCACGAGCGCGAAAGATTTCGTCGAGGCATCGAGTTCCACCTCTTCGTTTTTGTTGTTTTCGAGCATTTTGAGACGAATCGCTTTGAAAACGAGCAAAATATGCAACGATTTACGTCTGTTAAGCTCTGGTCCGAGATGCGGTTTCAACGAGATTGATTTACCCGCCGTCGCACCTGGATCGTCCATCATGCCGGGAAAAATTAATCCCGTCATCCCCGAGGTGATGAATCAAGTGTGCTTCCAAGTTATTGGAAGTGATGCCGCAATATCGATGGCATCAGAACACGCGCAGTTGCAACTCAACGCGTTTGAGCCTGTGATCGTGTACAACTTACTAAACTCATTAGACTCTATGTCTAACGGCTTAAAGGTCTTGCGCGAGAAGTGCATCGACGGTATCACCGCGAACGAAGACGTCTGCGCGAGCCACGTGAACAATTCCATTGGTATTGTAACAGCTTTGCTCCCGAAAATAGGCTATAAAAAAGCCACCTTGGTTGCAAAAACCGCTCTTGAAACAAACAAGCCGGTTTCTCATGTCGCCACGGAAGTGCTGAACTTCCTCTCCCAAGAAGATGCGGACACGCTGTTGAACATCGAAAATATGACCGGCGTCGTCGCTGGCGATAAAGAAGCCGAGGAGAAGAGAAAATCCTATCCTAAGCGAGGCGTGGACATCGAGTCTCCGCAATCCGCCGGAGGGAAGAAGTGCAACTTGTGGAGTTACATGTATCCGCCGGAGAGGCAATTGTTTCAATCTGCTGGTGTTATGTAATTTAAAGAAGCACCGTGTGTAATAATAATATCAACGAGGGAGAGAGAGAGAGAGAGAGAGAGAGAGAGAGAGAGAGAGAGAGAGAGAGAGAGAGAGAGAGAGAGAGAGAGACAGACAGACAGAGAGATAGTCTTGAAAAAGACCACCATCAACCACGTCGAAAAAAGGGAGTGCCTTCCCCTGTAAACTTTTTATCCAAACAAGCACAAGTCGTTTTATTATTAATACTCCACTCGTAAGTATACACCCCGCGCACTCCTGTTCAATTCAGTGTTCGTGCGCGTGATAAAAACACCGAAGGAAAGAGTATAAAGCACGCAAATCTCTCACATAATCGTGAAATCAGCATCGCATCAATCGTCATGTCGTCTGCAACAACTTTACCCAATTTTGCAGTTGCGGTGAACACCTCGTCGTCAACGTGGTCGACGCGAAAGGAATCCAACGCTTTCACTTCTTCATCTTCATCTTCGAGAAGAACGCGAAGAATTCATCGCGCTTCTGCGTTGTCGTCGTCTCCTTCGATGATGGCTTATGCAGTAGCAGGAGAAGGACAGAATCAACAAGTCTTGAGAGACGTGACTAAAAAGCTCCGCGACTGCGTCAAGAGAAAAGCGCCGTCATCCGCCGTCGATTTACTCGTGTCTTTAGGGAGAGACTATGGGATCGAACCGGACGCTCGAGCGACCTCCGCGTGCATCGCGGCGTGCGTTGCCGGTCGAGATTTAGATATGGCGGAAAAAGTGTTCGAGCAAGTATTCGAAGGCGGCGTGTGCGAGCCGGATGAAATTGCCATCGTCGAGCTCGTGAAAGGGTATCTGACCATTGGCAAAGACAATGCGCCGTTGTGGCAGAAAGCGACGAGTTTATGCGCGCAGATGACGAATAAATACGGAATTACGCGGACTGCGGTAACGTATAACGTTTTGTTGCAATGCTGCGCCAACACGAATGATTTTCAGAGGGCAGAGGAGATCATCGATACCATGTACGATGAAGAAGTTGCGCCGAGTCCGGAGACGTTCAAGGCAGTCGAGAAGAGGAGAAGCATTCGCTCGTACGCAAAGAAGGTTTTGATGTAATAGAAGATGTCGTATTATTGGTATGTATACTCGAGAATAGAAAAAAAGATAGAGAGGAGAGAGAGAGAGAGAAAGAGAGAGAATTATTGATTGCTCATTTGATTGTATTTCTACTACTCCATTGAGAGGTGCTAATTTTAATTGATTTACGTGTTTTATCGAAGCTTGTTCCCGCTGCCTTTGAAGGCACTGAATCCGTCCTTCTTCTCGCTAGTATTCTGTGTCCCATTTTTATCATCGCCACCTTCTGTGCTCTTCTTCTCGGACTCTTTTTGTTTCTTCCTCGCCATCGCTGCCGCTCTCGCACCTCCGCCAAACATGACTTTCCCAGCCGCTTTTCGTTCAGCTCTTTCTGCTTCGGATAAACTCTTCTTCTTTTCCTCGTCGGCGCCTTCAGCGTTACCTAAAACGCCACCTTCGCGCAGCTTTTGCCACTCTTTCGTCACTCGTAAAGAGGTAGTCGGAAGCTCTACTTTCACCGGCTGCGATTCGCTAGCTTTCGAAGCTTTCCCGTCCAGTCTATTCCCGCTCCCCACGAACGCTAAAAATGTGTTTTTGTTGCTTTCTTCCTCCTTCTTTTCTTCTTTTTCTTCTTTTTTCTCGTCTTCTTTTGCTCGCGGCGTACTTCCAGTCAAATCCACCACACCGTTCTCGTCCACGTCCATAAAACTCTCCTTTCCACCTTCTGTATTCTTCGTCGTTGGCATGGCTGTTCCTCCTCCTCCTCCTCCTCCGGCTTTACCTCCGTAATCTGGTTCCACATAATCCAACGGCGCTGCGAAATCCACCTCGCAATCCGTCTCCACCACGCACACTCCGGCCTCCGGTTTCGCCTCGATCACGTCGATAAAATATCTCTTATTGTTGTATTCAATCATGAACGTATCGTTCACGGTTAAGCACGTGTAATTTCTCAAGCACGTCTCCAACACCGCCTTGGGATTGCTAATGTTCAAAAAATCGCTCGTTTGCGGTTGAAGCTTCACGAACGTGCCTTTAGGTAACCGGCAGTTTTTCACTCTCAGAACGTCCCCTTCGATTAACCGCAAGTTTTGCATCATCCAGTACGGAAGATAACAAACACCCTCGTCCGCGACGAATTCTAAAACCCCGCAGTGCGTTTTCGTCTTCTCTTTCACGTTCTCGATGTTGAACAACATCGGAAAATCCAAGTCTCCGATTTGCGATAATCTGTCTAACGCCGAGGGTGGTAGAATGATTTTGTCACCTTTGTCCAACTCCGAGCGGTCGATGAAGGACACCGGGTAAGCTCTGTATTGCGCTTCGAACGCAGATCGACCGCCCCCACCAAATCGGAACATTATTGTTGTTGTTGTTGTTGTCGTTGCTTTTGATTTTGAACACAGAGAAGCGCGCTTTAATAGTAATAATGAAGACAAAAAGAGAAAAGAAAAAAGGGAAAAATCAAAGAAATTCCGAAAAAGAGAAAAAAAAATTCACACTCACAAACAACTTGCATTGGCTTCATTAATAGTAATAGTAATAATAATAATAATAACAATGCCGACGACGACGAGAAGAAGAAGCGCATCGAAATCTCTGAGTCGAGAGACAACTCCCGCTCTCGAAGAAGACAAAGAGAAGAAGAAGAAGAAGAGCGACGGTGGAGGAGGGAGGAAGAGGAAGGAAATGTCACCAATTGCAGAAGAAAAGTCACCTCTTCCTTCTCCATCAACGAACAACAACAACAACAACAACAACAACAACGACACGAACGCGAATAAGAAACAGAAACAGATAAAAGGAAGAGGCAAGGCGGGAGGAGGATTGAGGTCAGACGATAAGAGTCCGGAGAGAAGACACGGAGACGACGATAATAGAGGTGGAAAAGGAGGAGAAACAGAAAACGATAAAGATGATGCTGATGGTGGTTCACCGTCGAGGAAGACGAAGAAAGCCGCCAGTGCGAGCGCAGAGAACAACAAAAAGGAAAAAGACGATTTGATCATACAGCAAAGGAAACGGAAACTTCAAGAGTGGCGAGAAGCTCAGGAGAAGAAGAAGAAAATGAACGAAATCAAAGCGGCGGCGTTGCAAGCGGTAGTTGGGAAGAAGAGGTTTGAACGGAAAACTGTGATGATGGACGACGATGGGATGTTTAACGACGACGACGAGGACGAAGATGCAAATGCGGCGATGACGAAAAGGAAACCACCGAGTTTTCTCAACGATGAAGATGAGGACGACGATGATAAAAGCAAGAAGGATGGCGACGGTGAGGAAGACGATGAAGACGATCCTTTGGATGCGTTTATGAATTTGAACGATGAAGCGATGAACGAGGAGAGAGCAAAGGCGGAGGAGAGAGCGAAACAATTAGCTGAGAAGGAAGACGAAGAGTCAAAGTTGAAAAAAGAGAAAGAAGAGAAAGAGAAAGCGTTAGAGGCGGAATTTATGAGAGCAGCAAAGAGAGCGGCGAGAGTTCTAGTCGAGAAAGATGGGGATGCCATGGATGTCGACGATAATGGCAAGAAGAAGGACTCTTCGGGAAATACCGTCGTCCAGCTGCAAAAGAAGAAATCCATCGTCGACGTGAAAACGAGAGCGCCAGCATCTGAGCAAGCCATAAAAAACGCGAAGAGCAAAATCAAGGTGAAACCAGAATACATCGTCCGAGGCTTTTTCGACGAGGATTCAGAAGGCGAAGGCGATGAGAATGAGGAGGCGAGGAAGAAGAAGAAAGATGGCGAAGGAGCAAATGCGACGATAACAGACAAAGGAGAAAAAGACGAGGATAACAAAGAAGAACTCGCCATGTACGAAAGCGATTCGGACGACGAGTGGGCGGCAAAACAAAAAGCTAAGTTATCAAAAGCAGATAAACTTGGAGCAGTCGTGCACTCGGACATTGACTACCCGCCGTTTCGAAAAAATTTTTACATTGAATCGTACGAAATGTCTAAAATGACAAAAGAAGAAGTCAAAGAGCTTCGAACAAAACTCGACGGCATATCTTGTCGCGGTAAAAGAGTACCAAAACCGATTAAATCTTGGAATCAAGCTGGATTGTCGAATAAAATCATGGAACTCATTCGACGTTCGGGCTTTGAGAATCCCATGCCAATTCAAGCGCAAGCATTACCAATCATCATGAGCGGTCGTGATTGTATTGCCGTCGCTAAAACGGGTTCTGGTAAGACCTTAGCTTATATACTGCCGATGCTGCGGCATATTAAAGATCAACCGGAGATAAAAAATGGCGATGGTCCGATTGCTATGATTGTCGGACCGACTAGAGAGTTGGTGACGCAAATAGGTAAAGAGTGCAGAAAGTTTGGTAAAACGGTTGGTGTTCGATGCGTTTCCGTTTACGGTGGATCCGGCGTTCAATCACAAATCACCGATTTAAAACGAGGGTGCGAAGCAGTTGCGTGCACGCCCGGAAGAATGATTGATATTCTCACTACTGGGGCTGGTAAAATCACAAATTTACGACGCATCACCTATTTCGTTTTGGACGAAGCCGACAGAATGTTTGATATGGGCTTTGAGCCGCAAATCACGAGAATATTAGCAAATACGCGTCCGGATCGTCAAACAGTCATGTTTTCGGCGACGTTTCCGCGCGCAATGGAGAATATCGCCCGAGCGGCGTTGGAAAACCCAATTGAGATTCAAGTTGGAGGCCGTTCGGTTGTAAATTCCGATATCACACAGCTCGTCGAATTGAGAGAAGAGGAAGATCGATTCATTCGAATGTTAGAATTACTAGGTGAGTATTATGAACAAGGTAAAGTGATTATCTTCGTCGCCTCGCAAGATAAATGCGATACGATCTTCAGAGATTTGTTAAAGTCAGGTTATCCGTGTCTGTCTTTGCACGGCGGGAAAGAGCAAGCCGATCGGGAATGTACGATTGTTGATTTTAAAACAGACGTGTGCAATGTATTAGTCGCTACTTCAGTCGCAGCGAGAGGTTTAGACGTTAAAGATGTAAAACTTGTCATCAATTTTGATTGCCCGAACCACCTTGAGGACTACGTTCACCGAGTCGGGCGAACTGGAAGAGCCGGAGAGAAAGGAACCGCAGTGACGTTCATTTCGCGTGACGAGGAGCGTTTCGCGCCAGACCTCGTAAAAGCTATGCGCGAAGCAAAGCAACCGGTGCCACAGGATGTTTTAGCACTCGCAGAAGCATTTGGAAACAAGCGAAAGAACAACGAAGTCATGGCAAACGGTTCTGGCTTTGGCGGTTCTGGATTTAAATTTGATCAATCCGAAGCCGATGCGTTGAAGAAGGAAAAACGCCAAGCTGCAAAAGCCGCTGGATTAATACTTGAAGATGATAACGATGATGAGGACGAGAACATGGACGACGACGACGATGACGGCGGGGGTGACATGAAATGGGGTGCCGCCGGGTTATCGTCGGTTTCAGCAATCGAAAGCGCGAACACAAATGCCGCTGGAGGTCCCATGGCACCAGGACAGGCGAAAGCGTCCACGGCAGTCGCCCTGGCGTCTCAATTTGGCGCAACACCGGCGCAAGTGGCGCAGGCAGCAGCGAATGCAGTGTTCAAAGAAATGTCCAAGAAGGGAGGTTTGAATGCTCCGACGTCTACGGCAGATGCCGAAGCGCAGAAGGCAAGTGCACTCGTCGCGGCGGCAAAAGCTGCCGCTGGAAAAATTGCTTCGTCCTTGGGAAAAACGTCTTCGTCGAATTATAATCCTCCAACGAATGACCCGACTATTCTCAGAGACCAAGCTGCAAAAGCTGGTCACGTCGCCAATTCTGCTGCTGCGTTCATGTCGTCTTCTGCGGCGCAAAATGCAATCATGCTCGCGCAAAATACAGCATTAGCGCACGGTGCTTCAGCCGGAGCAGCCAAGGCTGCTGCTTTCGCGGCGGCTTTGAACGCGCAGCATAAGATGTCTACAGGCGGAGTGATTACTTCTGCAGGTCAGAGTCACTTCGAATCCGAGCTCGAAATCAACGATTTCCCGCAATACGCCAGGTGGAAAGTTACGCATAAAGACCAACTCCAACAGATCAATGATTTCACCGGCGCAGTGGTGACTGTCAAGGGCACGTATTACCCGCCTGGGAGAGCCATTCCAATGGGCGAACGGCGATTGTATTTATTAATTGAAGGTCCAACCGAGAGATGCGTGACTGCGGCGAAGAATCACGTTAAGAAACAAATAGAAGAGGTGGTATCAAAACAGGCTTTACCGGGTGGAGCTGGCGCCGGGCGCTATAAGCTGTGATGTTTTTTAGAATTTAGTATGGGGGTTAGAATCAATGTGACTTTGTACTTTACACGCGTTTATTTCACAAAAAAATTAACGTTATTAGATCAGGTTATTCAGTGAATAGAAGAATCTCTCACTACCTTCCTCACTCATTAAAACCCAAACCAGCCGAGGATTCCGCCTCTTTTTGATGGCGTTTCCACTTCTTTCGGTTCTGCTTCTTCTTCACAGTCTTCAAACTTCGATCCGTCCTCCGAGTCTTTGCTGCTTATAGAGCCTTCACCTCCTTTCTTATTCCTTCGTAACGTTCCTGATGATCCCGGCTTTACGTTGTTATGCTTTGCGGCGCCTCGCTTAGTCGCAGAAGATTTTCTCGCTTCTACTGGAGGCGGTCCTGGAGGGAGCGGAGGCATCACGGATGGAGGATTTGGAGCGTTACCACCTGATTTCTTCTTGTTTTGTTGCTTATTCGTTTTCTTATTTGTTTTCTTATTCGCTCGCTGCTGCAATTCGTCACCACTCGTATCCGGTGATCCTTCCGTCGTCGTCCCTCCTGCCTTTTCTATCTGACCTTTCTTTTTCTTCATGGATGCCTTTTTTGAAGCGGATGACGGAGAGTTGCCATTTTTCTTACCAGGGAGCATCCCAACACCAGGCGGTGCGCCCGGCGGCGGCGGCGGCGGCACACCTGGCGGTGGACTCGGCGGTTGACGCATCGGAGAAACGCCACGCGGTGATCTGTGCGCAACATCTACTGGAGGAGGTCCTGGCGGCGTTGGCGGATGCTGCAGTGATCCGTTTGATCCAGATGAAGTCAATCCGGACGCGCTGTACGGGGAAAGCGGTGGCTTCATGCCTGGTGGTGGTGTTGGCGGCAAAGGCGCGGGTGGACCAGGTGGTGTCGGTGGTGGTGCGCCCGGCGGTGGCGGTGGTGCTCCCGGGGGTGGAGGAGGTGTTGCCGGCGGCGTCGAGGCGTGAAAGAGAGACGTGCCTTGAAGATGTGCGTAATCTCCGTTGGTGCTAGGATGGTGTGGTGGTCTCGACTTCGATGGTGGAGTCGAAGTAGGCGTGGACGCACCACTGATGATTGTCGTTCCAGCAGCGAATGCCGGCGCGGACGATTTCGGCGGCGATGACGCGCTCGTCGTCGCCGTCGTTGTAGCTTTTTCACCCGGCGGAGTCCACAACTTCTTCTCTTCTCCTGGTTGTCGCTTCAACACCCGCAAACTTTCCGGCAAGTTTGCGGACGAAAATATCACTTCTTTTTCTTCTTTCTTCTTCGGTTTTTGTAAAATTTTCACGTTTTTCGCTTCCGGCATTCTTTGATTGGAGTTTCTCCTCGTGTCCGAGGATTCATCTACATCCATGCTGCTCCCGGAGCCTCTGGTCCTCGCTTTTGTCGTTTGGAATCCACCAGGCGGTGGGTCCGAAAAGTCCATTTGATCGTCCTCTCCCCAATCGCCTTGTGGAATGTGCAAATTCGCAATCGCTCCCGCAACTTCGTGTTGAATCTCAGGTCTCACTCGCGATCCTCCGTTAGCGGTCGTCGTGTTGTTGTTTTCGTTCGATTTCGTCGCCCACTGTGGCACCGGTCCTGGCTGCGGCGCTCCTCCTTGACTGTTGAAATCGCGTCGTCGCCAATCGTCAGACGTGTCTGCTTTACTGCCAGCGCCGCCGAAGCTGCCGTTCTGATGATAACTACTTCCGTTGGAAGACCCTCCTCCGTTTCTATAATTATTATTCTCGCGATTATTGTTCCAACTATTCCCGAGTTCCCCGTCACCGTCTCTGCTGCCCCAACTCTTCCCCCAACTCGCTCGCTCCGGCAAACTGTGTTGTTCTTTCTCTCCGTTTTTAATGTTGTTTTTGTTGGCATTATTAGTATTATTACCGTTATTATCCAAGGAAGATGAATCTCCTCCTCCTCCAGTTGTCGTCGTCGTCGTCGTTGACGGTGGACCTCGATTGACCAACTTTATCGAAGGATCGTTCATTAAACTCGAGGTTGGATCGTGTTCGAAACGTTGCGAGGGTAAATTTATTGGTTTCGGCGCCGAGACGACTCTGCCGAGAGACACCATTCGCGAGCCTTTGTAGTGGTGTCTGCTGATTTACGCGCACACGCACGCGCGCGAGTAGTGGTAGTAGTAAACGAAAGAGATTGGTCAGCGTCTAGAAATGAACGCAAAAGAGAGAAGAATCGGCGCGCGCGCGGCGGTGTGTTCAAAAAAGAAAGAGGCGGCAACCAACAAACACTCTCGTCTCGTACAAAAATCCTTTTCCTTTCTTCGAGAACGACGGCGATAATCGCAACAACGATGAATCGTCAGAGAAGAAGGAAACAGAAGAGACAAAGAGTCGCTGCTAACGGCAGAAACGAAGGACGAGCGCGCGATGTGTTCAAAAACCAGACGATGACGTGATAAAACGCACTTCCTGTCCGTCGTCATTTTTTCTGTGTTAAAAGTTTGTTGTGCCTTCTTCTCGCGCCGCTGCTTCCTCCTCCTTTTAATTTCTCTTCTTCTTCTTTCCTTATTCGGTTTCAACAAAAAAGAGACAGAAGAGAGAGATTTAGTGCGCGTGTAAAGTGCCACAGGCGACCTCCTTCTCAGAGCGCGGTTTTAACGAGAAAGTTATTATATGAGCGATATAAAAGCACTTGCGCGAAAAGTGTGAGGGCATTTTTTGAGTGAATGAGAGAGAGAATTACCGACGACGACGACGAAAAAGAAAAAGACGACGACGTTCCGGGAAATTTTTTTTGTTTTGTTTGTTTCGGAGATGTTCCATTTTTTTTTTACGGAGAGGAGTACGCAACCCAACACATCGCGTCGTCGTCTTTTTCGTCTTTCTCGTCGTCGTTCGCGAGGTCTTTGTGAGTAGTACGAGTAGTAAGCGAACAACACACCGACGTTTTTACCACACTAATCCTTCGCAAATTTTAAGATATATATATTTGCACGACGACCACATGTCGTCATCGTTTCCCACCGCCGCTCAACAACAACTACGGAAGATCTCAGCTTCTTCGCGTTCTTCTTCTTCTTTGAAGAAGAAGCGATCGCGTTTGAATGAGAGAATCTCTCGATCTCGATCGGCGACGACGACGACGATGGCCTCTTCTTCGGTGACCAGTAACAACAACAAAATCGCTTTAATCGGTCAGGAGACATCGACCGGGAAACTCGCCATGGGTCTCTCCGCCGGAAGAGGAGGAAACCGCGATGTTTCCGTGGTGTTTGGAGAGAAGATGGAAAATGCCGAAGAAATGACGCAAGGGATGGACGACGCAACGTTCGAGAAGCGATTTTATTGCACCAAGGAACAATTTGCCAAAATATCTACGTCGAGTAAAAACGACGAGAACGCTACCACCACGAGCACGACGTATATTTTCTGCCACGAGTCCGGGGCTAAACAGATGAAAGCGATGAAAGATTTAAAGGCTTTGAATATCGTGAATAATAGTAATAATAGCGGGGATGGAGATAAGTGCGTTTTACTTTCCAGAGTTGGGATCAATCGAAAATCGAAAGCGCCGTTCAAGACGCAAAACGAACCGTATCAACAAAGAGAAACCGTGCAAATTGGACAGATCGCGTTACCGATTGGAAACGCGATCGGGGAACCTACTATTGGGACTTTGGATGGCTATGAGGAAAGCGAACAAAGAGCGAAAGAGATTTTTGGCCCCGAAAACGTCACCGTCGTGAGATCGGGAGAGTTGAGAGGTAACGGACCTTTGCTCCTCGCTGACTTGTCCGCTCGACTCGTGGACAACATGTACGACGTGAAATTCCAAGACTTGTACGTCTTCCAAGGCGACAGTCAACAAGGCTACACGAAAAGGTTAAACTTGGCGCAAATTTTAGTTCGATGCGCCGAAAACCCATCGTCAAGCGTTCGAGATATCTCCGTGTTATCCGTGGTGTGTAAAACCGTTCCAATCGTGGGCGAGCAAACCGTTTCCGAGCCGACGGACAGAGAGAGAAGAAAAGGGTACGACATGAGTAAAGGCATCGCGCCTCCCGCCATCGACATCGCCACCGTGGATGCTTTGCTCGCTAATCCGCAACCGTGAAATGAAAGATATTGATGATGACGATGAATGATGGACGACGGTTTCAGAATATGCACGTGTACCCCTACGCTTACTTGTATTTATACCTAACTTTTCCTACATTTTTTGTTTGACGACACAGCAACGAACCAGATAAGAAAAAAGAATGTTTGCCAGCTTCGCGTCGATCACTCCGCGAGCGTTCGCGCCATCCTTTCCTCACCAACGCGGCGTCGAAGAAGGGCAACAAAGAGGAGGAAGAAGAGGCACCTCAATCGTCTTAAACGCGAAGAAAGATAAAAGGAAGAAAGAACGCGCGGCGGCGAGGAAGCAAGAGATGAAGTCGAGACCGTCGTTCGCGAATAGGGAAGGCGACGACGACGAAGAAGCGAGAGGAGGAGATGAAGACGACGACGACGACGACGTCGTCGAGGCTTCTTCCTCGGGTAACGGCGACGACCCGAACCAACGAATTTTGGACGACAAAGACGTGTTCTTTCAATCGATGACGTTAGCGTCCACGTACAAACAAAGAACAGATTTGCAACTTTTAGGAGACCAGAAAGTACCGGTCACGGAAGCGGTCAGAGCGCTGTTTTACGCGCCATTCGTGTGCTGCTCTCACGACGAGACGGATACGTTCAATTACGCGAATAAAGCGGCGCTGAACTTGTGGGAGTTTGAATGGGATGATTTTGTCGGCATGCCGAGCACGAAGAGCGCGGATGACGAGGATGATGAGATACAAAAAGAGAGGAGACAGTTGCTGGACGAAGCTTTAGAAAAAGGGGTTGTTTATAATTACAACGGCGTTCGAAAATCGAAGAGCGGGAAAGAGTTCGTGGTGAAAGACGCGACGCTGTGGACATTAGTCGATCGAGACGGGGACAAGCTTGGCCAAGCGGTCAAATTTAGTAAAGTCGAGTACGTGGCGAGTAAAGAGGTTTGGAAAGTTTCGGAAGGCGGTGAATGGGTGAAAGACGACGGTTCGGACGACACGAAAGCTATCAACGACGACGACGACGACGATGACGACGACGACGACGAATAAACAGAAAAGAGTGTGGTACCATACTATTACTTTCTACGCATTGTTATTTTATACTCTATACAACAATATATACTTTTACACTAAATCTGAATTCTGAATTTCTAATAAACAATCCGATTTTTGTTTCGATGACCATTTGAATGCGTGCGCAACGTGCGATACCAAAACCAATTTCTGTTCACTCGTATACTCCGGATGGATCATGGTCCATCTAACAAGCTCTGATTCTGGGGTATAAAACGCTTTAATATACGTTTCAACATACCTGAAGTCTAAATTCAACGGTGGTGGCTGCGGAGGGGGAGGTGCAGAAGAAGCAGAAGCGGAAGAAGAAGGAACCGCGTTCTTGAACGGGTAGTATGTCTGAAAGTGTTGCTGCACCGTCTGAACGTCCATTTGCATAACGGCCCGTCCATCGATGCTGCATTTTTTCACTTTCGCAAATCCCCTAACGATAGCATTGGAAACGAGTTGCGCGCCGAGTTCCCACAAGACTTTTCCGTTTACCGCGGTCACTTCTGAGACGCGAAGTTTTGTCGCAAACTGGGCCAACAATTGTCCGAGTTGTGTTGTCCATTCCGATGCCGACAATACCGATGGCATTTCTTTCTGATTGTACTTTCCGAGCGCAGCTTTTTTCATAGACTGCATATCTGTGATTTTGAAATCCGAATCGCCGATCTCATCTGGTAACCACGAAAGGTCGAGCAATAACTCTGCAACTCTACTCAACACATGTTCGCGCAAATCGTCCACCGCGTGCACAACTTTCGTGAAGAACTTCTCGACGACAGAGGATGAATCTTCCCCCACCCAACGCTCAAAAGTTGGTTTCAATTCCTCGTATATTGAAGCCACACACGCCAAAGACTCCAATGCGACTACGCGCTCTCTCAGTCCAAACATGTTTCCAGAACTAGCGATTTGCGAGCGTGCATTTTGGGAACGTTTTTTGAAGGTTGCGCCAAGTTTTGAGACGACAGGTGTTGTAGTCGAAGATGCTGCCGCAGCCGATGAAGCTAATGGCATCGCGGCACCGTTTAGATTTGTCGCTGGTGTCGTAGCAATAAATGTAGCGTTGTCACCACCGCCAGGAGTATGCGGTTGCTGCTGTGTAATCGGTGGTGGTGGTTTCAAAGCAAACAAACCTCCTCGTGATGCTAATTTCGTGAGCGTTTGTTTCAACCTGTTTGTCAACGCGTCCTTGTTATGATCATCAAAAGGCTGATCGTTCGTATGTGCGAGCAATCTAGAGTTACCGAAAGAAACAAACACGTTAAATAACGCGAGCTCAAACATTTCTCTGCACGCATCGAAAGCTTTGAGTTTACTTCTGCATTTGCTATGCGCGCTCATTGTCGGCGACTCCGCGGCGAGCGAGGCAAAGACACAAACGCTCTCGAGTAAGTATGCAGTAGAAGTCGTGACCGTTTTACTCGTCGACACGTCTTCTTCCTTTGCGTACTCTGCGCTGTTCAATTCAGCCCCATTACTACTCAGCTTTGCCATGGCTGCAACCGCGCTCACTTGATTACCGTTGCTATCATTCATCATCTTAGACGATTCCTGCGGCGAAAGCAGTAGATTTTCTTCGTTCGTTGTCATTTTCAAGACCGCATCGTCGCTCCCAACAAAGCGTTCACCAGCAAACGGATGTTCGCGCCGCTTGACCCAATCTATCGCTCTCATCCCTTCATCTTTAGTAAGATGGTCGATATCATCGCCATTGATGATCAAAGCATTCGTATTAACTACTCGCTCTTCAATGGACGAAGCCATTCTCGCCTCGGCTCTCGCTTTCTTCGCAAGATCGCTCGATAATTTAGTCCACGTCTCTCGCTCGAACGCTAATTTCAACTCGGCGAGTCTCGGTTTTCTCTGTGCATCGGATAAAACGTCAATTGCACAGTCAATCAAGCTTTTCGTTCGCGAGGAGACGGTTTCGGCTCCAGCAAACTTTTCGCACATGTCGGCAAACAAACGGCATTTTCGTAAAGTCATTCTCGCAACGTTCGGGTCTGCGCTAAAGGTTTCGCTTCTATTTTGTCGTCCAGAATCCGTTCGAATAGCTATTTCAAGCGCATTCAGCGCATGATAAGCAGTATCTGTGGTTCTTGCTTCCAAATTCGACTTTGCAAGAGAATCTGCTAGAAGAGTTTCAAACGCGTCGTTCTTGTTTGCTATGGCGATTTTCTTCTCATGGTACGCCTTTGCAAAATGCAAACGCTTAAACAACAGATGTGCGGCTTTCGAAACGCCACCTATTGGATCTTCAACTTGAGATTGCACGAGTAGCGAATCTCTAGCAGTTGCGAAACATTCTGCGCTCAGCTCTGCGGCGCGTTCGTGCCCTAAAGCGAGCGCACCTTGGAACGCTCTTTCGTACAACGAGTCTCCATCTTCGTCGGTTGAGAACGCATGCACAAAAGCATCCCTGGTACCGCGCTCGACTTCAAACTTTAACAGGCTTAAGTCTTCAAACGCTTGCTTTGTACAGTCCAATTCACTGAGTGCTTCTAACGCATTCTTCGCCTCGCCGTATTCTACGATAGCTGCCGAAATATCACCCATTTCAATCTTCTCTCGAATTGAGATTTCACGCTCGCTACATCTCCGTAACTCTTCTACGATGCGTAAAACACGAACCATATTTTCTTTCCTTTTGTTCGTGTGCACCGCTCTAATTTTTATGTCGACGGCGTGCTGCGATCTTTCTAAGGCGCGTCGTCCATTTTTAAGCACCACGTTTGCTTTTGTCAAAGAGTTTTGTATGTCCAATATTTTTTGCGACGCATGACCGACTTCGTTTCGTTTCTTATATATTTCCCCATTTATTCTAGTTTGTACGGATTCTACAATTGCCATAAGTCGCTCCTCTTCGCGGCGGAGATCCTTCGGCAAAAAATCACGCGGAATCTCTTTCAAAGACTCTCTCAAAGCATCAAATTTAGAGGAGTCGTTGTTGTTGTTGTTGTTGTTGTTGTTGTTGTTGTTGTTGTTGTTGTTGTTGTTGTTGTTGTTGTTGTTGTTGTTCGATGACGATGGATCCGTCGACGAATTTATCCTCTCTTCGCTTCTATTCATCTCATCTTCATCTTCATCCTTACGATACGGCTCGAAAAATCCAGGATGTAATTTGTCTACTTCTTTCGCGGCTTGCTCAGCGTTCATCGACGTCACGTTCAGCTCCAAACTGTCCATTCTATTAACTAACTCACCACAGGCAGATGACGATGATTCTGCCGCCACCGCTTGTTGTTGCTGACGACTACTCCTGCTAGATGTGGTGCTATTGAGACTACTGCTCGCATCGCTCTGATGATGCTGCAGGCTCATTCGATTCGCCAACTTCCCAATTGGCGAACTTGCGTCTCGTTTTTGTTCTTCGATTTTGTCCTTCACCATTTCGACTTTTTCCTTTGCGCGTTTTTTGAACTCCTCCGCTTTCTGCTTCCAGTTTAGACCGCTAAACATTTTCCCCGCGTTACTGTTGTTGATGCTGTTATTATTGGTGTTCGAGGAAGAGGAACTCATGATGTCGATGACGACGTTTAGTCCTCCTCCTCCTTCGAAGTAATCGTATCTAAAACGTCCTCCGCGAACTGACGAAAATCTGAATTCTTCAACGCGTTTTCCAAAGCGCTTTCTCCTCCTTCTCCTTCTCCTTTTCCGTCTTCGCTGCTGTTGTCAATCTGCCTCAACGTTTCCAACAATCTTTCGCTTCGTAATTTTTCGAGCAAAGGTAAGTTCAACGCCAACCGTTCGAAGTGTTCTCGTCTCAAGCGGTGTCGATGGATGTCCTCGTAATCGGTTTCGAATCGCCTTTTCGGTTTCTCCAAAGTCGACGACGAAGGAATCGATTCTTCTTCTTTCGAATTTTCGTTCCGTTCCTCTTCCTCGCGTTCAGATGGAACGGCGACGCACGCGAAAGGAGGAGCAGAAGAGAGAGATCGTAATCCTTCCTCTTCTCCTCTTTTGTTCGTATCGATCGTTGCTTCTTTGTGTTTCTTGTTGCAATCCGCGGAACAGTACGGCTGTCGACACCGAGGGCACTTGTAATTTGAGTTTGGTTTCGCGCAAATAACGCAACGACGAAGCTCGTTTGACATAATTTTGTGAGGAAAAGTACGAGTAGAGCAGAATTGCGTGTGCTTCATTCATTCGCACTCTTCTCATATTAGTAAAATCTTATTGAAAAAAATTGAAAAATACCCGATACATGCGCTTAACCACCCTACACTCACAGCCTAACGACAAACACGTGGGTCTTCGCGACGTGTATCGGCGCCGCAGCTCTTTTTGGATCCAAATACACTCGTTCTATCAAGAAGACGTTTCCAAAGTTTCTCTCGAGCATGACCGCGCACGGCGACTTTATCGTCGTCGCCGTCATCAAAGAAGATGCGGTTTTTAGTTTTGAGCACGCTCGTTCGGACGTCGCGAACGCGGCGGAGTAATATTGAGGAGATGAAGCGCTGTTGCCGAAAGAGCGGTCGTCTAACGAGGCAACGATGGAGACGTATCGCGCAGATCTTCGGCTAGAGACCGGATTACCGGTGGTGTACGCGGCGACGTTAAAAAACGTTGCTCTTCCGTCATTTACCGCATTTTCACCAAACACGAAGATGATGAAGTCTCGCGATTGCTCAGTTAACGCGCTGGTATCGTCGACGATGTTTCCTTCCGAGAGCTCGCCTAAATTATTTACCAGTTTTTCACTCAGGCTGTACGCGGCGTCGGATGTTGAACCAAAACAGCCCGAGCGAACATTAACGCCGGGGAGGGCAAATGGCTGATAAGAAGGATCAGACAAGCATTGAGCGCCATTATCAACATCTACTCTTTCGAAAGAGAAGCGCTGTACCGCGGGACCGAACGCGTTCGTAAGTTTTGTTTGGAAGTCATCGGCGGCAGCGTTCAACGTCGTATGCTGCTTCATCAAGCGATGGATCTTTATTTGCGACGATAAAGCATCGTTTGGCCCGCGCATCGGCAGATCTTCTTTGGAGTAAAAATAGTCTGGTTGTTCACGTTCAGCGATGCTACTGCTTTCATGTTCTCTCGTCGTCGGCGATATTGTCGCTAAGGATAATAAATTCAGAAGAGCATTACCACTGTTCGACGCCGGCTCGCGACCGCGAACGATCATCGCCGGCCATTCGTATCTGGCGTACGCGCCGAGCGCCTCGGCGCCTTTCAGCGGCCAAATGCCGACTCGAAAGCTCGTCGTCAAATCATCTGCGATTATGGATGGAAGAAAATTCAACTCGTCGTATCGAAGCGCTTCGAGTTCAATGGATGTCGATTCGATGCCTGCTTTCTCAAGCGCCTCTTTTAAATCACGAAACGTCTTCGAAGAACTCGTGCTGATGATAATCAAAGCTCGACGAAACGCTCGCGAACCTCGAACGTTCATATTATTTACGGGAGACGAACTCGCTTGCGCTGAAACAGTTTGTCTCAGCGAACGCAAACCCAGCGCTCCGAACGTTTTCCTCCAGACGTACGTCACGTACGAATAGTACTTCGCCGCCGACGGCGGCGCACACATTATATTTACCGTCGCATCTCTTCTGCCCAACTGAAAGTACGGCCAATTCTGATTATTCACGTTCACGTTCTCGACTCTCGCATACATGACTCCTGGGTTACCCGTGTTCGCCGTGCGTTGCATCAAACTCAACTCTTCTTGTTCTTCTTCTTCTTCTCCTCCTTCTCCTTCGATATCTTCCGAGTGATACGAAGAAGTATCGTGCGTAAACCGCAGTTTCCCGCTCTCGCGAGGCGCGCGAACGACGTAATCACTTCCTCTTCCCCGGTACCGCGCTGTTAATATTTCCTCGCTGAGTTTATTCGCCAGCTTCGTCGCAACCTCGTAATCTTCCATCGCGCACGAGAGTTCAAACTTTTTCCCGAGGAGAAGAACGTCCTCCTCTCCGGCAAACGCTGTCGTTGTTGTTGCTGTTGTTGTTCTCATCATCATCGTCGTCATCAAAGTCACGAATACCATCGCCATCATCCTCCTTCTTCTTCTTCTTCTTCTTCTTCTTCTTCTTCTTCTTCTCTATCGATCGTCGTCACTCGTTCGCGCGTGTCTTTCCTTTTTTTTTTCTTAGCCTCCCTCGTGTATTTTTTCCTCTCATCTCTCTCTCTCTAGAAGGCACCCTTACGAGTAAAAAAAGAAAAAATTTTCGTCTCTCTCTCTCGCATCTCTCTCGTCGTCGGCGTCGTCGTCACTCTTTTTGCACGCGCGCGCGTAGAATAGTATATAGAATAAAAAAATATGAGGGCGACGACGCAATCTCGCGACGAGGAACGACAAGGAGCGGTCGCGAGAGAAGACGCGAAGAAGAAGACGAAGCGGAAAGCGCATAGTAATAGTAATAACGACGAGGATTCGGTGGTGTTGTCCTCCCAATCAATGAGAAAGGTGAGAGACGAGATTAGATTTTGATGATGTTTT
>Ga0181557_1001133_pt1 | contig 31247 bp, 33 predicted proteins | sample 011ome_23_FD_148632 | JGI IMG/M metagenome (GOLD analysis project Ga0181557, IMG submission 148632) | Coastal salt marsh microbial communities from the Groves Creek Marsh, Skidaway Island, Georgia - 011506CT metaG (spades assembly) | ecosystem: Environmental > Aquatic > Marine > Intertidal zone...
GAGAAAATCATGCGCCGTGACAGGGATGTCCTCGCGGCACTTGCCAAGTAAAGCACCCAGAGAGATTTTAAGATGAATAATCGAAATTGGATCTGGGTTAGGCCAGACGTGGTAATGGCTGTCCACAACGACCAGATTGCAAGGCACGGCGGCGGCGAGGGTCTCCGCGACGCAGGCGGCCTGGACAGCGCGCTCGCCTACCCACAAAATCTTGCCGCATACGAAAATCCAGACATGGCCGAACTCGCGGCGGGTTACCTATTCGCCATCGCCAAGAACCACGCCTTCGTCGACGGCAACAAGAGGACGGCTTGGGTGACCTGTAACATATTCATCGAAATTAATGGCGGCGAGTTGGTATTTGACAAACTGGAGGCCGTGAGGTTTGTTGAGGGCGTCGCCGGCGGCACGATTGACTTCGAGGGCGCGAGGGACTGGATTGCCCAGAGGCTTAGTCAGTAATTGTCTCAAGGCAAGGCATCATTGACGCCTTGACGTTATAACGTTGTGGCGCTATAATGTCATTAAATATAGGAAACAGACAATGCCGCAACTCTCACAGCGTTCGACTATCTACTTTGACCCCGACTTGCACAAGGCGCTCCGCCTCAAGGCCGCGGAGGAAAATCGCTCGATTTCTGAAATTGTCAATGAGGCCATTGCAATGCTCACGGCTGAGGACGCAGAGGACATCGCCGCCGTCGACGCCCGCGCGTGTGAGCCAGTCATCAGTTACGCAGAATTTGTGCAGTCGCTGAAATCTGATGGCATCCTATAAAATTGCATTCAAGCCCTCGGTCAAGAAAGACTTGAGGGGCATTCCCCGACATGATGTCGAGCGCATTCTTAAATCCATTGAGGGCCTATCTGAAATCCCACTGCCCCAAAACGCGACAAGCCTGACGGGCCGAGACGCGTACAGGCTCCGGGTGGGGAGGTATCGAGTGATCTACGCCATCGACAGTGAGGAGGTCGTAATCCTGATCATTAAGATAGGTCAACGCGGGGGCGTGTACCGCTAATTTCCCGAAACGAAGCCAATTTGGGCAAGTGGCCGATAAGGCCTAAAGCGAGTTTTTTGACAAATTCAGCTGGTGATAAATTTCCAAGCGCCAAGGGCGGTGTAACTTGCTTGTAATCCTCTCTCCATCGACAGCGCTCATATCGAGCATCAGGCAGCGATGAATATAACGTCTCATCGAAGCTTGCAATTTCAGTGGCTCACTAAAGCCAGACAAGCCACTTACTGGTCTATTAGGACTTGATGGGGCGGTTACATTGCGTTTACGCCTTGATATAGGCTGCGTTGCTGACAATTTGCAGCGCATTTGAAGAGGGCGCAAGCAATTCTCCTGCGGTTAAGGATTATAGGTTTTTGCAACGATCATTAACGTGCGGCATTGCGGTATCGCCAAGTCATCATCATATCCCTGCACTCACTCATCTTCCTGCGCGGGGCTGGAAAAGCTCAAAGTGTGCCTGGATATGTCGGCAGGATTACAGCAAGGCCTCCTAATATAAAAATAGACGCAACGTCTTCCTAAAATTATAATTTAAGGTTTACTGGCGGCTTGAGTTTTGATCTGGTAAAGGTTTTGACTTTCAAAGCTTAGCAGCGAAAGTGATCATCTTTTTTAAACCGATCAAAATCAATGCCTTCGTTCTGGCAAATGCTCTGAACTCATGCCGGTGTCCGGCCACGCCCTGTCCAGGTTGCCGCGCAATTTGAGTCTCTATATTTTGCTTTCACGGTGCTGCGCTTATCGCGCTATTTTGTCAATTTGGCGCGCTTTTTTATACTTATTTTACCGCCAGTTTTGGTGGTTGTACTCAGGTCAATATCTTGAAAATCAATTTTGTATTTCTTAAGATAGAAGGAATTTCAACGGTTGCCGCATCAATGTTTTTGCGGCGTGTTAACTCTGCCTGTGTTTCGTCAATAATTTTATTTATTTGTGCCGCTGAAAGTTTTCTCAATGTTGTCATAGGTCCCACCGAGTATAATTAAGCTTAATATTCATATGGGCAATATAGTTAACATAAAAAATAAAGTTATAAATAAACGCCACCAGTTTTTTGTTATTCTTTGCCGTGTAGTCTGCAGATCGCATTATGTGAAGAGTTATGGCGATAAAGATGGCTCTTAATATTTTACCGCTAGCCGATAGGCTGTAATGCGCCAGCATTAATCGCTACTTTTGTTGTCTGACCCATAATTTTAATGAGGATATTAATACGGTTGTTGGGCTCGATGTCGCTGATTGTTGCAATAAATCCGGAAAATGGACCTTGTGTCACTTTCGCCTGATTTCCAGTGTGAAGCTGACTGGACTGTGTTTCACTTGTTTGACGCAATATGCTTTGCTTATCACATCGCGCCATCAGCGCTTCAACAATCTCGTTTGGAACCACGCTTGGCTCGGCGCCGAGGCGGACCAAGCGGGCGATGCCGCGTGTGCTATTTACTTGACGCCATGGCCCCTGATCAGGGTCAATCTGAACGAAGAGGTATCCGGGAAATAATGGACGGATTTGCCGCTGGAATATCTTGCCCTTTCGCTTGGTGATTTCTTGTAGGGGCAAGAATGTGCCAAAACTCTGATTTTCAAGATTGCGGACGGCGATTTGCGCCGCATTTGGTTTACATTGAACAAGATACCAACGTAACTCATGCATTGCTTCAGTGTAAGGTTTCTCAATCATTGGCAAGCGGGCCTTTTTGTATTTATATTCAATTACGTAGCACAGGCTGCACTTTTTATCTTTACCGCATTTCTCTGGCACATTTAATTGCTTTTGTGATGGACGTCTGGAACTTTTGACTGGTGACCTCGTTTTAGGACGTGCAGAGGATTATGAATAAGTTCAGCTTGTGATAAAAGGCTTATACCTTACTGTAAAGATTTATATCGCTGCATCTTTTGATGATAATTTGGACAGACGTAATTCTCGGTGTCTCTTTTGAAAATTTTTTTACTGGCGTTCCTGAATTTATAAGTGAGGCCATAGCTGGCGCAAAAGCTAGCTAGGCTCTGGCAGCCTCGGGTTGGTTTCGGCAAGTCATTAGACAAGAGGTAATGCTCTATTAGCTATGGGCATTTTACAATGGCCTGGCAGGGGTTCCAGGTAACAGGGATTATTTTACGAATATCGTTTTAAAAAAAATAAAAAAAGCTAGTTAACAAAAAAGGTGCGAGATCAAGCCTGTAATCATTTTACCCAGATCAAAATTTTCTGGTCAGATGAGTGGCAGCTTTGCACTTTTTTGCAATGGATCACTCAAATTTATGGGTTGTCGTAGCCCTGTCGAAGAAATCAGTTTGACAGAAATGCCTGATGTGTTCAAGTTATGAACAGATGCGAGCGGTTTGGGAAAGCGTCCCATGCCGTGCGGTAGCTTGAGAGATCTTTTCCACACCATTTTTATGAACCAAGAATTATCAATTAAAATTATTAGAGAGCTTGAGATAGCCCCAGAACAGAGCCAACGCGCGCTTTCCAAACGCTGCGGTGTCAGCCTTGGCTCAATCCATTACTGCATAAACGCGCTTGTGGAAAAGGGCTATGTAAAGGCAAGGAATTTCAAGAACGCGAAAAATAAACTGGCATATGCTTATATTTTAACGCCGTCAGGCATAAATCTCAAAAAGGAACTATCCCTGGCCTTTTTGAAGCGTAAGCAGGCGGAATATGAGACGCTTCAAAAAGAGATCAAGGCGCTGCAAGAGGATTTGGCACAGTGACGGCGTTGAAAGTGGCAGATCAAAGGCGGGAATGATGTGTAACGGCATGCGCCCAATAATGGGATTTAGCGCACAGCGTGGTGAAGTGCAGGAATGTCCAGACTGTCTTTGGTCTCCAATGATAGGATTCGATAATAGCCATTATCAGATATTTATTTCTGTAGTTGGCTCCCGCAATTTAAATCAAAATAATTCAATATTTCATATGAAGATGAAGTTATGCGATTTCTGATCACAGGAGGCGCTGGTTTCATAGGTTCATCTGTCATTCGCCAATTGATAAATGATACGGAATTCCAAGTCCTTAATCTCGATAAGCTTGCCTATGCTGGCAATCTCGACTCTTTAATCGATGTTGTTTCATCCGATCGTTACCGGTTTGTGCAAGCAGATATCTGTGATGCTACTGCAGTCCGTAAAATCTTTTCTGACTTTAAACCAAATGTAGTGATGCACTTAGCGGCCGAGAGCCACGTTGACCGCTCGATTGATAGTCCTTCGGAGTTTATTCAGACCAACATTGTGGGCACTTACACGTTGTTGGAAGCTGCACTTGAGTATTATTCATCGCTAGCGAATGATGATAAGTACTTTTTTCGTTTGCATCATGTTTCAACCGATGAGGTCTTTGGTGATCTTGAAGGCACAAATGATTTGTTTTTAGAAACCACCGCTTACAAACCAAGCTCACCGTATTCCGCCTCAAAAGCGAGTTCTGATCACTTGGTGCGTGCCTGGCATCGTACCTATGGTTTGCCGGTTGTTATTACGAACTGCTCTAATAACTATGGTCCCTATCAGTTCCCTGAGAAACTGATCCCTCATATGATACTCAATGCAATCTCGGGTAAGTCATTACCAATATACGGCGATGGTTTGCAGATCCGTGACTGGCTGCATGTGGAAGATCATGCACGAGCATTAGTTAAAGTGGCTTTAGACGCTAAAACTGGTGAGACCTATAATATTGGAGGCCATAACGAAGTGGCTAATATCGATGTCGTGCGTGCAATTTGTGGCTTGCTCGAAGAACTTGTGCCCACCAAGCCTTTAGGTGTTGAGCGTTACGAAGACTTGATCGTTTACGTTAAAGATCGTCCTGGTCATGATGTGCGCTATGCGATTGATGCCTCAAAGATCGAGCGTGATCTTAGCTGGGTGCCGCTAGAGACCTTTGAAACAGGTTTAAGCAAGACCGTCGAGTGGTATCTGCGTAATCAAGCTTGGTGGCAACGTGTGCTTAATGGTGACTATCGTCTAGATCGATTGGGTGAGGGGGGCTAGATGAAAGGGATTGTTCTGGCAGGTGGCTCAGGTACGCGATTGCATCCGCTGACCTTGGGTACCTCAAAGCAGATGCTGCCCATTTACGATAAGCCGATGATCTATTACCCGATCTCAGTGCTGATGCTCAGTGGTATCCGGGAGATTTTGATCATCTCTACACCTGAGGACTTGCCAGGCTTTCAGCGATTGTTGGGAACTGGTGAGCAGTTTGGTGTTGAGTTTGCCTATGCAGAGCAGCCATCGCCCGATGGATTGGCGCAAGCCTTTATCATCGGTGAACAATTTATTGATAACGATTCAGTCTGCTTAGTCCTCGGTGATAACGTTTTTTACGGCCAGGGGTTCAGTCCTATTTTGCACAATGCTGTTAATCGGAAAATAGGAGCGACGGTATTTGGTTATAAAGTAAAAGAGCCTAAGTATTTCGGGGTTGTAGAATTTGATAGTAATGGTGAAGCGCTATCTATTGAAGAAAAACCGAAAAGGCCAAAAAGTAGTTTTGCAGTAACAGGTTTGTACTTTTATGACAATGACGTAGTAAAGATTGCTAAAGACGTATCTCCGTCTGAACGTGGTGAGCTTGAAATCACAAGTGTTAATAAATGTTATCTAGATCGAGGGTTATTACATGTAGAGCAATTGGGTCGCGGGTTTGCTTGGTTAGACACAGGGAGTATTGATTCTCTGCTTAAAGCGGCGCACTTTGTTGAAACTGTTCAATCTCGACAGGGGTTTAAGATTGCTTGTTTAGAAGAAATCGGATTGGCTAATGGATGGGTTTCAAATAAAAAAATGCGCTCTTTTTTGGATACTTACCCTGATACCGATTATAAGGAGTATATAATTGGAATCCTTTGATTTGGCAGTTCCAAAAATACAATTTAATAAGCCATTCTTTACTGGCAACGAGCTTAAATACATCGATGAAGCTAGGCAAAGAAGTGCGCTAGCAGGCGATGGCTCGTTTACCAAGCAGTGCCACCGCTGGCTCGAAACTCACTTGGGCACCGAAAAGGCGTTACTGACGCATTCGTGTACCGCTGCCATCGAGATGGCGGCCTTGCTGATCGACACACAGCCCGGTGACGAAGTTATCATGCCTTCTTACACCTTCGTGTCGACCGCAAACGCCTTTGTGCTGCGCGGCGGCGTGCCGGTGTTCGTGGACATTCGTCCCGATACGCTGAACATCGACGAGCATAAAATCGAGGCGGCCATCACTGAACAGACCCGGGCTATCGTGCCAGTGCATTATGCGGGTGTGGCCTGCGAGATGGACACTATCATGGATGTGGCGCAGCGCCACTCGTTGAGCGTCATTGAGGATGCCGCCCAAGGGGTAATGGCTCGTTACAAGGGCGCGCCGCTAGGCGGGATTGGTGATCTTGGGGCCTTCAGCTTCCATGAGACTAAGAACATTATCAGCGGCGAGGGTGGGGCCTTGCTTGTCAACCGTGATGGATACGCAATTTCGGCAGAGATCATTCGTGAAAAGGGCACTGATCGTGCCAGCTTTTTTCGTGGCGAGGTGGACAAGTACACCTGGCAGAGTGTGGGGTCGTCCTTTTTGCCTGGTGAACTCATCGCCGCATTCCTATGGGCGCAACTCGAGGAGGCCGATCGCATCACCCGCTTGCGCCTCGATATCTGGGGGCGTTACAACGCCCTGACCGAAGCGCTAGAGCAAGAGGGCGTGTTGCGTCGCCCCCATATTCCCAATGAATGTGAGCACAATGCGCACATCTTCTATGTGCTACTCGCGGAAGGAATCGATCGCCAGCGCGTGCTGGAAGAGATGAATTTCGCCGGGGTGCATGCGCTGTCCCATTACGTACCGCTGCATTCGTCGCCGGCAGGCCAGCGCTATGGGCGTGCTCATGGTGATCTGATCCACACAGACCAACTCTCGGAGCGGATCATCCGTCTGCCGATCTGGGTTGGCATGAGCGAATTGGAACAGACTCGCGTGGTCGATGCGCTGAGCTTGGCCATTTATCGTACTAGTGGCGAACGGCAGGCATGACGCAACACGCGCATGCTAATAGCCAGCTATCCGTTAAGGCGGCCCCGTCGTCCGAGCGTCCGCTACTGTTCATCAGCTTTTTCACCGGTATTCGCGGCAATTGCCCGGCCGAGTGGGCGGACGACAAGATTCGAGTGCTTGAAGCCGCTGGCCGCAAGACCATAGTGCTTACTGGTATGGGTAGCCATGTCATCAACCGGCCCGGTGTGCACTATGTCAGGGTGCCTTCACTGTCGTGGAACGACTATAAGGAAGAGGTTAAGGAATTGAAGGCAGGCGGAGAGACGGTTCCATTCGGCATGCATCTGTTCCTGCCATTCGCATTCGTTTTTGGCAATATAATCGACTACGTTCTACGTAAGGTCACGAAAGGCATTACCGCTGGGCGATGGTCGTGGCTGATCACCGCTCTGCCCGTGGCCATGTGGCTCAAGTTGCGTCACGGCGCGCATGACGTATTCTCCACCGGCGGGCCAGCATCGGTTCATATCGTGGGTGGTGCGATCGTCCGTCTGACCGGTGGGCGCCTGTTTTGTGAGTTCCAGGATCCGCTTCTTGGCGTCACCATGAACCGCTCAAGCGTGACGCGTCGAATCTCCGCCCGCATCGAGGCTTGGCTGGTTAGGCGTTCGACCCGGACTGTCTATGTGACGCAGGAGGCTGCGCGCCTGGCGCGTGAGCGAAACTCTGAGTATGCACGGCGAATCGTTGATGTGTACCCGGGGGCATGGCAGTTTGTGTCACCGGTGTCCCTAGCTGAACGTGGCAAGGGTGAGGTGTTTGAGTTTCTGCATCTTGGCACGCTGTATGGTTCACGGAACCTCGACTTGTTCTTCGAAGCGCTTGATCAATTGCATGAAGACGGGTTTGAGCTTGCCCGGGCAGTTCGCGTTGTCAATCTTGGCGCGGTCTATTGCGAGACGGCACCACGTTATCTGGCGCGCCCTGATTTTCAGTCGCTTGATGCGCTAGATCGTGTTGATGCCCTTCGGCGCGCCCGGCAGGCGTCCTGTCTGATGGTCGTGCAGCATACTGACGAGCGTAGCCGCGAGACGATCCCCTACAAGACCTATGATTACTTGAACCTCGGTTTGCCTGTGTTCGGATTACTAAATAATGACGAACTCAGTGCTCTGATCGAGTCACACGGGGGGTACACCGCACAGGCTGACGATCCAGAGTTGATTAAGGCGGCGTTGAGGTACTGTCTGAATGCGCTGGCTGAAACAGGTGCAGAGCGCCCCATGGTTGACGAGCGCCTGGAGATTTCCCGGCAGTTCCTAAAGATACTGGATGGAGCCGATGCCGAAAGATGATCTGACGCTTGTCCTGTCCGGGCATCTGTGCCGACCACAAACAGCGGATCTGCGGCCGTTCTGGCGCGGATTCATCGAACTGCAGCGCAAGTTGCCAACTTCCAGGAAGGTCGATCAGATTGTTGTTCATAGCTGGAACCCGGAGCTAGCCGGTCTCGCGCGGGCGGTCTATGCCCCAAACGCGGAATGCCATGAGACACAGCCGTGCTTCTATTCGGAGTTCGTGCATCGTATCGATCCGCCGGATCGTTTCGAGGTTGGCCTGGATCGGTTGAACTCGACCTGGAAAAACGTATCTCTACAGTCGGTGCTGGGCAATGCGCGTTCACGTGCGAAAGCTGTGCAACTGATGGCTAAACTGACCGAGCAAACAGGGCAGGTGCTGGTTACGCGCTGGGATCTGGGTCAGACTGGTAGCGCTCAGGTCAATCAACTGGTCGCCGACGCGGCGATGCCCACATCACACCTGTATCTGTCGTATTTTTCCGAAGTGGACGAAGGCTACGCGGACATGTGGCTGCTTGCACCCTGGGCAATCGCTTGGCGCTTTAATGATTTTGACGCCTTCGTGCTTGACTCGCTCGCGGGAAAAAATGCGTATCTGAAAGAATTCAGCGAGTGGGGTTGGCCGCGAGCGCGGAAGAAAACACGCTACGAGGATGCGATTTCCAATCCAGTTGGGCAGCGCGCGCACGCACTTGCTTCACGTTTGATCGGTGCGATTCGTTCCCAGGCCCTAGGTAGCACGCTCCCGGTGCGGGTCCTGCGCAGATTGACTGGCCCGATACAGCGATTTCTCGAGCGACCGCCTTTGACTGCCGAGAACTCCTGTGTAACGGGGCTCGAGGCTGCACCGCGAACCTTCCCGTCGTTCATGGCTCTGAATATTCATGCGCTGCTCAAGTATTTCATTCTCTCCGAAGGGCTGCGCGAGCAGACCCGCTTTCTGACCCGCGAGGACTTCGAGATCTCGATGCTCTCGGGGCAGCTGATCAATCCGCAACCTGTCGCGCTTCTGCTCTGGGGCGGTGATGACGATGGGCAGGCGCTATCGCGTCTGGTGGAAAGCTCACCCTTGCCGCTTGACGCGGTCTATCTTCTGGGGGAAGGCGCTGCTCATGCATGGACGCCTGCACCAGATGGCACTACGGCGATGCGTGCCCTTGCGCCTGGGGCCGGTTCGGATCGAGAGCTCTTGTCGTGCGCGCTGGCGGACGTCGCCAATTGCGCTGGTGAGTCGGCGCCTCTGTTGATAATGCCGACAGCGGGGGCTTTTCTTAATTGTAAGGACTGGTGCTACCTGAATGCGCTTCTCAAGTACATTGCCTGGCGTCAGCAGCCCTATGTAGGCCTGAACGGGGGGCAGTCCGTGAAAGTCAGTATGGAATTTCCGGGCCTGTCCATGGCCAAGGGAGGTGGTGCGTTTTCCCTCAAAATGGCGGCTGGCACTGCGGGTGGAATCTGCCGGTTTCTGGATGCTAGCGATCTGACACTCAATGGCCTGAGTGAACGAGCCGACCGGATGTTGCTCGAGTTTCCCGTGGTTGTGAAAGACGGGGGGCTGTTTTGAACAGAGTGGTGATGCCCTTAGCTGATACGGCCCGGGTGGCGAACGTGATGCCGACCGGAGATGGAGACCTAGATCGTTTCGAGCGCCTGGTACGTGAACGTTCGCCGTTTACCTTCGTGCGCTTCAGCGACGGCGAGATCGAGATCCTGCGCAATCGCAAGCTGGTCATCGCGGATGGCATGACGGAATTTCGTGGCAGGCTCTTCTCGAACCAGTTTCCCGAGTTCGACCAGAAGCGCTTCGATCCGAGGCGTGGTCAGGATGTGCGTAGCGACCTTCTTGCTTCGGCGATCTTCTGCGAAAGCGCTTACTTCAAGGGGGTGCCAACGCGGCACAATAACGCTCTTGGCGAACGCGAGTTCATGTTGCGTCTCAACGGTGGCTTCACGCCGCAGATGACCTTCTCCGACCTGTTCCTCAACTCAAATTTCCTGCGCGCGCGCGCGAGTTTCTTCCCGTTTCTGGCGGCGTCTTTCGAAGACCTGCTCGTAGTGGGCAACTGGCGCTGCGAATTGAAGGGGTATCTGGGCATAGGGCGGCTCATCCAGATTCCGGATGACTTTTTTTCGGCTTACCAACAGACGCTCGATTCCGTGCAGGCGGCATTGCAGGCCGCCCCCGACTCGGCGCTGATCCTGTCCTCGGCGTCGTCCCTTTCCAACGTGTTGGGGCACCGTCTGCGTATTAGCCGTCCGGACCTTACATTTCTTGATATCGGTACGGTGCTGAACGATCTCATGGGTCTACCGCTGGGTACGCGTGCCTACCACAAGCTCCTTGATCCCCGTACGCTGCGCGAGCGGTTTGCGGCCTGGCGCTATCACCGAAACCGCGAATACCAACTTCAATGGTGAAAACATGATTACAGTTGTCCTGAACGCTTTCAAGCGTCAGCAATACCTGAAGCAACAGATCGACTGCGTATTGTCACAGACGATGCCTGCTGAGCGGGTACTGATCTGGAACAACGGCGCAGAACTGGACCTACATGGCTATGGCGACAAGGTGGTGGTCGCGAATAACTCGCACAACCTCGGGGTGTGGTCCCGCTTCGCGTACGCGATCAACGCAGAGACCGAGTACGTTTGCATGCTCGATGACGATACCTTCCCTGCGCCGCGCTTCTTCGAGAGCTGCCTGCAACAGATGGAGCTTGAGCCGGCGCTGCTCGGGGCGCGTGGGCTACGTTTCCTGAGTGCCGCGCGCTACCATCCCTTCGTATCGTTTGGCTGGGATGCGCCGAATGAAAAGGCCGAGATCGTGGATATTGTCGGACATGCCTGGTTCTTCAAACGAGAGTGGCTTGGCGCGTTCTGGCGCGAACTGCCACCGCTTGGCACCTCCCGGCTGGTGGGCGAGGACATGCATTTTTCGTTTATGTTGCAAAAATACCTTGGTATTCGTACCATGGTACCGTCGCATTCAGTGTCTGATCCTTCTATATGGGGTAGTGACCCGGAGCTTGCAATGAGCCTTGGGACGTCGACAGAGGCCGTTTCGCAAGGCGTTGAGGCGCTGCGCAAATTCGATAACGCGCTCCGCCATTGCACATTGAACGGGTTCCGCCTATGCAAGGACAGTTCGGATACGTCGTCGGCGGGGGTGGTCATCGGCCCTGGCGTGACTCGTATCCGCTTCATTAAACGACTGACGACCAAGTACCCCCGGCTGGGTAACTGGGGCCGCGCACTCCAGCGCAAGCTGGCCCAAAAGAACATCCATATCTGAGATAGGGAAGAGCGTGAAGAAAGTTTGTATCGTGATTGGTACGCGGCCTGAGGCCATCAAGATGGCTCCTGTGGTGCTGGCGTTGCGTGCGCATCCGAGTGATTTTGACGTCACCATCTGCAGCACTGGCCAGCACACCACTATGCTCGACGGCGCGATGATGGCGTTCGACCTGAAGCCCAACTTCGAACTAGGTGTGATGAAACCGGGACAATCGCTGGCGGAACTCACTAGCCGACTGCTGGTCGCACTCGATATCCATTTCGAGGCGACACAACCTGATCTGGTGCTGGTTCACGGCGATACCACCTCCGCTATGGTAGGGGCTCTGGCAGCGTTTTACCGCCAGATCGAAGTAGGACATGTGGAAGCTGGGTTGCGCACCGGCAACCTGCTCTCGCCCTTCCCCGAGGAATACAACCGGCGCTCGGTGGCGATTGCGACCCGGTACTATTTCGCGCCGACACCTTCGGCTCGGGCCAATCTCGAACGTGAGGGTGTTGCACCGGACAGTATTATCGTGACTGGGAACACGGTGATCGACGCGCTGCTACTCACCATCCACACACTTGAAGGCCGCCCCGAGGAGATTGCGCAACTGCGTGCCCGCCTTCTCGCGCAAATTGGTTTCGATATCGAAGCTCAGCCCTTTGTTCTAATCACGGCGCATCGTCGCGAGAATTTCGGTGCTGGGCTCGACAACATCTGCTTTAGTATCCGTGAACTGGCCAAGGCTAACCCAGATCTGTATTTTATTTACCCGCTACACCTGAACCCCAAAGTTAAGGATGTCGTTGAGCACAATTTGGCTGGTGTGGCGAACGCGGTACTCATCCCGCCGCAGGACTACAAGGATTTTGCGTGGTTGCTGCGCAATTGCATGCTCGTGCTGACCGACAGTGGCGGTATCCAAGAGGAGGCGCCTGCGCTGGGAAAACCCGTGCTGGTAATGCGTGATACCAGCGAGCGGCCTGAGGCTATCGAGGCTGGTACCGCAAAATTGGTTACTACGGATCCAATGAGAGTCATCGAAGAGACGCAGACCCTAATAAGCGATATAGCGGCTTTCGAAGCGATGGCTCGAGCAGTCAATCCTTTTGGCGATGGTCATGCAGCCGAGCGTATTGTGACTTACCTTAAGAATAGTGTGTCAGCCTTATGACAATGCCGGTCACTATTCGCGACTTTGTTCCTGAAGACATCAATGCAGTTATTGACCTTCTGCAGGATGTCAGTGCTTATCGGCCACCTGCTGATGAACTGCCCAACTTGGCTATAGCCTTTTCTTCGTTGTCCAACTGTTATGCTTGTGTCGCAATTCAGGAGCATAAGGTGTTGGGGTTTGGTTCGGTTTTCTTTCTCAATAGAGTGCGCGGCGGGCGTTCGGCGACCATTGAAGACGTTGTTGTGGATGCGAACGTGCGGGGCCACGGTATTGGTCGTCTATTAATTGGACGGCTATTGGATGTCAGCCGATTGCGAGGTTGTTTCAAGGTGTCCCTTGAGGCAGCAGTGTTGGCTGAGTCATTTTATGAGTCGGCGGGCTTTGGATCTGCTGGGAAAGTTATGAAAATTATCTTATGAAGTTGTCAAGCAACGTTGTTTCTAAGATTTTTGAGGATCGCCACTTGATTGAAAATTTATTTAAGATACGGTGCGCAAAAAAGTTGGCCTATGTGCCGGCAAGGTTTTTAGTGGCGTTACGCCTAAAAGCATTTTGCCTTTTTCCGCTGTGGCATAATCAACGGGGGAATGTTAGATGACTACTTCAAAACCTCGAGTCCTTGTTACAGGGCACATGGGCTTCATCGGTGCTTGGACTGCTTTCTTGTTCAAGAACGAGGGGTGGAGGGTATTCGGGTTGGATGACCGGAGTTCATATGGCGAGCGGCTATACGATGTCACACACCTGAACACGCTGATGGATGGCGAGTTCGAGTGCGATGTGGCCGATCTTTCTAAGTTGCAGGATTGGGTTGCTCAGATACAGCCTGATCTGATCGTGCATCTGGCTGGACAGGCCATTGTGCCGCGTGCTTTCAAGCAGCCCTTCCTGACCTACCGCTCCAATGCACTCGGTACGCTTGCCATACTTGAGGCGGCGAGGCTGACTGAAAGTGTCCGTGCCGCCGTGTGCATCACGAGCGACAAAGTTTACGAGAACAACAGCGACGGGCATCCGTTCTCGGAAACAGACACGCTGGGGGGCGGCGACGTCTACAGCGCGTCGAAATCCAGTTCCGAGCTGATTGCCAAGGCCTATAACAACTCGCATCGCGCGGGGCGTGCCCTCAATATCCAGACCGTACGTCTGGGCAACGTGGTAGGCGGAGGTGACTGGTCCATTAACCGCCTGATTCCGGACCTGATTCACTCCGCACGAGGCAGCAAGAGTTTCCGTGTGCGCTACATGGACGCAACGCGTCCATTCCAGCATGTGAGCGATGTGGCAAAAGGCATTTCGAGGATTGCGCTTGCGGCGCTAGACAACGGAATACCAAGTGGTGAGGCCTGGAACCTGGGGCCAAAGGACAGCAGTTTCGCGCGCGTGCGCGACGTAATTGAACTGTTCAAGGAATACTATCCGAACCTCGATGTCATCGACGAAGAGGAGAAGGTCAAGGAGGACCTGAATCTGAGCGTGAATGTGGCCAAGTACAGCAGCCGTTTCTCGCCACCTCGCGACAACAGCATTGAGGGACTTCATCGAACTATGAAGTGGTATGAGGCCTTTTACGACGGCACTTCACCTATAGAACTCATGGAATCGGACCTTTACTGAATGGAGAAGGGCATGAAACTCTTTGACGATAGGATTTGTCACTTGACCTTCTCGCATACCGACTGCGGTGATGTCTGGAAGCTTTACTTTCCCCAGATGCGCTTGCACTTTTCGGTGGGGATGGCGCACTTTGTCGCAGTCAATCAGGCGCACCCAGAGCTGCTGGAGACAGTGAAGCCGCTGATCTATGAAGAAGGACGGCCCTACCCGCAAAGACTGCTCGCCTGCCTGGAGACGCTCGAGGGGTATGAGTTCGTCTTCTTCGACCACGAAGACATGTTCCTCTATGACGCGCCGGACTACCAGAAGCTGGCAAAGTACTACGAGCTCATGCGGTCCGGACAGTTCGACCATATCCGCCTCATCAAGGGCGGCGACTGCCAGTACGAACCGGTGCCGGCTTGCCCAACGCTCTACAGCCTAAGCCTGAAGTCGAAATGGATTTTCTCGATCCAGCCCAGTTTCTGGCGGCGTACCGTCCTCATAGATGTACTGAAGGCCAATCTGAAGGCCAATATCTGGGAGCTCGAAGTCAACAGCCAGAAGGTGGTAAGGAAAATGGGCCTCAAGGCGGCGTTCTCTTACCGCTCGGGCAAGCGAAGGGGACTGCACCACTTCGACAACGATGTCTATCCGTATGTCGCGACCGCCATTGGCAAGGGTAAGTGGAACCTGGGCGAGTATGGTGTCGAATTGGAGCCATTGCTCGAGCTGCATCAAATCGATCCGACGCAACGGGGGTGGTTCTGATGAAGCGGATTATTATCGACCTTGACCACACACTGTGCAACGCAGAGGGCGACTATCCTAATGCTCACCCAAACCAGGCCGTCATCGACAAGCTGCGAGAGTATCGTGCGCTCGGCTTCGAGGTTGTGGTGCATACCAGCCGCAACATGCGGACCTATGAAGGCAATGTCGGTAAGATCAACGTGCACACACTCCCCGTAATCCTTGACTGGCTGCGGCGGCACGATGTCGAATTCGACGAGGTGGTAGTGGGTAAGCCGTGGTGCGGGCACGAGGGTTTTTACGTGGATGACCGCGCGCTGAGGCCCGATGAGTTCGTGCGCATGACGCGGGAAGAGATCGCTCTACTGATTGAATCTGGCAACGCCCAATGATCTTCATCCTGTCCGCGCAGTATGTAGGCGAGAGCCTGCATGCCGAGGTCGGCGACCTACCAGTAAGCTTCGTGCCGCTGGCCAATCGTCGTCTCTATACCTATCAGGTTAAGGCGCTGCGGCAGGCGTTTCCGGCACGCCCCATCCTAATGACGCTGCCCAAGGGCTTCAGGGTGTCGGAGGCCGAGCGCTTCTGGATGAGCGAGCAAGGGGTCGACTTGGTGGTTCTTGACAGAGTAGGCAGTACTGGCGAGGAGATGGCCAAGGTGCTGGCCCAACATTGCCCAAAGGGTCAAGAGATTACCTTTTTGCTCGGTGGTTGTCTGCCTCTGACGGTGCCGCGTGAGTCTGATATGATCGGTCTTTTCGAAACGGACCTGGAGCCGGCGCTTCCGGTGGAAACCTACGGTGCCGAGCGGGATTTAGTCTGGGCTGGCCTATTTTCCGTTTCGCAACCAGAGGTGCTAGCGTACTGCCTAAATGAGGAATACCTGGACTACTTCCGGGCTATAAAGCGGTATTCGTTTGGACAGAAGTTGACGCATTACAGGGTCGAGCAGTTTTACATACTCACCAATGCAACCTGCTACTTTCACGCTCGCTCGTCGTTCACTACGGAGCGGGCGTTCAATCGGCTAAGGATCGACCATACGGTGCTAAAGAAATTCAGCAACAAAGGAGAGAAGATCCGAGCCGAGGCGCACTGGTTTGACAAAACGCCCGCACCCCTACGTAGGTATACGCCGCAGTATCTTGGTGATGGCGTCGAGGATGATGCTTATTTCTATTCGATCGAGTATCTTGGCGCGATGCCGCTCAACGAATGCTTCGTTTATGGCCGCCATACAGTCGTCTTCTGGGAGCGTGCGTTCATGAAGATCTCAAGCTTTCTGGATGCCTCCCGTGCTAAATCTGCGCAGCCTTTTCCAGATGGAGCGAGAAACGAGGCGCTCTTCGTTCGGAAGGCGCAAAGGCGGCTCGAGGACTTCATTAGGCAGACCGGGTTCAACGCGGATGCGGAGTTGATTCTTAATGGTGTAAGCCTCCCGTCGCTCAGGAAAATCCTGACTGATTCAAGTACTCACCTGATGACACTAGGTGATGTTCCCGCATTCGTGCACGGTGATTTGTGCCTTAGCAATATCCTCTATGACTCCCGGATGCGTTCCATCAAGCTGATCGACCCGCGTGGTGCCGACGAGGACGGCCAGCGAATGTTGTACGGTAGCCAGCTCTATGACGTAGCCAAGCTTGCCCACTCCATTCTCGGGCTGTACGACCATATAGTGGCGGGGCAGTATGCGCTTTCCGTTGATGGTCAGCGATTCTCGTTTCGGATTTTCGGCGCGGACGACGTTGAGGAGATTCAGGAAGCTTTCCGGCGCTACAGTTTCCTGCCTGGTGTGAGCGTGGGGGCGGTCGAGAAGACTCTCCCGCTTCTGTTCATTGCGATGTTGCCACTGCATGCAGATTCGGCCATTCGTCAGACCGCCTTGCTGGCCAACGTGATGCGGCTTTACGCCAATACCTTCGAGGATAGGTTGAACTGACATGTTTGTTTTTCCGATGCTGGGGCGCTCCAGTCGCTTTTTCAATGCCGGCTACACCGTACCTAAGTACAAACTCCCGCTCGGCAAGGAGGGTAAGGTCGTTTTCGATCATGTGCTGGGCTCGTTTTGGCGTTACTTCGGCACCGACCTGTTCGTTCTGCTTTGTCGGTCAGACACCAACGACCGAGCCTTCTTGGTCGATCGCATGAACGCACTCGGTGTGCGGCGCTTTGAGGTGATTGAGTACGAGGGTGAAACTGGCGGCCAGGCCGAGTCGGTTGAACTGTCGCTCGCGAGTGTGCCGGAGGAGGAGGAACTGTTCATCTTTAACATCGACACGGTGCTCTACAACTTTAAGAAGGACGCCGCGCGAGGTGAGGCGGCCGGCTATCTGGAGGTTTTCAGGGGAGAGGGGACGCACTGGTCTTTTGTTGAGCCAAGCCCTGAAAAGCTCGGTCATGCCACCCGTGTGGCAGAGAAGGAGCGGATCTCGGACCTGTGTTCGAATGGTCTGTATTACTTCGCCACAGTAAGTACCTTCAAAGATGCGCTGAATGCTTATCGGCAGAAACACGAGGCGGTTACGGGGGAGCTCTATGTGGCGCCGCTGTACAACGAATTGATCGAACGAGGACAGCCGGTTGGATACAAGCTGGTGCCGGCGGGCGAGATAGGATTCTGTGGGTTGCCCAAAGAGTATGTTGAACTATGTCGTACTCTAAGTTGAGTTCCTCTTGGTGAAGAAGCTAGGTCCCTACGGAAATATTTTCAAACTGACTCCGCCAGTTATACGCCGGCGTTTCTATGCCGCATTCTTACTTGTCGGTACGGTAGGCGTGCTTGAGGTGTTTTCACTCTCAGCCTTGCTCGCATTTTTCACAGTAGGACTCCGCGGCGTAGAGAACTCGCGATGGGAGGTGCTGACCGCCTGGATGGGCACCGGCGGTTTGACAACATCATCGGCATTGCTGTCCGTCGCGCTGGGGCTCTTTGTCGTCAAGGCATTTTTTATCCTTATTGTTGGCCGACACTCCTATCACACGGCAACGGCGGTCAAGCGCTACTTTCAGGACCGTTTATTTGATAGGTTTCTCCACTCATCTTTCCAGTCTCAGGCCGACAAGCGTTCTGCAGACTGGGTACGTTGCATCACCGCTGACTGCAATGCACTCGAAGGACGATTATTCACGCCTGTGCTGGTGCTGCTCGGTGAAATCATCCCGGCCTTATGTGTCTGCGGTGTGCTGTTACTGGTCAATCCGACTGCGTTCTTCGTAGCCATTGGCATTTTCACGGCGGTCGGGGTGTTGGTGTTTTTCGCGACCCATCGTCGTTTGGTTCACTTGGGCCAGGTTCAGCAGATGGCGGATGGACATATTGTGCAATCAGCCCAGCAGGCCTTCCATGGTTTGCGTGAACTGACTATCTACAATCTTAGGGCGTGGGCGCAGCAACGCTTCGAGTCCTTCACCAGTGCATCAAGCCGTGCGATCAACGAGGCGTTGTTCATCAGTCTGCTACCGCGCTTCGTGTTTGAGGTGGCGATCTACATCAGCCTCGGGCTGGTCTTCATGATCTATGCACTGCAGGGGACGCCTTTGACCCAAGTGGCGGGCGAATTTGCGGTTTTTGGTGCGGCGGCCATGCGTCTACTACCGTCGGTGAGCAAGGTGGTGAGCCACCTGCAATCGCTCAAGCATGCACGGCCTGCCGCCGTGGCGGTGACCGACACATTGCTTGAACCGGTTGCAAATGGGCGACCGGTTGGGCGTGAAGGTGAACCCTTGCTCGCGTTCGATACAATGGCTCTGGTGCAGGCGGGCTTCGCCTACGATGAACGGCTGGTACTCCGGTCACTCAACGTCGAGATCGTGGTGGGCGATACACTTGCCGTGGTTGGCGCGTCGGGCTCGGGCAAGAGCACGCTGATCAACCTCATTCTCGGGCTGCTGCCGCCTACGCAAGGGCAGGTGATGCTTAACGGCGCGCCGCTGGCGGGTCGTGAGGCGCAATGGTGGGCGTGTGTCGGTTATGTGCCCCAGGAACCCTTTCTGATGGATGCTAGCGCGATCGCAAACGTCATGCTCGGCAGTACGGGTCACACTGATGAGGATTTGGCGCGCGCCCGCGACTTGATCGTCATGCTGGATTTGCCGCACGCGCTCAAGGACGCTTCGGATAGCATAGGCGAAGGCGGCGTGCGCCTCTCTGGGGGGCAGCGGCAGCGACTTGCGATTGCCCGTGCGCTATATCGCAACCCGCAGGTACTCATCCTCGATGAAGCAACCAGTGCTATGGATGTGCACACCCAGGAGCGGGTGATGAACGTGGTAGCCGAGTGCATGAAGGGCCGCACGGTACTGATGATCACCCATCGCGCCGAAACGCTCGACTACTGCAACAAGATTCTGAGCCTACCTGAGGGCAGGCTGGCGCATATTGCCTGCGACCATGCCTAGGCTGTTCGTCCATGCCATCAATGTGCACCAGGGCGGTGGTGCGGTGCTGTTATGCGACCTGCTGTTGGCAATTCCGTCGGACGTCGCGACGATCTTAAATGTTGATGCGCGCATGTGTTTGCCGGCCGATCTACCAGACCATGTCCGTGTCGAGCGCGTTGAGCCGACGCTACGCGGCCGATTTTCTGCGGAACGTCGCCTTGCCGGCACGGTGGCGCAGGATGACCGAGTCTTGTGTTTTGGTAATCTGCCGCCACTTTTTAGGCTGCGCGCTGAAGCTGTGGTGTTCCTACAGAACCGTTATCTCATCGACCCTTGTGCGCCACTGGGGGCGTTGCCGCTCAAGCCACGTGTCCGGCTCTGGCTGGAGCGTGCTTGGCTTCGTGGGTGCCGCCATAATGCCAGCCGGTACATCGTGCAGACGCCATCCATGCAAAGGCTGGCAGCGCAGCAGTTAGGCGTGTCGGTCAGTTCTGCGCCATTCGCTCTCGTTAACTTCTTGGGGCAAACAGATGGGCGTACCAAGAAGCAGTTCGATTTTCTCTACGTGGCCTCGGGTGAAGCGCACAAAAACCATGCGGCGCTGATCGATGCCTGGAGTTTGCTTGCCGATGAAGGGGTGTTCCCGTCGCTTGCGTTGACGCTCGGACCCGAGACCGCGAAGTCTTTGTTTCTCAGTATCGAGCAGGCAGCGGCGCGTGGGTTGCGTATCCAGAACCTTGGCATCTTGCCTCATGATCGCTTGTTGGCGATGTACCGCGCGTCGGGTGCGCTGATTTATCCGTCTAGCTTTGAGTCGTTCGGGCTACCGCTGATTGAGGCTCGGCAGGCGGGTTTGCCGGTACTGGCCCCGGAACTGGATTATGTGCGGGATCTTACTGATCCGGACGAAACATTCGATCCGCGTTCGCCTATTTCTATAGCTAGAGCTGTCCGCCGTGTTATATCAAGAGTTGCTAATGAGGAAGTCAAGTTGGAGACGGCTGAAAGTTTCTTGAAGAAATATATTCTGGATTGAATTAAAAATTTCAAGATAAAAGGTTTGAGATTGTTAACGCTATCCATTTCTAGGAGATGTAATAACTTTGGAATGAGTAAATAAGGTTTCACTGGGTTGCACATTATTCTAACTTCATTATTGGTAAATAATGCTTTGTTATCTGGGTTTTTGTCAGACTTAGGTATGCCGTGTTAGATTTAACTTTGCCCAATGTAAATACTTTGCAATCAGTTATGTTAGTGCCACATTCCAATTATGCTAAAGCAAGACATTAAAATTCTTATCTTGGGCGCGACAGGCATGCTTGGCAGCACCCTTCTCCGGTATTTTTTCTCAAAAGAGTGTTTTAGCGTTTATGGCACAGCACGATCCTGTGAATCTGCTCAGGGTATAAGCGATGAGATAATGAAGAGAATTTATTTTAATGTCGACTTAGGAGATGTAAGAGCTTTTCAGAAAGTTCTAAACGATATAAAACCAAATCTTGTTGTTAACTGTGTTGGCGTGGTTAAGCAGTTGCCTGCGGCCGAAGATGCGCTTGTATCCATACCCTTAAATAGTCTGTTGCCACATCAATTAGCAAACCTGTGTGCAGCATTCGGAAGTCGTTTGATCCATTTTAGTACGGATTGTGTTTTCTCCGGTAAAAGGGGCGGCTATTTCGAGAGTGACACTCCTGATTCAACGGATTTATATGGCCGCAGTAAACTACTCGGAGAAGTAGACTATCCTAACGCCCTTACTATACGCACGTCTATAATTGGTCATGAGTTGAATGGTGCTCGCAGTATTATTAACTGGTTCTTGGAGCAAGAAGGCAGTATTCGAGGGTTTACGAAAGCTATATTTTCAGGTTTGCCAACGGTTGAAATTGCCCGAGTCATTGAAGAGTATGTCTTGCCGCATCCTGAGTTGCATGGTGTTTACCAGCTGTCTGTTGACCCCATCAGTAAGTATGACTTGTTGTCGATGGTGAAAGATGTGTATGGCAAACAAATCGAGATTATCCCGGATGATTCATTGATGATCGATCGTTCTTTGAACTCAACTCGATTCCGTCAAGCAACCGGGTTTATACCGAAGTCATGGCCTGAGCTAGTGCATGCCATGCACGATTTTGGATAAAGGTATTTATGGAACTTTTAAGAGATAAGGTTTTGTTGATCACCGGAGGCACAGGTTCCTTTGGCAGCACTGTCGTTGAACGCTTTCTCAAGTGTGGTGTTCGTGAAATTCGCATTTTTAGCCGTGATGAAAAAAAACAGGAAGATATGCGCATTGCCTTGAAAGACGATAAAGCGAAGTTTTACATAGGTGATGTGCGGAATTATGACAGCATCCACCAAGCGCTGTATGGTGTCGATTATGTGTTTCACGCGGCTGCGCTTAAGCAAGTTCCTTCTTGTGAGTTTTATCCGATGGAGGCTGTGCAGACAAATATAATGGGTGCGGAGAATGTGCTCAATGCAGCGGTAGCTAACGGTGTGAAACGCGTTGTTGTTCTTAGTACAGATAAGGCCGTGTACCCCGTCAATGCGATGGGCATTTCAAAAGCCATGATGGAAAAGTTAATGGTTGCTAAATCACGTTTGCGCAGCGAGAGCGAAACGATCTTCTGCGCAACCCGTTATGGCAATGTGATGGCCTCGCGGGGATCGGTGATCCCTCTTTTCGTCGATTTGATCAAGTCGGGCAAGCCTTTGACTGTGACCGATCCTGGAATGACGCGCTTCCTAATGTCATTGAAGGATTCTGTCGATTTGGTGATGCATGCTTTTGAGCACGCCAAGCAAGGCGATATTTTTGTGCAAAAAGCTCCGGCTTCGACGGTCGCTGATCTGGCGCAAGCGTTGAAAGAGCTATTTTCTGCCGACAACTCAATTCAGATTATCGGTACGCGCCATGGTGAGAAGCTGTATGAGTCACTGTTGTCTCGTGAAGAGATGGCGCGAGCAGAAGAAATGGACCGTTATTACCGCATCCCATCCGATGATCGAGATTTGAACTATGCCAAGTATTTTGTTGAAGGTGAGTATTCGGTTTCGGTGACTGAGGATTTCACCTCGCATAATACGGAGCGATTGAATGTGGCGCAGGTGAAACAATTGTTATTGACGCTCGATTTTATTCAGGATGCTTTGCATGTTTAAGGTGATGACCATTGTCGGGACGCGGCCAGAGATCATTCGCTTGTCGCGTACGATCGCAGTTTTGGACCAGCGCTGCGATCATTGCTTAGTGCACACCGGTCAAAATTATGACTATGAACTGAATCAAGTCTTTTTCGAACAATTGCAGATACGCGAGCCCGATATTTTTCTTGATGCGGCAGGCGCAAGTGCAGCAGAAACCATTGGGCAAGTGATTGCCAAGATCGATGACGTATTAGCCAAGGAGAAGCCCGAAGCCGTTCTAATTCTTGGTGATACCAATAGCGCTCTTGCTGCGATTACAGCTAAGCGCCGTAAGGTTCCGATTTTCCACATGGAGGCAGGGAATCGTTCTTTTGATCAGCGTGTTCCTGAAGAAATCAATCGACGCATTGTTGACCATATTGCGGATATCAACTTGACCTATAGTGCGATTGCCCGTGAGTATTTGTTGCGCGAAGGTTTACCGCCGGATCAAGTGATTAAGACCGGCAGTCCGATGTACGAAGTGCTTCATCACTATCTGCCGCAGATTGAATCTTTGGATGTGTTGCCGCGATTAGGCTTGGAGGAAAATCATTATTTTTTAGTCAGTGCACATCGTGAAGAAAACATCGATGCAGACCGACAATTTATGAAGCTAGTGGCGGTTTTGAACAGCCTGGCTGAAGAACATGACTTACCAGTGATTGTTTCAACGCATCCACGTACGCAAAAGCGGGTGGACAGCGCAAGCGCTAGGTTCCATCCCTTGGTGCGACTGATGAAGCCGCTTGGTTTTCTCGATTACGTGCATTTGCAAATTCGTGCGAAAGCTGTTTTGTCGGATAGCGGAACGATTACAGAGGAATCATCGATCCTAAATTTTCCTGCGCTCAATATTCGTGAAGCCCACGAGCGACCCGAAGGCATGGAAGAGGCTGCTGTGATGATGGTTGGGCTTGAAATCGAGCGTGTCCGTCAAGCTTTGACTGTTTTGGAAACGCAGCCCCGTGGTTTTGAGCGAGGTTTGCGCATGGTTGGTGATTATCAAGCACCAAATGTTAGCGAGAAAGTTGTTCGCATCATTCTTAGCTACACAGATTACGTAAATAGAATGGTTTGGAAGAAGTATTCATAGGGAAGAATTTTATTGTGGTCTCAATTTTAATTAGCAAATTGGCCTGGATTGTTTAATTTAAAGGAAATTCGTAATGAAACCTTTATCAGTATTATTCCTTACGGATGAATATTTGCCATTCAGTACTCGTGCACACGCAAAAATGATGCATGAGTTAGCTCTTAAGTTTTCTTCTCTAAGCCACAAAGTTGTGGTTCTCACCCCGGGCCATTTAAGTCAAAACACTTTTTTGCTCATTGAAATGTTTGAGGGTATAGAAGTTTGGCGTTTTAGGTCCATTAGTTTTCGAGGCAAGGGTAAAATTTTAAGAGCTGCTGGTGAAATATTACTACCTTTTTTTGCGTTATTTGCATTGTTTATTAGTAAAAAGGCTAACTCGATAAATTTTGAGCTTGTGGTCAATTATTCCCCTTCTATTTTTTTTGCGCCCGTTGCACGATATTTTAAAAAGAAAAAATCTTTTGTCTTTCTAGTCCTGCGAGATTTTTTCCCGCAGTGGGCTGTTGATCAAGGTTTATTAACAAATCGCTCCCCTATAACCTGGTTTTTTAGGCAGGTAGAGAAGTTGAACTATCGTTCAAGTAACGTTATCGCTGTTCAGTCTCCCGCTAATTTAAATATTTTTAAGCGCATTTATTCTGGCCAAGTAGATTTAAAAGTTCTCATGAATTGGTCAGCGCAATCACCATATGTCACAAAAGAAGGTTTTGATAAGTATCTTTTGCATAGAGAGTTAAAAATCCCCAATGACAAAGTTATTCTTTTTTATGGTGGTAACATTGGTCATGCTCAAGATATGGCGAATATTGTTCGGCTCGCAAAAAGATTGAACTTATGTGAAAAGGCGCACCTTCTTTTAATAGGACAAGGCGATGCATATGAGATGGTTCATGAGGCAATTAACCAATATCAATTAGAAAATTTAACTCTGATGCCGTCTGTGTCTCAAGATAAATATAGGGAATACTTGGCCAGCGCGGACATAGGTTTATTTTCACTTTCCAAGACACATACCACACATAACTTTCCTGGAAAGCTGCTGGGCTACATGGTTGAGAGAATGCCTATTTTAGGTAGCGTGAATTTAGGTAATGATGTTGCTTCAATAATGCTGGATTCGAAATCTGGGTTAGTGTCATTTAATGGCGATGATGATCAACTTTTAGCTGATGCTCTCTCGCTAATTGAAAATGAGGCTCTTCGAAAAGAGATGGGCTTAAATGCATATGCATTATTGAAGAATACATTTTCGGTTAATAAGGCATACCAGGTTATTTGTGATAGCTACTTAGCTGCCCAGTCAAAATTATGAATATTTTGATTACCGGCGCTAACAGTTTTGTAGGTAACTATCTGGCAAAAAAGTTTAGTAATTTGCTTGTATTGATCATCTTGCTGCAGCAAACCGTATGTTTCTCGTAGGTGTTGGTGAGGATCTTTCCACAACCGACTTGTTACGAGGTGTCGCAAAGCTGCTGGGATGTCATCACGCCTGATTCCTGTGCCCTCCGCTGTTTTGACGTTTTAGGTAAGGGGAGAGATTGCTCAAAGGCTTTTGGGCTCGCTTCGAGTTGGTATAAACGAGACTAGAGATCTACTAGGCCGGACGCCACCATTTTTAGTAGAATAAGGGCTTCAGGGTTTTTTTGTTGATAAGGCAGAGCGGTATTAGGTGTTGTGATTCGCATTTTCGATATTATTTTCTCGCTTGGCGGTTTGGTTTTTGGGTTGCCGGTTTTACTAGTTATTTGGATTTTAGGTCTGATAGATACAGGCTCTCCAATTTTCCAACAAGAAAGAGTGGGGCGTAATATGGATGCTTTTACTCTCGTTAAGTTTCGCACTATGTCTAGAGATACGGCTTCAGTGGCAAGTCATTTGGCAAGTGGCTCTTCAATAACCTCCCTTGGCCGATTTCTTCGTAAAACAAAATTAGATGAGTTGCCCCAGCTTTGGAATGTGCTCAAGGGTGATATGAGCTTAGTTGGTCCTCGGCCAAATCTTTTCAATCAAGAGGAGCTTATTCACGCACGTAATGCATTGGATGTTTATAGTGTGCGTCCAGGCATCACCGGTCTTTCGCAAATTAGGGATGTCGACATGTCCACACCTGAGTTGTTAGCGAAAACTGATGCTGAAATGATTTCTAATATGTCGGTAGTTAATTACTTCAAATATATTTTTCTTACTGTTGGCGGCAAAGGCCAGGGTGATAGAGTTCGTCGTTGATAGTTTTTATCAACTAATAGCCAGTCACTATCATTCCAATTCCTCAAACATCGAAAAACATCGAAATGCAGTATTCTCAGACTTCCTTCCGTCACGAAGAGTGGTCCTTTCAAGCGGCATGCCTTTAACAAGAAGATCTTACTGCATCGCCAACTTTGAAAGAGTGACCTGATAGCTCGTCAATATTCTTCAGTTGCGCAGTTGGTAAACTTGATCTGCAAAAACCAAGAAATACAAAACGAAGTCATTAGGGCCCGATGAATGGATTTATCAGGTTTTAAAGCCCAGTGAGATGGCTGTGTTAAATTTTCATTCGTGATTGATCTTAGCACTCTTTTGTCTACTTCAGAAAATAGCTAGGTATTGAATTCTTCTATGTCTTATTGCTGAGCGGGGTCGGTACAATATTATCTGGTTCCACATTATGCCGCCTGATAAAGACATCGCTTGATCCGGCGACGCTTGAAACTCCTTTGGTAACTATAGCAATCACTCGATACAACCTTTGGTGGTCACCATCGCTAATGGCAGCCTCTATGCCCTCCAAGAGCATTTTTAACTGGTCAATTGGCATAGGTATCTCGGCAGTGGTGTTGATGCGTGGATGGATTGTTTCCATTAAATTTGCGTAATATGTAAGCTCTTCGAACAGTTTTTCTCCAGGCCGCAAGCCAGAAACAGTGATGGCAATCTCATCCTCGGTCACTTTTTCGCAAACATCCAGTACCGGCCGGCGCCCCGTTAGGGTTATCATTTTTTTAGCCAGATCAACAATTTTGATTGACTTGCCCATGTCCAACACGAATACATCGCCGCCTTTAGCAATTGAACCTGACTGAATAACCAGCTGGGCGGCTTCTGGGATGGTCATAAAATAGCGCGTTACATCAAGGTGGGTTAAGGTAATTGGCCCGCCTTTTTCAATCTGTTTTTTAAACAGAGGCACCACCGATCCTGAAGACCCTAAAACATTGCCAAACCGCACAATTGCAAAACAGGTTTTTGAATTCTGTGTCGACAGGGATTGGCAGATAATTTCAGCAAGACGTTTGGACGCTCCCATGAAATTTGTGGGATTCACGGCCTTGTCGGTTGACACAAGAATAAAATGCTTCACCTTTGCGGCAATGGCAAGCTCGGCCATGTTGAATGTGCCAAGAACATTATTTGCAATACATTGCATCACATTTTGTTCCATCAGCGGCACATGTTTATAGGCGGCGGCGTGATAGATAGTATCAGTGGAAAAACGATCAAAAATCTTTTCAATAAACTGCTTGTCCTGCACCGAGCCAATCAGCGGAATAATGTCAATTCTACTGCTGGCTGGATATTGTTTTAACTCCTCTAATAGGGTGTAAATTGCAAATTCAGACACATCCAGCAGGATGAGTTTTTTTGGCTTCCACGCCATGATTTGTCGGCATATCTCGCTGCCGATCGAGCCGCCAGCTCCGGTAACAAGAACCGTTCTTTCGGCGATGGTTTTTGCCATTAGTTCAGGGTTATGCTGTGCCGGTTTGCGACCCAATAAATCCTCGATTCTTATGTCTTTCAACTCGGTAATCTCAAATCTACCCGTTATCAAGCTTGAGATACTGGGGATGGTTTTCACTTTAAGTGGATGATCTGATAACATATCAAAAACCCGCCTTCGCAAAGCGTCCGAGTCATTTGGAATGGCTAAAAGCAAGGTCTCGATTTCTAGTTTTTGAAATTTTTTTTTGGCATGATCCAAATTACTAATCGGAACGCCGCCAAGGTTTTTGCCAGCCAGTTCGCGATTATCATCGATAAATAACCTGACCCGATAATGTGGGTTTTTTCGCAATGCGTCCATGAGTTGGATACCGGCGGTGCCCGCGCCGTAAATTGCAACATTTTCTTTATTTTCCTTCGCCATGCTTTGGCCAAGGACGCGAATGAAATAACGCATAGCAGTGGCAAACGCACAGAAAAGCGTTGCATAGATCAAGGGCACTGAGCGCGGTATTTCAAGTTCAAGCAAGAGGGTTACAGACAGCAAAGCGGCACATGATATGGCACTGCCAAAAGCTATGCCATAGGCGGTCTCTATTGAAATATGCCGTGTAAGATTGTTGTAGAGTCCAAGTGCTGCAAAAGCCGCGAGGGTTGTGAGCGTGGCAATCGAAACCCCAATATATGTATCAGGCTTATAGAGGTAATCGGTGGTCTCGAGGCGCATGAAGAACGCTAGTAAAAGTGCGACCGGGGCAGCTAAAACGTCAGAGGTAATTTGAAGTAATCGCTTTTGCCAGCGATTAAGGCCAAATAACCAGGTTTTAAAGTTTTGCATTAATCCAAACATGTGAGTTGCCAAAAATCCTTGCCGCTTAACTAAGCCAAAAAATGACACTAAATATTAGCGCTATGACTAACAGCGTAAGCATAAGCTGTTTCAAGACTTCATGCAATTTGCTACTTAAAACCTTTTTTGGACGTGTCTAAGAATCCAGTTTTCTGGCATTTTTCGTCGCTTTCCGATTTCTTTTCGGATCACACATGCTAACAAAGGGCAGGTGATTTTTCGACGCTGAAATATTTGGTTACGCATTGTTTCATTTACTATGTTGTAAGGCTATCAATTTGAACTGGAGTTGTCTTTGAAAACGCTTATCACCGGCGCTGCCGGGTTTATTGGTATGCATTGCGCATTGCGTTCGCTTGAACGCGGTGACGATGTCATCGGTATTGATAATCTCAATGATTATTATGATGTGTCCTTGAAACAGGCGCGCCTTGCAAAGCTGAGACCCCACGTAAAGTTCAATTTTCATCAGATCGACATCAGCGACCGTGATGCGATGGCAGCCTTATTTGCGTCCGAACAGCCCGATAATGTCATTCATCTCGCCGCGCAGGCCGGCGTGCGTCACTCATTGACAAACCCGCACGCCTATATCGACGCAAATCTTCAAGGTTTTATGAATGTTCTAGAGGGTTGCCGGCATCATCAGATTGGCCATCTTGTTTATGCCAGCTCATCCTCGGTCTATGGAGGAAATGAAACCATGCCGTTCAGCGAGCATGATAATATTGATCACCCTTTGAGCCTCTATGCATCCACAAAAAAAGCCAATGAACTGATGGCGCACACCTATAGCCATCTATATAATCTGCCGACAACCGGATTGCGGTTTTTTACCGTTTATGGCCCATGGGGCCGGCCCGATATGGCACTATTTCTGTTTGCGGATGCTATGTTAAAGAACAAGCCCATTGATGTGTTCAATGATGGGAATATGGTTCGCGATTTTACCTTCATAGATGATATTGTTGAAGGGGTCATCCGCGTCCTTGACAAACCAGCAACGCCAGATGCGATGTTTGATGCTTTGTGTCCTGATCCTGCGACATCGACCGCACCATATCGCGTGTTTAACATCGGTAACGGTAACCCAACATCATTGATGGACTATATCGGGGCGCTTGAGACGGCACTTGGGGTTGCGGCAAGGAAAAATTATATGCCAATGCAACCGGGTGATGTGCCCGCTACATCGGCAGACACAAGTGAACTTGGGAAATGGGTGGGGTTCCAGCCTGATACACCAGTCGTCGATGGTGTTCAAAAATTTGCGGATTGGTATTTGGCCTTTTATCAAAAGAACGGTTAAACATGAATGACTTAAATATCGTGAATCAGTCCAGTCCGGCGCTAGAGCTAACAATCAAGGCAAAATTCAAAGACATTTGGACTGGCCTCGGCAACGCGCTTGCCGCAATGCCGTGTTGGGAAAAAGGCTTGCATATTTTCTGGCTTCTTGGCCCTTTTATTCTGCTGATCGAACGTAGTCCGGCCGATATTTGGCTCTCAATTCTGGCACTTGCTTTTGTTGTTCACTCAATCATGAAACGCGATGGCGGATGGCTAAAGGCTTTTTGGGTTAGGGCAAGTTTTTTGTTTTTAGCTGTCAGCATGGTCTCATCAGCATTATCGGTCATACCGGCCTATGCGTTTTCTGAAGGATTAGCGTGGTTTCGCTTTCCTTTATTTGCAATGGCCACAGCCTTTTGGCTTGGCACTGATCGACGCCTTTTATATGCGATGCTGGTGTCAACTGCTCTTGGCATGATGTTGATGACCGGTATTTTGATTACAGAAATGATAATTGAAGGCCAGAAGGGCGGACGTCTGTCTTGGCCTTATGATGATCTGGTGTCGGGAAATTACCTGTCCAAGGTTGGTCTGCCCGCCTTTACCATCATGGTGGCACTGGCGATTGGCGCCAAACCAAGGCTGGCATCGATCATGGGCGGCCTGTCTTTGATCAGCGTCATTATGTCCGTGCTGACCGGTGAGCGGATTAATTTCTTGATTAGAGCTTGCGGCGGCATGTTGGCGGCGCTGATGTGGCGGCCGTATTGGCGGCGTTATTTCATTTTGGTTGTTGTCGAGATTTTAGCAGTTGCCGCTGTTTTTACCGTGATGCCTAACGTCCAAGACCGCTTCACCAACGCGGTTGTGAACAGTCTGCCAACAGGCCCGCATAGCGATTATTATAAGGTTATGGGCGGCGGCCTCACGGTGTTTAAAACCGCCCCTTTTCTGGGGGTTGGCCCAGCAACGCACCGTGAATTATGCCCATCTATTCTCGGTAAAACCCCCGAATTTCGCTGTGATAATCATCCCCATAATTACTATATCCAGCTGCTAACTGAAACTGGCGTTATCGGCCTTGTTACCGGCAGCTTGATGATTGTCAGTATTAACTGGGCGGCCTTTGCGGGCTGGCGAAAAAACCGCAATAATGTTGTTGCTGCGACTGCCTTTGTGGTGCCTTTTGGATTGTTTTTTCCAATCCAGTCGACCGGTGACTTCTTTGGCCAATGGAACAATATTTTCATGTGGAGTGCGATTGCGCTGGCCCTGGCTGCGGCAAGGACGTTAACCGCGGAACAGAAGAAATAGCGCTCTAAGGATTAGCTATCCCCGCCAGCTATCCGCGCCCAATAAACGGCATTTTTGGCGCCATCACGGTGATAAACTGAACATTCGCATCAAGTGGCAAATTCGCAATATACAGAACCGATGATGCCACATGCGCAACATCCATAGTTGCCTCAGGGCGAATACTGCCATCTGGCTGCGGCATACCCGTGGTCATTGCCTGTGCCATATCGGTTAGCGCTTTGCCAATGTCG
>Ga0181557_1001136_pt1 | contig 31229 bp, 30 predicted proteins | sample 011ome_23_FD_148632 | JGI IMG/M metagenome (GOLD analysis project Ga0181557, IMG submission 148632) | Coastal salt marsh microbial communities from the Groves Creek Marsh, Skidaway Island, Georgia - 011506CT metaG (spades assembly) | ecosystem: Environmental > Aquatic > Marine > Intertidal zone...
CTTCGCAGCTCTCAAAGGTATTACGACCTCTGCCCGACAGGGTTTGATCTGGGGGCTCTGTGGCTTTATCGCAGTGCAACTGGCGCCAGCGATCGGCCTGCCTCCTGAGTTACCGGGCACCATCGCAGCTGAAGTGGGACAACGGCAATTGTGGTGGATCAGCACGATCCTGGCCAGCGCCACGGGGCTTGGTTTGATCGCCTTCGGCCGCAGCTATCTGCCGCTCGCGGGCGTGATCTTGATAGCGATCCCGCAGCTTTTGGGAGCGCCACATCTCGACATGTTTTTCGGTGTGGCACCACCTGAGCTGGCTGCCGAATTTGCAACGCTGAGTTTGGGAGCCGCCGCGGCGGGATGGGTCATGCTGGGCTATGTGGTGGCAGCCACTCTGACGCGTTTGGAGACTTAGAGGGCGGCTAGAGCCTTGGAACCCGGCCCCGCAGGCAAAGACGCAAACGCCCTGCGGCCTCCGCTTCGGTGATCCAGCCCTCCGGCGCATCTGCGTATAGCTTGAGCAGGCCCAGCATATCTTGGGTATCCTGCGCAGGATCGGCACCAGAAAAGAGGTAGGTTGCCTTCTGCGCCCCTTGCAGCGCAAAAGCCACGGGAGACTGACACATGTTGAGACAAGAGCAGGTCACAATCTCGACCTCCAAACCGCAGTCCTGTGCCGCTTTGCGAAGCGCTATCGCCCATTTGGCGCCGGGCGCCGTCTCGCCGGGCTCCGCACAGGTATCACATATGGTCACACGATCTTTCAAAATCGCCCCTTTTGGCTGACATCTATTCGGCGTAAAGCACTCCAAGCCCGATCACAAGGAATACTGACATGGTCTCGAAAATCCCCGCAACAATCATTACCGGCTTTCTTGGCGCAGGTAAAACCACCCTCATCCGCCATATGTTGCAAAATGCACAAGGCCGTAGGATCGCCCTGATCATCAATGAGTTTGGCGATCTTGGCGTGGATGGCGATATATTGAAGGGCTGCGGTGATGAAACCTGCCGCGAAGAAGACGTGATGGAGCTGTCCAATGGCTGCATCTGTTGCACGGTCGCCGATGACTTCATCCCAACAATGGAAAAGCTATTGGCCCGGGAAGATAAGCCCGATCATATCGTGATAGAGACCAGCGGTCTGGCCCTGCCGCAACCTCTTGTGCGGGCCTTCAACTGGCCGGGCATTTCGACAAAGGTGACGGTCGACGGGGTTGTCACCGTGGTCGATGGCAAAGCCGTCACTGAGGGGCGATTTGCCCATTCGGTCGCCGCGGTTGATGCGCAACGCCAATTGGATGAAAATCTGGACCATGAAACGCCCCTATCGGAGCTTTTCGAAGATCAAATCGCCTGCGCCGATATGATTGTGGTGAACAAAACCGACCTGCTCGAGGAGGCCGAGGCCCAAGCTTTGGTCAATACTCTCAACGGCTCCTCGCGCGCCGGCGTGCAAGTGGTGACAACCTCCATGGGTAAATTGCCGGTTGATGTGCTGCTGGGACAGGGTATTGGCGCGGAGAGCGATCTTGAGGCCCGCCATGAGCTGCACCATCACCATCATGATCACGACGATGACCATGGCGACGATGATCACGATGACCATGACCACGATCACCACCACGATCATGACCACGATGCCTTTGAAAGCTTTGTCGTGACCCTGGGCGAGATCACAGATCCCAAGGCCTTTTCAGACCAGGTCAGCGCGATCATAGGCGCCCATGATATATTGCGGCTCAAAGGCTTCGCGGCTGTCTCAGGCAAACCTATGCGTCTGACTTTGCAAGCGGTCGGGCCACGGGTGGAGACCTATTTTGATCAACCCTTCGGTGATGGCGCGCGCGCCACGCGCCTGGTCGTGATCGGCCAGGCAGGTTTGGATCATGCTGCAATTGAAGCGGCATTGCGATCCTGCGCTGCGGTGCAGTAAACCATGATCGTGATCGAGCGCAGTGATCCCAAAGAACCGCAGGCCACCGCATTGTTGCAGGCCAGTCACGCGCTTATGCAATCGCTCTTTCCGCCAGAGGACAACAGCTTTCTGTCCATTGAAGACCTCTGTGCGCCCAACATCTATTTTCACACCGCACGCCGGGGTGACAAGGTGCTTGGCACCGGCGCCTTGGCCGTCAAACCTGGCTATGGGGAGATCAAATCTATGTTTGTAGATCCAAGCGCAAGGGGCCAAGGGGTGGCCGATGCCCTTTTACGCGCGCTGCAGGATCTGGCCTTTGAGCAAGGGCTCAGCGCGTTAAAGCTTGAAACCGGAAATTCTCTGCAGGCCGCCCTGCGCCTCTATGCGCGGCACGGTTTTACAACCTGCGGTCCATTTGGCGATTACACCGCCAATGACAGCAGCATCTTCATGACCAAAACCCTATGAGTTTAAGAGGCGTCTTGACGGGCTTTCGCAGCCGCTTTCATCCGCGCCAAAAGCTCGGCCTTCCCTTCGCTTTTGCCAAAGGGGTTTTTACGACTGCCTTTCGCATTATGCTCGCTATGCCGCGGCTTGTTGCTGCCTTTCTTAATGGCGCCGGCGTCTTTATAATCCATAGTCTATCCTTTACATCGGCCCCAGGCCTCAGCGCTGCTGATGCCCCATTCGCAGGCCTTGAGCAAGACGGAACCGCATAATGCATCTTTTGGCCGCCACCCCCGGATCTGTAGATGAAGGTCAAGAGCCCGTTGACCTTGGTCAAAGCCCCGCGGATGTCGTGTTCATCTCTGCGGCCGATACGGAGCTGGCCGCCCTATCGTCGGCCCGCGCGGACATGACAGATCCCCCAGGGTTGCGCCTGGCCAGCATGATGCACTTGCAACATCCGATGTCGGTTGATTTGCATATTGACGCCTGCGCCTCACGGGCAAAATTGGTGGTGGCCCGGGTGCTTGGCGGGGCGAGTTATTGGAAATATGGCTTCGAACAATATGCCGCGCGACTGGCCGATGCGGGCGTGGCCTTTGCCGCCCTTCCCGGAGATGACAAACCTGACCCTGATCTGCGCTTGTTTTCGACTGTCTCCGATGAAGACTATGACGCGCTTTGGGCCTATTTGGTGGAAGGCGGGCCGAAAAACGCGGTCAACTTCCTTGGCTATTGCCAGCATATGATTGCGCAAACCCCCATGCCACAGGCGGCCGAACCACTGCTGCGCGCCGGGGTCTATTGGCCGGGGGCTGGCATTTCGGATCTATCTGCCGCGCGCGCTCATTGGACAAAGGATGCCCCCGTTGTTCCCGTGATTTTCTATCGCGCCTTGGTGCAGGGGGCTGGGCTCAACCCAATCAACCGGATGGTCAAAGCCTTGCTGCAGGCCGGGCTGAACCCCTTGCCGATCTTCGTCGCTTCCCTCAAAGATCCGATTTCTGTGGCCACTTTGGATCAACTCTTCCAAGCGGCCCCACCCGAGGTGATCTTGAACTGCACCTCATTTGCCGTTGGTAACCCCCATGGGGACAGCAGCCCCAATAACCCGCTCACCGCCGCCTCAGCCCGCCAAGCGCCTGTGCTGCAAGTCGTGCTGGCAGCCAGCACCGAGGCCAGTTGGGAGGAAGGCGCCAACGGCCTCTCTGCCCGTGACATCGCGATGAATGTGGCTCTGCCTGAGGTGGATGGCCGCATTCTGTCGCGCGCAATCAGCTTTAAGGGCGAGGCCTTTTTCGATGAGGCCACCGAATGCCCGATTGCGACCTATAAAGCCCGCGGAGATCGCGTCACCTTTGTCGCAGCCCTCGCGGCCAATTGGGCCCAGCTGCGCAGATGCGCACCGGCGCAACGCCAAGTCGCGCTGATTCTCGCCAATTACCCCAATAAAGATGGCCGCCTGGCCAATGGGGTGGGGCTCGATACCCCCGCCTCCGCGGTTCATACACTCGCCCTTTTGCAAGAGGCTGGGTATGGCGTGGGCAATGCGCCCGAGACAAGCGCGGAATTGATGGCGCAAATCATGGCCGGTCCAACCAATTGGCTGACCGATCGGGCCACGCGCACAGGTGGCGTGCTCTTGCCAATCGCCGATTACATGGATCACTATCAGACCCTGCCTTATGAGCTGCGCGCGCGGCTTGAAGAGCGTTGGGGCGCAGCTGAAAATGATCCGTTTTTCGACCCAAAGGAGGGCGGATTTAAGCTTTCAATTTTGCGTTTCGGAAAGATCACCTTGGGCCTGCAGCCGGCGCGCGGTTACAATATTGATCCGGTGGAAACCTATCATTCCCCCGATCTTATCCCGCCGCACAACTATTTGGCCTTCTATTTCTGGATCAGGCATCACCAAAAAGCCCAAGCGATTGTGCATATGGGCAAACATGGCAATCTTGAATGGCTGCCGGGCAAGGCTTTGGCTCTAAGTGACAGCTGCCTGCCCGAGGCAATTTTGGGACCCATGCCGCATATCTACCCTTTCATCGTCAACGATCCCGGCGAAGGCACCCAGGCCAAGCGGCGCGCGCAGGCGGTGATCATCGATCACCTCACCCCACCCCTGACCCGCGCGGAAACCTATGGCCCGCTGCGAGACCTCGAAGCTTTGGTGGATGAATACTATGAAGCTGCCGGAATAGATCCGCGGCGCATTGAACACCTCAGACGCGAGATTCTCACCCTCACCGCCACCAGCGGCTTGGACAAAGATATCGGTTTTGAGGGTCATGAAGCCGGAGATCTGGCCAAACTCGATGCCTATCTCTGCGAGCTGAAAGAGGCGCAAATTCGCGACGGGTTGCATATTTTTGGCCAAACCCCCGAAGGGGTGCAGCTGCGGGATCTGACCATCGCCCTGGCGCGCATTCCCCGCGGCTCTGGGCAGGGCGCGGATGCCTCCTTGCTGCGGGCCATGGCAGACGACCTTGCTTTGGGTTTTGACCCGCTGGATTGCGATCTCGCCGCAGCTTGGCAGGGCGACAAGCTTGGCCCTCTGTCTGATATCAGCGCGGACATTTGGCGCACCACCGGCGATACGGTTGAGCGGCTGGAGCTCTTGGCGCAGGCGCTCATGGACGGCACGCGCGACGCGCCTGGCACCCAATCGGCGCAGGTTATGGATCATATCCGCCAGACGATCTCTCCCTCCGTCGCGGCTTGCGGTCCGATGGAGGCGCAGGGATTGCTCACGGCGCTGGATGGGAAATTCGTCCCCCCCGCCCCCTCAGGCGCGCCAACACGCGGGCGGCTCGATGTGTTGCCCACAGGGCGAAATTTCTACTCCGTGGACAGCCGTGCCGTGCCCACGCCCACGGCCTGGGCCTTGGGATGGAAATCGGCCAATCTGCTGATTGACAAACACCTACAAGACCATGGCGATTGGCCACGCGCCCTGTTGCTCACGGCTTGGGGCACGGCCAATATGCGCACGGGCGGTGATGATATTGCGCAATGTCTGGCCCTTATGGGTGTCAAACCGAAATGGGACAGCGCCAATCGGAGGGTCACCGGCTTTGAGGTGATCCCGGCCAGCACCCTCGGACGGCCAAGGGTCGATGTCACATTGCGCATTTCTGGATTTTTCCGCGATGCCTTTCCCGGTTTGATAGATCTTGTGGACAGCGCCGCGCGGGCGGTTTTGGCCCTTGATGAATCTGAGGAGGTCAATCCGGCCAAAGCCAATGGGGCTGGCGCCAGGGTCTATGGCTCAAAACCCGGTGCCTACGGCGCGGGACTGCAGGCATTGATTGATGAGCGCATTTGGGACAGCCAAGCAGACTTTGGCGAGGCCTATTTACAATGGGGAAGCTATGCCTATGGCAAAGGCCGCCAAGGCGCGCGCGACCGCAGCGGTTTCGAAACCCGGCTAGGTCAGGTGGAGGCGATTGTGCAAAACCAAGACAATCGCGAGCATGATCTGCTCGATAGCGATGATTACTACCAATTCGAAGGCGGGGCGGCCGCGGCGGTGCAAAGCCTGCAAGGGCAAGCCCGACCGATTTACCACAATGACCACTCTCGCCCGGAACGGCCCCTCATCCGCAGCTTAGACGATGAGATGGCGCGCGTGATCCGGTCGCGCGTTCTCAATCCCAAATGGATCGATGGGGTGAAGCGCCACGGCTATAAAGGCGCCTTTGAGATTGCCGCAACCGTCGACTACATGTTTGCCTTCGCCGCAACCACCGGTGCTGTCAAATCCCACCATTTTGACGCCGTTGAAGCGGCCTTTTTAGAGGATGACGACACCCGAGACTTCATCGCTGAGGCCAATGCGCCCGCCCTGCGTGAGATTGCCCAGCGCCTTCAAGAGGCGATTGATCGTGACCTGTGGCAGCCCCGGTCAAACTCGGCCCGCGCGCGCATTGCCGGGCTTGTCTAGCGCGGCGGCTCCGGCCGGCGCGGGCCATTGGTCCAAAACATAGCGCGCGGTCATCAGGTCTAAATGCGCGCCACCGCCGTTTTTGAATACGGTGATGTCATCCGGACCGGCCTGAAAGGCCTCCAGATCATAGTAATCTGCCCGCAGATGACTGCGGTCAATTGCGCCGCTCTCTAAGGGAATTTTCAGCTCGCCAATATGCCCCAATGTGGTGTCATAGCTGTCCACGAAGAGCTTAGATTTTTGCAAAGCCGCATCATCCGCTTCACGCATATCCGGCCTATAAGCACCAATCATATTAAGATGTTGCCCCGGACGCAGCCAGTCCCCCTGAATGATCGGAGCCGTGGTCATGGTGCAGGTTAAAATAATATCGGCAGCTGCAACGGCGCTTTGCAGATCGCGCACCACCTGCGCACCTGTCTCTTGCGCAAAAACCTCCGCCGCCTTGGGGCTCCGGTTCCAGATGCTGAACCGGGCTTCAGGAAATCCGGCGCCAAAGGCCTCCACCAAAGAGCGCCCAACCGTGCCGGCACCGACAATCAATATCTCCCGCGCCCCCGCCGGGGCCAGCGCCAGCGCCGCCATCAAACTGTCGCCGGCGGTTTTCCATTTGGTGATCAGGTGAAAATCAATCACCGCCGCAAGCGCCCCTGTGGCATCATCAAACAACATCACACCGCCGCCGATCATCGGCTGGCCGCTTTTGGGGTTGTTCGGGAAAACCGTGGCGGTTTTGGTCAAAAGACCCATGCCATCAATCCAAGCCGAGCGGCTCAAGAGCGTGTCGGATCCGCGATATAAAAACAGATCCTCAATTTCTGCCTTTGGTGCCTGATGCCCCCTCTTCAAAGCGGCGACCAAATCCAGCCAGTCCAGACGCTCTTGGCCGGCGTCAAAGGGAATCATCGCGGGGGTCACTGGGCCTGCTCCGGCGCCAACAGCCCCGCGGCCACCAAACAGTCAGCCCACCCCTGAGGCGTGATAAAGTGATGGGTTTGCCAACCGCGGCTGGCCGCCATGGCGATATTGTCAGCGCGGTCATCGGCAAAGAGCAACTGCTCGGGCGGCACGCCGCAATCTTGCTCCAACATCTGGTAAATCATCGGATCGGGTTTGATGACCCGCATACGGCCCGAGACATATTCACGATCAAATTCACCCAAAAAATCATAGTGGCTTTGCGCATAGGCAAAGCTCTCCACTCCGAAATTGGTCAGAGTAAAAACCGGCACGCCCGCAATTTTCAGCGCCCGCAGCAAACGCACAGAATGATCAATCGGCGGTGCTGCCAGCTCTATCCAATTGTCGTACCAATCGCGGATTTCCGCGCGCCAAGCGGGGTAGGCTTCTGCCGTGGCATAGATCACATCTTTGAACCCTTCGCCCAAATCAATGCGATCGTTCATTGCATGCAGATCTACATCGGCAAACATCGCTTTGCGGCGTTCAGGGCCGATGGTGCGGTCAAAATAGCGCTCCGGATGCCATTCCAGCAGCACATTTCCAATATCAAAAACAACGGCCTCTACGGTCATAAGATCTCCTCACTTTGCACAAGTGCTAACGTGGAGAATTGGGCGGCGCAACCCTTGGGCGGGCATTCACCCGCTCGCGCCAGACTGTGACCAAGCCCGAGATCAAGACAAGGCTCATCCCGGCCCATTCATAAGAATCCGGCCATTCCGCAAAGAGCAGATAGCCAAATGCCGTGGCATAGATCAGGCCTGTATATTCAAAAGGCGCCACAAGCGCCGCCTCTGCCACCCGATAGGCTTGGCTAATCGCCGCGCCGCCAACGGTGACCCCGACGCCGATAAATACCATGATGGATAAATCCGCCCAACTGGGCCATTGCCACGCGCGCAGCAAAAATTCGACCGAAGGATGCCCACCACCTGCAAAACCACCCTGCCCAAGGGTCAAGCCGATCACCGTGGTCACGGCCAAAAACACCAGCGGGACATAGAAAGTCAGTGAAATCAAAGTCTCAGTTTTACCGATTTTGCGGGTTAAAATATGAAAGGCCGCATAGCACAGCGCCGCCAGGGCGGGCAGTATCGTTGTCAGGGTAAAGGCTTCCGTGCCCGGCCGCACGATGAGCAAGACGCCGATGAGCCCCACCACAACCGCCAACCAGCGCCATTTACCCACGGTCTCCCCAAGGAAAATAACCGAGAAAATCGTGATTAAAAACGGAGCAACAAAAAAGATCGCCACGACAATCGCCAGGGGCAAATCCGCCAGCGCCATATAGAAAAACAGATTGGCCGCCACCACAAAAAGCGCGCGGATCAGATGCAGCCCAAGCTTTTGCGTGCGCAGCGCGCCATAGCCGCCGGTTAAGGGAACAATGACGATCATCAACAGCAAGACGCCCGTCAGTGAGCGGGTGAACACGATTTGATGCAATGCATAACCGTCGGATAGAAATTTGATCAACATATCATTGACCGAAAATGTCAAAGAAGCGAGGAGCGCCCAAAGCGCACCGATTGGCGTTTTTGTCTGTCCCATGCCTCACCGCTACGCCGGGTTTGGTTACAGGTCTGATCCAAATACGACCCGGCCGATGACGCGAAAGGCCTGTCGAAATCCAAAGCGCTCAGCGCCGCAAGGCCTGGTCCAACGCATTGAGAAACCGCGAGCGATCAGATTTTGCAAATCCTTTCCCGCCTCCCTGGCGAAAAGGATCAGCGGCGCGTAGATCATACATGAGGTCGCGCGTGGCCAGTGCGTTGCCAATATTGGCCTGGGTCAATGGCTCACCATTGGGCTTGAGCACCTGCGCTCCGGCCTCAACAACTTTGGCGGCCAAGGGAATATCTGTGGTGATCACAACATCACCGGGCCCTGCCCGCTCTGCGATCCACATATCAGCCACATCTGGCCCGGCATCCACAACCACCAATTCAACAAGCGGGTTGGCAGAGGGGCGAATACCACCATTGCAAACAAGCTTCACAGAGACCTTGTGACGCGTGGCCACCTGCTCCACCTCAGCCTTGACCGGGCAGGCATCCGCATCCACATAAATCACAAGCTCTGCCCTTTGCTGACTTTCAACTCTTCAGGAATGGGCATCCGGTTAAACGCGTCCAGCCCAGCGATTTTGTAAGCCTCCGCCAATGTCGGATAATTGAAGGTATTTTGCACAAAGTAATCAACCGTGCCCTTCAGGTTCAGCACCGCTTGCGCGATATGGATCAGCTCGGTTGCCCCTTCGCCAACGATTTGCACCCCCAAAACCCGGCGGGTTTTGAGCGAAAACAGCATCTTTAACATCCCATGCTCCAGCCCCATGATATGCCCGCGCGAGGTTTCACGAAACCGCGCAATGCCGACTTCATAGGGAATGCCGCGCGATTGAGTCTCCTCTTCGCTCATGCCGCAAGTCGAGATTTCCGGCACGGAATAGATCCCATAAGGAAACCATGGGCTTTCCGGCAGGCTTGGGGTGTCCAGCGCATGACAGGCCGCCACGCGCCCCTGCTGCAAACTGGTTGAGGCCAGCGACGGGTGCCCAATCACGTCCCCCACCGCATAGATATGCGGCACATCTGTTTGATAGCTCTTACGATCCACACTCAACCGTCCGCGGTGATCGGTCTTGAGCCCAGCGGCGTCCAGCCCCAAGCGCTGCGTCGCCCCCATGCGTCCGGCTGCAAAGAGCAGCATTTCGGCGCGCACATGACGGCCATTTTCAAGCGCAACTTCCACATGGCTGTCGCAATCTTCGATCTTAGCCACCGCCGAGCCCAGCCTCAGATCAACACCGTTTTCGCGGATCTCATGCGTAAATTCCTGGATCAACGTCTTATCAATAAAGTCCAGGAAAGTTTCCCGAGGCTCAATCAAAGTCACTTTCACATCGAGAGCAGAAAACATCGTGGCGTATTCCACACCGATCACCCCGGCGCCAATGACAATCAAAGATCGCGGAATTTGCGCCATTTCCAAGAACTCATCGCTGTCCAGAATGGTGGTGCCATTGAATGGCACGTTGTCAGGCCGATAGGTATAGGTGCCGGTGGCAATCAGAAAATGCGCACCGGCAACCGTGGTCACTTCGCCATTTTCGGCGGTGACCTCCACCTCATTCGGGCTGATGAACCGGGCCAAACCGCTCATGGTTTCCACATGATTGCGGTTGAATTGATGCTCCAGCACATCCACCTCATAATCGAGTGTCTTGTGCAGGCGCATCTTGAGATCATCGGCGCCAATCTCATCTTTCACGCGATACGACCGGCCATAAAAACTCCTCTCCCGCCATCCCGAGAGGTTGAGCACGGTCTCACGCAGAGTTTTGGAGGGGATTGTGCCCGTGTGGACCGAAACGCCACCAAAGCGATCCTTGCGATCGATCACCAAAACCCGCCGCTTGAGCTTGCCCGCCTGTATCGCCGCCGCGCGCCCTCCGGGGCCCGAGCCAATAATCACCAAATCATATTGCGTCATAGCTCACTCCGCATAGAGGGCTTCGGCATGGAAAGCGATGTGATCTTCCATAAAACTCGAAACGAAAAAATAGGAATGATCATAGCCCTTTTGCATCCGCAGATGCCCGTCTTGGCGCCGCTTGGCCATGGCAAAGGCCAGGGTTTCGGGTTTGAGGAGATCCAAAAATTGATCTTGCGTGCCTGTGTCGATCAGCACCGGCCCATCAAAGCCAACCTCTTGCATTTGATGGCTGGCGTCATGCGGCTTCCAGAGGCTTTGATCATCCCCCAGATAGCTGGTGAACTGCTTTTGCCCCCAATCTGACCCCATTGGATTGCAAATGGGAGAAAAGGCCGAAACGCTGCGGTATTGCCCCGGCCGGCCCATGGCGAGGGTCAAGGCCCCATGCCCGCCCATGGAATGGCCTGTGATGGATTGGCGTTCCAAATCAACGGCAAATGCGCGCCCGAGCAGCGCCGGAAGCTCCTTTGCAATGTAATCCCACATGCGAAAATGCCTGTCCCATGGCGGCTGTATGGCGTTGACATAAAACCCAGCGCCTTGCCCCAGGTCATAGGCCGCATCATCGGCAACATCGGCGCCGCGCGGGGATGTGTCTGGAAAAACCAAGGCAATCCCCTCTTGCGCCGCCCAAGCCTGCGCACCCGCTTTGGTCATGGCATTTTCATGGGTGCAGGTCAGTCCTGACAGATACCACAGCACAGGCACCGGGCCGAGCTTGGCCTCTTCGGGCAAAAACAAACCGAAGGTCATCTCGCCCCCACAGGCCTCCGACGCATGGGCATAAACCCCCTGCGTTCCACCGAAACACGCGTTCTCAGATTTGATTTCCATGGAAAACCCCTTTGCAAATGTCACTTGGTGAAAACTCAATTCGCTCCGGTTTGCAAGGGCCAAGCCCCCAGATCACACCGTAGCACAGCCAAAAGGGGCGATTAGCTGTACAGGGCGCTGACCCATGCGATGATCAAAGACACCGTAACCACAGAGGCGACGGTCGAGAGGAAAATTGACGCCGAGACCCGCTGCGGCGCCACCTCATAATGCGTCGCCAAAATAAAGATATTGCCCGCAACCGGCAAAGCCGTCGCCGCAATCAAAACCGCAGCGGGATAGGCGGCAACCGGAAAGATAAAAAGCGCGGCAATCGCCACAGCCGCCGGATGTAAGATCAACTTACAAAAGGCCAGCCAACTGGCCACAGAGAGCCGCTCAGCCGATTTGCTGGCCAAAGAGGCGCCAATGGCAAAAAGCGCACCGGGCGTTGCGGCCGCGCCCAAAATGTCGAAGAATTCTGTCGCGGGGGCGGGCAGGACGACCCCCGATGAGGAACAGAGCAAACCGACAATCATCGCCATGATCATCGGATTTTTGATCAACCCAAGCCCGACCGTGCGCAGCACCCCAAAGCTCATGCGCCCATCGCGCGAGCCGACAATTAAGATCACAATCAAACTGCCGAACACCAGTTGATCAATGGCCAGCACCAACATGACCCACAGCACAGCCTCCGGTCCCATCAGCATGGCCAACATCGGAATGCCCAAAAATCCCACATTGCCAATCGTGGCACATTGCGCCTCCACCGCCGCCTCAGCCACATTGCGTCGTCGCAGCATCGCAACCCCCGTGGCCAGCAGATAGATCAGCAGTGAGGCGGATAGATAGGCAGATATAAAGGGAATATTGATCAAATCCGCAAAGGATAGATTGGCAGAAAACCGGATAATCATCGCCGGCAAAGCAAAATAAAACACGAATTTCGTCAGATAGGCCGTAGCCACTTCAGGAAAGAACGCCGTCCGCGCCGCGCCATAGCCGAGACCCACAATGGCGAAAAAGGGCAATGTTTTGAGAAGAACGTCAATCATCGAGGGATACACTTCATGCGAAAAGGGCGCATAGCGCGCCCCCTCACATTAGCTCTAATTTCACCGGGCGAAAGCCCGAAAAGCGCATATCCTGGCGCGCGGCGAGCTCTGGCGTTAAAATTCAACCACTGCGCGGATGGATTTGCCCGCATGCATCAGATCAAAGCCTTTGTTGATATCCTCCAAAGGCATGGTGTGGGTGATCATGGGGTCAATCTCAATTTTGCCGTCCATGTACCAATCGACAATCTTTGGCACATCCGTGCGCCCACGGGCGCCGCCAAAAGCCGTGCCGCGCCAAACGCGGCCCGTAACCAGCTGGAACGGACGGGTGCTGATTTCAGCTCCAGCAGGCGCCACCCCAATAATCACGCTTTCCCCCCACCCCTTATGGGCCGATTCCAAAGCGCTGCGCATCACATCAACATTGCCTGTTGCATCAAATGTGTAATCCGCCCCGCCGCCGGTCAGCGCGACCAAATGGGCGACCAAATCACCGCTCACCTCGGCCGGATTGACAAAATCAGTCATCCCAAAGCGGCGGGCCATCTCAATCTTGCCGGGATTTAGATCCACACCAACAATCTGATCGGCCCCAGCCAATCGCAAACCTTGGATCACATTCAAGCCAATACCGCCCAAACCAAAGACAATCGCCGTACTGCCAATCTCGACCTTGGCCGTATTGATCACCGCGCCAATGCCCGTGGTCACACCGCAGCCGATATAGCAAATCTTGTCAAAGGGCGCATCGGGGCGCACTTTGGCCAAAGCAATCTCTGGCAAAACCGTGTGATTGGCGAAGGTGGAACAGCCCATGTAGTGCAAAATTGGCGTACCATCGAGCATGGAAAACCGACTGGTGCCATCTGGCATCAGGCCTTGCCCCTGGGTGCTGCGGATGGCTTGGCACAGGTTGGTTTTTGGATTGAGGCAATAGTCACAGCTGCGGCACTCTGGCGTGTAAAGCGGAATGACATGATCGCCGGGCTTCAAGCTGGTCACACCCGGGCCGCATTCCACCACGACCCCTGCGCCCTCATGGCCCAAAATCGCAGGGAACAACCCCTCGGGATCAGCGCCAGAAAGGGTGAACTCATCCGTGTGGCAAATACCGGTGGCTTTGATTTCCACCAAAACCTCGCCGGCCTTTGGGCCCTCGAGATTGACCTCCATGATTTCAAGTGGTTTGCCGGCTTCCATGGCCACCGCAGCGCGTGTTCGCATCCTGTAACTCCTCGTATTTTCTTTGACACTAGGGCAGTCGAGCACCGTCTGACAACCACTTTTATACCTGTTTATACCCGGTGATAGGGGCCGCCTGCGAGGATGGAGGCCGCGCGGTAGAGCTGTTCGGTCAGCATAACGCGCACCAGCATATGCGGCCAAACCATCGCCCCAAAACTCAGCGCAAAATCTGCGCGCTGCAGTACAGCGGGGTCCAGACCATCTGCCCCCCCGATGACAAAGACCAACTCGCTGGGTGCGGTATCGCGAATTTGGGCAAGATGCGCCGCAAAATCTGGAGAGCTCTGCAGCTTGCCCCGCTCATCCAATGCAATCACCGTCGCGCTTGGCCCAAGGGCCTTGAGCAACAAAGCCGCTTCCGCCGCCTTGCCACCGCCTTTTTTATCTTCCAATTCGGTCAGCTCAACAGGTCCAAGCCCCAACGGGCGACCGCTGCGGTTGAACCGAGAGATGTAATCTTCAATGAGATCTTTTTCAGGCCCGTTGCGCAGGCGTCCAATGGCGAGAATACGCAGGCGCATTAAGCCTCAGTCGGGCTTGGCGCTCCAGGCTCGAGCCACATTTGGTCCAACTGATAAAATTCGCGCACTTCCGGGCGGAACACATGCACAATCACATCGCCCGTATCCACAAGCACCCAATCGCCCGTGCCCTTGCCTTCGACCTTTGACAGAATACCAAGATCATCTTTCAAGCGGCTCTTCAACTTTTCGGAGATGGCCGCAACTTGGCGCGTAGAGCGCCCTGAACAGATCACCATATGATCGCCAATCTCAGAGATGCCCCGCAAATCTATTTGCACGACATCTTCGGCTTTATCATCGTCTAGGGATTTTAACACGGCGGCCAAGATAGCATCGCTCGTAACACTCGATTGGCCTTTGGCCAATTTGCGCGCGGATCCTTCCGCGTCAGACGTCAAAGACAGGACCATGTCCTCCAAAAAAATCGCCGCAACATCCCGGCGCCGGGTGGTTCACCCTTAGCAGCCTCATTTAGATTCCTCAATCACCTGCTTTGATCGGCCGTAAAACTGTGGCCATCCGGCCCCAAAACGGAAAAATACCGCATTTCGTGCCTTTGATGTCGCTTCAATATTGACAAATTGGCAAATTAATTATTATTAAACGATAATTAATTTCATTTACAAGGCATTTCACAGGAGTCCCATCGTGTCTCGCAAAATTAGAATTATATCGTCGGGGTATATTCTCTTCTCAACCCTCTTGGCAGTGTTCTTGGTTGCGCATTATGGGCATTTTCATTGGGTTCATAACTGGCGCGATCCAGCCGCACTCGCCCAGCTCTTGCAGTTTTCAGATCCCACGATCGAAATCCCGCGCAGCTCACGGATCTTTATTGCCATTCTGGACATGCTTCCTCTCGTGCCTAGCCTATGTGCACTCTATTTTGGAGCGCGCGTGATGGTCGATTTTCGATCCGAGCGCTATTTCACTGTCAATGTAACCCGATCAATGTCCCGCGGCGGGTTGAGCCTTATTGCCCTCGCGTCATTGAAGTTTCTTTCCCTCAACATCATGATCCCCTATGTTTTTCGCTACGATCCTATGGCTGACGTGCCCATCCGGTTTATGTTTGAACCCACCGACGCCGGTTTCCTTCTAGCTGGGGTGATGATCTGGATCATCGGATGGGTTCTGACCCAGGCGCTTGTGCTCAAGGCCGAACATGAGAGTATTGTGTGATGGCGATTATCATTCGGTTAGATGTCATGTTGGCACTGCGCAAAATGCGCTCAAAAGATCTCGCCGCTGAAATTGGCTTAACAGAGGCCAATCTCAGCCTGCTTAAATCTGGCAAAGCCAAAGGGGTGCGATTCGACACTTTGGGGAAAATTTGCCGCGCATTGGACTGCCAGCCTGGCGATTTGCTGGAATTCGCAGAAGCGCCCACTTCGGCAGGGAAATAGGCGTAAACCTGCAACATCTGGAGGCTTGTGCCGGGCCTTGGGCCGGGGTATTCAGCGGCATGAGCATGAGTATGGTCTTTGATATCGCCGATAGAGCGCGCCTGCCTTGGCGCTTCTTTGGTGTGGCAAAATCCAACCTACGGCCGCGTCTTCACGGCTAATCCCCTCTGTAAGACACGACACATTCGACGAACAACAAAAGGAACGCCTCACATGGCCCCTAAAACACTCTATGATAAAATCTGGGACGCGCATGTCGCCCATGAAGCCGAAGATGGCACCTGCCTGCTCTATATCGACCGCCATTTGGTCCACGAAGTGACCAGCCCTCAAGCCTTTGAAGGCTTGCGGATGAATGGCCGGACGGTGCGCGCGCCAGAAAAAACCATCGCTGTGCCCGATCACAACGTGCCCACCACCCTGGATCGTCTGAAGGGCATTGAAAACGAAGAAAGCCGCATCCAAGTGGAAGCTCTGGACACCAACGCGCGCGAATTCGGGCTTGTCTATTACCCGGTGGATGACGTGCGCCAGGGCATTGTGCACATCATCGGCCCTGAGCAGGGTTGGACCCTGCCCGGCATGACAATTGTCTGCGGCGACAGCCACACTGCCACCCATGGCGCCTTTGGCGCGCTGGCCCATGGCATCGGCACCTCTGAGGTGGAGCATGTTCTGGCCACACAAACTTTGATCCAGAAAAAATCAAAAAACATGAAGGTCGAAATTACCGGAAAATTGAGCCCGGGCGTGACGGCGAAAGATATCACCTTAGCAGTGATTGGTGAGACCGGCACGGCCGGTGGCACAGGCTATGTGATTGAGTATTGCGGCGAGGCCATTCGCAGCCTGTCAATGGAAGGGCGCATGACTGTGTGCAACATGGCCATCGAAGGCGGCGCACGCGCAGGTCTCATCGCACCGGATGAGACCACATTCGAATATTGCAAAGGCCGCCCCAATGCGCCCAGCGGCGAAACATGGGAGGCCGCGCTGGCCTATTGGAAAACGCTCTACACCGACGATGATGCGCATTTCGACAAGGTCTTAACCTTGAAGGGTGAGGATATCGCCCCTGTGGTCACTTGGGGCACCAGCCCAGAGGATGTCTTGCCGATCACCGCAAGCGTGCCTTCGGCGCAGGATTTCTCTGGCGGCAAAGTCGAGGCGGCCCAGCGCAGCCTAGACTATATGGGCCTCACAGCGGGCACACCCCTGTGTGACATTGAGATTGATACAGTCTTCATCGGCTCTTGCACCAACGGGCGGATCGAGGATCTGCGCGCGGCGGCGAAAATTTTGAAGGGTCGTAAGATCAAAGAGGGTATGCGCGCGATGATCGTGCCAGGCTCGGGTTTGGTGCGTGCGCAGGCCGAAGAAGAAGGGCTGGCGGACATCTTCAAGGAGGCCGGCTTCGAATGGCGCCTGGCGGGATGCTCAATGTGTCTGGCGATGAACCCCGACCAATTGCAACCGGGCGAACGCTGCGCGGCCACGTCAAACCGCAACTTTGAAGGCCGCCAAGGCCGCGGCGGGCGTACGCATTTGATGAGCCCTGCCATGGCTGCCGCTGCGGCCCTTACCGGAAAACTGACTGATGTGCGGGAGATGCTCTAATGGAAAAATTCGAAAAACTCACCGCCATTGCGGCCCCCATGCCGTTGATCAATATCGACACCGATATGATCATTCCAAAGCAGTTTTTGAAAACCATCAAACGCTCCGGGCTTGGCGTCAGCGCCTTTCATGAGATGCGCTATAATCTCGATGGCAGCGACAACCCCGATTTCGTGCTCAACAAAGACGCCTATAAAGGCGCCAATATTTTGGTTGCCGGTGACAATTTCGGTTGTGGCTCCTCACGCGAACATGCGCCTTGGGCGTTGCTCGATTTTGGCATCCGCTGCGTGATCTCAACCAGCTTTGCGGATATCTTCTACAACAACTGCTTCAAGAATGGTATTTTGCCTGTGGTTGTCACTGAAGACCAGCTGCAACTTCTGATGAAAGATGCCGAAAAAGGCAGCAATGCGCGCATGGTGGTTGATCTGGAAAACCAGCAGATTGAGACCTCTGATGGCGAGGTCATCGCCTTCGATTTGGATCAACACCGCAAGCATTGCTTGATTAATGGACTCGACGACATCGGCCTATCGATGGAAAAAATTGCTTCTGTCGACGCCTTTGAAGCGCAAATGGCGCAGAGCGCTCCTTGGGTCTGATCGCTTTGGCCAGCCAAAGATCGGCTGGCCAAAACACCCCCCCGCGCGACAGGGGATTTGAAAAACGTCGCGTAATTCACTTAATAATTGATCGAATATTAAGAGTTTTGATCTCCACTCTGGCTCGCCATGAGCCAGACATTCGACCCAAATGCCATTTTGTTCATCCACCCGTCGCATCCATCGATGCGCCGGCGACGATATCTGCGCAGGTTTCGGGCCTGGATGCGCGCGCTCGCTCTTTTGATCCTTTTATGTCTGATCTACCCTGCGCCAGCCGTCAGTGAAACACTGCGATTGGCCAGCTACACCGCCGCGCTTGAGCGTAATGCGCCGGGGCTCTTATACCGCGACATCCTATACGGAAAATCATCCCAAATTCGCGCAGCGCTCCGGCTTATAGCCACAATCAAACCGGATGTTTTGGCGCTGCAACGCTTTGATTGGGATGCAGAGCTGCGCGCGGCGCGCGCCTTTCAATCGGCGCTCAAAGCGCAGGGTTGGGAGATGCAAAATCTTTTGGCACCACGGCCCAACACCGGGGTGGCAACCGGCGTCGATATTGATGGAAATGGGCAGATCGGTGGGCCCGGGGATGCGCAAAGCTATGGCATTTTCGCCGGGCAAAGAGGGCTTTTGCTTCTATCGCGCCTGCCATTCGACGTGCAAAATAGCCAAGATCACAGCCAAGTTCTTTGGGCGGAGGTGCCGCAAACGCAAAGTACAGACCCGCCTGAAATTGCCAAGGTGCAAAGGCTGGCCTATGTGGCGATGCTGCAGACCTCGATCACCTGGCGGCAGCACCCCATTTCCCTCCTCACATTTCACGCCAGCCCACCAGTCTTTGACGGGCCAGAGGACCGCAACGGCCGCCGCAATGCCGATGAGATTGCCTATGCCGCCGCCCTGATAGATCAACTCCCCAAACCCTTCGTGCTGCTGGCCAATACCAATCTTGATCCCTTTGATGGCGAGGGGCACAATGAGGTGATGCGGCAGCTTCTGGCCCATCCCAAGCTGCAAGACCCGACGCCTGCCAGCCCAGGCGGGCAAGCATCTGCCAACCCGCGGCATCGCGGTCCGGCGCAGCTCGACACGGTGGATTGGCCCGATCCGCGGCCCGGAAATCTGCGGGTCAATTATATCCTACCCTCTCGGGACTTTGCCTTGCACAACGGCAGGGTTCATTGGCCAACCAAGGATTTTCCTGACCCCCATGGAAATTCGCACAGATTGGTCTGGCAGGATGTCTCACTTCCTTGACCCCATAGGCCCATGGGGCTAGTCAGCAAGCTGACACAAACGAAAGGGCTATCCATGAGCACCCACTCCCTCCTAATTTTGCCCGGCGACGGGATTGGTCCTGAAGTCATGACCGAAGTGCGCAAAGTCATTGCCTGGCTGGCCGAACATCGGGACGTCCATTTTGACGTGTCCGAAGATCTGGTTGGCGGCGCGGCCTATGATGTGCACGGCGTGCCTTTGCATGATGACACAATGGCAAAAGCACAGGCCGCGGATGCGGTATTGCTTGGCGCTGTTGGCGGACCAAAATATGACACTCTTGATTTTTCCTTGAAACCAGAACGCGGCCTGCTGCGCCTGCGCAAGGAGATGGATCTCTTCGCAAACCTACGTCCTGCGCAATGTTTTGACGCGCTGGCCGATTTCTCCTCGCTCAAACGCGATGTGGTTGCGGGCCTCGATATCGTTATCGTGCGCGAATTGACCTCCGGCAGCTATTTTGGCGAGCCACGCGGCATCTTCAAAGAAGGCAACGAGCGCGTCGGCATCAACACCCACCGCTATACTGAATCCGAAATTGAACGCGCCGCGCGCGCGGCCTTTGAGCTGGCCCGCCGCCGCAGCAATCGGGTTTGCTCAATGGAAAAAGCCAATGTGATGGAAGCAGGCGTTTTGTGGCGCGATGTGGTGACAGAAGTGCATCAGGCCGATTACGCCGATGTCGAACTGTCGCATATGTACGCGGATAATGGCGCGATGCAGCTGGTGCGTGCACCGAAGCAATTTGACGTGATCCTCACCGACAATTTATTCGGCGATATCCTCTCCGATTGCGCCGCGATGTTGACAGGCTCGCTGGGCATGTTGCCCTCTGCCAGCCTTGGCGCGCCAATGGAAAATGGCCGTCCGAAAGCACTCTATGAGCCGGTGCATGGCTCCGCACCAGATATTGCAGGACAGGGCAAAGCCAATCCAACGGCCTGCGTTTTGTCTTTCGCCATGGCGCTGCGCTATTCTTTTGATCTGGGCGCGGAAGCGACACGGATTGAAACTGCGGTCGAAAAAGTCCTCGCCGATGGGGTCCGCACGGCCGATCTGTTGCAGGCCGAAGGCGATACCGCTGTTTCCACAACACAGATGGGTGATGCCATCGTGGCCGCTTTGACCGCCAGCCTGTAAAAAGGTCCTCAAAAAACAAAAAACGCTGGGTCCGCCTGGCGTTTTTTTTTGACAAAGCCAGTGAAAACCGGTGCACTGCGGATATGGATATTATTGACACCGACCGCTACCCGATTGACCAACCTGACAGTGCCGAGTTCCGCGCGCTTTGTGCGCGATGCCAGGCCGATCTTGACACTCAAGGACTTTTCAACCTGCCTGGCTTCCTACGCCCCGAGGCCATAGAACGCACGCTCGATTGGGTCAAACCAGTCATCGCGCGAGATGCTTTTGTGCATAAGCGGGCCCATAACATCTATTTCAAAAAAGAGATTCCTGGCCTCGCGCCCGGTCATCCAGCCTTGCAAGAGCTGCAAACCATCAATCATACAATCTGTGCCGATCAAATTGAGGGCAGCCCCATAACCCGGCTTTATGACTGGCCTGCTTTTGCCAGTTTTTTGGCCCATGTCATGAATAAGCCCGCGCTTTACACAATGGATGATCGAATCGCCGGGGCCAATGTCATGACCTATTACCATGGCGAGGCGCTGAATTGGCATTTTGACCGCTCAGAATTTACCACAACGCTGCTTCTACAAGCCCCAAAGGCCGGCGGTGAGTTTGAGTATCTGCGCGATCTGCGCACCGCAGAGGATCCCAACTATGCCGGGGTGGCAGAGCTTTTGATGGGCAAGCGCCAGACGCAGATTTGCCCGCAAGACGCCGGAACCTTGAACGTGTTTCGCGGCGTGAATACCGCGCACCGGGTCACGCCGGTGGAGGGAGACCGGCCGAGAATCAATGCGGTTTTAACCTATTACGAAACCCCCGGCCGGCGATTCTCAGAGCAAGAGCATCTCGGATTTTATGGCAGAACATTGGCCTAACGGCCCATTCTGTCGCAGATAGACCTCTCTAGGGTCGTCTTTGTAAAATTATTGTATGCAATATGTATACAATATAAGGCAAGGAGACCCTATGACGACTAGCCGCAAATCTCAATGTCTGGACGCGATCCGTCACCAAATCCTTTCGCTCGCGCTGCCACCGGGCAGTGATTTGGACGAGGCCAAACTCGGTGCAGAATTTGGCATGTCACGCACCCCGCTGCGCGAAGTTTTGCAAAAACTCGCGGGAGAAGGCTTTGTCGATATCACCCAAAATAAGGGGGCAAAGGTCGTCTCGATGGACATGGCCGTGATGCGCAGTTTTTTCCAAACGGCGCCACTGATCTATGCCAATATCGCGCGTCTTGCCTGTGAAAATCGCAGCCTGCCACAGCTGAAGGCGCTCAAAATCAGCCAGCAACAGTTTAAAAAGGCCACCCTCAACAATGACCCCGCACAAGCGGCGATGCACAATCATCAATTCCATCACATCATTGGGGATATGTCGCAAAATTGCTACTTGATCCCAAGCCTCCAGCGCATGCTCATTGATCATACGCGCCTGAGCCAAACCTTCTATCGACCCGCGTCACCGGCTGAAAGCGCGCTGGTCAGACAGGCCTGCGAACAGCATGACCAGATGATCGCCGCCATTGAAAACCGGCACGCAGAGGTCGCCGTTGATCTGACTTTGCAGCATTGGGCCCTGTCGCAAGACCGTATGGAGCGTTTCGTGCGCCCCGATCCATTGCCCGTTGAACTGGCCAGCCCGAAGGAGACAGCCAATGCAATTTGAAGGCATCTATACCCCCGTGATCACCCCTTATCACAATGATTTTTCGTTAAATCAGGATGCATTGGAGGCCACGATCAACCGTCTGATCGAGGCTGGAGTTCATGGTTTGATTATCGCGGGCACAACCGGCGAGTATTACGCTCAGAGCACCGATGAGCGGGTTGAAATGATGTCTGTTGCGCATGAAATCATTGCCGGAAGGCGGCCGATGATTGTGGGCACGGGCGCTATTCGTACGGAGGATTCAATTCTCTATGCCAAGGCGGCCAAAAAAGCGGGTGCAGATGCGCTTTTGATTGCCACCCCGCCCTATGCCTATCCGACAGGTCGCGAGATTGCCCTGCATGCTTTGGCGATCGACCGCGCGGCAGATCTGCCGGCCATGCTCTACAATTATCCCGGCCGTATGTGCGTCAATATGGATGAGGAGACCCTCGACCGTCTGGGCCGCAGCCCAAATTTCTGCGCCATTAAGGAAAGCTCGGGCGATCCCAATCGGCTGCATATGCTGGCCCGCGATTATCCGCATATTGCCCTGTCTTGCGGCATGGATGATCAGGCGTTGGAATTCTTCGCCTGGGGCGCGCGCAGCTGGGTCTGCGCCGGGTCCAATTTTGCCCCCGAGGCGCATATTGCTCTGTACCAAAGCTGCGCTGTGGAGGGAAATTTCACCAAAGGGCGCGCGATCATGTCGGCCATGCTGCCCTTGATGCGGGTGCTCGAGCAGGGTGGGAAATTTGTTCAATGTATCAAATACGGCCTGACCCTACGCGGCATTGACGCAGGCCCGCCCCGCAAGCCGCTGCAACCGCTCAACAAAGACGACAAACGCCAACTGGCTGAGGTCATCGCAACGATGGACATCGCCATTGCACATATCATGGGAGAAGGCGCATGAGCGACTTACTAACAACCGCAGAGTATAAGGCGCTGGCCGCAGATCTCGACCTCCCGCGCACCGCTTTTATTGACGGCAAATACCGCGCCGGCCATGGCGCCGCTTTTACCACTTTCAACCCTGCCACCGGGCTGCCGCTGGCCGAAATTTCCGGCTGTGATGCGACCGATGTGGATCTGGCAGTGTCCAGAGCCCGCGAGGCCTTCGATCAAGGCCATTGGGCCAAACGCGCGCCATCGCAACGCAAAGAGGTGCTGGTCCGCCTGTGCAAGTTGATCACACGCAACCGCCGGGAATTGGCGGTGATGGAAAGTCTCGACAGCGGCAAGCCGATCTTAGATTGCGAAACCATCGACATTCCCGAGACCATCGAAACCTTGAAATGGCACGCGGAGTTGATCGATAAAATTTATGACCAAATGGCCCCGGCGCAAGAGGATGCCATCGCCATGATCCTGCGCGAACCCATTGGTGTCGTCGCCGCTATTTTGCCCTGGAACTTCCCACTGCTCATGATGGCGTGGAAAATCGGGCCCGCTTTGGCTGCGGGCAATTCTGTCATCGTAAAGCCCGCGGAGCAAACCAGCCTCACCGCCTTGCGCTTGGCCGAATTGGCCGCAGAGGCCGGCCTGCCCCGCGGGGTCTTGCAGGTCTTGCCCGGTGATGGGCCGACTGTCGGCGCGCCGCTTGGGCTTCACATGGATGTGGATATGGTCAGTTTCACAGGCTCGACCGAGACCGGGCGGCATTTCCTGCGCTACGCCGCTGACAGCAATTTAAAGAAAGTTGTGCTGGAATGTGGCGGCAAAAACCCCTGCGTGGTGTTTGATGATGCTGAAAATCTCGATGCAGTGGCCAGTCATGTGGTCAATGCTGCCTTTTGGAACATGGGAGAGAATTGTTCCGCCGCCTCGCGTCTGATTGTCCATCACGCCGTGAAAGAGCCCCTCTTGGAGCGGATCTTGGCGCGGTTGCGAGATTGGAAAACAGGCGATCCGCTCAACCCCGCTCATCACCTGGGCGCGCTTATTGATGCAGAGCATTGCGCCAAAGTGGCCAGCTATCTGACAGGGACCGCATTGGCTGGTGGCACGGCAGAGGGGCCCTATGTGCTGCCAACAATTTACGAGATCAGCCCAAAAGATGCCAAAGCCATTGATGAAATTTTTGGACCAATCTTGAGCGTGCTCACCGTGGCCAGCAATGATGAGGCCATTGCGCTGGCCAATGACACCAACTACGGCTTGGCCGCCTCCGTCTTCACCGCCAATACCCGCAACGCCATTCGCGCTGCCCGCGACATCAAGGCCGGAACCGTGACCGTCAACACCTATGGCGAAGGGTCCATCGCCACGCCCTTTGGCGGTTATAAACAATCGGGCTTCGGCGGGCGCGACAATGGTATTCATGCCCATGACCAATTCACCGAAATCAAAACCATTTGGATTGATCTCACCGATCCAGCCGATGGCGACAATGTCGGGTAACGGGAACGGGCCGCAAGTCTTGCCAAAGGGGAGGAACACTCATGGCTGATGCCGTTGGCACCACGCGGCGCGGCCGCGGCGCGCGAAAAACCATAAGACAAACCCGCGATGTTACGATGTTGCCCGCGCTGAAACGCCGCCTGCCCTTGACCGAACCCATGGATCAAGACCAGATCGAGAAGATCGATGCGGCCTCAATGAGCGTGCTTGAGGATGTCGGAGTGGTGTTTCGCGACCCCATCGCCATTGCAGATTGGCGTGCCGCGGGGGCCGATATTCGCGATGGCGACCGGGTGCATTTGGACCGCGGTCTTGTGCGTGAGCTGATCTCCTCCATCCCCTCAAGCTTCACCTACCACGCGCGAAACCCCGCCAATAACCTGCCGTTCGGTCACGATCACGCCATCTTTGTGCCGATGACCGGCGCGCCCTATCTGCGGGACCTCGACGATATCAGGCGCAATCCAACCCTGGAAGACTTGGCAAATTTTCACAAGTTATCTCATATGCTGCCCGCGATGCACTCTTCCGCTCACCACATTGTAGAACCCTATGATCACCCGATCAGCCAAAGGCATTTGCGCATTACCTATTCGTCGATGAAACATTCCGACAAGACCTTCATGGGCATGACCACCAGTCCCAAAAATGCCGAGGATGTCATGGAGATGTGTGCCCTGCTCTTTGGTGCGGATTATATGCAAAGCCATCCGGTCGTCACAGGAAATTGCAATGGAAACAGCCCGCTGGTTTGGGATGAAACAATGCTGGGGGCGCTGCGGGCCTTTGCCAAATACAACCAACCCATCCTATGCAGCCCCTTTGTTCTGGGCGGCGCCAATACACCCGCATCCGTCGCCCCAACCGTGGCGCAGCTCAATGCCGAAGCCCTCAGCTGTCTGGCCTATACGCAGGTTGTCCGCAAAGGCATGCCTGCGATCTATGGCCATTATTTGGCCACCGTCAGTATGCGATCCGGCGCCCCTATGGCCGGCACGCCAGAAATCAGTTTGATGAATTTCATGATTGGCCAAATGGCGCGCCACTATAACGTACCCTGGCGGACTTCAAATACTTTGGGCGGGGCGAAAACCCTTGACGCGCAGGCGGGATATGAAAGTGCCATGACCTTGAATGCCGTGCTCATGGCCGGGGCGAATTACATCTGGCACAGCGCCGGATGGAACGAAGCCGGTATGCATTGCTCGATGTCAAAATTCGTGGTGGACGCGGAGCTTTGCGCCATGGGCTATCGTATGGCCGAGGGCATACGCTGGGATGATTTTGATGCAGCCATGCAGGCGGTGCGCGACATTGGGCCGGGCGGGCATTACCTTGGCCATTCCCATACGCTTGAAAATTTCCAACGCGCCTTTTTCATGCCAGAGATGTTTGACAATAATTCGATTGAACAATGGCAGGCGGATGGCGCTCTGGACACAAACACCCGCGGGTTGATACGCGCGCGTCAGATGCTCGACGAATATGAGGAACCAAAATTGGATCCTGGCATTGATGAAGCCCTAGGCGACTATATCGCGCGGCGTGAGCGGGAGATCCCGGCTGCCGACGCGCTGAACCAAGAGTATTGACCATGAAAGTCTCGCGCCTGCCCATAGATCCCGGCCCGGCCGCTTGGGCGGATCTTCTGCCGCCCGCCGCAGCGGCCCAAAGGCTGGAGGGCAAGCAAACCGCCGATTGGTTGGTGATTGGCGGCGGCTTTGCTGGCCTGGCGGCACTGGCGCGGCTCAAGCAGCTGCACCCGGCAGATAAAATCATTCTGCTTGAGGCCAGCCGGATTGCCGATGGCCCTGCCGGGCGCAATTCGGGGTTTATGATTGATCTGCCCCATGATCTGGCGTCAGAGGATTACGGCGGCGCGCTTAACGAAGACCGGCGCCAGATTGCAGCCAATCGCGCTGCAATTGCCTTCGCCCGCCAGATGGCCGAGGAATTTGAGCTGCCCTGCGAAGCGTTTAACCCTTGCGGCAAGTTCAATGCGGCTGCCAGCGCAAAGGGTCATCGCCACAATCAAGACTATGCCCGCCATTTGACCCGGATGGGCGAGCCTTGGGAGATGTATGACGCGGCGCAAATGGCGGAATTGACCGGAACCGGTTATTATCAATCTGGCCTCTTCACCCCCGGCACGGTCATGCTGCAACCGGCCATGTATATCCGCGGCATCGCGCGCGGCCTGGCATCACATCACGCCCTGATTTTCGAAAATTCGCCCGTGATAGCGCTTGAGCACAATGGTGACTGGTCAGCCACCACCCCATCGGGCCAGGTGACAGCGCCGCGGGTTATTCTGGCCGTCAATGGCCACGCCAATTCCTTCGGGCTTTACCCGCAACAACTTATTCATGTGTTCACCTATGCCAGCATGACCCGCGCCTTGACCGCTCAGGAGGTGAAAACCTTGGGCGGGGCGCGCAATTGGGGCGCCACACCCGCCGACCCTTTAGGAACAACCGTGCGGCGCATATCTGGGATGGGCGGCGACCGCATCATCATCCGAAATCGCGCCACTTTCGATCCGTCCATGCAGGTCTCTGAGCGGCGCATTCGCGCTGTGTCGCGCAGTCATGACGCAAGTTTTTCCGCCCGTTTTCCCGCGCTGCGCCATGTATCCATGCAATATCGCTGGGGCGGGCGCCTGTGTCTTTCGCGCAATAATGTCGCCGCGTTTGGTGAGGTCATGCCGGGGCTCTATTCGGCCTGCTGCCAAAACGGTTTGGGAACGGCCAAGGGCACATTGCATGGCATGCTGGCCGCGGACCTGGCCAGTGGGCATGACAGCCCACTGTTGCAACAGGTCCAAGAGCAAGCCGCCCCGCGCCGCCTGCCCCCGCCGCCTTTGGCCTGGCTTGGGGCCAATGCGCTGATGAAATGGGGCGAGTGGACCGCCGGAGCGGAGCTCTAAACCTGCGCCCCTTACCTCATAAGCGACCTATCTGGGTGGCAGTCCAACCAAAGCGCGCGAGGCGGGTTCACGCAGATGGAAATCTTCCCCCGCATAGTCCGCGCCGCCGGGCCCGCAGAGATAGGCAATCGCCTGCGCCACATCGGAGGCCGCAATGTGGTCAGACAGCTCCAATTGGCTGACCGGATTAACCCCGGTGGCTTTGATCTCAACCTGCATCTGCGTCGCCACAGTGCCAGGGCTCAACCCCAAACAGCGAATGCCTTGATCGCCATATTCAGCATGGCCAGAGCGGGTCAATTGCAGCACCGCAGCCTTAGAGGCGCAGTAATGGCTCCAGCCTTCCAGCACCCCATAGGCCGCACCGGACGAAATATTGAGGATCGTCCCGCCCCCCTGTGCCGTCATGATCGGCAGGGCCGCCTTCATCATGTAAAAGACACCTTTAACATTCACATCAATCACCCGGTCCCAATCGGCGGCTTCGAAATCCGCCATTCGATGCACAGGCAAGAGCATTCCTGCGTTGTTGACGACAATATCAAGACGACCGAAGCGCGCCACGGTCTGATCAACAGCCGCCTGCACCTGTGCAAAATCGGCAATATCGCAGGCGATCGCCAGCGCTTTTGACCCAATTTTCTCTGCCAATTTCGCCAGTTCAGCCTCAGAACGAGCCGTCAAAACCACCTGCGCCCCAAGGGTTGCAAAATGTTCAGCCGCCGCCGCTCCAATGCCGCGGCTTGCGCCGGTTATCAACACTGTTTGCCCTGAAAAATCCATTCTTGTTACGCCTTTTGCTGTGTCTGGCCAAAGGCTAGCTCTGCCGGCCAATCTGCACAAGTCATCACTTCTGGCTTTACCCAGCCGGCAAGCCATGGCACCACAGCTTCAGATTGGAGATTGCCATGCGCGCGACATTGATAATTTTGACTTTTGCCTATGTCTTGTCCCAATTTTATCGGGCATTTCTGGCCGTTTTGGCAGCCCCCTTGCAGGCAGATATTGGCGCCACCGCTGCGCAGCTCTCGGCGGCCTCTGGCTATTGGTTTTTAACTTTCGCTCTGATGCAATTACCCGTCGGCTGGGCCTTGGACACTTTGGGTCCACGGCGCACCAATGCCGCGCTTCTCGCTCTGGGAGCCGGTGGCGGCGCTTTGGTTTTCGCAGCCGCAACCGAACCGTGGCATATTTCCGCCGCGATGACGATGATCGGCATCGGTTGCTCATCGGTTTTAATGGCCGCATACTATGTGATCGCCCGCAGTTTTCCTGCCGCGGCCTTCGCCACGATGGCCGCCTTCATCTTGGGTATCGGCTCGGTCGGCAATATCGGCGCAGCCTTCCCGCTCACGCTGCTTGTTGACGTCCTAGGTTGGCGCTTGTCGATCGTCATCATCGCGCTCATCACCCTTGCAATTGCCGCCCTATGCTACGTGATCGTCAAGGATCCACCAAAGGTTGTAACCGATGAAAAGGGCAGCTTGCTCGACCTGCTCCGGATGCGCGCCATCTGGCTCATCTTGCCGCTGGTGCTGGTCAGCTATGCCCCCTCTGCCGGGTTGCGCGGCCTTTGGGTGGGTCCCTATTTCACCGATGTATTCGGCGCCTCCACAGCCCAGGTTGGCACAGTGACCACGCTGATGGCTCTGGCGATGATTGCCGGCACCTTTTGCTATGGTCCGCTTGACCGCTTATTGGGAACGCGTAAATGGGTGATTTTCACAGGCAATCTCATCGGCGGCCTGTTGTGCTTTGCCCTTTATCTCTATGGCGACGCGGGGTTCTGGAGCACCGCCGTCCTGATGGCCGGAATTGGTTTTTTCGGTGCTTCATTCCCGATTTTGGTCGCCCATGGCCGCAGTTTTTTCCCAGATCATCTGATGGGGCGCGGCGTGACTTTGATCAACCTGTTTGGAATCGGAGGCGTTGGCATCATGCAAAATGTCACTGCGCGGGTTTTTGATGCCAAGATAACACAAAGTCAGGCGCCGATTGTCTCATATAACGCGGTCATTTTGGTATTTTGTGTGACATTACTGCTGGGATTGATAATTTATATCTTCTCACAGGATAGAACTGACTAGCTGCCTCTTTCCATTGGAGACCTGGCGCGATACACGAGCCCGTCTTTGAAACAAGGAAGAGACCTATGTCTTATAAAGTTGTTGTTGTCGGCGCTACTGGAAATGTGGGCCGTGAAATGCTGAACATTTTGGACGAACGTGAATTTCCAATCGCGGAAATTGCTGTTCTGGCCAGCCGTAAATCCCTCGGCACGGAAGTGAGCTTTGGCGACAAAACTTTGAAAACCACCGATCTGGCGAGTTTTGATTTCGCCGGTTGGGATATGGCGCTCTTTGCGGTGGGCTCTGAAGCCACCAAAGAATATGCCCCGAAAGCGGCGGCGGCGGGCTGTATTGTGATCGATAATTCGAGCCTTTACCGCTACGATCCGGATGTGCCTTTGATCGTGCCAGAGGTGAATGCCGATGCAATTTTCGAATGCCACAAAAAGAACATCATCGCCAATCCCAATTGTTCAACCGCGCAGATGGTTGTGGCGCTCAAACCCTTGCATGATCGCGCGAAGATCAAACGGGTGGTGGTCAGCACCTATCAATCCGTTTCGGGCGCAGGCAAAGAAGGGATTGATGAACTTTGGGATCAAACCAAATCGATTTACAACCCGGTAGACAACAAACCACCCACCAAGTTTACCAAGCAAATCGCCTTTAATGTGATCCCGCATATTGATGTTTTCCTCGACAGCGGCGACACCAAAGAAGAATGGAAAATGGTCGCAGAGACCAAAAAGATTCTCGACCCCGCGATCAAGGTTACCGCCACCTGTGTGCGCGTGCCAGTTTTCGTGGGCCATTCCGAATCGGTCAATATCGAGTTTGAAGACTTCCTCGATGAGGATGAAGCCCGCGATATCCTGCGCGAGTCACCTGGCATTATGGTGATCGATAAGCGCGAAGATGGCGGCTATGTCAGCCCAGTGGAATGCGTCGGCGATTACGCCACATTCATCAGCCGCATTCGGCAAGATGTCACGGTCGACAATGGCATCAACCTGTGGTGCGTGTCCGACAATCTGCGCAAGGGGGCGGCGTTGAATGCCGTTCAAATCGCGGAAGTCCTGGGCAATAAGGTCCTGAAAAAGGGCTAAAATCCTGAATATGGAATGAAAAGGCCTCGCTAAAATGCGGGGCCTTTTCATTGGCTCTTGGTATTGCCGGTTGAACCGGCTCTAAATCCGCACAAAATCCTTCAAGTTTGAATCAAACTGCTCCAAAGAACCCTCGGCGATGTCCGTCCACAGGCCATGCAGGGTCAGCTCGTTCTTTTCGACTGCGGCTTTCACAAATGGGAAGGTCATGAGGTTTTCTACGGAGACCAAAACAGCCTCACGTTCCAATCGCGCCACACGCGCCGCCTCATCCTTGATATCTTTGACCCGCTCATAGCCTGGGCGCAAAATATCCATCCAGCGGCCAACAAAGCTGCTGCTTTTTTCCAAATCTGGCGCATGTCCGGTGCACATATCGTGACAGCCCCGCACCCCGCCACAGCTGGAATGACCCAAGACGATAATATGCGATACTTTTAACGCAGTAACCGCATATTCAACCGCAGCAGAGGTGCCATGCGGCTCACCATCCGGAAGATAGGCCGGCACCAGATTGGCGATATTGCGATGAATGAAAAACTCCCCCTGCTCTGCACCAAAAATCGCCGTCACATGAACGCGACTGTCACAGCATGAAATGACCATGGCGCGCG
>Ga0181557_1001143_pt1 | contig 31106 bp, 45 predicted proteins | sample 011ome_23_FD_148632 | JGI IMG/M metagenome (GOLD analysis project Ga0181557, IMG submission 148632) | Coastal salt marsh microbial communities from the Groves Creek Marsh, Skidaway Island, Georgia - 011506CT metaG (spades assembly) | ecosystem: Environmental > Aquatic > Marine > Intertidal zone...
CGTGTATGCGCTAGAATTAAACGCAGTAACACGGATGACACTTGCTATGATTGCATGGGCAGGGGTTATTTGCGCGATAAGCTATATACCAGCAAACAAGTTGCCGCCCAGTTTAAGCGTTATGAACGTCAAGAAAAAAAGCGCATTGAGACTGCTCATGTCAATTCTGAGATTAATGCGTTGCATAGCATCAAGAAAAAAGTGCGTGATGGCTTACGCAATATTGAGCGCATTAGAATAGCTAAGGTCAGTGACTTTATTGGTTCTGTCGGTGAACGTATTGAGCGCGATGTCACTCTGACATTTACACACGGCTTTGAAGGCTTTTACGGTATGACTTGGATTAACTCAATGGTTGATGCTGACGGCAATGTGATTGTCTATAAGGGTGGCAATCGCCTTGGGCAGAAGGGTGACACGTTCACTATCAAAGGCACAGTCAAAGAACACGCTGTGTATAAAAAAATCAAACAGACGGTTATTAACCGTCCTAAGAGGGGGTAATTATGATCACAAAAGACAAGATCAAATCTAAATATCGCTGGCTCGACTTGGACGAGCTTGATTACAAGTACATCCAGTGGAACACCCACTATGTGCGTGGCACGATATCTGCTGGTGACTTCAGCCAGTTTGAACAGGCGTGGGTTGAACTGATGAACGAAAACATGACCGCCATTGATAGCGGCGTTGAACCAATCACAGGAGCGAATTATGAGTAAGCAAATTATCTTTATCAGCAAAGATTACCAGATCGAGGCTGACCATCCGAATTACACCTTGCAGTCGTTTGTCGGCGGCAAGAAAGAGTGGCGCAATGTCGGCTTCTATTCGTCTGTTAAAAGCGCAGTCAAAAAGTTTATCGAGTTAAACCCACTGGATGAGAAAGAAATGACGCTGGTTGAGTATGCTGACCGTGTTATGGCATCCGCAGAGGGAATGGTTGAGAGGGGGATCAAGTAATGGCTAGAGTAATGATGAATGTAATACTGGGTGGCTTTGCGGTACTTTACTGTCTTAGCTGGACTAACATAATCCACGATCAATACAATTTTTGGGGCTTGCTTTATTATTTCGGCAACCTATAATAGTGCCATGCTTATGGCATGGATTTTCCTCCCCGACTGACCCAGTGGTTTCTCTCCTTTCGCCACTGGGTCTTTTTTTGCCTAGATATTTAGTGTGAAAAATAGGTGGGTATTATTCCCACTATTTTGTTAAGCCCTTGACCTTCTCGAAAGTTCTGAGGCCGCCTAGACCTAACATCCCAAGCAGGACTGTCATCAGGCTTTCCATATCGAACTGAGGCAACTCAGGTATCTCTATGCCAAACCAACCTGTAAAGAACAGCGTGACAGGTACGCCGACAAAGTGCCACGCCATAGCTATGCCGCAAGTCCAGCCGATGAATGGTCGCCATCCGGCAATGAATAGATTGCGTGACTGGGCTTCTGCCTTGTTGATATCAAGCTGACCCATAACCTGATCTTGGATATGCTTCTGGGACATTGTGGCAAGCTCGTGTGCCAGCCTTGCCTTCTGGTCTTTGTCTTCAATAAACTTGTCTAAAAGCCCTGTGATCGGGGCGATAAGTGACTCAATCATGAGCTATCTCCTGATGGTTTGCTGTTGACATACAGGCCGAACCAAGCCGCCCCTGCGCCGACTATGACGGAAAACCCACCAGCTTGGGCGTTATTCGGCTCTGGCAAAGACATGAACCACTGGCAGAATTGATAGAAGACTATCATGTAAGTGAATATCAATGCCCTTGGAACGATACGCCAAGCGTCTAGTTTTTTCGGGGTCATTGCCATTCACCTGTTCTCATCATCTCAGCCAAGTGTTCAGCCCTGTGACCGACTTGCTTGCGCCACATACTGTTAAGCATCTCAGAAGCCGCCAATTCAAAGTTGCCAGCGTGAATAGCGTCCTTAGTATTCCGAAACTTGTCGAAGCGTGGCTGTCCTAGATTGAACATCATGCTAATAATGACGGCCTTGCGTGGCTCGTTCAAGCTGTCCCAGAAGGTGTATTTCTTGGCGGCCTCGATCACCTGATTAATATCGTTCATCAGCAAAAACTCTGCCTCTTTAGCAGAGATACCGCCGCCCAGACGCTCGTCTATCAAGCGTCCATAACCAATAGTCAAATAACCCTCAGAGTCCTTGTAGGCGTGTTCTACAAAGCCCTCATGCTGTTTGATCAAGTCGATCAGTTGTTGTGTATGATCCAAGGTCAACCTCTTTCTGCATCAGCTTACTTACCTCAACGCCCATATTGTATAAAACATTTTGCATTTCATTGTCACTAGCCTTGCCGCGACCAGTCATAAACACCTCGACAGCATCACCTGTATGGGGGTGAAAGCTGACAGTCACTGCCAGACCCATTCCTAGCTCTGTGGTGACGCATGGTCGTCTGTTGGGTAAGCTCATCTCTCAGTATCCTTATGGTTTGATCCCAGCTATCTATCTCACGCTCTGCGCTGTTGAAATAGCTCACTGGCATTGTTAGTTTGATTTTGTCCACTGAGGATACAGGCATAAAAAAACACCCTCGCTGTTCAGAAGACACGAGGGCTAGGATATCATAATCCTCGCCAGTCGGAAATCGTTTATTGCCGCCTTTGCCTACTGGGAACTGCAAACTTTTTGTGCTTTGTTTCTGTGTGCCTAATCGCTTTGACCAACAACACGATCTAACCTGTACCCGATAACATTCTCTGCCTTTATTGGCTATGAGGTCGAAGGCATCCTGTTGTGCCATCGAGCAAGCCCAGCCGCGCTGTAATATGGCGGCTGATGCCAAGTGTTCGCCAACCAGACCAGCAGTGGTGTTACTGAGGTCTGGGTCGGCTATGTAAAGTTCAAGCGGCAATTTCGTCAAGTCGTTTTTTCACTGTGTTTAGGTCTGACAACATATACATATCAGCACGTTTATATTTCTTCTCCGCATAATACACAGTTGTGTGGTCTGTGCCAAACACTCTACCGATATCTGAATAATTTGCCCTTGTGTAGCGCAGTGCCGCCACCATTGCCAGATGCCTAGCGGTGACAACGCTTTTCTGTCTCCGGCGGCTAACAATGTCGATCACAGGCACACGCTTTATCTCACTCACGATGTTAACGATGTCCTTGATCCTCACATAATGAGCATCACGGCGGTCATAGGCTGTCAAAGTCAAGGGTTTTCCGAACAAAACTTTTATTGCGCTCGATATTCTTGTTAAAGCATTCATGGTCACAAAATACCTCTCTTTTTGCGTTGGCTAGACCTTGTGTCTTCCAACTAAATTGTTGATTACAATAGTGGCAAGTGCCGTTGCCACCCCACGGTTGCCGCCCAGTGCGGTCAATCTTTTTTGCTTTCTTCACGGCGTTCAGCCCTTCTGCGTTCCAGTGCAACGGTTATTAACCGTGAAGCTAGGTCAAGTTGTTCGTCCGGCGATTGTCGATAAATAAACATATCATCACAATCCTCTGCCGTTATAAGTATACCGAACTCACGAGGCACAACCAGTTTGACCTTGCGGTTCTTACTGGCTGTGACTTGTGGCTTACGGCGAAACCTAGAAAGGAACGTCATCATCTAGGGCTACCTGTTGTTGCGCCTGTGGCTGTGGCTGTGCCGCACCGTTAGGCTTTGCGTCTTTTAGTGACAACGCAAGACTCATGTAAGTTTCTTTTTTAGCGGATACTTTGTTCCACGCTGAAAGCCAGTATTCCACGCCGTCAATCTCACATGATCCAGTCATGTCAGGTTGTTTAGGGTTATCCTTTTTGTGGTTCACAAATAGAACGCCTCGAAGGTTATTATCATAATCAGCCATGTGCTAGAATCTCCTGTTTGCGTTGGCTAAACAAAGCTCTTTGTTCTGGTGTCAGAGGTTCTGGTGCTAGAGACAAAGAGACACGGTTATAAAGAGTTTTAAGGCTCTCTAAGTCAGGTGCTAACCTGATTTCTTGGTCAAGAGGGATAGACACCTTCTTGAAATCTTTAGCTGGTGGTGGCGCAGACGGCGCAGGACTGCTTGAAACAGTTTGCGGCAGGTCTTCACCTTGGAATAGATATGCGCCCAGTCCTAGCGCGGCTATGGCCTTTGCCAAGCAACGCTGAAGCGACTTGTTCACCTCAAAGCTGTCTGGGTTCTGGATCGGCTTATTAGCGTGGTTCAGGACAGGCATAATCTCTGTGCATGACGCATCTTGGCTTGGAACGGATACTGTGACTTGCACATAGCCGTAGCCATTGGGGTCTAGCATATAGGGTAGGCCGTTAAAGATATGCTTGTGATAGGTGGCATCAGGATGGTGGTCTTTAAGGATAGACCAAGCCCATGCCCAGCTAAGATAGGTAAAGCCGTTTTTCTTTTCGGCGTATTTGTTAACGTCAACGGCTGATAGTGTATTCCACACAGATTTGTTTATAGATTCCATAATGTCCTCGCTTCATCAATAAACTGGTTGTTCCAATAAAATGGATGGTTAAATTCTGGCTCTACCAGACCAGCAAGCACCTTGGGGTCGGTGCTGATTGCCAGTAGGTTTTGCCGGATTAATGCCCTACGCCGCAAGTCGTACAGGCAGAACTCTAAGTGTTCAGGTGACAGCTTATCGCAGTTGTCCTGATCAAAATGCGCTATGTCAGTGTCGCTAATATAGACGATGTTAGGCTTTAAGCCTGTTGCCTTTTGATACACAGCAACTTGACATAGGTGGTTATAGTCTGGCTCTTTTGGCATAGCTGGCTTAGACCAGCCACGAGTGCCGTCCTTTTTGATTTGACCTTTGCGTGGTGCTTTGGTCTTCATCTCGTACAGATTGCCGTCATGTACCAAGTCAATGTAGCCAGTAAGCGGTATGGATACATCAGGCAGTTCCAGATGTATCTTATGCTCTGCTTCTGCGCCCACCATCTCAGCAAAATGCTCACAGCCAAGCCGGACGGCTGGGTCAATGCGTTCACGGAACTCGATGCGCTTTTCCTCGTCCTCGTCAGCCGGATGAAAGTCATAGTCCAGCAACGCCTGATCAACAGCCTGATCCATGTCAACATAGCCGCCAAGATAAGCCTGTATGCCATTGTGGACGGCAGTACCGTAAGCGGCGTTCTCTCCGACTGTGATCGCTCTGCGCTGATCCTTGTCAAGATAGACATACTCAAACAGCCAGTTAGGTGTCGGCCTCAATAGCTGTGATGGGCTGAAGTGATCCAGACCAATCTTTAAGAAATTTTCTTCACTCATGTTCTTCAACCTTTATAAATTCCACATCGCCGATCACAAATCCTCTTTGAGACATACTGCTATGGCGTTTTCTTAGCCGCGCCTCTGCCAACTCCATTGCTTCACTGCCTGACCGCGCACACAGAACAAGCTCTTTATAAAACTCAACCACAAAACTAACTTTGTAGTTTTTACATTTATGATGTGCCGTTTTTGTTCTTGTTGGGTTAACTGTCGCCATGACTGACCTCACGATGATAAATTTGAGGGGCGAACTCATTCCAGATTTTGTAATCACGATCTAACTGATACTGCATAGCGTAAAGGGTTGACCGTTGTTCAGCACCTCTGCGAAACACGCTTGGGTCTTCTGAGCAGTCATAGAACCAGTCATGACTTTGTAACGCCTTGCGATATTCTTCAACTGTGAATTTCATATTTTCCTCGCTGTTTGTTATAAACTGGTTTTAACAAATCTTAGTTGACCTAGCAAGCAAAAAATTATATTAGGTTTATATTGATTAATTTTAACCATAGGATAACAAAATGAAATTGGCAGAATGGCTCGTAACGAAGGGCATCCGACAGGCTGAACTGTCAAGGATGCTGAATGTAACCCAACCAACAGTACACAACTGGGTCAATCGCAAAGCACCGCCATCATCAAGGCAGATGATGCGGCTGTATCAGATGTCAGGCGGCAAGGTCAACCTGAAAGACTGGTGTGAAGAATTTGAGGTGAAGTGATGGAAATAAATGTAAAAGATATTGAGGTAGCTGAAGAAAAGGCGCAGATATGTTGTCTGCTCAATAGTGTCTGGCATAGCCGACTGCCTAAAATACATTGGTCTAATGTCGTCAGAAATACACATTATGTTTGTTATGTATTTACTTATGAGCAGGCTATAATTGGTACAGGCATATGGTCTTCACCAGTTGCTCAAAACAGATTTAAGAATGGTAAAACTGTTTTAGAGTTGAGGAGACTTGCTCTCTCAAGTTTTTGCCCTAAGAACACCGCGACATATACTATATCTAAAATGGTTAAGTCCATTCGTAAAAAATTTCCAGATATAAATAAATTGGTTTCATACCAAGATAATGAGGTTCATTTAGGGACGATTTACAAGGCTTCTAATTGGTACATTCACGGTCAGTCCTCTTTATTTGATTGGAACACTAACGGTAGAAAACGCAATGAAGCACAGGCTAAAAGCGTAAAGACAAGGTGGGATTATGATTTATAAGGTGAGTAAATAAATGTTAGTGCATCAGTTTTTCGGCAGTGGTGACTTCAGTGACAGGGCGGCGTTCGTTTTCAGAGAAAAGGGCGAGTATGTCGTGATGTTTGTGAAGGATGCCGCGATTATCAGTGAGGTGAACCTGACAGGGCGTTCTGAGCAGTTTGCTGAGGATACGGCTGAGAACTGGGTTCTGGGTGGTGAGGCCGCATGAAGTGGCAATGTCGCATAACAAACAAATACCGTCCAAGGGACGCTAGTTACCAGACGGTTAGTCTAGGTGGCTATTATGGCTTGGCTGGTTATGAACTATGGGTGAAGCGAATGACTAATGGCAGAGTAAAGGGCGCAAACTTTGAGCGCGAACTGGCTAGGATGATACAGGATCAGCTAGGCGTTGAGGTTAAGCGAGACTTGGAACAGTACAGGGCTAGTGAGCACGGCGACTTGATTGGGCTTGACGGCTGGACAATAGAGGCCAAGCGATATGCCAGTAATGCTGGCGGTAATTACAAGCCGGAGTGGTGGTTACAGGTCACGGCGGCTAGTAATGCCAATGGCACTGAGCCTGTGCTGGTTTTCAAGTACGACAGGCAACCGATAAAGTGCGTTGTCAGGTTATCCAGCATCAATGCTGATTTTGCCGACAAAGATAACACGGCGGTCATCTCGTTTCCAACGTGGTGTATGCTTGTACGAGAGGGTTGGGCTGACAGTGAATAGGCCGTACTACGAGACACAGGACGACTTGGACGGCGAGATCGCTATGATGAAGCGGTTATGTGCTAGGAAGGGTCACGAGTTTCGTAAGCTACCGATTGCATACAGGCTAGACTTTGTGGTGCATGAGGCTGGCAGTAACAAGCCCTTGTACTTTGTCGAGTGCCGGAAGCGTAGCAATCCTATGGGTCAGTACCCAACGTATATGGTTAGCCTCAACAAGGCGTTGTTCGCACAAAAACTTGCAACGGCCTGTATGGTAAAGGCGTATTTACTTGTTGAGTTCACAGATAGTCTGGGTATTCTGGACTTTAACGAGCCGTTTGATGTTAGGATCGGCGGTCACAATAACAGAGGCGACTGGCAGGATATAGAACTGGTTGCTCACTACGACATAAAATCTATGAGGAGAATAACATGAGTGTAAAGGCAATAGGATGGGCGTTTGAGCAGAAGCTGGACGATCCACTGGCAAAGCTGGTGCTGTTAGCACTAGCGGATCATTACAACGAATCAACTGGTGATGCGTGGCCTTCAATAGACAGGCTTGTAACTGTCACTGAGGGCAGTCGAAGCACTGTGATTAGGAAGCTGAAGAAATTGGAACAGGTCGGCTTCATCAGCAGAGAGAAGCGATATAACAAAACAGATGTCTATCGGATACATTTTACTGGTGTCACAGAGACACCTCAAATCAATTCTAATGGTGTCACACTGACACCTCAAACAGAATCTACTGGTGTCACAGAGACACCTCTAGAGGTGTCACAGAGACACACTAACACTTATAGAACTCTTAACATAAATAATAATAGCAAGACATCATCGAAGCAAAAGGTATCAGATTGGACACCTACTGAGGCTGACTTGGCTTATGCAACTGAGCTTGGGTTAGATGCCAATGAGGTGTTAACCGATATTCGCTTGTGGGATGAGAAGAACGGAAATAGAGCCGCATATAACAGCGTTACGGCTTTTTGGCAGGGTTGGTGCAGAAAAGAGTCTAAGCGGCGTCCTGCGCGCTCTCAGAGCCAGCAAAAGCCTAATTATGCTGAGAGGGGACTATCAGAGGCGCAGTTGGGCTTTATTGATAGCCTGACTAGGAAGTATTACGCAAAGTTTAAGCATGAAAGCTACGATTGGGATATGTTGCATGGCTGGATTACTGAGATGGTTCTTAACAGATATGATTTTAACCAGTGGTGTGCCATGGGTCATGGCTTGCCTCACCATACGGAGTTGTGATGACTGACAAGAAATTACCACAGCATTATCAGAAAAAAAGACTGATTGCTCGTAGCAAGAAGCTTGAGGATGAGTTTCTCAAGCGGCTAGTGGACAGGCCAGCGACTCATGTCGGCAAGGATATTGATATGCCATCATTCAACACGTTCTGGCGTTGGATGTCCAAAGATGCGGAACTGAGGGATCGTTACAGGCTTGTGATGGAGAGCAAGGCGGCTATCGCCGATGCGAAGATCAGTGAGATACAGGAACAGGTCAGAGGTGTCGTGCAGGAAGCTAGAGCAGGTGTGATTACCAAGGATGTCGCTTATGTAGCGATACAAGCGGCTAGGCTGGATATTGATACTGAGAAGTGGCGCGCTGGCAAGTATTACCCGAAGATGTATGGCACGGATCAGAGGGTCGAGGTCGAGCATAAGCACAGCTTGGTGGATGATCTGAGGATCGTCTCAGAGCGTGTAGCAGAGCGTGAGGCTAGGACGATTGAGGGTACTGTGCAGGATGTTGAGATCGAGGATGATGAGTAGGCTTGCAACTATGCGTGTGAGCAACTTTTTGTTGCGGAGTGGAAATGCGCTGGGGGAAATTGTTAAGGAAAACAAAGGGTGTACACATTTGTGGCGCGATTACGCACACCGATGGCGGTCAAGTGCCTCGCGCGAGATTGATATTGAGAATGATTCTCATTCTCATTCGCAACTGGATACAACTCACAAAAGAAATACAACCAATAGTAACTGCAACTATATGGTGTGTAACAATATCAATGACTTACGGCGTGTGCATGGTCAATAACGTCTTACATAATGGTTATTATGCGACAAACCAGCAACTAATAGTAGAAAAGTGGCCTGTTGCAAATGCGAATGATTCTCATTCTCATTCTCAGCCCCCCCCCTGAAATCACACGCGCCCCCCAGTAATAAAAATATATACCCACAGACACCCCACCCCCCATGGAGAAAAACATGACTACCACCACCCCCGAAAAAAAATTCCTCGCTGATGTTAAACGCGCCCACGCCCTTGCTGATGAGGGCAAGTACGAGGACAGCGCACGACTCTGCGGCGAGTTGTTGCAAGCCGTTGACAGCCCCTATGTAGCGAACCTGCTTGGATTGAACCTGTTGCGGATGGGCAAGCCTGAACACGCTGAGAGAGTATGGGAGATTGCACTTGAGGACGATCCTGACTGTGTGCCTGTTATCAGCAATCTGGCGAACCATCTGCGCGAGAGGCACAGGTTTAAGCGTGCTGAGAGCCTCATAGACCATGCGTTGCGTTGCAAGCCTGATGATTTCAGGTCTAATCACAATAAGGCCGTCCTAGAGCTTAATATCGGTCGTTATAACAGTGGTTATAAGTACGCTGAGAAGGCTAGGCGGCTTCAGCCTGATGATATTTCCGCCCAGCACACGCTGTCACTGGCGAGCTTGTACACTGGTCGTTATCGGCAGGGGTTTGACCTGTACGAGGCTAGGCAAGCGTTGTTTCATCGTGATGATTCGCCGTTGCCGAAATATACTGGCGGCAAGGCCAAGGTGATTGTCCGGCATGAGCAGGGTTTTGGCGACACGCTGATGACGATGCGCTTTTTGCCACGGTTGCAAGAAATGGGTGCTGAGGTATATATTGTTTGTCCAAAGCCTTTGCAGAGGCTAATTCGTGATACTGGCCTGTGTAAGATACACGAGGATGGGGTTGATGATTACACGCACCATCTCTGGACAATGGATTTAATGGGTCTATTTGTTAAGGAATGGAGTGATTGGGATGATAAGCCTTACATTAATGCCAGTTTGGAGAGCCGAGCGCGATGGGGTTCACAGCTTGGCGAGGACAGAGGTGGGCTACGAATTGGCATCTGCTACGGCGGCGCGGCGCGGTCGGACTCGATTGCGGCGTACCAGATCGACAGACGCAGAAGTCTTGCGCCGTCTGAGGCAATGCAGATTGTGCGTTCAAGACCAGATGCCCAGTGGGTTAACCTGTCAAGGGAATGGGGTCTGCCAGAGGTAGATGACTTTGGGGCTAGGGTTGAGGACTTTGCTGACCTAGCTGGCATTATTAGCAATTTAGACTTGGTGATTACAGTTGACACGGCAGTGGCGCATTTATCTGGCGGCTTGGGCGTTCCTACTTGGATGCTCTCACGATACGATGCGTGTTTTAGATGGTGGCCTTACGAGGACACCACGCACCTATATGGCAGTATGCGATGCTTTTACCAGCCGAAACTGTTTGACTGGCACTCAGTAATCGTTAAAGTGTCAGAAGAACTCCAGAGGGCAAAACGTGTCAGGAAATAGCGAACTCTTACAAAAGTTACACGATGACCCAGTGCTGTTCGTTGAAACGGTGTTGGACGCTAAACCACAGCCGTGGCAAGCCAACGCCTTACGAGCCGTCAGGGATAATGACAGGGTGGCAATTAAGTCTGGTCACGGTGTCGGCAAGACGGCGTTTTTGTCGTGGACGGTTCTGTGGTGGTTATGTACGCATTACCCCTGCAAAGTCGCTGTAACGGCGAACACAGCGCACCAGTTGAGCGATGTGTTGTGGACTGAGATTGACAAGTGGGCGCGGAAACTGCCGCCGTTCTTCAAAGACCAGTTAGATTTTAAGACTGACAAAATTGCATTGAAGGGCGCGACTGACAGCTTTGCCGTTGCCCGAACCAGCCGTAAAGAGAACCCAGAGGCGTTGCAAGGATTCCACAGCGAGAATATGCTGTTTATCTGCGAGGAAGCGTCAGGTATCCCCGATGTCGTGTTTCAGGTCGGCGAGGGTGCTATGTCCACTGCTGGTGCTAAGACGGTGATGTGCGGAAACCCCACTAGATCGGATGGGTTTTTCTATGAGGCGTTTCATGGCTCAAGGGAATACTGGTCAACGATGACTGTCAGTTGTACTGATGCCACGACTGTCTCTGAGCAGTTCCTAGAGAGCATGGCGAGTAAGTACGGCGAGGATAGTAATATCTATCGGGTTCGCGTTCTGGGCGAGTTTCCAACGCAGTCTGATGATGTTCTGTTGCCGCTTAATTTGGTTGAGGACGCTGTTAAGCGTGATGTCGAGGCCAGCCCTAATACACCTGTTGTGTGGGGCATAGACGTTGCAAGAATGGGCAGTGACCGTTCCGCGATTGCCAAGCGTCAGGGCAATGTCTTGTTTGAGAAGATCAAGACCTATCAGAACAAAGACCTAATGGAACTGGCAGGGATTGTCTTATCTGAGTATGATGCCACCCCCTATCAGCTACGGCCTAGAGCGATGTATATTGACGCGATTGGGCTAGGCGCAGGTCTAGCTGACCGACTAAGAGAGTTGGAACTGCCAGCCGTTGCCATATCTGTGAGCGAGACTGCCAGCCTCAAGGACAGGTTTAACCGTCTGAGGGATGAGTTGTTTTGGAACGCGAGGGAATGGTTTGAGGCGCGAGATTGCAAGATACCCGATGATCAGACTTTGGTGCAGGAACTGACCAGTGTGCGTTATAAGTATCTCAGCAATGGCAAGCTAAAGATTGAGAGCAAGGACGAGATGAGGCGGCGTGGGCAGAGATCGCCGGATGTCGCTGATGCGTTTGTGTTGTCCTTTGCCCAGCAAGGCGCGGTTGCAGGTGGCTACTCAAGAGGCTATACTTCCAATCGCCGTATCAACGTCAACAAGGGCTGGATAGTATGAGCGACAATGTGATTGAGTTCCCAAAGACTGAACTAGACATTGATGTTGAGCTAGAGATTGACGATGATATGGTAGTTATTGAGGGTGTCACTGAATTGGTTGACATCATGCTTTATGGCTTTAATTCGGCTCATGAGGTCACGCCGGAACATATTATGAAGGCTATGATGCAGTTGGCAGTGATATGGGGCTTTCGAGCAGGTATGACCCCAGATGAGATCATGGATTTATTTAAGCGGATGCGAGTCCGGCTAGAGGACGAAGACGATGGCTAAAGACCCCCGATTGGATCGGGTAGGTGTATCCGGCTATAACAAGCCGAAGCGCACACCTAACCATCCGACAAAATCTCATGTCGTTGTTGCCAAGGAAGGCGACAATGTGAAGACCATTAGATTTGGTCAGCAAGGTGTTTCTGGTGCTGGCAAGAACCCCAAGACAGCATCTGAAAAGGCGCGGCGTAAGTCGTTCAAGGCTCGTCACGCCAGCAACATAGCCAAGGGCAAAATGTCTGCGGCTTATTGGGCAGATAAAACGAAGTGGTGACATAGGAGACTGAAACATGGCTAGACCCCAGCCTAATGTTTTAGTCAACACTGATCACGGCATGATGATAGTCAACAGACTGGATTATGCCCTATCCCCAGACGGCAAGACTGGTTACGGTGTTGGCTTTCAACTACTAAACAAGGGCAATTATGACCCACAGGAAATTGACCTCATCAAGTTCCTAGCAAAAGATATGGCAGAGAAATTAGACCGCCCGATCACGATGGTTGACGGCGGTGCTAATATCGGAGTGCATACGATTGAGTGGGCAAAGGCTCTGGGCAATCGTGGCAGAATTGTGTCATTCGAGGCACAAGAACATATTTATCATATGCTGTGCGGCAATATTGCCATAAACAACTGTTTTAATGTGAAGGCGTTTAATGCGGCTCTGAGCGACACTGAGGGCTGGCTAGAGATACCCAAGCCGAACTATAACGACAACGGCTCGTTCGGCTCAATGGAACTTAAACAGCATGACCGCAGTGAGAATATCGGGCAAGACCTGACAATGAAAGCCACAGTAGCTACTATGGCTATTGATGACTTTGAGTTTCAGCATTTAGACTTTCTCAAGCTGGATGTCGAGGGCATGGAAATGGAAGCATTGGCTGGCGCGGATGAAACCATCAAGCGTTGCAAGCCTCGTATGCTGATTGAGATTATCAAGATTGAACGTGCTGAAATTGCTGGCTGGTTAGCTGAAAGGGATTATGTCGCTTTTCCATTTGCAGGTAACTTTATTGCAATCCATAAATCTGATAGTATGTCGGACAGGATTACGTCTGAGAATGGCGTGATTAGCATTTCTTAACAGGAGTTTCATATGTACGGCAAAGGCAAAGGCAAGGGCATGAAAAAGGGCGGCACTAAGACAGGCAAATACTGCTCTTAATGGCTGGTCAAGGTTTATATGCTAACATCCACGCCAAGCGTAAGCGTATTAAGGCTGGCAGTGGTGAGAAAATGCGGAAGGTAGGTGCTAAAGATGCGCCCACCGCAAAGGCGTTTAAGCAAGCGGCAAAGAAAAAAGGCAAGTAATCATGGCTATCAGAATGGCTGATCCAGCGCGATATGCGCCTGACTTGCTAGGATTTTATCCGCAAGAGCGTCAGATAGATCGCCGTTATGAAATGACAGGCGTTAATCCTTATGCGATGAACGCCGACAGGTATGTCTCTGGGCTGTTAACAGACCCAACGGCTCGTGCTGAATTTGGCACTGGTCTATTGCAAGGCGCAACAACAGACCTAGCCGCCACACCTGTTGATATATATGCAAGTGCTGTTGACATGGCACAGGATATCACTCCGCAGAATAATCAATTTAACTACTACACCAATCCATTCTGGATGTTGTCTCAGTCCGGCGACTTAGCCGAACAAGTGTCAAGTGTTGCTGGCTCAGAAGCGTTAGGCGAAGCTGTCTATGGTAAGCCCCCAGAAGGCTATGGTATGTACCGAAACCCAGCCAGAGTTGTGGGTGGCGTTACTGGCGCAGGTGAACTTGCGCTAGGTAAGGTGTCGGCAGAAGTCGCACCGTATGTTGCGAGAGGTGTCAATTACTTAACTGACGCTATGCCAAGACCGCAAGCCGTTACACCAGAGGGCTTGTTAATGGATGTGCCACAACAAGCACCCACACAGCCACAGACGCTGTTGGTGGAAGGTAATGCACAGGATGTGACATCAGTTAGCCGCATGGATGATGTTGATGAGCTTGGCTTTTACAGCGTTGCGCTCGATGCCGCTAAAAAATTACCTATGAACAAAGGCACAGGACAGCAGTTTAGAAAAATGCTGGAAAATGCTGGGGTCAAAAAAGATGAGATAACATTCACCCCAGAACTTGATAATTTACTTTCTCAAGATCGCGTGACTAAAGAAGAATTGGTTGATGTTATTGAGCGCAATCGCGTGAGGTTATCTGAAACCGTCCTTGAAGGTGTTGGCGGTGGATTAGATGATTTGCGTATGTCATTAAGAGACAATCCTATTGCCTTTAACGAGGCTTTTGATGATGTTTATCTCGCAGAGAGATTTAGAGATATGCGTGACGACTTTGAAATATACGAAGATGATGTGTTCAATTATATCAGATCAAATTATGGCGATGACGAAGCGACTGATATTATTGGTCGTGTTACAGAAGATGGTTACGATTCTTTAAGCAAATTCGATAAAGTAATTGTTAATGACGCTCTTAAAGATATTGAAGAAGCAAATTATATGCAGAATCCATTGTTTGAATATGAGGATTTGAATGAATCTGGAATTACTATTAGAGGTAATGATGATGAAGGATACCAAGTCTTTCATAATGGCGAACCTGTAACATCTGATTATATCTCAAGTTCGGCAGAGGCTATGGTTCAAGCTGAAAATTATGCTTATGATGCAAATATTATAGGCGTACCAGAAGGTTCTGTACGGTGGCAGGATCATGTTGAGTCTGGCGGTAAAAATTATAGAGAAACCTTGCTTACCCTACCAGAATTTCAAGGAAAAGAATTTGTAGGGTCGCATTACGATGACCCAAATATTTTAGTTCATTTACGCACCAAAGACAGGGTTATGGATGATGGCTCTGATGTTCTTTATGTTGAAGAAATGCAGTCAGATTGGCAAAAGGGTAGCATAACAGGATTTCAAGGCACTGAAAAATGGACGAAGAATAGAAATGAGGCTATTAAGCAAAAAGATTATTGGGAGTCGGTTGAAAAAGAATTACAGGCTAAAGTTGAAGCTGGAGAAAAAGAAATCTATGATGATAGAGGCTTCAATAGACCAACTTACTCGTCAGCAAAATACGATGACCTTGTGAAGCATGATGAATCTTATAGAAAAATTCTAAATGACTTGCAAAACGCAACAAGGCAAAGAGTTATGGCATCTGCTGATGTTAGAAAATTTGATAACGCTCCTGACTTAGCTCCATTTATAGGTAATGCAGATAAATATGCAGAACTTGGTGTAAAAAGATTAATAACAACTGCCATTTCTGAGAACAAACCGTTTATTTCGTTTTCTTCTGGCGATGTGCAATTAGACAGATGGAACAATGAATGGCTTGAAGGCTTTTATGACAAAACAATACCAGAAGTGGCAAAAAAGCAAGTAAAGAAATTAGACCCAGACGCATTTGTAGGGTTTAAGGATGTAGAAATACGATCAGGTGAATTTGAGCCACGCTTTACTATTGAAATAACTCCTAAGATGCGTGAAAAAGCCAAGTCTGGGTTGCCGTTGTTTGCTGTCCCTGCTGGCACTGCTGTTGGCGCAGGATTGTTATCTGGAGAGGATAAACAACAGCCACAAGGACTGCTATAATGCCACTCATCAAAGGTTACAGCAAAAAGAGTATATCAGAGAACATCCGGCGTGAGATGAAGTCCGGCAAGTCTCAGAAACAGGCAACAGCTATTGCGCTGGATGTGGCGCGGAAAGCTAAAAAGCGGAGAAAGAAAACATGAATGTATGTCAAGACTGCCCCTATCGTGGACGTTGCGAAAGCATGGGGCGTTGTATCCAAAAGAGAAATGCTGTATCTATTGAGCTACCACAGCCGAAGCCAGTGCCTGTGATTACAAGCAATGGCAATGTTATGTCAGGCAAGGTGAAGGATGATAACTCGATTATACAGAAGGCCAAGACAGCCTTTTCCGGCAAAAAAGCCAGAACCAAAGAGTGAGTTTGAGCGTTGCGCGAATTGCGTTACGCACAAAATATGCGATACTGAGACTAAATGCGTATATGGCGCAAAGGTAAAACGCAATGGCAAAAATGGACGACTATCAACTTAACAGCATCGTAACTGCTGAAATCAGGGACTCGCTTAATCACTTTGACAGCGAGTACAGCGCAGAGCGTATCCGCGCCCTTGACTTCTACATGGGTGAGCCACTTGGCAACGAGATTGAGGGTCGTTCACAGGTTATCAGCACAGACGTAGCGGATACCATCGAACAGATTATGCCTAACCTGATGCGTGTGTTCACAGCCAATGACCAATATGTGCGGTTTGCGGCGAGAACCGCAGAGGATGTTGAGAGAGCAGAGCAGATTACTGACTACTGCAATTACATCATCAATCACGACAACGAGGGCTACAAAGTCCTGTACAACTGGTTCAAGGACGCATTGCTGTTCCGGCTTGGTGTCGTCAAGTATTACTATGAAGAAAAAGAGGATGTCACTGAGGAAGAATACGAGAACCTCAGCGAGATCGAATTAGCCGCGCTGATGTCCAACCCAGACTATGAACTGGTCGGCACGATTTCTGAGACAGTTAACGCCTACATGGTGGACGAGGAGACAGGCGAGGAAGTGCCTCTCGAAAGCTCGTTCAGTGTTACTGTTAAGGTTAAACGCAAGTCCGGCAGGATCAGAATTATCAATATTCCACCAGAGGAGTTTCTGGTTAACCGCCGCGCCGTTGATCTAGACGAGGCGCATTTTGTGGCGCACCGAACGAGCATGACTGTGAGTGACTTGGTGGCAATGGGCTATGACCGCGAGACTGTTGAGCGTCACGCTGGCACAGGCAGTGATGTTGACCTCGATGAAGAACGCTCAGTGCGTTATCAGGACTTGGAAGCAAACACTGGCATTGATGCGGCAGACCCGACACTGGCAGAGGTTGTGTATTACGAATGTTATATGAAAGTGGATGTCGATGACGATGGGATTGCTGAGTTACGCCGGATTGTCGCTATCGGCGAAGGTGGCACTGAAATCATCAGCAATGAGCCATTTGATCACATTCCATTTGCAGTTGTCAGCCCCATTCTGATGCCACACCGCCTGATCGGGCGTTCCATCTATGACATGACGCAGGACTTGCAGGTGATTAAGTCCACACTGATGCGTCAGTATCTGGACAGCGTTTATGCCAGCACATTGCCACGGATCGCCGCCGTTGAGGGCATGGTGAATCTGGATGACTTGTTGGATGGTACGGCTGGCGGCATTGTTCGAGTTCGTCAGCAGGGTATGATCCAGCCTATTCAGAGCAATCCTGTCGGAAATGAAATCCAGCCCCTGCTAGGATATCTAGATTCGGTAAAGGAACAGCGTACTGGTATGAGCAAGGCATCACAAGGTCTTGATGCTAATGCCCTGCAATCCACAACAGCTAGTGCTATTAGCGCGACTGTGAGAGGCGCACAGGTTAAACTCGAATCCTACGCTCGAACCATGGCTGAGTGTGGGGTTAAGCAACTGTTCAAGGGCATCCTGCACTTGATCACCAAGTACGATAACAAGCCACGCATTGTCAGACTGCGTAACAACTATGTGCCGATTGATCCGGCTGAGTGGCACAGTGAGTTTGATGTCATTGTTCAGGTCGGGCTTGGTACGGCTGACGATGAGCAGAAGATTGCGTTCTTGCAAGCTATTGCGGCAAAGCAGGAACAGATACTGCAAACGCTGGGCGCAGACAATCCTGTTGTTAGCCTACCGCAGTATGTGTCAACGCTGAGAAGCATTGCAGAGATTGGCGGCTTCAAGGACGCTGACCAGTTCTTTAACAATCCACAACAGATTGCCATGCAGATGCAAGCGATGCAACAACAGCCACAGCAAGACCCTAATGCGGCACAGACGCAGATGGACATGGCTAAACTTCAGCAAGAGATGGCACTGAAGCGTGAGCGTATGCAGATGGAGATTCAGCTAGAGCGTGAGAAGATGCAAGCCGAACTAGAGCTACGGCGGCAGGAACTCGCGGCAGAGGCGCAACTCAGAGCAATCAAGGCGCAGACTGACGCTGAGATTAGCACTAACTTACCGAGGTAGATATGGCTAACAATGTAACCTTACCAAAGCGTACAACGATTGAGGGGATGCCTCACAAGTTGGCTTACATTACGCCACAGGAAGGTGATCTGTTAAAACGTATGGGTGGCTCTGGTCAGATGCACAGAGGCGTACCATCTTACAGACCTGCTGGGGATACTGGTGCTACTGCGGCAGGAAGTTCTGGCGGTATTGGGGCAAGTGTTGGTGCGGCGGCAGGTGGCGCAGGTAGTATTGGTGGCAGTTCCATCAGCGGTGATGGCAGAGGATTAGCGGCTGATGTCGCGGCGGCTCAAGCGGTAGCTCAAGCCCAGCAAGCTATTGCGCAAGCAGAAGCCCAAGCCGCGCAACAAGCGGCAGTTGAGGGATACATTGGCAAGGCCGCATCACAGCAATTAGCAAATATAGCTTTTAATAACGCACTGCAACAAGCACAAATGGTTAACGCAACATCAATAGGGAAAATAGCTTCTTTTCTTTCTGGGCAGACACCAGAGCAAGCGGCATTGGCGCAAGCGGTAAGTTTGATGGGTATGCCGAATGTCGGTCTTAGCCCAACAGGAAGGGTGACAGCACCTATTGGAACTGCTGGCAGTATTAATCAAGGAAAATTTGGCGTAACTTATTCTGGCATGCCTCAAGCTGGTTACACTGGGGCATTTTCTAACTTGGTTAATCCACCATCCGCGCCAGACGGCAGAGAGCCACCTGTGCAAGTCGCACCTATTGTCGATGAAGAAGGCCGCGCCAGATGCCCGACAGGTTACTATTTTAACGAAACACTGCAAGCCTGTGTTATGGACACAAGTGCTACTAGTCCATTTCAGCCAACAGCACCAGTTGCACCAACTGCGCCATCAGGCGATTACTACGCTCGAACTGGATTGCTTGACCAGCCACCATCAGGATTGCTAGAGGCTGGCTTTGGCACACCACAGGATTTTGCGGCGGCAAATACAGCTTTCCGCAGAGGCGCGGCTACACGCCCAAGTATGTACACTGACCCCTATAACTTACAAGGATATACACTCTTATCATGAATGAAGGAAAACTGCGTGAGCGTATGGATCGCGGCGAAAAGGCGGCGGCACTCCTGCGAAACGAAATCCTACAAGAGTCGTTTTCGTATCTGGAAAATCAATTTATTACTGCGTGGAAGGAATCTGGTGTCTCCGACACTGAGAACCGTGAGCGCATTTACCAGCTTCTGCAAGCCCTTACTGCATTGCGTGGACACATCGAAAGTGTGGTCATGGATGGTAAGATTGCGAAGACAAGTCTAGGTGGCTTGAAATGAAACCTCAATTTAGTTTATAAAGGATAAAGTGATGAGTACCGATAACTCTAATGAGAACGGCGCAATATCAACACAAGATGCAATAAGCCTGTTAATGCAACCCCCAGAGCCGGACAAGGTTGACGATGAACAGAGCGTAGAGGCAACGGCAGTTGAAGAACAGCCAGAAGTCTCAGAGCCTGAGTATGACGAAGCCGAAGCTGAGGTAGATGAACCCGAAGCTGAAGCCGAAGAATATGACGGCGAAGATGTTGAGGACGACACTGAAGAAAGTGACGAGCCAGAGCAACCCGAAGTCTATACCGTCAAAGTCGATGGTCAGGAATACGAGGTAACGCTTGATGAACTCAGATCAGGATACAGCCGTCAACAGCATTTTACAAAGCGTAGTCAGGAACTAGCAGAGCAACGCAAAGCCTTTGAACAAGAGGCCGCAGAAACAAAGCAGTATCGTGATTACTACGCTCAACAGCTTGAGCAATTAAGCAACCAACTCCAGCAGACAATTCCTAGCGAACCTGACTGGACGGCACTAAGTCAGCAATATGAAGCTAAAGAGCTTTTTGCGATGAAGGCCGAGTACGATAAGCGCAAAGAAGAAATTGCGCGAGTCGAACAAGAGCGAGAGCGCATCGCTCAACAGCAAAGCGTTGAAGCGCAACATCAGATGCAACAGCATCTGGCGACACAAAAAACAGAAATGCTGGAGCGTATTCCGGCATGGCGTGATGAGGGTCGCAGAAACAAAGAGCGTCTTGATGTCATTAAATATGCACAGGATGTTATCGGCTTCAGCGAACAAGAGATTGCAAATGCGTCTGACGCAAGAGCGATTGAGATGCTGTATAAGGCATGGCAGTACGACAAGCTCCAGAAGGATGCCCCTGCTGTCAAGAAGAAAGTCCAAAGCGCACCAAAGGTTGCAAAGGGCGGTCAGCCCAAGACAAAAGCTCAAGTTCAAACTCGTCAACGCCGTGACGCTATGAACAAACTTACGAGAACTAAGTCTGTTGATGCGGCGGTGGAATTTTTAATGTCAGGTCGTTAACAGGAGCTTATTATGACCACTTTTACCACATCAGATGCCATTGGTGAGCGCGAACAGCTTGCAAATGTCGTGTATCGTATTGACCCAGATGAGACGCCAATTTTTTCTGCGGTTAAAAAATCAACTGGCAACGGAATCTTCCTTGAGTGGCAGATTCAGGAACTAGCCGCCGCAAGTGCTACCAACTTTGCAACTGAAGGTGCTGATGCGTCAATCGCCGCCGCAACACCAACTGTTCGCGCTGGTAACTATATGCAAATCTCACAGAAGGCTTATGCTGTTTCCAACACTTTGGAACAGGTTGACAAAGCTGGTCGTGAGCGTGAATCCCAGTATCAGCGTGTGCTGAAATCTCTGGAACTGCGCCGCGACATTGAGAAGGCAATCGGCGACACCAACGTAGCACGTTCCGGCTCTGACCCTCGTAAATCAGCATCGCTGATGACTTGGATCACCAACGGTTCTGTTGGCTCTGGTTCAACCTTCTCTGCTGGTCTTGGAACTGACGCTGTGACTGTTGGTACAGCCGCTTCTCGTGGTCTGTCACTGGCACTCATTGATGACGGTATGCAGGACGCTTGGACGGACGGTGGTTCACCAAAGATGATGGTGACATCTGCCGCCAACCGCGCTGTGTTCTCTGACCTCAGTGCATCCAGCAACTTGGTTAACAACCAAGTGAACATGACGAAGGCAAAGGAAGTCACCTATGTTGGTTCAACCTCTGTCTATCTGACTGACTTTGGCACGATTGAGGTTAGCCCATCACGCTTCATGAGCAACGACAAGTTGTTCTTGATTGATCCAGACTTTGTTGAAATCGCCACCTTGAACGGTCGTAACTTTGCTGAGAACAGCATTGCGGCTACTGGTGACGCTGAGAAGTTCCAGATCATCTGCGAATGGACACTCAAGCCACTAGCACCAAAGGCTCACGCCGCTGTGCTTGACCTAGACGGTACTGCCGCCTAACTAATCCTGAGAGGGGCGGTTCGCCGCCCCTTTCTTTTGCGAATGAGAATAATTATCATTATCATTAACACAGGTGATTTATGAAACGCCCCCTGATTACTGACCCCACAACAGGGAAGACCGTGTACCTTCAGAGTGATACTGAGGGTGATCACATTGTTACTGAGCAGAAGTTTGACACCCTGCTAAAGATCAACAAACAGATGAGCGATGACTGGAATTATGGTCAGATGCGCGGCACGCAGAAGCACATGGCGCACATTGCCGAAATACCCAATGTATTGTATCATCACCTCTTGAAGACGCTGGGCAAGCCTAGCGAAAACCCAAAGGCATGGAAGCAGTGGCTCAACGATGGTGAGAACCGCGCTTTTAGAACTGGTGGCGGCAACGTATGAGCATTGGCACTTATTCAGAACTCAAGACAGCTATTGCCAACTTTCTGGCAAGGGATGACCTGACCGCGCAGATACCTAACTTTATCCAGCTTGCAGAAGGCCGGATGTCACGCGAGTTAGAGACACGCGAACAGGAAAAGCGGTCAACGGCTACACTAACGGCTGGCGATGAATATATTGCCCTGCCGACAGATATGCGTGAGGTGCGTGAGGTTAAGTTAAACACCACGCCAATTACCGTTCTTAGCTATCACAGCCCAGTGTCTCTGGACACGAGTTACCCTGATTCTTCTACCGGCAAGCCTCTAGGCTTTAGTATTGTCGGGCGCGAGATGAAACTGCGTCCGATCCCAGACAGTGCATATACGGCAGAAATCGTGTATATTGGGTCATTAACGGCAATCAGCGATAGCAACACACCAACGCTATTTCTGAGATCGCCTGACTTGTATTTGTACGGTGCATTGGCAGAAGCCTATGCGTATTTGCTCGATGAGCAGAGAGCCGCACAGTATGATCAGAAGTTCAGCCGTGGCATGGAAGAAGTTAAGGTTGATGAGCAGAGGGCGCATTATGGAACAGGCTCACTGCACATCAAGTCTATTTACAGCAAGCAAAATGCGAGTATGGAGTAACCTATGAGCGCAATGTCAGACTATCTTGAGAATAAGGTGCTTGACCACATTCTCGCCACAACTAGCTACACAGCACCGGCCACGGTGTATGTCGGGCTTTCAACAGGGGCGTTCGGTGACGACAACTCCGGCACTGAACTAGCTGGATCAGGTTATGGTCGTGTAGCGGCAAGTTTCGGTGCGGCATCATCCGGCACAGCCAGCAACGATGCGGCGATTGAGTTTTCTGCCGCGACTGGTAGCTGGGGGACAGTTAGCCACTTTGGTTTGTTTGACGCATCGACATCAGGCAATTTGCTGATCCACGGCGCACTGACATCAAACAAAGTAATTGAGACAGGCGATATCCTGAAAGTAGCAATCGGCGACATGGATATCTCTGCTGACTAAGTGGAGTGAGCCATGGCCTCTACTGCGCCATTAGATAAATTAACAGGAACGCTTGATAGTCTCACTATCACGTTAGACACTATTGGCGACAAGGTGGACTGGACAGCTACCGCCCTAGACCATATGGATGGCTGGGGTGCGCTTGATAGTTGGGACTACGGCGCGTTAGACACCCTTACACTAAGAGTATTTGTTGCTGAAGGTTCGGCATCAACAGCGATGTCGGCACAAACCGCCTCAGATCGCGTCAGGACGGCCTCTAGCATCGCATCACTAGCAATCACACAGGCGACAGACTCAGATCGCGTCAGGACGGTTTCTGCGGCGATTACAGGCGCGGCTAGTGTATCTGCCACAGCACAGCGCGTAATGTTCGCTTTTGTTACTGTGCCGATTGTTGATACGGCTACGGCAACAGGCACACGCATTAGAACGGTTGAGGCGACCGCATCAGCATCAGTATCAGCCACAAGCAACTCAAACTTTGTGACGCTGGGGCAAGCCACGGCAGATATTGCAGTGACTACCATAACTGGAATAAATGGTGTATTTTCTGGTGTAGGTGCTACTAGCATGGCGTATTCCGGCACGGCAGAGGCAGAGATACTTGGCGAGGCTTGGATAACGGTTGACTTTGGTGATGAGACTTGGGCTATCCAGAATGTTGGCAGTGAGGTCTGGGCAAACATCGCCGCAGGGAATGAGGTCTGGTTACAGCAATGATTACTTTCGGCGAATGGCTACCTGATCAGCCAGACATGAACAACACAATCACCACCGCCAAGAATGTGATTCCGGCGGCGCAGGGTTATAAATCTTTTCCGCAATTTGTTGAGTACAGTGGCGCGGCTAGTGACACTATTCGCGGCATTTTTGCGGCGAAAGATAATGACGGCAATGTCGAGCTATTTGCTGGAGATGCTACTAATCTCTATAAGTTTGACACCACTGACAGTAGCCTTGATGTTGTATCATCAGCCACCCATTCACTAGCAAATGCTGAGAAGTGGCGTTTCGTTCAGTTTGGCGAAGAAGTCTATGCGGCTGGCGGTGTGGGTGAGAGCATCCAGAAATGGACAGTAGGGACATCCACGCAATTTGCTGTGCTGTCAACAGATGCGCCAAAGGCTGACTATATTGCGGTCGTGCGTGACTTTGTGTTCACAGCTAATATTGATGAGGGTTCAGGCCGTATTCCATACCGCACCAAATGGTCTGGATTCAATACCGCAACTGACTGGACGGCTGGCACAAATCAGTCCGACTTTCAGGACATACCAGACGCAGGTGCTATTACTGGCCTAGTTGGTGGCGAGTATGCGACTATCCTAATGGAACGCGCTATTGTTCGCGCTACCTATTCAGGCTTGCCGCTAGTGTTTCAGTTCGACAAAGTGGAAACCCAGCGTGGCTGTAAGTATTCCGGCTCAGTGTGTAATGTCGGCTCTATTGTGTTCTTTTTGTCTGACGATGGGTTCTATGCCTTTGATGGGCAAAGGACTACGCCTATCGGTGCTGAGAAGATCAACGACTTCTTTATGACCGACTTTAACTCAAACTATGCCAAGAATATGTCGGCATCAGTTGACCCACAACAACAGATTGCTATCTGGTCTTATACCAGTACCCAGTCAACGTCTGGTACACCTGACAAGCTATTGATCTATAACTATGTGCTGGGCAAGTGGTCACTGGCAGAGGTTAGCGCAAACTACATTGCGCCATTCTTCTCATCAGGCTACACAATGGATCAGCTAGATAACATTTCGCCCACATTGGACGGATTGTCGTCAACTCTGGACAGTGCTTTGTTTAAGGGCGGTGAGTATTTCTTTGGTGGTGCATTAGGCGCAAGGCTGTACACATTCACAGGTGATCCGCTTGCGGCAACGATTGAAACAGGCGATATTTCGCTGTCAGAGGGCAAACACAGCATTGTGACTAGGGTATATCCATATCACGAGGATGGCACTGCTACTGTGCAGATTGGCACAAAGAACACACCTAGTGGCACAGCGACACTTGGTGCGGCGGCCTCAATGAATGATGAGGGGTTTGCGCCATTCCGCGAGTCAGGACGCTATCACAGGCTGAGAATGAACTTAACAGGCAACTGGTCAACGGCACAGGGTATTGATGTCGAGGCTAGGGGGATTGGACGCAGATGACAATTCGTCAGCGACAAACTAACTTTCGCACACTAAACCCAGTCACAGCCACCACGCGAGAGATCGCAGAGGTGCTTAACCGTACTATTGATGGCGGCCTAAACAGCATTGGTTATGCCACACTTGCCGCTAATGTGACTGAGACAACAGTTGAAGACCCACGCTATAATGTGGAAAGCATAGTGTTCTTTACAGGATATGACCACGATATTGAGCATCATGCGCCGTATGTAAAAAGCACTAGCACAAATGGAAACATGGTCATTGGACACGCAAACAATGGACACACAGCAGATATCGCGTATCTCATTGTTGGATGAGTGGGAGCGATGCCAGCACTGGATTGAGGCGGCACTGCCGTATGCAAGTAATAGCCACGGTATAAACGATGTGTGGCTGGCGATACAGAATGGTAAGGCACAGTTTTTTCCTAGACAAAAGTGTGCTATTGTAACGGAGATCGTTGACTATCCGCGCCGATCTGTTTGCCGTATATGGTTAGCTGGTGGCGATCTGGATGAGTTAATCGATGCCGAAAAAGACATTGCTCAGTGGGCTAGATCAATCGGCTGTTCAGGCATGGAAATTATCGGTCGTAAAGGCTGGCAACGCAAGCTAACGGACTATCAACCCAAGTCCACTGTTTTTGTAAGGGAACTATGATATGAGTAAGGGTGGCGGTTCAACCAGAACCATTACACAGCAAACAGCCGCACCAGAGTATGCACAGCCGTTTCTAAAGTATGGCTTGGCAGAAGCACAGCGTCTGTATGAATCACCAACACCGCAATACTACCCAGAAAGCACTGTGGTAGGATTTTCGCCAGAAACACAGATGGCTCTAGGTGGTATGCGCGAACAGGCGGTTGCTGGCAGTCCATTTATCCCAGCCACGCAAAATGTAGTAATGCAGAACCTGATGGGGACTAACCCATTACAGGCGGCGGCATTTAGGCCAGTTGTTGAGCAGATTGAGTCACAGGCCGCGCAAGCAGGTCGTTACGGCTCTGGCTATCAGCAAGCGGCAGTAGCACAAGCTCTTGCCCCATACGCTTACCAAGCCCAACAAGCCGCTATCCAGCAAGCACCTGCGGCATATCAATTTGGCATGGCTGACCTTGGCACACTTGCACAGGTTGGCGCGGCTCGTGAGGCACAGGCTGGCGCAGAACTAGCGGCGGATATCGAGCGTTTCCAGTTCGAGCAAGCAAGGCCATATCAGAAACTTGGCGATTACTTGCAGATGGTTCAGGGCGGTTCTGGTGCGTTGGGTGGTCAGACAATCACGCCACAGTTTAGACAGCCATTAGCAGGTGCTTTAGGCGGTGCATTAACTGGCGCACAACTGGGCGGCCAACTAGGCTTTGCTGGTGCTGGTAGTCTTGCGCCATTCGCTATTGGCGGTAGCTTACTGGGGATGATGTAACATGGCAAACGGATATCAGTTTCCTTATGGGTTTCAGCAGGGTAATCTGCTAACGGCACAAAGACCTACTGCCAAAAGTTTTTATCCGGCGGCTCAACAGGGTAAATTTGGATTGCCTAAACCATATGAGCCACAATCATCTATGCTTGCGCCAACTATGGCGGCTATTGCGTCAAGAACTACACAGCCACTATCGACACCAACGAGTGTTGCGATGCCAACTGCACCATTGGCGCGATCTCAGTTTTTGCAGGAACGGCAGGGCGTTCCATTGCCACGCCCACGTCCAGAGGGTATGCCACCTAGCGGCTTGGATCAGTTACGAGCCGCACAGCTACGGATGCCAGCAAAAGGTAGCCCAGAGGCCGCAGGATTGTCTGCGGCTGGCACACAGTTACTAGCGGCTGGTGGTTGGCAAGATAGACCAGTAACACTGGGCGAGACATTAGCATCTGGGATGCAAGCCTATACCACAGCAAAGCAAGAGGCTGAAAAACTGCAATATGATAAGCAACGGCAAGCGTTAGCGGATCAGCTTGCTTTGGCTGGTTTCCAACTTGATGTGCAAAAGGCTATGCAACCAGACCTAACCTCGGCTGAAAAAAATGCGTTGGCTATGGGGCTTCAGCGCGGCACTCCTGAGTTCAATGATTTCATTATGAGGGCGGCAACAAAGCCACAAACATCTGTGTTTATTGGTGGTGATGAACAGAAAAAATTGGCTTACCAAGAGGCGTTAAATACACGGAAAGAACTTAAAGAATCTGTTGCCTCAACTGAAGCAATGATACCACGTCTTATGTTGGCTATGGACTTGCTAGAAAGCGGTGTCGAAACTGGTAGGCTTGAGTCATCATTGCTTCCAGTAAAACAGTGGATGAGAAGTTTAAATCTGTTAAGCGATGAGCAGATAGAAAACTTAACTGATCAAGAGCTTATAGATAGTGCTACTGCGGCATTAACCCCTGCACAGCGTGTGGCTGGTTCTGGCACAACATCCGATAGAGACATGAACTACTATCAAAGAGCAACCGTAAATATGGCAAATACGCCTGAAGCTAACAGAGTTATTGCGGCTATGCAGATACAGCTTAATAAATACAACAAAAAGCGTTTGTCTTTATTTGATGATTACATTCAAGACAAAGGTCACGACTTTGGATTTGGAGATTATGCTGATGAACAGCTTGGTTCGTTCTATCAAAGGGTAGAAAGCCAAGAGCAGTTTCAGCAGTTAGTTGATGACGGTATGATCGAGGACGGTGATGTTTTCTTTAATGGGGTGTCCGGCGAGTTTGATGTTTTTAACAAAGAGGCTTTTCAGTAATGGCTCAATACACATTACCAACGCAAAAAAAGTACCAGAAGCCTGTTAAGGAAGTTGAAGCAACTGAGCCTAAAAAGCCAGCCACACTGGATGACTTACTGGCACAACAGCCAGAGGGCGGTTATTTTGGACAGAGTATGCGTGACTTGGCTGATTTAGGCTATGCCGCACAGCGTGGCATTACTAAGGGTGTTCTTTCTGTTCCTGCCGTGTTTGGCGAGATTGAGCGTCTGCAAAGAATGGGGTTGCGTGGTGCTGGCGTTGATGTATCACCAGAGCCATTTCTTTACGGCATGAAAGAATATCAGTCATTAATCCCATCACTTTCCACTGAAGCCAGAACCCCTACCGCGAGAGTCGCTGAAAAGGGCTTGGAATATGGTGTTGGTGCTGGCGTTCCAATGTCATTGCCAACTAAGGTTGGTCAGGTTCTTCCGGCAGTTAGCCGTGGGGTACAAAACTTGCGCAACCTTCTTAGCAGAACCCCAAGAGCCACAACTGAAGCCCCGACTGTTGCAAGCGAAGCGTTGCAAGCTGGCAAGTTGTTTGGCGGTATCGGTGTTACTGCTGGTGTAGCAGAGGAAATGGCTGGGGAGACTGCTGGCACAGCCACTGGCCTTGGTTTAACTGGCATGACTATTCTAGGCAGTCTATTAAGAAAATCGCCAGCAACCATTGCAAAGCAAGCCATTGAGACGATTGACCCAGACGACATTCAGAGAGCAAGAGACTTGCAGAGAGTTGCCGCAGAGCAGGGCATCCCATTATCAGCATTTGAAACACTGCCATCGGCACAGTTGCGTGAGCTTGCTGACTTTGTGGCTCGTTCGCCAGAGGGTCAGGGCTTGCTTGATTTTATGGCAAAACGTCAAGCTGATATTAAGCCAGCTATTATGAATCAGATCGACACTATACAGCAGACATCTCGCACCAAGAAAAAAGTAGCCATTGATGCACAGAAAGCGGCAGAGGAATACATTAACAAGGCTAGAGGCAATGTAACCGCCGCCACTACTGATTTATATGAAGCGGCAAAAATCCAGAAGATTGAGCCACAGCTTGTCAGCGATATTGTGAAAAAATTAAGATCAATGAAAGCTACTGCTGGGCAAGATACCGTTAAAGAGATTAATAATATTATCGGAAGGCTTACTGTTAGAGGTAAGCCAATTACCAATGTTGGCAAGTTGCAATCAGAATTAAAACGCCTTAACAAAAAGCAAGATGCCGCACCTATTACCTCTGATGATGCTGTAGCAAAAGAAATAATGGCTGAGTTAAAAGAGCCTATAAGCGACTTGCGTGACGCTCTTAATACCAATCCGAATATTATGGCGGCTAATGCAATATTTAAAGAGCGTTTGACCGCTTTTGAAAATATGTTGGGCGAGACTGGGATTGAGGCACTTAACAAAGCCAATATCACGCCGAAATCAGCATATCGTGTGATTACTGATTTTGAACAGGTTGACCCTGCTAACATCAAATCCATCGCAACAGCCCTTAATTCGCAAGACCCAACTATATTCCCCGATTTGGTTAGAATGTGGATGGAAAACTCTGCTGACAAAGCATTTAAGATTAGCACCACTGGCGAGATACCTGCTTCTGCTGGTGTAAGATTTGCCCAGTCAATTCGCGGCACAGATCAAGCAAGGGCGAACCTAGACGCTATCCTAGACAGCGTGGCAGAGGCACAAGGCGTTAACGCTACTGAGCTAAAGACTGGCTTTAATGATATGCTGGACGTTCTTGAGCGCACAAATATGCTTCCTGCAATAGGTGCTAGAACACAGCCTAGAGGTATGCTGAAAGAGGAAATAGAGGGTGGCGCAGGTTTGCTTGGTGTTGATATTACCGCACCAACTAAAGGGTTCGCTCAAATGCTACAAGATATGCGCCGCCGTAATGCGGTTCGCAAATTGTCAGAAGTGTTCACTGACGAGGATAGCATTTCAGCCTTGTTAAAGTTAGCCGCAGAAAAAGACGTATCTCGCAAGAGGGCTATTGTCGGCGGCCTATTTACAACAGTGCGCGAAACCACTCAGCCAGATACAGGCTTACTTGCTGACCAGTAGGGTAAATGATATAAACACACTAGAGGTAGTGAAACATGGCAAAAAACGCAATTACAGACTTTGACGTTACAGCGTCTAATAATACAGACATTGAGTCCATAGACATAGGCGAAGGCACTATGTTGCCAAGCAGTGTCAATGACTCGTTGCGCTCACTTATGTCTTTGTTAGCAAAGGTTAATGCTGGCACTGATGTCCTCGAAGACACATTCACACTGGCTGATCCGGCTGACAACGCTAAGAAATTTCGCTTTGACGGTGTAGGCGTTACCACTGGCAATACTCGTGTTCTGACAGTGCAGGACACTGACCTAACCGTTGCTGGCATCAATGTGGCGCAGGAATACAGCAAGACCCAGAACTTCAACGCTACCACACTGACGGACGGCGCAACGATTAACTGGGATGCCGCACAGAACCAAGTCACTAAGGTTACACTTGACGGCAATCGCACCTTTGCCGCGCCAACAAATCAGGTTGACGGTGCAGTGTATGTACTGACAATAATTCAGGATGCGGTCACAGGCGGTCGCACAGCGAGTTGGAACGCCGTGTTTAAGTTTGCTGGCGGTTCTGCGCCAACGCTGTCCACAGCCACCTCTGCGAAGGATGTGCTGGTGTTCTTATCTGACGGCACTAATATGCAAGAAATTGGGCGTAGCCTGAACATATCATAAGGACTCATTATGAGTAGTTTGCTTACATTAGCTGGTAACGCCGCGCCGACTGGGTTCTACGACTTCCCCATCGAGCAGTCCCTACGCTTCAATGATGACGACAACGCATATCTAAGCCGCACACCAGCTTCGGCTGGCAACCGCAAAACTTGGACATTTAGCTGTTGGGTTAAGCGTGGTAAAGTTAGTGGCACAGATGCTCAAATATTGACGGCTTATA
>Ga0181557_1001146_pt1 | contig 31069 bp, 28 predicted proteins | sample 011ome_23_FD_148632 | JGI IMG/M metagenome (GOLD analysis project Ga0181557, IMG submission 148632) | Coastal salt marsh microbial communities from the Groves Creek Marsh, Skidaway Island, Georgia - 011506CT metaG (spades assembly) | ecosystem: Environmental > Aquatic > Marine > Intertidal zone...
AGCGGCCTGTGCCACGGGCTGTTCCACTCCCCTGGTGTGAAGAGCTAAACCGAAAGGCTTGTGTTCCAACCTGGTTCCCGGATGGGCTTTCACTACTGCGTCGAACTCCTCGGTCAAATCAACCGGAACCAACCATGGAGTCTCATAGCTCGTGACGTCCCCGGGAGAGAGCACTTCGACTCCGTGACAGCCGACGAGAAACCACTCCTTCAGAGGATCGGCGACTCGTCTCACGCTGTCAATCGCGCGGCCGGTCACGATGGCCACGCTCACTCCCGACAGAGCGGTCAGCTTCTCCAGCGCCTGACGAGCGGGCGCAATCATGCGGGAGTCCTCTGGATCATCGACCAGGGGCGCGAGAGTGCCATCGAAATCGAGGGCGATCAGGATTGTCTCCCGGGAAGCGAACGCCCTGAGAGCGCTCGTCAAGTCAGAAGAAATCGCCTCAGGCATTACAAGTCGATGATGTCGATATGTGCCATGGTCGTCGCTGAAATCTCTGTCGCGACTTCCTCCAGGAGCTCATCGGGGACCCTGGAATCCACGGTCAACACACTGAGTGCTTTGCCACCCTTGGTGTCACGAGCAATCTGCATCCCAGCAATGTTGATGTTCGCATCCCCAAAAGCGCGGCCATAAATTGCCACAATGCCAGGTCGGTCCTCGTACATCATCACAATGTGATGTTCGGCCAAGGGAACCTCGACGTCATATCCGTTCACCTCGACAAGCTTTTCGGCTTGTTTGGCACCTGTGAGTGTTGCAGATGCAGATACCGTCCGGCCGTCTCCCAAAACGCCCTTGATACTCAGAAGATTGCGGTACTCATCGCTCTGTGAATCGGTCGACATCGACACCGCCACTCCTCGGGTCTCGGCCAAGAGTGGCGCGTTCACATAACTGACCTGCTCGCTGACAATTCTCGAGAAGATACCTTTGAGGGCCGCAAGCTTCAGAGCACTGACATCGTGCTCCACAATTTCGCCCCGAATCTCGACATGAATGCTCGTGATGCTGGCGTCACACAGACCCACAAAGACTTGCCCCAGTTTTTCCATCAGCGGAATACCGGGTCGAACAGAGGGGTCAATCACTCCACCCGCGACGTTCACGGCGTCGGGGACAAGTTCACCCTCCAAAGCCAGCTTGACTGAACGTGCGACTGAAATGCCGGCCTTTTCTTGAGCTTCTTCCGTTGAAGCACCCAGGTGAGGGGTCACGACAATGTTGGGAAGACCTAATAGGGGGGAATCCTTGGGAGGCTCCGACACAAAAACATCGATACCAGCGCCGGCAATCCATCCTTCAGACAACGCGGTGTGTAGTGCTGCCTCATCGATAATGCCGCCACGGGAGGCATTCACGATGCGAAGCGTGGGCTTCGCCTTCTTGAGCTCGTCGAGGCCAATCATCCCGGTCGTTTCGGGGGTCTTCGGGATGTGGATAGAGATGAAGTCACTCTGCTCGATCAGATCATCGAGCGTGGTGAGAGTGATGCCCATTTGGCTTGCTCTGGCAGGCTGGACATAGGGGTCAAAACCGATGAGGCGAACGCCAAATCCGGCAAGACGCTCTGCCACAAGTGCCCCAATGCGACCTAGACCAATAATTCCGATGGTCTTATCGAAAAGCTCAACTCCGGTAAATGAGGAGCGTTTCCACTCTCCAGCGGCGAGAGACGCGTGGGCGCGAGGAATGTGGCGAGCAAGAGACAGGATGTGGGCAATGGCGAGCTCCGCTGCGCTCACAATGTTGGAGGTAGGTGCATTGACCACCATGACACCCGCCTCTGTGGCTGCCTTGATATCAACGTTGTCGAGCCCCACTCCAGCTCGAGCAATCACCTTGAGGTTCGAAGCGACTGCCAAAGCCTCAGAGTCCATCTGAGTTGCTGACCTGATCAGGACCGCGTTGGCATCGACCAAAGCCTCAAGAAGCTCAGCCCTGTTCGCGCCATCAGCATGGCGAATATGAAAATCCGGACCCAAGGCCTCAAGGGTTGCTGGCGACAGCTCTTCGGCGATGAGCACGACGGGTTTCGTCACGAATGATGCCTTTCCGTCTTGCGACGAGTTACCGGGATGCTTTGCCCTCTACATAGTCAGAGTCGCTCTGCTTCCAGGAGAAGAGCGCACGGAGCTTACGCCCGGTCTCCTCAATGGGGTGTCCCTCGCCCTTGGCGCGAAGCGCCTGGAACTCGGGAGCACCGGCATCCTGGTCGGCGATGAAGCGCTCTGCGAAAGCGCCGGACTGGATGTCCGCAAGGACACCCTTCATGTTCTCTTTCACGTCCGGAGAAATAACGCGGGGGCCGGAGACGTAGTCGCCATACTCAGCGGTGTCAGAGATGGACCAGCGCTGCTTGGCAATGCCACCCTCCCACATCAGATCGACGATGAGCTTCAGCTCGTGGAGGACCTCGAAGTAGGCGATTTCGGGCTGGTACCCAGCCTCGGTCAGAACTTCAAACCCGTACTGGACGAGTTGAGAAGTTCCACCACAAAGAACAGCCTGCTCACCGAAGAGGTCTGTTTCCGTCTCCTCCGTGAAAGTGGTAGTGATTCCACCGGCACGAAGAGCACCGAGGCCCTTGGCGTAGGACCAGGCGAGATCCCACGCGCCCCCGGTGGCGTCATTTTCGACGGCCACGATAACCGGTACTCCGCGGCCTGCTTCGAACTCACGACGAACGGTGTGTCCGGGGCCCTTGGGGGCAATCAAGATGACGTCAACAGTTGCGGGGGGCTTGATGTACCCAAATCGAATGTTGAAGCCGTGTCCAAAGACCAACGCTTTGCCCTCGGCGAGGTTTGGGGCAACGTCCTCTGCATAGAGGTGACGCTGGTGCTGGTCGGGAGCCAGAATCACGATGACATCGGCCCACTTGGTAGCATCCGCAGTGTTCATCACCTGGAAACCCGCTTCTTGAGCTTTGGGCGTTGAATTTGAACCATCCTTCAGCGCGACCACAACCTCAACGCCGGAATCGCGGAGGTTTTGCGCATGAGCGTGTCCTTGAGAGCCATAGCCCACAACGGCAACCTTCTTGCCTTGGATAATGCTGAGGTCAGCGTCTTTGTCGTACTTGATGTCAGTCACTACTGCGTGTCTCCTTGATTGGTGGGCGTTAGTCAAAAGCCTAGTTCTTATTGATGCGATCAGAAATGCTCTTTGATCCTCGCCCAATGGCGAGGAGACCGGACTGAGCAATTTCTTTGATGCCATACGGCTCAAGTACCTTCAAGAGGGCTCGAACCTTTGCGGTGTCACCGGTGACCTCAATCACGAGTGCATCGGTGACGACATCCACGACTCGGGCGCGAAACAGGTTCGTCGCTTCGAGAATCTGTGACCTGGTGGAGTTATCTACCCGCACCTTGATCAGCATGTGCTCCCGGGCAACAGACTGTTCTGGCTCGAGCTCCACAATTTTCAGAACATTCACGAGCTTGTTCAGTTGCTTGGTGACCTGCTCCAAAGGAAGGTCCTCGACATCCACCACCACTGTGATGCGAGAGAGCCCTGGGATTTCGGTCTTTCCCACAGCAAGAGATTCAATGTTGAATCCGCGACGGGCAAAAAGGCCTGCAACCCTGGTCAACAGACCTGGCTTGTCCTCAACCAGGAGGGAGAGTACGTGGCTCATGCTTACTCCTCGTCCCACTCGGGTGCGTGGTCCCTGGCGTATTGCACCTGAGAGTTACCCACACCCTGGGGGACCATCGGCCAAACCATCGAGTCCTTCGACACGATGAAGTCAATGACGACCGGGCGATCGTTGGTCTCCATCGCGAGCTTGATAGCGGGCTCAACCTCTTCTTTGGTGCGCACCCGAATACCGAGTGCTCCATAGGAGTCTGCGAGCTTCACAAAATCAGGAATCATGGCGGTCTCATGGCCGGTGTTCAAATCTGTGAATGAGTGGCGTCCGTCATAGAACAGTGACTGCCATTGACGAACCATTCCCAAGGATGAGTTGTTGATGATCGCAACCTTGATGGGAATGTTGTTGATCGTGCAGGTCGCAAGCTCCTGATTGGTCATCTGGAAGCAGCCATCGCCATCAATTGCCCACACCAGACGCTCAGGCTCGGCAACTTTCGCACCCATGGCAGCAGGAACGGCATACCCCATAGTTCCCGCCCCTCCGGAGTTCAACCACGCATTGGGACGCTCATACTTGATGAACTGCGCTGCCCACATTTGGTGCTGCCCCACGCCGGCAGCGAATACTGCTTCAGGGCCGGACATTTCGCCAATCTTTTGGATTACCCATTGAGGGGAGAGCAAGCCATCGTCGGGTTCGTCATAACCCAAGGGATACTGTTCACGAAGGAAATTCAGGCGCTCCCACCAGGCGGTGTAATCGGGCTTGTGTGCCTTTGCGGCCTGGTTGAAGGCAGTCAGCAGGTCACCCAGCACATCCTTCACGTCACCCACAATGGGAACTTCCGCGTGACGAATCTTGCCAATTTCTGCGGGATCGATGTCCACGTGGATGACCTTGGCGTTGGGCGCAAATTCGCTAGCTTTTCCGGTCACCCGGTCATCAAATCGAGCACCGAGTACCACCAAGAGGTCAGATTCTTGGAACGACAAAACAGCGGGGACGGTCCCGTGCATACCGGGCATGCCGAGATTGAGGGGGCTTGAGTCAGGGAAAGCACCTCTCGCCATCAAAGTGGTGACTACGGGAGCGCCCACCTTGTTGGCAAACGCTGCGAGCTCTTTGTGAGCTCCCGCACGAATGACTCCACCACCCACATACAAAACAGGCTTCGAGGCTTCCGCGATCATCTGTGCAGCAACCTGGACTTGCTTCGCGTTCGCCTTCGTCACCGGGTGGTAACCGGGAAGATCAATCTCCGGTGGCCAAATAAACGGTGCAGATTTCTGTTGAGCGTCCTTCGTGACGTCCACCAGGACGGGGCCTGGACGACCAGAGGTCGCGATGTGGACAGCGGCAGCAATCACACCCGGGATTTCTTCGGGCCTGGTCACCAAGAACGAGTGCTTGGTGATGGGCATGGTCACACCGGAGATATCCACTTCTTGGAAAGCATCAGTTCCCATCGAAGTGGAGAACACCTGACCGGTGATAGCAAGCAGAGGGACTGAGTCCATGTGGGCGTCAGCGATCGCCGTCACTAAGTTCGTGGCACCGGGCCCAGACGTGGCAATACAGACACCAAGTTTTCCTGAGGACGCCGCATATCCTTCCGCGGCGTGACCGGCACCTTGTTCGTGGCGAACAAGGATGTGGCGGATCTTGTCGGCAGACATGAGCTCGTCATAGAAGGGCATGATGGCCCCACCGGGCAGACCAAAGACATCCTTGATGCCGAGCAACTCGAGGCTCTTGAGAATGGCTCCAGAGCCCGTGAGGACGGGCGCCTTGTCAGCCAACTGTGCCTTGCGCCGTTCTTCCGGAGACAGCTCTGGCGTCTCCTGGTCCAGAGTGCCCATCGACGTATCACTCATGTGTTCACTGCTTTTCGGTAGGTAGGGGTGTCGAAGTCGACGGTGTTACCCGGTCACTGCACCCAGAGAAGCTGACTTGACGAGTTTGGAGTACTTCGCCAGCACACCACGGGTGTAGCGGGGAGGAAGCGGTGCCCAGCCGTCACGGCGTGCTTCCAGTTCGTCGTCATCGACGAGGAGATCGAGCGTCCTGGATGGAATATCAACCCGAATCAGGTCACCATCCCTTACGAATGCAATAGGTCCTGCATCCACCGCTTCGGGAGCTACGTGGCCAATACACAGTCCGGTTGTGCCGCCTGAGAATCGACCGTCTGTCAAGAGTAATACATCCTTGCCTAATCCCGCACCCTTTATTCGGGCGGTGATGGAGAGCATCTCCCGCATTCCAGGCCCACCCTTAGGACCCTCGTAGCGAATCACGACGATGTCACCCTTGTTGATGCGACCCTCCGCGAGAGCATCCATTGCCTCGCGCTCACGCTCGAAGACGCGTGCAGGGCCCTCAAAAACAGCGGAATCAAAACCAGCGGTCTTCACAACCGCTCCTTCAGGAGCGAGCGAACCGTGCAGGATGGTGATTCCCCCTGTGGCGTGGAAAGGGTTGTCTAACGAGCGCAAGACCTTGCCATCCAGCGCTGGGGGGTCGAGCTCTGCAAGGTTCTCAGCCATCGTCTTTCCGGTAACAGTCAGGGCATCACCGTGAAGCAGTCCCTCATCGAGGAGTGCCTTCATGAGCACCGGAAGCCCGCCATAACGGTCAACGTCATTCATGACGTGCTTTCCAAAAGGCTTCACATCAGCTATGTGAGGGACTTTGTCCCCAATTCTGTTGAAGTCCGCAAGCGTGAGAGGCACCTCCGCCTCGTTGGCGATGGCCAGCAAGTGAAGGACGATGTTGGTGGACCCACCGAGAGCCATACCCACGGCAATAGCGTTCTCAAACGCTTCCATCGTCAGGATGTCCCGGGCAGTGTGTCCACGCTTCAGCATCCCCACAACTGCCTCTCCAGACTTGTGGGCGTAATAGTCGCGGCGGCGATCTGCTGAGGCCGGGCTTGCTGAGCCGGGGAGGCTCATTCCGAGCGCCTCTGCAACGCTGGCCATGGTGTTGGCCGTATACATACCGCCACAGGTTCCCTCACCTGGAGCGAAAGCACATTCAATGCGCTTCGCGTCCTCAACGGACATCTTTCCCGCCTGAACGGCACCGACAGCTTCAAAAGAGTCGATGATGGTGATTTCTTTTTCCGTGCCGTCAGAGAGCTTGACCCATCCGGGGGCAATCGATCCGGCATAAAGAAATACAGAAGCTAGATCGAGGCGCGCTGCCGCCATCAACATTCCGGGGATCGACTTGTCACACCCCGCCAACAGCACAGAGCCATCGAGCCGCTCCGCTTGCATAACGGTCTCCACTGAATCCGCTATAACTTCGCGGCTCACCAGGGAGAAATGCATACCTTCGTGACCCATGGAAATACCGTCAGAAACGGAGATTGTTCCAAACTGCAGCGGATATCCGCCACCAGCGTGAACACCTTCTTTAGCGCCCTGCGCAAGACGCCCCAGTGACAGGTTGCAGGGCGTTATCTCGTTCCAAGAGCTAGCAATTCCTACCTGTGGCTTATCCCAGTCATCGTCTCCCATGCCGACGGCACGGAGCATTCCCCTCGACGTAGTGGCTTCAATGCCATCGGTGACGGCTCGGGAACGGGGCTTAGGGTCGACCTGGCTCATGGTTGCGAGTCTACTTGGAGAGCAAAAACTTTGCCTCTAGAGTCTGAGAATGAGGGAGGCGCTGAGGGTACATCGAATCCACTATTTTTCTTTCGTCGGAAACTCGGCGGCAAGAAACGAATCGATAACCTCAAGAACAACGTCGAGCTGAAGGCCAGCGAAGCGCTCCGGCAGCGGGGAAATACGTTCCGAATATCGCTCCACCGTTGCATCTCCCAACACAGGCACGAGTGTGTGCATAAATTGGTCCGAGAGCCATCCAAAAACTTCATCTCGTGACGGCCTCGGAGACTGACAAAACTTCTCCAGCGCTGCCGCGTCCTCAAAGCTGGAGAGAGAGGCGGACCCAGGCATCTGACCCCACCACGGTTGGCCGCCAAAGACAACCGGAGTGCCTTTGAGGGCCGCCTCGATCCCCACTTTGCCCGTCAACGTAAAGACACACTCTGCTCGAGTTATCAATTCCGGCGTATTCGCCTTGATTCCCAGGACCTTCACGCCAGGAATGCCTTCCAACATCGAATATGTCTCGGGGCTTCTTCCCAATGTTCCTCGCAGTGCTGCAGCCGACTGGCTGAAGTGTTCCTTCACTACGAGCACAACCTCGTCGGGAAGAAGTGCTCTGGCTCTGATGACAGCGTCTATCTGGGAAGAGTAGGGGTAACCCTCCGGGATGGAACACCTTTCGGGCTCATAGTGAAGGGCAAAAAGCGCAAACTTTCCTTGTGTTTCTCGAATCTCTGAGGGAATCGAGAAAATCGTGGACACGAGACTCCGTCGAAGCGACCAGTCCAAAACGACTTCCAGTGGTTTCGTGAACCAGGCGGGCAAGACCGTGTGACCGGAAAAGTTCACAGAGGGAAAATGCAAACCTTTAGTAAGTCGGGACAGCATAAATCTGAGGGACTTTATGCGCCCACGAGGAGTTCGAGCACTAACTTCACGCTGTTTTTGAGCACTTATTTTTGCGGTTCCCGCGCCTTTTTCTAGCCGCTCGATTGATGCCTGTGCGAGGGACACGACTTCAGCGAGTTCTGCTGCATATTTTTTGCGGATACCGGCGGAGATCGAGAAATCAAATATCTCGGTCAGAGAGCTCCGAGGAATGGACTGTGGCCCTACTAAGGAAGGTTGAAACGAGAGAATCGGAACGCCCAGCCAACGCAGTGCCCCTTCAATCGCGACGCTAACGTGGTCGTGGGGTGTGACATCGAATACGGCGAAATCAGGCCGTCGAGTAATGAGGCCGGAGAAGATCCGAAGCAGCAGGCGTCGAACCTGGACTTCACGCTCCAGCCATCGGTAGGTGCCGGTGAAGTCACGCCGGTTCTGCATGGAAAGCATGGTGAGCCTCAGTGCTTCAAATTCTCGTGACTGTTCGAAACGGCTGTATTCACGGACACCACTCTCCGAAATCGCCAAAGAGTCCCATACGTCCGGAATCGTGAAGTTAGGAATTCGTGAGTAATCCGACGGGAAATTTTCGACGCCATCCTCAAGTCCTGTGACTGTCACCGAAACCTCGACGCCGGCATCACGGAGGCGCTCAGGCAACCCTTGGAATGTTGCGTTTGAGGTCTTGTGAAAACTGATCAGTGCCTTGAGCACCGGGCGCCCAGTAGAAGTCACCGTGAAATACCGCTTTCGTTCGTGTGGAGGATTCTCTCGCTTAGCGTAGTTGGAGACCGGCGAACCCTACGAAGAGCCACGCTCGCGGAAAGTTCGCGATAGGTTACTACAAGGAAAAACGCGCTGGCATCAACCGAACGAAGGCGACAATGGCATCTTCTGGATCAATCGATCAGCAAACATTTGGGACCGTGCGAAAGCCGCTTCTCATCCTCGAACTCGCGAACAACCACAACGGTTCTGTCGACCATGGGAAGAAAATTATTGACCGAGCAGCCGAAGCAATCGCCGGTCTCGGGTTCGATGCGGCAATCAAGTTTCAGTACCGCGACCTTGACACACTGATTCATCCTCAATTCAAAGGGGACTACTCCTACAAGTACATCAAGCGGTTTGAGGAGACCAGGCTTACCGATGAGCAGTTTGCAGAACTCATCAACCACTCCCGGGAACAAGGGTTCACGGTTGCATGCACCCCTTTCGATGAGGCTTCAGTTGACAAGGTTGTGGAGCACGGTTTCGACTATTTGAAAGTCGCCAGCGCATACTCCACCGACTGGCCACTATTGACACGAGTGGTAGATGCGAACCTCCCCACCATCGTTTCCACTGGTGGCTTGAGTGTTCGTGACCTCGACCGCAGCGTTGTTTTCCTCAGTAAGAGGGTTCATCAGCTTGCCTTGATGCACTGCGTTGCGGTCTACCCCACTCCTGATGATCAGCTGGCTCTCAATCGCCTCGACTTGATGAGGGACAGATTCCCGGGAATTGCTCTGGGCTACTCAACCCACGAGCGACAGGACAACTATCAGGCCGTAGGGCTCGCATTGGCGAAGGGTGCCCATATTTTTGAACGTCACATCGCCGAAGATGACGGAACGATTCCGGTCAACGCCTATTCCTCCAGTAGTGATCACCTCCGACTCTGGGCCGAAAGCCTTCGAGACTCCATCGCGATGACTTCGGGAATGGACCACGCTGCGTGGGTTAATGACGCGGAGCAGGCCGCGGTGAGGGAACTTCGGCGTGGTGTGTATGCAGGGCGCCCCCTCGAACCCGGAGACGAACTCGACGATGCCGACGTTTTCTTCGCAATTCCGGTACTCGAGGGACAGGTCACCGCGAACGACTGGTCAAAAGTAGAGACCAAGACTGCCTCCTCAGACATCGCCGAAAATGAAGCGCTGAAGCAGACCAATGTCGATATTTCCCACGTGAGCGACGCTGTGCGAGACATAATTGAACAGACTCGCGAGCTCCTCAAAAAAGCGAACATTATCCTTCCGGCACAGAGCCGCGTAGAACTTTCACACCACTACGGACTCGATCGATTCTTCGAGTTTGGAGCTGTGTTGGCGACTCTCGTGAACCGCGAATACTGCAAGAAAATCATCGTTGTGTTCCCCGGCCAGAGCAACCCTGAACACATGCACAAAATCAAAGAAGAAACCTTCATCTGTGTCTACGGTGAAATGACCGTGAACCTCGGCGGCGAGATTCACCGGATGAAAGAGGGCGACATCTTGACAGTCCCCACCGGTGTGCCTCATGGTTTCACCTCTGCCAGCGGTGCGGTCTTTGAGGAGATTTCCTCGACACATCAAGGTTCGGACTCTTACTACACAGATGAATCGATCAATCTGCACTCTTCTCGGAAGACCGAGTTATCGGTCTGGTCTCTCGTTCGATAGCGCCCACCGTGCTAACTGCAAAGGTCATCGGCGCCGGATCAATCGGTAATCACCTAACGCATGCCCTGCGTAGTTTGGATGTCCAGGTCACCATTGTCGATGTTGACAAGAGTGCTCTAGAGAGAACGCGGACCGTCATCTACCCCGAGCGCTACGGAAGCTTCGACACGTCGATCACGTTGGCTCACCCCGATGATGTTGGACATCAAGCTTTCGACTTATGTGTCATCGGCACTCCTCCCGACACACACGTCACTATTGCCTCCCGAGAGCTCTCGGTTGATCACCGCGCTCTCTTAATTGAGAAGCCCCTCGCCTCTCCAGGCGCCGACACTCTCCGGAAATTTGCCGAACTCGTGGAAAAGTCTCCGACCAGAGTGCTGGTCGCGTATAACCAGAGGCTAAAGACCAACACCGCCGAGTTTCTTGCTCAGGCTCAGTCCCTCAATTTGGGCACCTTAACCTCTATTTCGGGCAGGATGCGAGAGGACTGGGCAGGAATTCTGAAGGCACATCCCTGGCTTTCCGATGCCACGGAATCTTATTTGGGTCACACTTCTCGAGGTGGCGGTGCGCTGTATGAGCACAGCCATGCGGTTGATTTTGCTCTCTTCATTGCGCATGAACTCGGCCAGGGTCGTCCTGAGACGGTGGAGGCAACCCTCGATACTGTCGACCACGACAGTGGCAGCTACGACAAAGAAGCCAAGCTCTCGATTACCACGACGACGGGTATGAGGGTAACGGTGAGCCAGGATCTCTATACCTGGCCCGCTGACAAGTCTCTCGATGCTGTCTTCACCGGGGGTGAACTTCGATGGGAGATGCACGGGGACTACGACCGTGTCCATGTCACCACACCGGAATCAGGAACCTTTGTGACGAATTTTCCCAAGACTCGGCCAGATGATTTCCTCCCTGAGATGGCCCATGTCGTCAACCTGCTTGCCTCAGAAGTCGACACAGTGTCGCCGTTGGACTTTTCTGAGGCCCTCTACACATCGTGGACCCTCGAAGCCGCCTTGACATCACACACGACTGGTTCGCCCGTCACCCTTCAAGACCTGTGGGGCTCAGGTGGCGTCTAAACCTCGAGTTTTGGCAATAGTTCCAGCCCGAGGCGGTAGCAAGGGAATCCCACTCAAAAACCTCAAAATGGTGGCAGGAAAAAGCCTCCTTGCAAGAACACTTGAGCTCGCACAGAATGTGCCGGAGATTACCGATATCTGTGTCTCCACGGATCACCCTGAGATCAAAGAGGCTGCCCTCAGCTTCGATGGAGTGGCCGTGATTGACCGCCCCGAAGCTCTCTCCGGGGATCGGGTCGCAGATTCGCCCGTACTCCAGCATGCGACAGCTGAAATGGAGAGGATCGCCGGGAAATCCTTTGATGTCGTTGTGATGCTCCAGGTGACTTCTCCCCTGCGGACCATTGAGGATGTCACGGAGTCCATCGCGAAACTAGTGCTCACCGGTTGCGACGCCGTGTGGACTGTTTCTCCGACCGAGCTTCACTTTCACCCCCTTAAGCAGCTTGTCCTTGGCGAAGATTCGACCATGGAGTTGTTCGACGACAGAGGGCTCCAGATCATCGCTCGGCAACAACTGTCCCCCGTGTTCCATCGGAACGGGTCCTGCTACGCATTGCGACGAGACTTCCTTATGAATGGAGATGGCCTGTTCTCACCCCACTCCTCGCAAGCAGTGATCTCGGAAGGTGAGCGCGTGAATATCGATACCGAAGAGGATTTGCTTCGGGCAGAGAGACTGATTCTTCAACGAGAGGGTTCACCATGACCGGAAGAGCGTCAATTCTCTGGATGACCATAGATCGTCATCCCGATTCTCTCAAAGCGCTCATCAGAGAGCGCCTTGGCGCCACAGGGTGGAATATTCACGAGGTCAGCTACGAGGCAATGGAGAGCTTGAGAGAGATTGATCTGGAATCAGTGAACGGAGTCCTCCTTGCTCCTGCGCGAAGGATTCCATCTGAATATCTCGACCGCCTATCGTCGTGTTCCCTCATGCAAGTCTGGAGCTCCGGTTACGACAAATTCAACATCGATGATGCGAGACGAAACGGTCTCGCGGTCGCTAATAACCATGGCGCCAATGCGACTTCTGTCGCCGAACACACCATGCTGTTGATGTTGGGAGTATCGAGGCGAGCGCCTGAAATGCATTCCCGAGTGGTCACCGGCATGTGGAAAGGCAATGACCACGGAATGAATTCCTACTCACTCAAGGGAAAAACTTTGGGAATTGTGGGCATGGGTCGAATCGGTTCTCTTGTTGCAGTCCGGGCCGCGGCCTTTGGGATGGCAGTGATTTTTTCAGACCCAGTCGTGACACAAGAAGAAGCGCCTATCGGAGCGCGAAAAGTGGAGTGGGAAAACCTTCTGGAGAGTTCTGACTACATTTCCCTTCACCTCCATCACAACGATGAAACCCGCGAAATGATTGACGAGTCTGCTTTTTCACGGATGGTTCAAAAGCCGTTCATCATCAACGCGTCACGGGCTGAACTCATTCATCGGCCCTCTCTGCTGAAGGCGCTAGATGAGCGGACTATTCGGGGCCTAGGAATAGATGCCCACTACGACGAACCCACCTCCGCTCAAGATCCGCTGTGGAAGTACGAGTCCGTTTTTGCCTCACCCCACGTTGCGGGATCAACGGTGGATAGTTATCAAGAGACTATCGACGCATGCATCGACAATATTGCTCGCGCAGTTTCGGGTGAAGAACCAAGTGGACTCTTGGGCTAAGAGCACCTCATCGGGAATGGTTAGGCAAGGCCGTAGCCGCCATCAACAACCAATACCTGCCCTGTCACATAGGTGCTCTGCGAAGAGAGTAGGAATAGGATCGAATCGACAACATCGGTTTCAGTCCCCATCCGGCCCAGTGGCACCTTGGTTTCATACCTTTCAACAAAACTTTGGGGTTGACCTCTCTGGAGTCCCCCAGGAGCCACAGCGTTGACTCGGACATTTGGGGCAAGTGAGGTCGCGAGCCAGCGCGTGAGTTGCTCCACTCCTGCCTTTGCGACACCATATGCCGCCGGGTTCCCTAAATCTGTTCCCTCATAGAGCGACCAGTCTGGGGCGAGGGAAGAGTAAATCGACGAGACGTGGACAATCGCTGAACCAGGCCGATTGCTCAGGAGGTCTGTGAGGTCACGCGTGATCGAAAACGCTGCGGTGAGGCTGACCTCAAGAGCTCGATTCCATGTCTCGCTAGATTGCGACATAAGGGGTCCGCTCCATCCCTCAAGCTCTGAGGAACCTACGAAACTTGCGTTATGGACAATCCCCAATGATCCGGAAGCACCAGTGCGAATGTCTTCTACGAGTCGAGCACGATCTTCCACCTGCTCAAGATCGGCGATAATCCAGGAAATACCCTCCCTCGCAGGGGTATGAGGCTCAGAGGACTGCTCTCTGTCTGTTGCGATTACTCTGACATCGTGGGCAACGAGTGCTTCGCAGAGGGCTGAACCCAATAAACCAGCCGCGCCGGTCACTACGACAACATCGGGAAACTCGACCGATCTAACTCCCATGAGCACGTTTCCTTCCCAGCAAAAACTCTGCAAACTCCACATCAAATGGAGTGTCGATATCGATCGCCCGCTCATGCGGCACGATGACTCCTGCAGTTCGACCCTCCCACATATTTGTGGCTCCCACCACAAAGTCAATGGCAGCCCCATAGGCAACAGTCGTGAGGTCGTAGACAGATTCCACATCCTGTCGGCGCGACACCGCGGAGGAAGACGCGTCATAAAGGGAAACCTGACCTTCTGGACCCTCACGAACCATATTGAACCTGGGATGCCGGTGGGCAGGAGTCATAGTGAGCACGATGTCCCAGGCACCAGAAATGATGAGATTCAAGACAGCATCCAGATCTTCTTGAGCGCGAAGGGGCGCCGTAGTCGGAAGGACAAGGAGATGGGTAAATTGCCCAGGGTATGCATCCGCGAGGAAAGAGCTGAAGTGCTGCCAGGAATGCCATTCAGGAGACTCATCGCTCGCCAATTCTGAAGGACGCAGAAAGGGCACCGAACCACCGGCTCTCCCGGCTTCTTCCGCGATTTCCTCCGAGTCGGTTGAAACAAAAACTGTCGAAAATCCCGCTGCTAAACCCTGTTCGATACTGCGGCACAGCAAACTTTTGCCACCCACAATCGCAAGGTTCTTTTGGGGAATCCCCTTGGAGCCCCCGCGGGCAAAAACTACCGGCGCGATGGTCTCAAACATGAGCAGGCGTCCTCCTGACATCGACTCCACCACCGGACTGAGACGACGCTCGCCACGCGTCGATTACTTCAAGTGTGTGCAGAGCGTCTGCGTTGTCTTTAGTTGAGTCAGGACTCGTCCAGCCCCCCCGCATCATCTGCGAAATGTTGTGGTGATGCGTATCGTCGAGCGAATCCTCAAACCGATAGACCCTCTGGTCTGAGGATGATGACACCACCACTTCATTCTTAAGGAGGTCCCAATGGAGATCAGCTTTCTGCGCTCGGATCCGACACCATCTCTCCGGGGTGCGACGAAGAAAATCGAGGGTAACGGAAACTTCAACCGGCTCTGTCCTGGACTCAAATAGGAAAATTCCCTGAGCCAAATCTTCCGCGTCAATATCGAGTTCACCAGAATTGCTTGTTTCACCGACCACGCGATCGACATGCCCCCAGAAGCCAATGGCGTAGTTGATCTCGTGGCTGAGTTCCAGCAATACCCCTCCACCGAGTCGTGCTTGAGCGGAGACTGTAGAGCGGTAATCCCGGTTTGGCCTCCACTCGGGTAAATACTGACCCACGCTCACCGTGGCGTGTCTCACGACGCCAAGGGACGAATTCGCAAGAGTCTCACGAACGAAATTAAAGGCTTGGCTTCGTCGCAAGTTGTATCCCACCTGCACCGGAATTCCCTGCTTGGCATAAAGATCAAGCACCAGCTTTCCGGCGTCAGCGCTCATGGCCAGCGGTTTCTCGAATATCGTGGGTAGGCCCCTCTCAGAGAGAACCCTGGCATGAGAGACGCGGGTCGAAGCGGCAGAGCAATCAAAAACCCAATCAACGTCATCCTTACCCAGAGACTCAAGGGAGGTTCGGTGATGGTTGTCAAAGCCCGCTATTGGTTCTGAGCCAACATGTACAGCCCCAGAGTTCCCCAGGTCGCGAAGTACCCGCAGGGTTCGAGCAGCTGCGCTCCCGCGCCCCACCACAGCTACACGGGGGATAGACATTTCACTTCTCGTTTTCCTTGACCCAGTCTTGAGCTGTGCGGAAGTCATCGGGAGTACCCACATCAAGCCACGATTCATGAATGGGAAATCCTTCCACTCGAAGCCCTCGATCAATCGCAAGCGTCACGAGGTCGGGCATATCGAGATATTGCCCTGGAGGGATTAGGGAAAACACCTCAGGGGAAAGAACGTAAACTCCCGCGCTCACAAATTCCCGCCAGACTGGCTTTTCTCTGATTCCCGTCACACTACTGCCATCCATGTCCAGGACACCAAAAGGGTGTTCGACGTCATGAACTCGCATACCCACAGTGATGGCGGCCGCTTCAATCTCGTGTTGGCCTATGAGGTCACGGAACCTAGCCCCCGTCACCACGTCCGCGTTGACGACAAGCACGGGTGATTGCTGAGCTGGCTCGAGAAATCCCAGCGCACCAGCTGTACCCAACGGAGCATCTTCCCGGAGATAAGTGACAGCGAGACCCCACGAGGAACCATCGCCGACCGATTCTTCGATTTGCTCACCAAGGTAATTCACAGAAATCGCGACATTCTCGAAACCCTCAGCTCGGAGGCTTTCCAACAAATGATGGAGCATGGGCTTGCCCCCCAAGGACACCAACGGCTTCGGGATTAAGGAAGTAATCGGGCGGAGCCTCATTCCTTTTCCGCCCGCCATAATCACGACAGTATTGTCAAGTTTCGAGTGACCACCGTGAGAAGCCCAAATGCCCTGCACAGTGCCATCTTTAGAGACAATCGGAATAGCGTCTGCGTCCGCCCCGCTGTTCAGTCGAAGTAGCTCTTCGACTTTGCCTTCAGGTCCGATGGTTCGAGGGGAAGTATTAAGAACTCTCTTACAGGATTCTTCGGCAGAAACTCCTGCCAACAGCCCACGTCGGATGTCGCCATCTGTCACAATTCCGAGAAGCTTCGAACTCTCGTCAGTAACGAGCACAATCCGGGTGCTGGTCTCCTGGAGAATCCCCGCAGCCTCAAGAATTGACGCTGACGGGGATACACATAGATGGCGCCATTCGGACAGTCTTCTCATAGTCATTTTGTCGCCTCCAGGTCAAAAAATAGTTTTGGACCCATTGAATAAAAATCAGTTGTTGCGATGGCTTCGATGATGGCACGGCTTGGCTGCTCTCCAGCAATAGGATTCGAGGCAATCCTCGCTGATTCTTGAAACTCGGGGCTCACCATTTCTTGAAGACCCGCACTGATGTCTGAGGCCGTGGGCTTCACATCGATCACAGAGCTCGCGCGCACTCGGCCTTGTTGCCGGGAACCTATGTTCAGGGTTGGCACACCCAGACTTGGTACCTCGAGCAGGCCCGAGGAAGAGTTCCCAACCAGGCCCCCGGAAAGTGAGACAAGGGAAAGAAAGTTCGTCAATCCCAACGAAGCCCGATACGAAAACACCTTGGGCTGTTGTGAACACCACTTTTCAAATCGCCGCTCAATAGCCTCAAACCCAGGGTCAGGCGCGGGCGCTGTGAGGAGAACCCGCAAGTAAGGGTATTCGGAAAAAGCAATTTCCAAGGAATCCAAAATTGCCATCACCTCAGTTGTCGACGTCGTCACTGGATGCACAGCACAGACAACAAAAGAATCTGGGATATCCATTGCGAGACGAGACCCAAGCTCAGTCCGAGAGAGGAGGGGTTTATTGCTCAATCCTTCAACGGCGAGCGATCCAGCCACGATGATAGAGTCCGGATCTTCCCCCAATTGAATCAAACGATGCTTGTAGTCCTCATGGACTGGAAAATGCAGCCGAGCTAGCTTCGTCAGAGCATGACGAATGGAGTCGTCAATCGCACCCGTCGTAATTTCTCCTCCGTGGAGATGAATGATCGGAACACCATGAAGCACAGCGGCGAACGCACACGCTAAGGCCTCAAACCGATCGCCCAAAATTACAATGGCGTCGGGAGTGGATTCTTCGCACCATCCACTGACAAGTCGCGTAAGGCTACTTGCGAGGACTGAGGCCTCGTGGGGACTGTCACCTACTGGTCCCGCATCAAGCAGAACAGTGATGTTTGCATACTCTGCAGTTATGGAATCAACGGTGTTACCGAAACGGGAATCAAAATGGGATCCGGAGGCAAGGATTGTTGTCTTGAGATTTGTAGCGGACTGGAGTCGCCTGACAAGTGTCTCCAATATTCCCCAGTCCGATCGCGAACTTGTGAAAACAGCGATGTGTTTCATCTTTCAACCTCGATGGGTTCATCGGGCGCGTAATTCCGCGTTGCAATACGACCTCTGACTTCTGGCCAGAGTGACGCAGGAGCGGCTGAGACTGGTCTTTTCGCGACGAGGTTCTCCATCGAGAATTCTTCCCCTGCGATAATCGTTGACTTCGCGTACAAACCCTTCCGAATGAGTGGCTGATTCTCTGCTTCGCTCTGAGTGACATGCTTTTCCGGTGTCCCCAAAGCCGCTTCCACTCGACGAATGGCAGCTACATACTGGTGAAAGTCCTCTGGGTCAAGACTCGAGCTGTGGTCCGGTCCTTCCATTGTCGTGTCGAGCGTCAGGTGCTTTTCTACGACAACTGCGCCCAGAGCAACGGCAGCGAGAGCAGCCTCCGCTGACGGTGTGTGGTCCGAGTAACCAACGCGGCATCCGAACTCATCGTGGTAACGGGACAATACTTTGACGTTTGCCTCTCCCACAGGAGCAGGGTAGGCGCTCGTGCACTGAAAGAGAACAAGGTCGTCGGTGCTGGAGACCCCCACGGTCTCCAGAAATTTCACAGTTGCAACAACGTCCTCCCATGAGGAAGCTCCCGTCGAAACAAAGAGGGTTTGTCCGTAGCCCGCCACAGCCTCTAGGAGCTGCCAATTCGTCAAGTCTCCCGATCCGACCTTGACGAAATCCTGGCCGAGTCCCTCGAGATATGCAGCGGACTCAATGTCGTGCCCAGTTGACGAAAAACCAATTCCAATGTCGGCGCAGTGCTTCTTCAACGACCGATGGTCATCGTCGCTCAAGACAAATTGAGAGAGCATCGCCTGTTGATCGCCATATCCCGCGGTTGATTGATAGGCAGTGACAGGGGCTTTACTGGACGCTACAAGAGATGGGGCAAAAGTTTGGTACTTCACATAATCTGCGCCCGACTCCCGCGCAATCGTTGCCAATTGACGTGCAATATCGAGGGAACCGTTGTGGTTAACCCCGGCCTCAGCAATGACAAGACACCTGTCAGTGGGGAGCGTCACGGCTAAGTCCCTGCCCCGGGGAGAGTGGATGGAGAGGAGCGCAGTATTGCAGGTGAGCTAGGAAGGCAGACGACCGAATCATAAATCGCTGTCGCCACGGGTATCTCCTCGTGAAAGCCGTCACGATAAGCCTCCACGAGGGGTAGCGGTTTCCATAGTGGTCGCATAGGAATACCGAGCTGTGCGCCAAGAGTGATAACCGCGTCTCTAGCTTCCCTGCCACCGTGCCGAAGCCTGATGGCCTGGAGCCAATAATTACTCTGTCGACCCTCTGGCTGAGAGACAACGTCCACAGATTCGACCTCACTGAAATGCCTGCGATAGACCTCGTACATCTCTTTTTGTGCCGAAAGGAGTCCTGGAAGACGTTCGAGCTGTGCGCACCCTAAAGCAGCGTTGAGGTTGGGCATTCGGTAGTTAAATCCGACGACGTCGTGGTCGAACTCAAATGGGTGGGGGATCCTTGCGGTGGTTCCCAGGTGGCGAACTCGTTGAGCAACAACAGGATTGTTCGTCACCACGCAACCCCCTCCTCCTGTCGTTATTGTCTTGTTGCCATTGAAGCTGAAAATACCCGCGAAGCCGAAAAGTCCGGTGTGAATGCCATCGACGAAACTGCCCATCGACTCAGCGGCATCTTCGAGTAGGAGGACACCAAACCGCTCACACACTTCTGTAATAGCAACTATGTCGCAGGGATGACCTAGTACGTGCACCGCGATGACGGCCCTCACTGTGGCCCCAGTAGCTGTGTGACGTCTCGTTCCGTCAGGTCCTGGTGTCGTCTGTGAGTCAAAAAACTCGGATAGAGCCTTGGGGTCCAACCCCATCGATTCCTCTTCAACATCTAGCGCAACAGCTTTTGCCCCACAGTGAGCAACGGCGTTAGCCGTCGCAATAAAGGTAATTGCCGGGACAAGGACCAAATCTCCGGGCTTCACTCCTGCTGCGAGGAGAGCCAGGTGCAAAGCTGTGGTGCCCGACGAAGTGGCCACCGCAAACCTTGCACCCGCAAAAATCGCAAGCTCAGATTCGAACCTGTCGACGTACGCTCCCACAGACGAAACAAAACCACTGTCGATGCAGTCGGAAAGGTAGGCCTTTTCTAAATCGCCCAGTTCTGGGGTATGCAATCCCTCAGCTCCCCGAAACGGAAACCTCTCAAACGCGCCTCTGAGGTCAGACGGGATTTCGGTTGTGGTCCTAGGAGTCACAACAAGAGCCTCGATCTGTTCGAGTAGCCTTCAAGATTTTCGCGAAACCAGAGGGTCGTCTTTTCAAGACCTCGCTGCAAACCCTCACGGCCCGTATAGGTAGGAGACCATCCAAACTTGGCTCGAGCACGCGAATTATCTGAGACAAGGCGAAGGACCTCAGACTTCTCTGGTCTCAGCCGGGACGCATCCTCACGGATCTCCGGTGAGGCATCAAGAATCCCCGCAATCGAAGCCAGAATGTCCCGAACTGACCACTCGTCTCCTGTGCCTAAGTTGAAAACTTCCCCTTCGCCCCCGGTGCCGAGAGCGGCGGCAACTATCCCCGCGGCGGTGTCCTCAACGTATGTAAGGTCCCGTGTTGTATCTAGCACTCCCAGCTCTACATAGTCTGGATGATCCAGAAGCTGACTCACTATCGTCGGAATTACCGCTCTACTCGACTGACGCGGGCCATAGGTGTTGAAGGGTCGAACGGTCACAACAGGAGTTTCAAACGACGACCAGTAAGAGTAAGCGAGCTGGTCAGCGGCAATTTTGGAGGCGGAATACGGCGACTGCCCGACAAGCGGATGAGCCTCTGAAATCGGGACGGTCTGTGCGCTTCCGTACACCTCACTTGTTGAGATATGCACCATGCGAGGTATCCCCTGAGAACGAACAGCCTCCAACACATTCTGCGTTCCCAACACATTCGTCTCCAAATAGGACCTCGGTGCGACGTATGAATACGGAATCGTGATGAGCGCCGCCAGATGAATCACTGTGTCTACGCCGACACACAAACGAGAAATCTGCTGAGGGTCACGTATGTCACCCCACTCAACGTCAAGTGAATTGCTAGTAGAGAGAGAATCTAACCACCCAGCGCTACCCAAAGAGTTGTACTGGGCCAAAGCTCGAACAGTGTGTCCGGCGACCAGAAGCGACTCTGTCACATGGGAGCCGATATAACCATCTGCTCCAGTCACAAAAACCCGCATAGCGCCCCCTCCAGGGAGGTACTGACTTCCGCCCCACCTCTAAAGTCTAAAGCTATAGCGAACGTGACACCCTGCGCTACTCAACTGAATCCGCAAAAAAATGCGACAGAAGCTCTAATCCTGCTTCTCCACTACGCTCAGGGTGAAACTGAACGCCCGCAATGTTTTCCCTCTCCACTGCAGATACGAAAGGTCTTCCGCGATAATACGAAATTCCCGCAATTGTGTCTTGAGATACCTGCTGAGCAGCAAAAGAATGCACAAAATAGTATTCGGCGTCATGCTTCGAGAACCAATCAGCCAAACTTCCCGAGCTCTCCGGATCAACTCGTGTCCAAGAAATGTGGGTAGATTTCGCTCTGGGAGAAACGTCCTGCTCTGCTACCAAAGGACCAACTGAGCCCTCCAGAATCCCAAGACCGGAATGTTCCCCGAACTCAACACTTCTTTCGAATAGAAGTTGCATCCCCAAGCAGATGCCGAGAACCTTGGCGCCTGAATTTACCGCTTCATGAATAGCGTCAGCGAGACCCTTTTCTACAACTACATTCATCGCTGCAGCAAAGGCCCCAACCCCGGGAAGAACGAGGTTCTCAGAATTCGCGACATTCTCAGGTTTCGACACCACCGTCGGGTCCAAGCCGCTTCTCTCTAGTGCGTTGAGGACACTCCGCACGTTCCCGAAGCCATAATCGATGATCGAGACCGCCTTTTTTGCCATCACGAGGAAGTCTCTTGTCCCCTGAAGTGCTGGCGAATTTCCTTAAAACTGACTTGACCCACATGAGCTGCCCGACCAATCGAGACGGCTTCGGGCCAGGCAGAGATCAAAAGGTCATCGAGATGGCTAACATCACCAAAACCGCCGCTGACCACGACAGGGATGGTGGAAGCGGTAGTGACTGACAGTGCCAGATTCAGGTCAAAACCTTGCCCTGTTCCGTCTTTATCAACGGATGTGATCAACACCTCACCTGCCCCCAGGCCCGTAGCCTCCGCAAGCCAGTCGAGGACATTTCGACCAGAGTGCTCTCTTCCGGCCTCTGTAAGAGCTTCCCAAGTATCTCCATTGCTCTTGGCTTGTATGGAGACAACAACACATTGCGAGCCAAACTCCTCAGCCAGTTCCCTCAAAAGCTCGGGCCTCTCAATTGCAGGAGTATTGAGCGCCACCTTGTCAGCTCCGGCCGACAGTAAGGCGCGCGCGTCCGCAACCGATTTGATGCCACCGCCCACAGTGAGTGGAACAAAGACATTTTGGACGGTTTTTTCGACGAGTGAAGTCAGGTTGTTTCTCCCGTACAGGCTGGCAACAGTATCGATAAAAAGAATTTCTTGAGCTCCATCGTGATAGTGGCGCTCAGCAAGTTGAGAGGGATCTCCCATGACCCGCAATCCCTCAAACTGCACGCCTTTAATGACGTTCGGGCCCTTGACATCAAGTCGCGCTACAAGCCTCGGGACAAGAGCCTCTGAGCCGTGACTTCTATCCATCAAGCGATTGGGTGTCGAAGTTTCCAAGAGTCTTCCCATATCCATAAGTGTGGAGATCGGAATGAATCTGCAAGCTCCATGAAGTAGGCCTCATCCATAATTGGTCTATCAAATTTACGAGAGGCAACTGGAAAATCTTCCGGTGGCATAGACAAGTACTCCATGAGCTCTGGCATGAAACGTGCAGGGTATTCGTGATCGAATTTTCTCACTAATGCGACTCCCTCCTCCCTCGTGATATCTCCGGAGCGAATCTCTTGTGCTGCATCATACGTTGCCCGACCGATTCCAAACTTAACCCCTGTGGTGAAGTAGTGGAGGTCATCAATCTTGTCGTCGATCGAGTTGTACTTCGAGTATGTTCCCGGTGTCCTTTCTGGCGACGGAATAAAGCCTCCGTGCTCGACCGCATAGTAATAGCAGGCTTGTGGATGCCACTTGAGGTAATACCCCAGGTAGTGAACCTGAGGTTTCGGCTCCCCAAGCTCAGGAGTCATAGGCAAGTAAGGTTGAAGATCGACTAGCTCCAAACCATAGTCTTTGAGCAACGTCGCCACAGGGACACCCCCGAGGAAAAACTCGCTCTGCGAAGCCGCGGAGAAATAACTATCAGAGCGTGTTGCGGAATCCGTATCCGAAATCGGGTTTCCATATTCGGCCTCGTTTTCGCCATAGAAAACCAACTCAATGCCGAACTGGCGGGCAAGCCTTGGTGCCAACAGTTTTTGACCGAGCATAAACGGTTGAAAAGGGTGGAACAGATTTTCGGTCGCCAGTCGGGTCAACAGGCGATGCACTCTCCCATTGGGAGTCATCAGAAGATTGTCATGCCCGGCCTGAATCCACGAGTCATGATTATTGCGCCCCCAGTCGGTGTAAATGTGTGGTGCCCACGTCACGGTCAGAGGGTGCATACCGTACTTGGTCTTCAAAACGTGAGACGCATAAAAAGAGTCTTTGCCGCCAGAACCAGGGACTAGGCAGTCGTAGGAGCCGTCATGAGATCGGAAGCGCTCACATAGCTCCTCAAGTTCAGATTGCCTCTCATCCCAGTTGATTGTCTTCTTTTTCTCGGCAAACCTGCACGCGTCACAGATGCCATCCTGGAATCGGATTGTTTGCTTGAGCGAACCTTTGGTGTTGAGAAATTCGACGGCCGAATTTGGTCTTTGATTAGAGATGACACACAGAGAGCAGTACTCAACCACACTTGGCAACCCATACTTGACTTCGAGGTTATTTCCCTCGCTCGAGAACTTTTCAACGGGTTCGGTGTCCATCGAAGACTTTCCTTTGAGTACTTAGTTCCAGTCGAAAACTGGAAGGATTGTTGATGCCCACGACTCTTCGTGGGCAACCATCAGACTAGCCCCAAAGGCTTTTCGTAGAGCGATTGAGACGAGTGGTAACACCTCAGATGCAGGAAATCTCCCAATGATTTCGGTCGAATGGACAGCACCATTTTCGGGGGTGAAAAAGCTTGACATACCCCGATCACGAAGAAGAGATGGTTGCGCTTCCCAAAAGTAGCGAGACTCGCGTAAATCCACCCCCGCTAGAACAATCCGCTGAAACCCTGCGAGGGCAGCAAGCAGGACGAGTCGGATGACTGTAGCCCCTGTGTCGAAAGGGAGCGAGAACGGGACAATGCCTGTCTTCGCAAGCCAAAGATACCAGGCAATTTCCCTCTCGAGTTCTCCCAGATTCTTTGATACTGGGCCGATTCGGCCATAGAGGAATGTGCGACTATTCCAGTAATTCCCCAGCGGGGACAAGCGAGTCAGATCTGAGACAATAGGCGGACGAAAAAACAGGATTTTGGGGTCTCGCTCTTGCACTTCTTGCCGAAGGTGCCAGCCTTCTAGCGCCTCCCGATAGGAGCGCTCCAGCCCTGTTTCACCGTTGAGAATTCCATCCCGCTCCGGCTCCCTCTCAATGTGTTCCAAGGCCAGGTAGTTCGGCACAAACGGGTGAATAGTCCAGGCACCAATCCCGATCGACACCGCCTCGCCAACGTGGGACCACTGTTCAGTTCTCAGATGCAAAACGCTCTCCCCGGAACCAAGAATGAAAAGGGTCCGGGGATGGGCACAAGAGGCACCCACCAAGTCCGCCTTTTTAAGTATTGGCAGTCCTGAGGTCGCTCGGGTTAGACGAACAGCGCGCGACTGTCGAAAACGCTCGCCAGCCAAGTGAGGAAAAGTCAAACTTTTGGCCAACATCGCCGTCACCTCCCTCTATGTGGAATATCGGCCTGCATAACTCTTGATTGTCCCAGTGTTCTATGGAATCATTGCAAATCTTGGCATCTTACTTTTGACCACATCATAGAAATTGGCCGCTTTGTGGCCCGGAGGATTCATGGATTGGCGCGACAGAGCTGCATGTCTCACGGTTGACCCTGAGCTTTTCTTTCCCGTCGGTAACACTGGGCCAGCAGTTGAACAAATTGATCGGGCGAAGGCAGTGTGCTCGCATTGTCCCGTCACTGAGTACTGTCTTCAGTACGCTCTTGACACCAACCAGGACTCGGGCGTGTGGGGTGGTCTCAGTGAAGATGAGCGCCGGGCTCTCAAACGTCGCGCAGCTCGCGCTCGAAGGGCGTCCTAGCAACCCTAAGATTCGAGGAATCCGGTGAAGCTGCGAAAGAACCTCGTTCTCCTCGGAGCGGGAGGACATGCGCTCTCGGTCGCGGACGCTGCCCTCTCGGCAGGTTGGAATGTTGTAGGTTTCTTAGCTCCCGACGCTCCATGCGGACATTTGCTTCCGGGAAGGCGCTTGAAATCGTTAAGGGAAATCGATAAAGCAAGCCACAACCTTGCCTTAGCTGTGGGCAACAACACGGTGCGTAAAGAGATTTTTCTCAGTGCCCAGCATGAAATGGAAGGCATCGAATTTGCAACGATTATCCATTACTCCGCGTTTGTCTCGACATCCGCAGAACTGGGTGTCGGGACTGTCATTATGAGCCAGGCCAACGTGGGACCACATTGCTCGATTGGAATTGGGGCTCTTGTAAACTCCGCCGCAAGCCTCGACCACGAGTCATCTCTTGGTGACTTCGCCTCACTTGGGCCGGGTGCAATCACTGGAGGTAACGTCAACCTCGGTTCAATGTCAGAGATTGGAATCGGCGCCAACATTTTGCCAGGCATCGCGATAGGTGAGGGCGCTGTCGTAGGTGCGGGTTCGATGGTGAACAGCAACGTACCCTCCGAATCCATCGCTTACGGCAACCCGTGCAGGGTTAGGCTTTGAAGGCTAAACCAGCTTAGTTCTTCAATCGGCGCCTCCAACCGGTGTCGATGAGGGAAAAGCACTCGCAACCGATACCTGCCTCGCCCTAGGCTAGAAGAGGGAGCAAAAGCTCCACCACTTAAACACCCGAACTTTCAGTTGGGAGCATCCTTGTCCCACTCGACCTCTGAAGCAGAAGTGGCCAAAGCCGTAGTGGCCTTTTTCCCAGCCCACAAAGCGCACCTTACGACGATGCGGAAACTCGCCAATACATCCAGCCTGCTATCGGGTTATGTGTACGTCGCAGTGCTGAGAACACCCCGAACGTTTAGGACACGTTTGAAGGAAGTCAAACCTGGTTACTACGAGATTGAATGGCCAAGCACGCTACACGGAACATCCCTTGACGGAGGAGCCGTGATTGAGGCAAATAAAATCGGCCGATTTCTATTGAAGAAATTTGGAGCCCTCCGCTACACAGTGTCCGGAGATTTCCAAGGTGAACACGCCCTCACTGGACAGATTATTACAGAAATGGCGGGGTCAACTCAGGTGCTAATTCCTGAAGGTCTTGGAGTCTTTAGATCGATCACTTCTGGCTACCCTTGGGTTGCCAGAAGTTGGAGAAGCTCCATTGGTCTCATTGCGACAGACACGATCAAGGAGGGTGCCGACTGGCTAACGTGTGCGGTCAACAAGGAGAGACAACGAAGATGGAAACGTCGGCTACGACCTATATGGAGGCTCTATAGGGTAGCGATCCTAGCCCTCCAGCGGCCCGGAACCTGCGGTTTGTCAAAGTCCTCAGAATTTCACACTGCCGTATCGAACTGGCCACAGGACGTTGTGAAACTCTTGGGAATTCACAAGTCCGAGTATGTGTCGCCACAGTGGTTAAAAAACAACCGCAGCAATTTGGGAGATGGTTTGTCAAGGACCAAGTACGATGCATTACTGGTTCATCAGTCACTCGGACTAACTCACGCTGAATGGTTGCAAATTCTCACCAAGTTGAGTGACCTTAACTTTACAAGTGTTCTCGTCAAACCAGACCGACACAAACTTGACTTAGGCAGTTTTTTATCATCTTTGCGCGACGCTTTGCCAACAGTTCAAATCAAGGTGTACTCCGGAACCTTGAGTGCGGAAGAGCTGGCGATAAGTATCTCTGTCGCGAAGGTCGTGAGCCTAACTAGTACTACCCTCTTCAACCTGGCCTGCACAACGCCGACCCAACCCTCGCTCATTTCGCTAGCCCCGTCATATTGGGAATTGATGAATCCAGGCAAAGGGAGACCAGAACTCGAGGACATGGGGTATGCGTTTCTCCCACTTCGGCTAACGGGGCGCGAGCGTCACATAAAATTTCTGTGACCTAGCCCGTGGTCCTAGTTGAGAGCTTCCATCATCTCTCCATCAGGCCCAAGCTGAAAAGCAAGCCTTAAGACTCAGGAACGAGCGCCACGGCAAAAATACTTGTCGATTTCCCCGTCAAAAACCGGGGGAAACCCGCTCCTCGAAATGGGCGAAAAGCAGCTCTAAAAAATGGTGCTTTGCCAAAATAGGCTCTCTTACTTCGCACGCGCAACCCAGGCAAGACTGTGACACTTTCGAAGCCGTAGGCCTGCAACAAGATTCGAAGCGCCTTTGGCGTGTAGGGCTGGACATGAGCCGGATTATCAAAAAATTTTCTCCATGAGTATTGCCAATTAGGTGTCGACAGGAAGAGGACGCCTCCCGGCCGCAATACGCGAAGCGCCTCCCGAAGGAAGTTATCTGGATTGTGCAGATGCTCAATCAACGCCAGAGCGAACACCAAATCAAAGGACTTTGGTTGGGCCGGAAGAGGGTCTCGGTCAAGATTGCCGCTTTCGATGTCAAAACCCTCGTAATCGATACCTCGCTTTTTGGCACCAAATGCCATCTCTCGACCACCACAACCGACATCAGCGACCCGACCAATTTCTCCTGTCGAAATACCAAGGAAAGTGAGAATCGCCTGAATGGTTTCCCATTCCCGCTCCCACAATTCTTCATCGTGAGGAGTTTCTCCCGAACGGAGAGACTTCAGGGCGACTTCTACATGTTTCTGCATCGCGTACCTACTCCTTTGATCACTTTAAGCGGAAGAATTGTGTGCTGTTGAGGAAAAATCGTCCAGACCCACATAATAGGGACTAGTCTGCAGAGCCGTAGGCCACGATAACTTCCACCGACGGCCCCGCAAGGCTTTCAAGATCGTTCAGGATCTCCCTCTGAAAAGATTCAGAAGAGACAAAAACCGCGTCGACCGCTCCCCACGGAACATCAGATGGGGCCAGAACCGGTCGACCAAGAAAATCTGCGGGTCGCCCGGTCTCTGCTTTCTTGTCAATGAAGCCCGAAACACCTTGTAGCCAGGCCTGGTCACCCAATACTTGCGCTGAGTGCTGCCCAGCACCCCAGACGAATAGGTGTTTCCCCGATTCGATTTTCTGTTTGAGAAGGTTCACCACTTCCTCAAACTGTAGTCTTAGCTGCGTTCGTTCCTGAACATATTTTTGAATCGTGGTGCGGATAGTAGTGTCGTCGGAACCGGCCCCTCCATTCCCACTAATTTTCAAATCAGCGGACGTGCCTAATTTTGACGAGACACTGAGCAAAGCACCGTCCGGCATAACCTCCGTTCGGATATTCGCGAACCCCGCATGCCGCTGTATCCTCGCCAAGGATTTAGCCGAAAAATGGACCACGTGCTCAAAGCCAAAAAACTCTCCAAGCGAAAGTCTCGGTTGGTGAGAGTCAGGAACAAGAAGCCAGAGGAATCCTGTTTCCCTTAGAAGCCCCTTAATAAATATTGTCGCGTCGAGTGGGTTAGAAAAATGCTCGAGCACAGACGAGAGCACGATTACGTCGAATTTTTCACTGCCCACCGATTCCAAGTCTCTGAAAATCGAAAAACCAAGGCCTTCGAGGACGGCCCTTCCCTTTTCCGACATTTCAACTGCGTACTTCGTCCACTCGATTGGCAATCCTCTGAGGAATGTGCCATTCCCCGCCCCGATGTCAAGCACTTTCACCTCCGACGGCAGGCGCCCCGTCATTTCGAGCAGCTTAGAAACCCTATTTCGCACCCTCTCTTCCTGGACATGACCGGTGCCTGTCTCACTTAAGGTGTTACCGCTCGCGAAAGGGCTTAGCTCGTAGTACTTATTCAGAGAATCTTGGTCAGGCATGGGATTCTGGAACGCGAAATCGCACTCTGCGCAATGATCGAGGCGAACCTCATAGACCCCACGTTCAAAACCAGGAAGGCTGATTCTCGAAGTGTAAAAGCCCTTTGCCGTTTCGCCAATTCTCGAGAAGCAAATTGGGCAGTTGACGAGCGAAGTCGTGCTTATCTCAAAGTTACTCAATTCCGAGCAACTCCTCTGGTGCGACCGAGCTCTCTAGCTTGTGTTTCTCAGAATCTGCATGTTCAAGGACATCCGCTCGCTTCTCAACAGCGCTACGCAACTCATGAAGTTCAATTGGTGCAGGACGAGGTCCGACGATCCCTTCGACCGGATAATCCTCCATGACTCGCCGAGTGTTTTCTTCCAACGCCCATAGAACGGAAGGAAGCCCCCGAGTCGCAGCGATAATCATCCCGTGGCGCCGGGTTGTGACCAACACATTCAAATCATCATACACCTGACACAAATCAGCCAGAGATAACAATTGGTCACGGACCCCAGAGGCCTCCAAGCCGAGTGAAGTCATCACTTCCCGGTTAGTCTCATCGTCATTGGCATCGGCTCCCCCGGGATCAAGGTAATGCTGTTGCGCGACGGCTGTGAAATCTACGACGTCGACGATTTTCCCGAGGACCCTCGCCTGCTGGGATATCGCCATCCGCGCCTCCGCAGAGATAGCCCTGAAATTTATTCCCACTCGCATCTTTAGATTGTTCTCAGCAAATTGGTGGCTATGCCTCGAATCGGGCTTGAGAGGCTCTCTCGACATAGCCCAAGCAAAATCTGGCACCACCCTAACGCGGGAGGGAGATGCGCCGTACTTGACAGCTATTTGAGCCGAATCGGAATCCCGCAGAAACAGGAACTTCGCGCCACGAACTATTTGCGCAAGAAGCTCCCCGCCTCGCTTTGATCGAGGCTCCACTAGGGTCATCGACCATATGACGTAGGGCGTATTCGAAACAGTGGCAAGTGAGGAAAGCAAATAGAAATAGGCCAAAGGGCCACGCGCGCGCCCTAATGAGTAGTCTACCAACAAGCGACCATTTCCAATCAAGAGGACGTCTGATGCTTCAATCTCCTGTGCAAGTATCGAAAGGCGATCTCCAGGGTCTCCGCGGTTGAAGCCCTGTAACATCTTGCCTTCGGCTTCTGCTGACGTGGCCCAGTCCAGGTTTTGGATTTGCTTTACGAACGGGAACTCCCACGCAAAGGAGTCACGAGGATGTCGCGAGAAGTGGACAAAATCTGGAGACAGGTTATGGGATTTGAGAACATTGACTAGTCCACTGAAGGACGCGTAATCCCCGAGATTTCCGGAGTCAAAACCGCCGGCCATCGCTATTTTGAATGATCCCAAGTATGTCTTTGCTTTCGTAGTGTGAAGGCCGGCCCCTCACTCTACTAGTCTTTCTTATTGGCAAGTCCATGAGAAAATCTTGCCATCAGAAAAGGGGTGTTATGCCGCTGAGAGTTTTGGTCTTGGGGTCATCTGGTTTTCTTGGATCAAACTTGGTTGCCTCACTCGCCGAATCTGAGGACCTTAGCGTTGTTGGAGCCTCTCGCAATCCCTCTGTTCCGGGCGAAATGCGCCTCGACGATTACGACGAAAAATCCTTGGATCGTATTTTGGAATTGGTCAAGCCTGACTTCATCATCAACAGCGTCGGCATGGTTGGACATCTCAAAGTTGAGGAGAACCCAGAAATTTCTCATCACGTGAACGTCTCTATTCCAAGGAGGCTTGGGATAATAGCGCGTGACCGAGAGATTCGACTTGTCCATTTCTCGAGTGATTCAGTTTACAGTGGGAACCCGGTCGAGGCCCCTTTTTATGAGTCGTCGCCACCGAGGCCTTTTTCCACCTACGGTCGACAAAAACTTGGGAGC